>Ga0315281_10014678_pt1 | contig 10546 bp, 7 predicted proteins | sample YL17G07_0_MG_FD_204540 | JGI IMG/M metagenome (GOLD analysis project Ga0315281, IMG submission 204540) | Sediment microbial communities from Yellowstone Lake, YNP, Wyoming, USA - YL17G07_0 | ecosystem: Environmental > Aquatic > Freshwater > Lake > Sediment | place: USA: Wyoming | collected...
CGCTCGCGCAGCGCCGGCAGTTCGATCGGCACCACCTGGATGCGGTACAGGAGATCCTCGCGAAACTTGCCCTCGGCCACCAGCTTGGCAAGGTCGCGATGGGTGGCACACAGAACCCGCACATTGACCCGGCGGCCATGCGTCTCGCCTACCGGTGTGATCTCTTTTTCCTGCACCGCACGCAGCAGCTTGGCCTGCACCGACAGGGGAAGCTCGCCGATCTCGTCGAGAAATAGCGTCCCGCCATCGGCGGCCGCGAAGTATCCCTGGCGCGTTGCGGTCGCACCGGTGAAGGCACCGCGCGTGTGGCCGAAGAGTTCGCTTTCGACCAGGTTTTCGGAAATGGCCGCGCAGTTGACCGTCACGAAAGGCCCAGAGGCGCGGCTGCTCGCCGCATGCACCGCGCGCGCGACCAGTTCCTTGCCCGTGCCGCTCTCCCCGGTCACGAGCACCGAGCAGTCGGTGTCCGAGACGCGCTCGATCACATGAAACACACGCAGCAGTCGTGGGTCATCACCCACCAAGTCCGGCGCGTAACGGTCCCGCCACGCGCGGGCGGTGAGGGTCGATGGGGACTCACAAACAACGAGTGGGATGGACATTCCGTGTGGACTCCTGCGGTTGGGCAGATACGCGGCTGCCAGAAACCGCCCTGCTCTGTGACCGGCTTGCGGCAGCGCAACCGTTTGCACGATCCGAGCCATGATCTTGCAAGAATATGATCACGAAAGAATCTCAAGGATTCCGAGGGATCATCCGATATACCGATTTGAGGACACCCTGATCGTGTGGTGGAAACCACCACCGACGTGGGCGATTCGACCACGACGAGGCCCCTTCCTAAGGAAGGTGGCCGCTGCACTTCGCCGTCCATAGGCTCGAATAGCCCACATGCTCAGTCGCGACTGCCGTCGGTGCGGGTGGAGCGGCCTTGGTCGCCGATCATCGCGCCGTTAGACCACGCGCTGAAGGACGTGGAACCCCTCGTCGCACTCGACCGGACAGCTCAGCTCGAGGAGCGAGAGCTGTGCGATGGCGCTTTGCATCGGCTCGGCCACGTCGCTTACGTTGAGCTCGCCAAGTTCCACCAGGCCGTCGCTGAAGCGCAGCGCGATGTCCGCGAAATCGGTGCGCGGCAACTGCGCGCGCGCCACCAGTTTCAGCGCCCGCTCGATTGCCTCGGCACGCGTGCGGCGCAGAGTGCGCGGTGCGTTTCTCGCGCCCTGGTAACGAACCAGGAGACCGCGCACGCACATGCGCGTGGCGCGAGGCTTTGGCCCGGCGACCATGGTGGCTTGTCCGCCCAACGCCGCCGTCGTCTGCTGTTTGGCTTCGTTCAAGGCGTCGAAGTATGCCCAGCGCAGCCGATCGTCGGTCAAATCTTCGCTCAACGGACGCCCGTTCATGAACACCGTCGGATTGCCGACCGCGCCGCGCATCAGCGCTTCTTCGCGACAGCCTGCGACGATCCGCTGGTGATGGCGCGCGCGCAGCGCCCGGCGCAGCTCGTGGATCTGCATGCCGATGGTGGCCACACTCTCCTCGATCAGGCGGGGGCTGATTTTCTGCGTCGTACACAACAGCCGATCGAAGAGTTCCCAGAACGCTTCGAGGCTCGAACGCTCGAACACGTGGCGCAGCGTTTCGGCGAGCAGCCACGCGATCTCGCGCTCGGCATCGGGCAGCGGCTTGAACACCAGGCGGATGTCCTCGGGATGCTCCAGGCGCAGGGCCAAGAGCCGCTGGCATGCGCGACGCGCCACCGCCGTTGACAGGTCGGCATACAGCTCGATCGACACCGGCGCAGCGCCCGGCCCGCGGGTCGGGTGCAGCACCGCGGCGGTGGCGACTGGCATGCTGGGAGGCGCCGCTGGGGTCGCCTCCGGTTTGCGCGCCGCAGGCGAGACAGCCGAGCGAGCGCCCACGATCAGCGCACCGGCAATGCTCAGGCCGGCGCCAATCGCAGCCAGCAGCAGGCCGAGCCGCAGTGGAAGCGCGTCGACGAACGCCGACAGCGCGGCACCCAGCACGAGGATCGCACCGGCGAAGATCAAGCCAACCGGAAGGTGCTGCCGCTGTGCGACCAACAGCTCCGAACGCTCGCTGCGGGTGAGTGTGCGCATGCCCGAGACCAGCGCCGCGGCACCGAGTCGCAACCGCGAGCGCTGTGGGCGGGCCGGCGGCAGCAGCGAGGCGGGGCGCACCAGCCGCTGCAGGCGGTTGAGCAGTTCGCCCGCATCGGCGGGACGATCCTGCGGTTGCTTGGCGAGGCACGCATCGACCACACGCGCGAACTCGGGATCGACACCTTCGACCACGCTGCCAAGCGGCTCGTGATCGCTTGTGCAGGCCCTGACGACGACCGCATGCGCGGTCTCCCCAAGAAAAGGCACCTCGCCGCTGATCGCCTCGTAGAGCATGATGCCCAGTGCCCACACATCCGAGGCCGGGCCTGCGCCGCGCGCGTTCGTGGCCTGCTCCGGGCTCATGTAGTGAGGTGTGCCCATCGCGGTGCCGACTTGGGTGAGGCGTTCGACGCCCTGTTGCGCGGCGATACCAAAGTCGAGCAGTTTCACCCGAGCAGGCGCGCCAGGCTCCTCGACCACGAACAGGTTGTCCGGCTTGAGATCGCGGTGCACATAGCCGCGCGCGTGAGCCAGCGCCAGAGGCTCCATGGCCATCATCAGAAGCTCGACCACCTGCTGCGGTTGGGCGTTCGGATCTTCCATGAACTCACGCAGCGTGCGGCCGCGCAGCAGCTCCATCGCGATGAAGCAGCTCGAGGTCTGCGGGTCGAAGTCGGCGTCGAAGACCTGAACGATACCGGGGTGATTGAGGCTGGCAGCAACGCTGGCTTCGAGCTTGAAGCGCGCCAACGCCTCGGGATTGTTTCCCTCGATGACTTTGAGCGCCGCGTCACGGCCGGTCTGGCAGTGCTTGGCGACGTAGAGCGTGCTCATCCCACCCTCGGCGAGGGGTGCGATGATTTCCCAGCGACCGCCGAGAATGCGAGGGACTTCTCCCCGCGAGCCGTGCAAACGCGATACCACGTTACTTCGCCGGTTCGGTCGAACGTCGCGGAACTTGAGGGACGTTCGCCCAGCCTCAGGGCTCAAGAATTGCTCGCAGCGGTCGATCTTGAAGTCGAGTGCGATCCCGGGTCGCGCTCAACCCAAAGCACCCGAGGCTTGTACAATGCAGGACGTCGCTACCGTCGCCAAGGGTAGAAGCAGCATCCCAGCGCCGGCTTCGCTGCTGGCCATCCAGATCGTTCAGGCGGCGGTGCGACCCAACATCACGGTCAACGAATTGGTCGCCGTTTGCCAGAACGACCCGGCGTTCGTGGCGCGCCTGTTCGCAAGCGTGAACAACGTCTCGTTCGGGCTGAATCGACGCGTCAACACCGTGCAGCATGGCGTGTCGCTGCTGGGCGTGCGCGGTGTGCGCAACCTTGCGCTAGCAACCTGCGTGACCGAGATGGCTCCGGTCGGCAAGGACGGCGACATCTTGCTCGCGGTCAGCTTGCGCCGCGCGGTCGCCGCCAAGCTCGTCGCCACCAAGCTGGCGAAGCCTGCCGCCGAGGACTACTTCGCGCTCGGAATGTTGCTGGAACTCGGGCTTCTGGTCAGCGCTCGCGAAAACTTGGCGGCGGCAGCGAACATCGCACGCGCGCCGGCCAACACGCGCGTCCTGCTGGAGCGCGCAACCGGCCTCGAGGATCACGCGCACCGGGGTGGACGCCTGGCCAAGTCGTGGAACCTCGATCTCGAGATGGTGCGTGCGATCGCGCACCATCACGATCGCAATCCGCCCACAACTGATTTCGGGACGGTCGCCTGGCTCGCCGAGCGTCTGGCAGCGGTCTTCGAAGGCGGCGACGTGTCGCGCAATCGCGTCGACGCGATCGAGGCGGGCGCACGCTTGCGCATCTCGGCCAAGGACATCGACGAACTGCTGCGCGTGTTGCCGACCCAGGTCGCGGAGGCGGCGCGCGACCTCAAGCGCAAGATCGAAGTGCAGGTTGATATCGAGGTCTTGCTGCGCGATGCCAACAAAGCGCTGGTCGACGTCAACCGCAGCTACGTCGACCTCGTGCAAAGGCTGGAAGAGCTGGTCAGCGAAAAGGAACGGATCGCCGACGAGCTCAAGTCAGCCACCAACGATCTCACCACGCTGGCGCTGGCCGACCGTTTGACGGGGCTCAACAACCGGCGCTCGTTCGACGACTTGCTGATTCGGGATCTCGCTCGCGCCGACCGTCAAAAGACCGTGGTGTCCGTGATTTCAGTGCAGGCCGACTCGTTCAAGCGGATCAACGACACCTACGGGCACAGCGCCGGAGACCTTGTGCTGGAGGCGATCGCCGAGGTTCTGCGCGCGTCGGTGCGTGCCAGCGACGTGGTGGCCCGGATCGGCGGCGAGGAGTTCGCGATCATCTTGCCGCAGACCGATGCCCAGAACGCGGTGGTCGTCGCCGAGCGTGTGCGCAGCTCGATGGCGGCGCGCGTGTTTGCTGGGCCCAAGAGCACCACCTTCCAGGTCACGGTCAGCCTCGGCATCGCGATGACCCAGGGCCCAGGCTGCCGCACGCACGCCACGGCGCTGATGGACGCCGCAGACGGTGCGCTGCAGGCGGCGAAACAGGCCGGATGCAACTGCATCCACATCGGCACGATCTGATTGGGGGTGGGCAGGCGCCGCGTTCCGGACGAATCAGGCCACCATGCGGTGCTGAACGAGCCGACGCAGCGCGCTCATGTCGAACGGTTTGTGGAGGACGGCATTCGGGACGCCGGCCAGAAATTCCTGACCTTGCGGCGTGAACGCGCCTCCGGTCATGAAGACGAAGGATCCCTCAACTCCCGGGCGCAGGCGTTTGGCAGCGCCGAAGATGTCGATTCCGGAGAGGTCCGCCATCATCAAGTCGCAGAACACCAGATCGAATCCTGCATCCGACTCGATGAGCTGCAGCGCCTGCCGTCCTGTTTGCGCCACACTGACTTGATGGTCGCGCAAGCCGCGCTGCAGGATGCGCAGAATGCTGGGCTCGTCGTCGATCACCAGAATCCGCAGGGGCGCAGTGTACGGGGGTGCGATGGACGATACACCGGGTCGCGGGCGCACGCTGGTTTGCTGCGCAATCGGTAGCGCGACGCGAAAGGTTGTGCCCTTCCCGACTGTGCTCTCGACTGAGATATCTCCGCCGATGTCGCGCAAAATATCGCGGCAGATCGACAATCCAAGCCCTGTGCCGATGCCCGCGGCCTTGGTGGTGAAGAACGGATCGAAGATTCGCGGCAGTGACTCCGGCGCAATGCCTGCGCCGGTATCCGAAACTTCGACGACGACGCAAGTCTCACGCAGCTCGGCCGAGACGCGGATGCGGTTCTCCGTGGCGCGCCCGTCCGCGATCGACTGCGCAGCATTGACCAACAGATTGACAAAGACCTGAGCCAGCCGCCCTTTGTGGCCGCGCACCAAGGGCAGGCGCCCGTAGGAGCGTTCAAGCTGAGCGCGGTGACTGATTTCGTTCCACGCCATGCTGACCGCGCCGTCTAGAAGTTGCGAGATCTCGGCAGGTTCGCGATCTTCGGCGTCGACGCGCGAGAATTTCTTGAGGTCTTGCACAATCGTGCACACGCGCTCGGCACCCTCGCTTGCCTGTGCGGTCAGCTCCACCAGCGTTCGTCGCAGCGCGTCGTCGAGAACCGTGGCCGCTTCGAGTTCTTCCTGAATGAAGCGCAGGTTCGCCAGCACGTAGGAGAGCGGATTGTTGAGTTCGTGGGCCACGCCTGCGGTGAGCGTGCCCAACGTGGCCATTTGTTCGGACAGCAAGAGACGGTGCTCAAGCTGTTGTCGCTCCGAGAGTTCGCGGAGCAGCGAGGCTGTCGCGGGCCGGCCGTGCCAGAGAATGCCCACATTCACTGCCTCGAACTCGCTCGGCGTGCCCTGCTGATGCTCGATGCGAAGCTTGTGTGGCGCGGCCGGGCACCCCGAGTCCTCCGGCTCGCAGGGCGCGACCAGGTCGCCTGCCGGTCGACCCACCAGGGCCGCTTCGCCCAGGTTGCCGAGCGCGGCCAGTGCGGCCGGGTTTGCATGAACGATGGCGCCGTCGCGATGCAGAATGATCGGCCCCGGGGCGGCCTCGATCAGCGCACGGAGGCCTGCCTGGTCATAGGAGTAGGCATCTTCAGCCTGTCGTAGAACCCCACTCATGAGTCAGCCATCTTTCATGCTCTGCGTTCGGGCCGAGGCGAGCAAGCCACGTCCATGCGGAAGCAACCCCTCTCGCGATCGTTCGGTCGATGCGCCGGCTGACTTGAGGGCTTGCGCGATAATTCAGCGTGGACGAATTCGTCGGCTCGCCGCTTGGGAGCCGGGATCGATCGTCCGTTGTACAGCGACGAGGGACGCTCTGCTTGCAAGAACCCGAAGCCAGCGACGTGGGACTGCGCATTACAAGTGCAATCGAGGACGACTCGCTCGAGGTCCCGATGCTGCCGCAGGTGGTGTCAGAACTGCTGACGATGCTCCATGATCCCGACGCCAGCGCGAGCAAGCTATCCGCTTTGCTGCACAAGGATCAGGGACTGGCCGCGCTGGTGCTGCGCGTTGCCGGTTCGCCGCTCTACGCTTCCGGCACGCAGATCGTCTCGCTGCAGCAGGCGATCGCGCGGATCGGCTTGCATGCCCTCGCTGAACTGGTCGTGGCGAGCGGCGTCGGGGCCAAGGTGTTTCGTGCGGAGGGCCAGACGCAGCGCATGCGCGCGCTGTGGCGCACGTCGCTGACGAGCGGGCTCTTCGCCAAAGAGATTGCCCGCGTCGGTCGCAAGAACGTCGAGAGCGCGTTCCTGTGCGGGCTGCTTCACGACGTTGGTTCGCCGATCGTGATAAAGCTCGCGTTGACCGAGGCGCGGCGCTTGAAGCTCTGCGCCAGTGACCTTGACCTGGAGGGATTGGTGCGCAGCCACTCGATTGCGGCAGGTCTGGCGCTGGCTCGCCGCTGGGTGCTGCCGCCGCAGGTCGGTGCGGCCATCGAGTATGCGCAGTGCCGCGACGCTGCGCCTGCCCACCGTTATGAAGTACAGGTAACTTGTTTGGCCGCTGGGCTCGCGAATTTCTACTTGCGGCCGGGTGAGATCGACGAGCAGGAGTTGCGCGAACATCCGGTGTTTGCCGACCTCAACTTTTATCCAAGCGACGTCGACGCACTTCTCGCCAAGAGCGAGAGCGTGCTGTCGCGCGCAGAGCTCTTCAACGCATGAACCCGGCGTTCGACGTCGTCGTGATCGGCAGCGGACCTTCCGGCCACAAAGCCGCGATTGCCGCCGCAAAAGCCGGCAAGCGCGTGGCGATCGTGGAACAGGAGCGCGAACTTGGCGGCGCGTGCGTCAGCCGCGGCACGATTCCCAGCAAGACACTGCGCGAAACCGCCCTGCAACTTTCGCGCATGCGTCGGGCGGGCGGGCAGCTGCAAGTGTCGTTGGCGCAGGGCACAGAGTTAGCATCGCTCATGACGCGCGTGCAACGCGTCATCGACGCAAACGCCGGTACCATGCTCGACCAGGTGCGGCGCAACGGCATCGAACGCCTGCATGGTCGAGCGCACTTCGTTTCGAGCCATGCGCTGCAGATCGAGGACGTGCACGGAAGGAGCCTCACGCTCGATGCCGACGTGATCGTCATCGCGGTCGGCTCAAGCCCGCGTACACCGCCCGGAATACCGATCGATCACGAACACGTTCTGGACAGCGATTCGGTGCTTTCGCTGCTGTACTTGCCCGAGTCGATGACGGTGCTGGGTAGCGGCGTGATCGCCTGCGAATACGCATCGATCTTTGCCGAACTCGGCGTGCGCGTGACGATGATCGACAAGGCAGAGCGACCGCTGGCTTTCATGGACGAAGAACTGGTGATGCGGTTCGTCGCGGCCTTCGCAGCGCTGGGCGGTCGATTTCTGGGAGGGCGTGAGCTTGAGGGCGTGCACTGGGATGGCGTGAGCGATGTGGTGACGCGCGTGTCGGACGGCGACGACGTCCGCGCACACAAGCTCCTGGTCGCGCTCGGCCGCACACCCAATCTGGCAGGCCTCGCGCTCGAAGCGGCGGGCCTTGCAGCGAGTGCGCGTGGGCAGCTACGGGTCAACGAACACTGTCAGACCGAGGTGCCGCACATCTACGCCGTGGGCGACGTGATCGGGGCGCCCGCGCTTGCTGCGACTGCGATGGAGCAAGGTCGACGTGCCATCGGCCATGCGCTCGGGCTCCCGAGCATTGGCCGCGCGGAGCATGTGCCGATCGGCATCTACACCATCCCGGAAATGTCTTCGGTGGGACTCTCCGAGAGCGAAGCCCGTGCCCGCCACGGGGGCGCACTGGTGGGCCGTGCACGCTTTGACGAGGTCGCGCGCGGTCAGATCTCGGGTGATCGGGATGGTTTGCTGAAGCTGGTCGCGGATGCGTCGGGTACGCGGCTGCTCGGCGTGCAGATCGTGGGCGACGGGGCAACCGAACTCGTGCACTTGGGCCAGATGGCGCTGCTCGCCGATATGCCCGTTGAGACCTTCATCAACAACATCTTCAACTTCCCCACGCTCGCAGAGGCCTACCGAGTCGCGGCGCTCGACCTGCGGCACAACCGCGCACGCTAAGGCGGCGTTGGATTGAACCAGCGTCGGCCCGATGACTTGCGCGACTCGAAGTGCCGCAGTGTCGCGTCTGCATGCGATGCGATCTACGCCGCTATCCAACTTGTAAGTTGTGGTGGCTGCTTGGACACCCAAAGAAATGATCTGCGCCGGACAACAATATGGATGTCTTATTCCAATGACACAGGCATAGTCTCTGCTCGTTCAGCGCTTCTCAGTTTTTGGAGAGCACAAATGACTGGAATCGAAGACGGTGCTGCGCTCGCTGTTCCAGGCACCACGATGAGGCCGCTGGCCAAGACCCATCTCCCGCCACCCTTTCCCGTTGCGGGGCTGGAAGCTTGGCGCCGGACCTACGCCCCCGACATCTTCGGTAACGCGCCAAAGCTGCTGCGCGTCTTCGAGCACTTGCGCTCGCTTTGCGACACAGACTGCAACGTGCTGGTCACAGGGGAAACGGGCACCGGCAAAGAGTTGATCGCTCGCGCCGTGCACACAGCGAGCGCGCGTGCGCGCGGGCCCCTCGTGACGGTCAACTGCGCTGCGCTGCCGGAGCATCTGATCGAGAGCGAACTGTTTGGACATGCGCGCGGTGCGTTCACAGGGGCGGCTACCGCGCGCGTGGGGCGCGTTGCGGCGGCCGACGGCGGCACGCTCTTTCTCGATGAAATCGGTGAACTCCCGTTGTCTCAGCAGGCCAAGATTCTGCGCGTGCTGCAAGAACGAGAAGTCGTTCCGGTAGGCGAATCACACGCCCGGAGCGTCGACATCCGACTGGTTGCCGCGACCCATCGAAATCTCGATGCGATGGTCGAGAACGGCACGTTTCGCGAGGATCTGATGTACCGCATTCAGGTGCTTACGCTTGAGATCCCGGCGCTGCGTGAGCGGCGCGAAGACATCCCGTCGTTGATCGAGCATTTCATCGCCGCCACCAACGCGCGGCGTAATCGTCACGTCACGGGCGTCACCGACGACGCGGCGGACGTGCTCTGCGCCTACGACTGGCCAGGCAACATTCGCCAACTCGAGAACCTGGTCGAGCGCATGGTGGTGCTGCGTAACGGCGGTGAAATCGGGCTCGACGATCTGCCGCCGAGAATGCTTGAACGGGCTGGTGACATCCCGGTTCCGAGCGCAACCACCTTACCCCACGACGGCATCGACTTGCGCGACGCGGTCGAGCAGTTCGAGAACGGGCTCATCCTGCAAGCCCTGGAGCGAACGGGCTGGAACAAGAATCGCGCCGCGGCGATCTTGCGGATGAATCGTACGACTCTGATCGAGAAGCTCAGGAAGAAGAACCTGTCGTCCATTCCGCCGTCCGAGTGAGCCGATCCGTCAAAGCGTTGGCGGGGCGTCGAAGGACGGACGTGCTCGACGGCTGCGTGCAGCGAATCACTGGCGATCCAGGCAGCCGGCGCGCTGGCACGACCCTTGCTGAAGATATTCAGCATGTCGAATCTCTTCAGCCAGCTCGGCCCGCTGCAGCGCTCGCTCGACTACCACGCTGAGCGCCACAACGTCGTCGCGTCCAACATCGCGAATGCCAACACGCCGGGCTTTCGGCCACTAGAGTTGCTGCGCGTCGACGGCGCAGCCCTGGGTGGGACACTTCCGCTCTCCCGCACCGAGGGTGCGCATCTCTCGACCGCGGGAGACGCGGGGATGCACGGCGCAAGCGTCGTCGAGGACGCCAGCGTGACCCCGGGCCTGGACGGCAACTCGGTGAGCCTTGAGCACGAGATGTCGAAGCTCGCTGCCAACGATCTACGTTACCAGGGCGCGGCCAAGCTCATCACGCACAAGCTCGGCATGCTGCGCTACGCGGCGAACGACGCTACCGGCGGCTGATAAGGGATTGCATGGACCTCTTTTCCGCGAAGGAGGTTTCCTGGC
>Ga0315281_10014679_pt1 | contig 10546 bp, 12 predicted proteins | sample YL17G07_0_MG_FD_204540 | JGI IMG/M metagenome (GOLD analysis project Ga0315281, IMG submission 204540) | Sediment microbial communities from Yellowstone Lake, YNP, Wyoming, USA - YL17G07_0 | ecosystem: Environmental > Aquatic > Freshwater > Lake > Sediment | place: USA: Wyoming | collected...
AAGCTGATCCCCCTTATTTTTTTCTGATGGAAAGTCAAAGCGGGGGGATTTTGCGCTACAATAGCATCTCATGTGGGATAATTGACGTTACGGAGCGAGGATAAAAAATAGGACTCTGCCCGAAGGAGGAATTCGACCCATGCCGTTCCAAAAGCCGATAAAGATCTGTTTTGGTGACATTGACAATGCGGGTATCGTCTACTATCCCCGACTCATACATTATTTCCATCTCGCCATGGAGGAATTCTTCAGTAGCGAAATGGGAGTTGATGATGCCGATGTTTTGCACAAACACAACGTTTCTCTGCCGACCGTACATCGCGAGGCCAACTTTCGACGAAGGTTGCGCTATGGGGATGAGATCAACATGGAAGTCAGGATCATTAAGATCGGTCAAAGCTCCACCACCTGGGGGTATCAAGGCTATCGAAGGGTGGGTGAAAAAGAGATGGTGGTAGAGGGGCAGAATGTAACGGTGTGTGTAAGTACGGGCACCTTTGCGAAAAGAGAAATACCGGAATGGTTGAGAAAGGGTTTGACGGACTACATGGAGAGGGTTAACAGAAAATCATCTCAGGGGATGTGAGCCAAACCGAGAGCCAAGTCTCGAATGTTTAGCATTTAGCCAGGCGGATTAAACCCACAGGAAGAGTCGACCCTCTTTCACTTAATCAGTCTTCTTTTCTCTTCCATCTGGCGGTCGAGGGTCTTTAGCCTTTCGATCGCTTCTCTCATTTTGTTATTCGCCTCTTGGGTCTTTTCAAGGGTGTTCTGCAGTTTGTCGATGCGACTTTGGAGGGCTTGGTTTTTCTCCGCCATTTCTGTCCAATCCTCGCGCAATTGGTCCATTTCTCTCAGCGCCGCCAGCCAGTTCTGGAAGTCAACGGTTTGAGTTTTATCCGGAGACAGGGAGAGATAGGCTTCCATTTCCTGAAGGGCTCGCGAGTAATTGAGACGGGGGTTCTTGTAGTCCACATAGAGGAAAGCGAGTTGCAGGTGGGCTTGGGCCCGAGCTGGTGTGTCGGGGTGCTCACGGCTGGTTTTTTCTAGCCGGACGGTCTCCTGAAGGAACTCGCTTTCGCTTGTCGATTTTACGAAAGCCTGATTTAGGCTGCAGCTCGCCGTAAAGAAGAGCAGCAGTACAAAGCAGGCCCATCGAAAGTGGTGAAATGTCGAATTCATATTCCGTCCTCTCATCCCCTCGTGGCACGGGCAAGTCGGCTGGAGGCCCCGCCTTCCTGCCGGTAGGCAGGGGCGGGGAGGGCGGCAACGGACTCCAGCACTGGAGTCAAAGCCGACCCTGTAATGATGTTTACATCTCCCGGAAGCTCCGCCCCTTTTGGCGGGGAGCTTCCCGAGCGGAAAGCCATTGAGGCACACCTTAACCGCTTTCGCTGCGCCGATCGACAACAAACGTGCTGTGAGGAAAAGACTTCGCGTACCTTTTTAACTCCGCTGCAATCTCTCCAACCCGAATGTGATTTTGCAACCGGCGGTTCTGGTTTGTCACAACGGCGATGGCCAGAGTCATGATGGGGAAAGATACTTTTTGCCCCTGTCGCGTTTCGCCCAGGATGTAACCCCGTTGTTGGTCCTCGAGGTCATAGAAACCGAGGATCATTTTGTTAAAGGAATCGATGATGGTAAGGCAAATGTTTTCATACTTTTCAGGCGAAACAATCACGACAAAATCGTCTCCCCCAATATGACCGGCAAAAGCCCCTTCATCACCCTGTTCATTGACAACATCAGTGACGATTTTGGCAGTCGCCTGGATGACCTCATTGCCTCTGGCATAGCCGTAGCGATCGTTAAAGGCCTTGAAGTGGCTCAAATCGAGCTGGCAGAAGGCGACGGACGTATCTTCTTTTAGCCTCTTGTTGAGAATCCCTTCGATGGCGATGCCCCCAGGAAGGTGAGTAAGGGGGTTGGCATCCAAGTACATCTCCTCCAGAGACTTCAGCCTCTGGGCCATTCGACGAAAGGCCTGGGACAGATCTCCGAGTTCATCCTGATCAGGAACTTCGGGAAGACGGTCAAACTTTCCCTCCGATATCTCACGAGTAGAGAGTTTCAATTGGTTGATGGATCGGGAAATATTGTGGGTAATCGCCAAGGCAATCACGATGCCGAGAACGAGGCCGCTGACACTGAATCCAGCAGAAATCCAGAAGGCAGAACGGCCAATGCTCAGGGCCTTGAGACTTTTTTCATTCTGATCTTCTCGGGCATCGTCAGAAATTCCTTTGATGAACTGGACGAGTTCTTCCTGTTTTTCTCTGATCTGCCGATCGGTACCTCGAAAAGCCTGAGAAGAAGCATCTTCCCCTTTTTCTAATCTTGTTTTGAATAATTGATTGTACTCTTCGTGCAGTACCGCAATCCGTTCGGTCGGAAGACCAGTCTCATCTGGAAGATCCCCTACCACCTCCAAGGCTTTCCTGAATTCTTCACTTCGTTGCCAGAAGAGCGCCTCCATCTCCGAACTCTTGAGGATGAGGGTGCGTTGCCCGTAGAGTTCCTGTACCAGTAAGGCCTCAAGCATTTTATCGGCCGCCTCAGCCAGAGGAACATCACGCCTTGTAATCCGATGATTGATGTCATTCAGCCGTTGGAGACTGGAGAGGGCAATGAGGGCAAGGAGGATCGTCAGGAATCCACAGGACAAAAAACCGAGGAGCAGTTTCCTGGCTATGGTCATGCGAAAAAGTTGGATCCCAGTGCTCTTCATGGTCGTCGTCTTCGCGGGCAAGTCGGCTGGATGCCCCGCCTTGTTGCCGGTAGGCAGGGGCGGGGAGGAAAGCCGACCCTATAATCATATCTACATTACCCGGAAGCTTCGCCCTGTGCCTGCCTGCCGGTAGGCAGGGGCGGGGAGCTTCACTAAAGTCATTAGAGACTCTGCAAGCATCATGCCATCCTGTCGCAAGGTGAAAGGGGTTCAATTGAGCTTTCGATCCGATTTCAGCCCAAGGTCCTTGTGCCGATGTCCCTATATCGTCAAATGGACTGATTCTGCTTGAAGGTCAATAACTTGTGACGAATTGTGACAAATTTATTCAATCACTCTGGAAATATTTCATTGAATGCTGAAAACAAGGGATTGGAAACTCAATTTAACCGATTGAAATGATTTGCATATCTTCAATCCAATTCTTTTGGCTTGATTCTTGCGTAAAAATAGCAGGAGTTAAGAGTCTTCGGAGGATATCTGAGATGAACCGCGGTAAGTCGGGAAAACTGTTTGTGGCTCTGGCTACTATTTTCATCCTGCTATCTGTCATTGGAGAGACCGTGCCTGCGGGTGCTTCTCCTGCTGTCGGGATTGTTCAAAAGATGGGCGGAACGACAAGTATTGTCAGGCAGGGAGAGACGATCTCTGCGTCCATCGGTCAGGAGATATTCGAGAATGATATCCTCAAAACTGGCCGCGACGGATCCATGGGCGTCGTATTCAGTGACGATACTCTTCTGTCTCTGGGGCCGGAGAGCGTCTTGGTTGTCGATCAATATGTCTTTGCTCCAAGGCAGGGGAAGTTCTCGATCGTTCTCAGGATGCTAAGAGGAACTGCGGCCTATCTTTCAGGCCTCATCTCAAAACTTGCGCCGGAGTCGGCGCATTTCGAAACCCCGTCTGCTTCCATAGGGATTCGGGGAACGCATTTCGTGGTTAAAGTCGAAGAGAAGTAAGAAGAACCATTTCAGCACCCACTCGTCTTCAATAGGTCGGGATAGACAAAATGAAACAGTGGAAAAGCGTTCTTGTGGTTTTTGTGTTGTTAGGTCTGATGGTCGGTTGTAGTGCAAAACGAGACCTGATCGTTCCCTCACCCGAAACCCGCGATGCAGTCGTTGCCCCACCCGTTAACAGAGACCTGATCGTGCTCTTGCCTGATCCGGATGGTAAGGTGGGTACGATCCGTGTGACAACGAAAGGGGGTTCACAGACACTCGACAAACCTGGGCATGCCACACGGGTTGAAGATATGGGCGAGCGGTCGACGGACCCCAAACCTTTAGGGGAGAGAGAAATTCAGAGTGTTTTCGGGCCAGCCCTCTCGGCTCAGCCAGACCTGAAGGCGCGATTCGTCTCATTCGTTCTATACTTCGACCGTGATACCATCAACCTTACCCACGAGTCGAAAAAAATGCTGCCTGAGGTCGTGAGGACAATTAGGAATCGCAATTCAAATGAAGTGTACGTAACGGGTCACACCGATCGTGTGGGAGTAGAGGACTATAATATAGGACTCTCCTCAAGACGGGCAGACACCGTCCGCGATTTTCTCGTATCCACGGGCGTCAGATCGAGTGCTTTGGTCGTTTCATTTCATGGCGAGTCAATGCCCCTAGTGCCTACCGAAGACGAGGTCCCCGAGCCCCGGAACAGAAGAGTCGAAGTGATCGTCCGGTAACCGAATTGTCTATTTTCACCGCAGAGGCGCAAAGGACGCAGAGCAATAATTTTGTATTCGGCGAGAGATGACGCCGAATGAAAGACTATTTAGTTCTCCACAATCAATGATCACGGGCAAGTCGGCTGGATGCCCCGCTTTCCTGCTGCAGGGGCGGGGAGGAAAGCCGACCCTGTAATCATATCTACATTTCCCGGAAGCCCCGCCCTGTGAGCGGGGAGCTTCACTCACCGCGATCTTTGCGTCTCCGCGGTGAGAGTTCTTTCTGGACAAGAGTATTTGAGTTCATGTGGCCCCTCAAAAGCAGGAAAACAACCGTTAGAAGAGACCGGAAAAGCATCCGACTGGTCCTTCTCTATGGTATCGTCTTCTCGTCCCTTCTGTTTCTTTTGAGTCTGGTCAGACCCGACCTCACTGACTTCTTGAACAATCGAGTTTACGACGCACTGTTGGTGACCAACACGGGTGAGCCCTCTCGTGTTCCCGTCATCGTCGATATCGACGAAAAAAGTCTAAAGCAATACGGTCAGTGGCCCTGGCCACGCCACCGGGTGGCGAACCTGATAGAAAGACTCAGAGAGTTGGGAGCTTCGAGCATCGGCCTGGACATGCTCTTCGCAGAGGACGACAGGACTTCGATTACTGCGATCAGAAGGGAGCTTCTGCAAGACTTTGGAGTTGATCTCGGATTCAGAGAAGTTCCCCAAGATCTCAGGGACAATGACCAAAGGCTCGCTGACGCTCTTTCAAAAGGGGACGTTGTATTGGGTTATCAATTCCTCTTCGAAACGGAGTCTGGTTCGGATAACTGTCTGCTCCATCCATTGCAGGTCCACAAACGGGGACACGACGGGGCAAATGGTGATTCACCGCCTTTCATCCAAGCCCGCAGTGTATCCTGTAATCTGAACACGCTTTCCGAGGCCGCAGCGGGATCCGGTTTTTTTAATGTTTCTCCAGACTCAGACGGTATTCTCAGACGGGTGCCACTGATCATTGAACATAGAGGCAAGGTCTATCCCAGCCTTGCGTTGGCCACCCTGATGCAGGCCCAGGGGATCAAAGATGTCCTTCTGGAAACGGACAATGGAAGTGCGGAGTTCATCTATCTGAATAAGACGGCTATTCCCCTGACGTCAAAAGGGAGCATGCTAATTCGCTTTCGCGGCAAAGGTAGGAGTTTCAACTATATCTCGGCGGCAGATATCCTATCCAATCGTATCCCGAAAGAGAAAATAGACGGAAATATTGTGTTCGTAGGAACCTCTGCATCAGGAATGAAAGAATTGAAGTCTACCCCATTCGACCCTGTTTTCCCAGGGGTGGAGGTCCATGCCACTGTGGTCGATAACATCCTGAAGAAGGACTTCCTCTCTCGACCGAAATGGGGCCCGGGTCTGGAATCTCTCCTCACGTTGGCGTTTGGCCTGTTATCGACGATCACTCTGGCTTGGACCGGCGCTGGTTGGAGTTCGCTGCTCCTTGCGGGCACCGGAGTGGGTGCTTGGCAAGCCTCGGGATGGACGTTTCGTACCGAGGGCATCTTTATTTCACCGGTCATGCCCTTAATGGTCTTGGTGTGCAATTTTTCTCTCATCACCTTCATCAAATTCTGTCGTGACGAGCAAAGAGTGAGAGAGCGTACTCGCGAGCTTGCAATGGTTCAAGAGGCTACGATTGAAAGCATGTCCTCCCTGACCGAAACGAGGGATCCTGAAACGGGAGGACATATCAAACGCACGCAAAACTATATCCGACTCCTTGCCGAACGCCTGAAGTATCAACCCAAATTCAGCCCAGTGTTGGATGATGACACCATTGATCTCTTGTGCAAGTCCGCTCCGCTCCACGACATCGGTAAGGTGGGGGTTTCAGACAAAATCTTGCTCAAGCCCGCCAAATTGACCGACGAAGAATTCGAAGAAATGAAGCAGCATACGGTGTACGGCCGCGATGCCATCCTCGTCGCAGAAAGAAAGCTTGGGAACATATCCTTTTTACGGTTTGCCCGAGAAATCGCGTACACACACCATGAGCGATGGGATGGGTCTGGATATCCAGAGGGTCTCAGTGGGGACCAAATTCCAGTTGCAGGTAGGCTCATGGCTCTGGCAGATACTTACGATGCCATAACGAGTGAACGTGTCTACAAATCTTCACTCTCGCACGAAAAGGCAGTCAAAATCATCGTCGAAGAGAAAGGGGCACAGTTTGACCCAGCTGTTGTAGACGCTTTCTTACAAGTTGAAGAGGATTTCCGTCAGACCGCGTTGAGATACTGTGACGCTTTGGAGAGGCAAGCGTATTTGCAGTCCAAAGGTCTCAGACTTTGAAGGATGTGACAGATTCCGGTAAGATCGACCTTTTTGCTTATCCTCTTACACCTTCCGCTGTTTGAGCAGCTCGGAATGTACTAAAAAAACAATCGACAAAAAGGATTCGGCTTAGTAAAATACAGACGACTTGTCCCGATGTTTGATAGGAGGTGTCGACGGCAGGGGTGTTTGGATGGAAGCACGCCTGCCTGCCGCAGGCAGGGGCGGGGAGCTTCACATTAGCCTGAAAATGGGCCTTAAATTCGATCACGAGAAATGACAGGGAGGTGAACGGTGGGAATCTACAAAGACCTTTATGACTTTGCCGCCAAAGCTGGATCACTGGAAGGATATGTGTATCCAAAGGGAAAAGTGGACATTAGCTATCTGCCAGGATGGTCTGACAACCTGATCAAACAATACCAGGACCTTCCGACCGAAGCCAGAGAGGAAATTCAAATTCAGTGCAACGAGACCCTGGGTCGTACCATTCAATCCCTTGTTCCAATCCTGGGTGAAGATCACGAGGTGATCAAGAAACTCAAGGGTCTGGTGAAAGGGAAATTGCCATCAACTCCGGATGATTTCCCTTATAGAAGGTAGAGTCTATTGTATCTTGAATTAGACTCTTTGACCGGCAAGTGCCCCGGACGCCCCGCCCTTTAGGGCGGAGAGCTTCATTTGCTCTGGAGCCCACGGAAAGATTTGACCCGACGTCCCGATGATGACAAAGAACTTGTGGGCTTGATTTCCAGGAATGGGTTTCAAAAGACGTTCAGGCTGATGACTCAAAAAAACTCCAACATCAGCTTCGGACATCTTAAGTTATTGAAAATGTATGATGGTCATTTTGAATCGTCAGAGCCCAACGATTTTTCTTGCTATTTAGCATAAAATACTATATAAGGTAATCAGATCTAGTTGCCAGGAGTCCTTTTTGGATGCCAGAGTAACCCGCAGAGAACTCTAAACAGCTTCTTTGTGGGTTTTTTTTACAAAGCCTCGGGGGAACTCGCTTAAGGATTCTGCAAAACTTGGCGAAAATCGAAGACGGAGTGCTGAATCCAAGGGCGTCATATTTCTACTAACCACTAACCAAAGAAGGGGGGCATCATATGCATTACACAAAGATTTTTATAGTTTTAGCATTAGGTTTGGCCATTGGGGTTCTTGGTTGTACAAAGGAGCGGAAGGTGGAGGCTCCCACACAAGAGCAAGTCACCAAAAATCTGGTTCCGCCGAAAGCTGAACTTAAGGGCCAGAATTTCTTTGTGGAGCTTAACGACCTTAAGGTCGTCACGACCGTAAACATAGCTTCTAAAGAAATCGTTGAGACGCCGACCCTCAAGGGTAACATCAAGATCACCAATAAATCGAAAGATATTCTGGATATCCAGGCGGTTACCCTCGAATTCTTGAATGAAGCTGGGAAGCCAATCCCTTACAAAGCTGATGAGAAAATAGCGAAGGTTTATCCGTTTTGGAAGGTTCTTCAGCCTGAAGGTATTGCCGAAGGGTCTTTAGACGTCACGATCCCAACGAACGCTATCAAGGAAAAGTCCCTTAACAAGATAGAAGTCAACCTGGTCTACGTCCCCTCTCCTCTTAAACGAGAGACGTTGACTTTGTCTGAAAAGGTTGAATAGCCCCAACGATTTGGAAAGGAGACAATCTTATGTATGGGATCTCGCCAGCAATCGTTTTCTTGGTTATCTTTCTTTTTATCCTTGCTTCCGCATCCATCAAGGTCCTACGTGAATATGAGCGAGGCGTTATCTTTCGCTTGGGAAGACTGATTGGGGCTAAGGGGCCGGGGATCATCTTCATCATTCCAGGCGTGGACAAGTTGCTCCGGATCAGCCTGAGGACTGTGGCACTGGAGATTCCATCTCAGGATGTGATTACCCGTGACAACATCTCTATCAAGGTGAATGCGGTCGTTTACTTTCGCGTCATCGATCCCAATAAAGCCGTGGTTGAAGTTGAAAATTACCTTTACGCCACTTCCCAATTGGCCCAGACGACGTTGAGGAGCATCATAGGCCAATCCCAATTGGACGAACTCTTGTCGGAAAGAGACAAGATTAACTCCCAACTCCAAGAGGTCTTGGACACACAAACAGAGCCTTGGGGGATCAAGGTATCCCTGGTGGAGACAAAACAGGTGGACATTGATACCGAGATGCAGCGGGCCATCGCCCGTCAGGCTGAGGCAGAGAGGGAGAGGCGTGCCAAGGTCATCCATGCTGAGGGAGAGGCCCAGGCCGCAGAGAAGCTCCTTGCAGCGGCAAATATTATGAGTGTCTATCCTGCGGCCATCCATCTCCGGTTCCTTCAGACCTTAAAGGAGGTTTCAACCGAGAAAAGCTCAACGGTCATCGTCCCTCTCCCGATAGACGTACTCGCAGCCTTTTTCCAAAAGAAGGAGAAGGAATGACCCAAGTCCTATTCTAAAGAATCTTCTTAGTGAGGAGAACAAACTACCCTAGATGACCCGAGAGATTTCATCCTTTTTGAAGGTCAATGGGGCATAGGAATAACGAAATAGGTTGTGGAGTATTTTGTTGGAATCGATGGATCAACCGCAAAGGGACCTCCGGCCTTTCGGTTTTTTGTAGGATCCGGAGGAGGGTGTAACTTACAAATCGGATTTTCTAGGAGGGTGTAATGGCAAAAGGTCGAGTCAAGTGGTTCAATGATCAGAAGGGTTTTGGATTTATCGAAGTGGAAGGTGGAAAGGATGTATTCGTCCATCACTCTTCCATTCAGGGAGAGGGGTTCAAATCCCTGAAAGAGGGAGATGAGGTTGAATTCGAAATCACTCAGGGCCCCAAAGGCCCTCAAGCCACCAACGTACGGATGAGCAGTTAAAGATTAGTTGGGTGTGGTTGTGTCCCCGATTCCCACCCGGTGAAATCCGTCGCGATGCCTAGCCTGCATTATTCACGAAGCTTCATGCTTCGTGAATAGGCACCTACAAGGAGGGGATTTTCCCTCTGCAGGTGTCAGCGTGGTGCTTTGCACGTTGCTCAAGGCTAACCTTAAGCCCGGAGGGCGGATTGCTTATGGAGCCCCACGGACAAAGCTCCTGCCTACCGCAGGCAGGTGCGGTACCTTGCCCAACGCCCACGTGGGGCGACATTCCGGTCACACGATGGCGCATTCCTCCTCCCGGTTAGTATCGGGGGGTCTCCTGCTGCCGGAATGAAACGACAGTGAGTCCATGAATAATCCGGGCTAGTGACCGGTATGTGCCCCGCAAGCTCCGCCCTTTAGGCCGTGGAGCTTCACTTCGACCCATTGGTAATACAAGGACGAAAATTTGGAAGCAGGCACCCTCATAGGCTACTTCGCAGAACGAGATGAAGCTCGTAGAGCTCTACGGGAGCTGCGGAGAAAGGGTTTCCGCCGGGCCGCATGGGTGCAAAAAACCGTGGACGGAGAGGTTCACATCGGGGACCCCTTCCTCTGGCGCCGTGCTCTCGGGGTGACCTTGACTGCTGTTGTTTTCGGGGGCCTCGCCGGCGTTGCATCTCTGGTTCTCCACGGGCCGATGCCGATTCTGAGCGGAAGCCTCTCTACCCTGATCTCGATCTTTGCGGGCGGATTGATCGGAGCCCTCTTGGGTGGGGTGTGGATACGACGATCGAAGTACGGTGTAGAACGAAGGGTGCTTGAGGATCATACGCGTTGGTTGGTGTCCAAGGAGACCGTCCTGATCCTCCAGGCGCCGATTGAAACACTGCGGTTCCCAGTGGCGGTACTTCGAGAAAGCGGCGACATTCCGCCCGCCGTCTTCGTCCTGCACCCGAAGCG
>Ga0315281_10014681_pt1 | contig 10545 bp, 1 predicted proteins | sample YL17G07_0_MG_FD_204540 | JGI IMG/M metagenome (GOLD analysis project Ga0315281, IMG submission 204540) | Sediment microbial communities from Yellowstone Lake, YNP, Wyoming, USA - YL17G07_0 | ecosystem: Environmental > Aquatic > Freshwater > Lake > Sediment | place: USA: Wyoming | collected...
GTCCAGACACCATTCCCACACATTGCCAAGCATATCGGTAGCGCCGTAAGGGCTGTCGCCCGCCGGCGAGAATTTGCCAATCGGCGTCGTCACGCCGCGCTTTTCGGAATTGTTCAAGCGCCGCTCACCCCAGGTATTGCCCCAGGCATAAATCCGGCCACTGGTCCCGCGCGCGGCTTTCTCCCATTCTGCTTCGGTGGGCAGGCGGAAGCGGCGGCCCGTGGCTTGACTCAGCCATTCGCCAAAAGCAATGGCGCCCCGCCACGGGACCATGACCACCGGGTGATGTTCCAGCCCGGTCGGAATATGGCCGCTGAGCCAATGTTCCGGCGGCTTGTGGCGCGTGGCGCGCACAAAGATTGCATATTGCGCATTCGTCACCGGATATTTGCCGATGTAGAACTCCCCCACTGAGACGCGATGTTGGGGCAGTTCCTCGGGCCGCGCGTTTTCATCCTTCTCCAGATCACTCCCCATCAAAAATTCCCCGGCGAGGACGCGCACCAACTCCAGATGAAAAGGTTGCTCAAGGGCGATTGTCTCCGGCACGGGGGGAGGGGCCGGAGGCTGAACGGCGGGCGCGGTTTCTCGGACGACCGCTACCGGAGCGACGCCGGGCGTGACACTTTCTCCGCGCTCGGCACGCAGAGCGGCCAGCATCTCGTCCGCGTTGGCAAAGCGCTCGTCCGCATCCAGCCTCATGGCTCGGTCAATCGCCTCGGCCAGCGCGCGGCTCACGTTAGGTGCGCGCTCGACCAAGGGCGTGTAGGACTGCGGCTTCATAATACGTGTCAAGGCATCGGCGGGGGACTCACCGACCACCAGCATATAGAGCGTCGCGCCGAGCGAGTACAGATCCGAGCGATTGTCGGCCACGCCCGCGCCCACGCCGTATTGTTCCGGCGAGGTGAAGCCGGGCGTGAAGCCGCGCGTGCCGCTCGTCGTCATGGCGCTGGCGCCGCTCACGGTCTTGGCAATGCCGAAATCTACGAGGACTGGCTCATCGTCGGGCGTTAGCTTGATGTTGCCGGGCTTGATGTCGCGATGGATGACGTTGCGCGCATGGAGGTAGGCGAGGGCGCCCAGAATTTTCGCGGCCCAGCGGTGGACGTCGGCCTCGGGGAGCGGGCCGAGACGGTCGAGGCGGGCTTTGAGGTCTTCGCCTTCGATGAAGTCCATCACCAGATATTGTCCCTGGCCGGGAATAACGAAATGGTCGGTGACGCGCGGGAGGTTGGAGTGGCGCAGAGAGGCCAACAGGCGGGCTTCGTTTTCAAACTGCTTTTGGGCCGCTTCAGTGAGAATCAGATTCTCTTTGATGGCGCACCGGATGTTCAGGCTGGTGTCGTGGCCATCGTACACTGCGCCCATGCCACCTTGACCGATGAGACCATTAATTAGGTAGCGGTCGCGGAGGAACTGGTTAGCGGCAAGAGGCATAAAGATTGAAACCCACGAAATTGATACCGAGATGGATTATATTCGATATTGTACCTCTTACCACTTGCGCCAATTGGCAAGGTTTGGTTTTCGTATCGGTGGTTGACTGATGAAAGCCAGTGCGCGGTTCAAGCAGGGCAAGCCAGTGTGATTGGCGCCGCGTTTTGTTTTCGACTTATTGGCGAATTGCAGTACAATTGCCTTTATTCTTGGCTGAAATCTATTCCTATGCCTGAACTGCTCAGTGCTTATATCCCGCGTGACCGCCGCGATGCTCTAGGCCGCGGCGAAAACTTGCCCGATATTGCGTATGGAGCCGCCTTATTCGCGGATATTTCTGGTTTTACACCCCTCACCGAAGCGTTAACTCGCACCTTTGGCCCCCGGCGCGGGGTGGAGGAGTTAACCCGACACCTCAACCGGGTCTATGACACGCTCATTGACGAAGCCAACCGTTTTGGCGGGAGCGTCATTAGTTTTGCGGGGGATGCCATCACCTGCTGGTTCGATTCCATCACACCTAATCCAGCCTTGCGCGCCACCGCCTGCGCGCTCAGCATGCAGGTCCAGATGCAGGCCTTCAAGATGGTGCGTTTGCCGAATGGAGAAAGTGTCACACTGGCGATGAAAGTCTCGATTGCCAGTGGCCCCGCGCGGCGTTTTATGATTGGCGATCCGACCATTCAATATTTGGACATTCTCGCCGGAGAAACGCTGGCGAATATGGCGCTGGGCGAACATTTGGCTCAACAGGGGGAAGTCTTAGTAGATGAGCCGACCAGCGCGCAACTCGGCGGGTTAGCTCAAATGCAAGGTTGGCGCGTGGCCGAGGGGCATGGAGGACGTTATGGGTGCGTCACCGGCCTCAACCAGACGCTGGCTGATTTTGCCGTAGCCGCTGAAGTCAGCAATCAATTAAGGGATGAGGAAGCCCGGGCGTGGTTGTTGCCGCCTGTGTATGAGCGGTTGCAGGCAGATTTGGGCGATATCCTCACCGAACTCCGTCCGGCAGTGGCGCTCTTCGTGCGGTTTGAGGGCATTGACTATGATAGGGACGACAACGCGGGCCTCAAGCTGAATCAATTTATTTGTTGGGTGCAGGGGATCCTCGCCAAATACGAAGGCTATTTATTACAATTGATTATTGGCGACAAAGGCAGTTCTTTTTATGCGGCCTTTGGCGCGCCTTTGGCCCATGAAGATGACGCGCGCCGAGCAGTCAATGCGGCGGCGGATTTGTGCAACACTTTGCCGCCCGAACTGAGCTTTATCCGCTCCCTGCATGTGGGGGTCAACCAAGGCACGATGCGCGCCGGGGCCTATGGCAGTATGTTGCGCCGCACGTATGGCGTGTTGGGTGATGCGGTTAACCTGGCGGCGCGGCTCATGCAGCACGCTGGGGCGGGGGAAGTGCTGGTCACCGAACCTATTCAGCGCGCCACGCGCGCCGACTTTGCCTGGGCAGAACTGCCGCTCTTGCAAGTGAAGGGCAAGAGTGAGGCCGTGCAAGCCTTTCGGTTGCTGGGGCGTCAGCAAGGTCGGGCCGAAGCCAGTCGCTACACCGGCGCACTCGTCGGCCGCGAGACGGAACTGGCGCAACTGGCCACATTCTGTCAGCCTATTTTTGAAGGCCAATTCGCAGGAGTGATGTATGTGCATGGCGAGCCGGGCATGGGCAAGAGTCGCTTGCTCTATGAGGCGCGCCAAGCCTTGGAGCAAGCCCACCGGGTCTTGTGGTGCATTTGCCCGTCGGAAGGCATTTTGCGGAAATCCCTCAACCCATTGCAATACTTTTTACACGAATATTTTGATTTGGGCGCTGCCGAAGACGAGAACAAGACTCGCTTTGATCTGCGCCTCGACGCGCTCATCGCTGATTTGCGTCGTCCCGATTTTCCGGCCCCGGCCGGTGTGTCGCCTGTGGCCCTCGCAGACGAATTGGACCGTACCCGCTCCTTTTTAGGCGCGTTGGCCGATGACTTGCGTTGGGAAGGCTCGCTCTATGAGCAACTCGAGCCTCGCCTGCGCCTCGAAAACACGTTGAGCGCGGCCAAAACCATTTTCCTGGCCGAAAGTTTGCGGCAACCCGTGGTGGTGCAAGTGGAGGATGCCCACGTTCTCGACCCGGATAGCGAAGCCTTTGTGAGGATGTTGACCCGCAATGTCGAGGCTTACCCCTTGGCCCTCATCGTGGCGGCCCGCTATCGGGATGATGACAGCCACTACGTCTTGAGCGTGGATACCAATGTGCCGCAGGCGATGATAGACCTCAATCGTCTCACCCCGACCGGGGTGCAAGCGATGGCCAGCCAAGTGCTGAATGCCGAGGCGGCCCCGGACCTCGCCGCGTTTTTAAATGCCAAGACCAATGGCAATCCCTTCTTTCTGGAACAACTTGTCCTCGATTTGCGGGAACGCGGCCTATTGGTGGTAAAACCGGCGACCGCCTCGCAGTCCAACCCGATGGTTGATCTGTCCGACCAGACCCGCGTGGAAGAAGTGCCCGCCAGCATCACTGCGGTGCTGGTCGCCCGCTTAGACCGCCTGACCGCACACGTCAAAGCCGTCGTCCAAACCGCCGCAGTTTTGGGGCAGGAATTTGAAGTGCAGGTGCTCTCGCAGATGCTTCAAAATGACCCGCGCTTAGACCAACGGGTAAAGCAGGCTGAGACCGAGGCGATTTGGGCCCCCTTGAATGAACTGCGCTATTTGTTCAAACATGCGCTCTTGCGGGATGCCGCCTATGATATGCAATTGCAAGAGCGCGTGCGTGAACTGCACGCGCTGGCTGGAACGGCCATCGAAACCATTTACATAGATGACCTGACGCCCCAAGCGGCTTTACTAGCTTACCACTGGGCGATGGCTAATCATGAAGCTAAGGAAGCGCATTACTCGGCGATCGCCGGCGAGCAAGCGGCGCGCACCAGCGCCTTCCGCGATGCGTTGCGCTATTTTACCCGCGTGTTGGGGTTGCTGGAGAGTGGGCGCGTAACCGAGGCCGCCCTTTCGCCTGCCCGACTGCACTATAGCCTCGGCGAAACATATGCGGGTCTCGGTGAATTACGTGACGCGCAACGACATTTCCAAGTCAGCCTCGAGGCTGCGCGCGCCATCAATGACCGCCCGAGCATGGCCCAGGCGCTCAGTTTTCTCGGCGGGACGACCCAACGCCTGGGAGAAATTGACCAAGCCGAAGCTGATCTGCAAGAGGCGTTGCTCATCGCGCGCGAAATCCAGAACGAACGCGCGCGGGCCTCCATCCTCTATCGCCTCGGCCAGATTGCCAACGCCCGCGGCGCTTATGACCGCGCCAAGCAACTTTACGAAGAAAGTCTGGCTCTCGCGCGGGACCAAAACGACCAGGTCACGATGGCATCTGCGCTCAATGCGCTGGGTGTAGCCAATATGCTGGCTAAGGCCTGGGATGAGGCGCGCAAACATCTGGAGGAATCCCAGATGTTCTTTAAGGCCGCTGGTTATCGGAGCGGGGTGCTGATGTCATTGGGCAACTTGGGTTACCTGGCCTCGGGGCTGGGGCAGTATGAGGAAGCCAAACAACTTTATCAGGACGCCATTAAGATCTCGCTGGAAATCGGCGACCGGCGGCTACGGGCCGCTTTGCTCGACAACCTGGGCGATGTCGCGTATGCGCTCGACGATGACCCGCAAGCCGAAAAGGATTTTGGCGAGAGCCTGAAACTGACGCTGGAGATTGGCGCGATTCCTTCGGCCTTACTGGCTTTGGCCGGGATTGCTAAACTCCGTGCGCGCGCCGGCCATTCCGCGCAAGCGCTGGAATTGCTGGGCCTCGCGCTTAATCACGCCGCTTGCGACGACGAAACTCGTCAACGGGCTGAACCCTTGCTGACCGAACTGCGCGCCGCTTTGCCCCCCGCCACTGTCGAAGCCGCGTTGGAACGCGGCAAAGCCGCAGACCTGAACACGATTGCCCTCGACCTTCAGCAAAATTAAGCGTTATGCCTGGGCGGCTGGGTGGTATAAGGCGAGTGCTTAAATCAAAAGGAACCAATCGGCGGTTGGTTCCTTTTGTGTTTAATCCAAGCGCGCGTTTTTAGCGGCGCACCAGGTTCACCCCGTCAGCATCGCTATCTACGGTTTGACCGCCGATGACGGTGGCGTAGTCGTAATGAACGGCGCCGGGGTTTTGTACGCCAATCACCGCGGCGGTGTCGTATTTGATTGAGACCACAAACACCTGGTTGAGCGTGGCGTCTGTGATGGTCAGCGTCACTTGCCCACTGGCGGTGATGAACGTGCCTTGTGCGCTGTTGGAGCAATCGGCGTTGTAGAGCCGGGTTTGCTGGTCGTTTTGCACGTTGAACAGTGGCACATTAGCGTTGTTGTTGCTCTGCGCAATCTGCACCGTGAAGTTCGGCGCGGGCGCGATGACGGTGGTGTAGTAGAAGAACACACCCGGCGAGGTATTGTTAATCTTGCCTTGCTTCAAGCCGTAAGCCACTTCGGTGAGGTCACCCGCCGTGCCGTTGATGAAGTCCTGACAGGTGGTTTGCGTGGGGGCGACTTTCGCGCGTCCAAACGGGCTGCGGCTGTTAACGAAAGCCTGCGCGATGGCGGCATCGGTGGAGGCAAAGGTGAGGTCAACCGCTACCGGGGTGGCGAACAGCATATAACCTATCGGCGCGGCGGTCTCTTTCACTTGATAGGTGCCTAACACCAGGCCCGTGAGTTTGAACGCGCCGGGCGTCGGGTCGGTGTCGGGCGCAACATTGTCGGTGACGCTCACGCAGACCGGGGCGGACAACAGTTCCAGCGTGCCGGTGTCGCTCACGAATATGTGAGTGCGACAGACTTGGAACGTGGCCCCCGCGAGCGGCGTATTGACTTCATCCACTTTGTGCCATTGGATGGAACCGGCCACATAAGTCTTGGTGGCATCGGAACTACTGCCATCGCTGGCGCCGGTGGAACGCGAGACAGTGACGCCGCCGATAGTGAGCGTGGCCACCCCGCGTACATCCACACTGCCGGGAGTGGCGCTGTTGATTTGCACCGCGCACACACCGTTTACGGTCCCGCAGGTGCCACTGCCTACAAAGGTCGCGCCTGCGCTGTTGTTGAGCAGGCTGAAGTTCACGAGCGTGCCATCTGGCGCGTTGCCCCAGCCAGCGCCATCGTTAATTTCCAAAGTGGCATAGAACGTGTGCGGCTCGGTGATGTTGTTGATGGCCGAGATTTGGTTGAAGGTGATGCGGGCATCAACCCATCGCACGGTCAATGTCTGCTCGGCGCTCACCGTAACCGGCACGTTGTTAACGGTGAGGCTGGCCGACGCATCCACCGTGGACAGGCCGGCTTCATTCGAGATGACACTGACACTGCAAGTGCCGTTGACGGTGGGGCAGGTGAGGGGGGTAACCGCTCCCACACCGCTGACCAGGTTGAAGTTGATGGTTGTGCCATCGGGCGCATTCTCCCAGCCGTTGCCCACGTTCACTAAAAGCGTGCCAGTGATGGAGTAGGGCTGGCCGACCTCACTCGCGCCAGTAGCAATAATCGTCAATTCCAGATCCACAAAAGTAGCGGTGGATGTGTCAGAGCGGTTGAGGGTAAGGCCTTGCACGTTTAGAGCCGCCTCAGCCTGGAGCGTGAAGATGCCGGGCGCGCTGGAGATCAGAATGACGGTGCAATCGCCGTTGGCATCGGTGCCGGTGGCGCACGTGCCGCTTACCGCCATAGCCGGTGATACCGTGATGGTCGGGATGAAGCCTACGACATTCTCTGGCCCAGAGCCGGAGTTGCGCTCGACGTGGACGATGTAAGTCTGCGGCGCATTAACCAGCGTGACTTGACTCTCAGGCGTGATGGTCAGGCTCGCGCCCACAAAGGTGGCAGTTGCGGTATCAGAGCGTGCAAGGGTAATGCCCGCCACATCAATATTGGCGCTGGCTTGCAGGCTAAAGATGGCGGGCGTGCCCGAGTTGATGATGACGGTGCAATCGCCGTTGGCATCGGTACCGGTGGCGCACGTGCCGCTCAGCGCGGTGGCGGGGGACACGCTGATGACCGGGACGAGACCCGCCACATTCTCTGGCCCAGCGCCGGCGTTGCGTTCAACGTGAACGGTGTAGATTTGAGCCACGCCCGCTTCGGTGACCTGGCTTTCAGGCGTGAGGGTCAGGCTGGCGCTCACGAAAGTGGCCGTGGCCGTAGCAGAGCGCGCGAGAGTAATGCCGCCCACCGCAAGGTTCGCGCTGGCCTGTAGGCTGAAGATGGCGGGCGTGCTGGAGTTGATGATGAGGGTGCAGTTGCCATTAGCATCCGTGCCGTTTAGGGCGCAGTTATTAACCACGCTTTCGGGCGTGTTGCCGGTAAAGCTAATGGTCGGTGTGATTCCCACGACGGGAACCGCGCCACTGCCGGGATTGCGTTCCACATGCACGGTATAAGTTTGCGCTCCGCCAGCGGGGGTCACCTGGGTTGCGGGGAGGAGGGTGAGGCTGGCATCCACATACGTCTTCACCACATCATCCACTTTGCCGCTAACTTTGATGGCCCAACCCTTATCAGTCCACACATCGCCTTCCCAACCCGCAGCTAAGATAGCATTGCCTGGGATGGAAGAGTTGATGGTAACGTAGCATTTGCCGCCCACCGTGCCAGCGCCGCCGGTAGCGCAATTGCCATCATTGGTAATGGAGCCGATGCCGCCGAGCGACAGCTTGAGGCCGGTGGTGCCATCGGGGGCGGGGACGAAGCCCGCGCCATTGCCGTAGTCAATCAGCACTTTGGCGGCGAAAGTGTGCGGCACATTGACCGGATTGATAGCATCGGAGTCGACCAGGCCCGCAATATACAGCATACTCTGGTTGTCATTGACGGTGGTGTTGCCCGCGTTGTCCAGGGCTTGGATGAAGTATTCACTGGCGGCGGTGAGGCCGGGCACCTCGCCCACCCACAGCAAGTTTTGCGCGTCGAAGTGCAAAGGCTCGCTGTGCCACGCGCCGGGGGTGTTATAGGTGACCAACACGCGCGCAATGCCCGAGCGGTCTTCGGCGTTGACGAAGAACTTGACGCCCGTGCCGGTGACAAAGGTGTTGACATCGCGGATGACGGGCGCGGCGAAGTCGTCGGCGAAGGCGGAGGCATCCGGGATGTAGAAACTTTCCAGAGTGAGTTGGCTATAGAGCCGCTCGGTCTGATTGCCGGCATTGAACTGCCCGCCGACAAAGACCAGCCGATCCTGGTCGCCGAGGTGATTGGCGAGCCAGAACTTGCTCGGGAACCAACCCAGTCCGTCGAAGGTCGGTTCGGGCAGGCTGATGGCGGTTCCATCCGCGCTCGTGGTATCGCTAATGGGGCGGGCGATGGCCGGGTCGAAGTTCGGCACATCCGCATACGTCGCATCAATGAGCAACAGGCCGCGTAGCGAGCTATTGGTCACCGTTTGAGCAATCACGGAGCCGCGCGGTTGCACCGGGCGACCGGGATACGCCTGGGTCTCGCCATTCAACGCATAGACCGTGCCGTTGGAGGTGGTGGTGGCGAGGGGGTTGAGAGTGACGTTCACATCCACTTGGTTGAGGCCGCCCACCGAGACGGGCGTGCCTTGCGTGGCGCTCACCCCGCTACCGCCATTGGGTTGCGGGTTAGGTACCGACACCTTGAGCATCGGCAGGCCGTAGAGGGTGGATTCAATCAACGCCTTTTCATCGTAGATGCCGAAGCCGCCGGAAGGCGCGCTCCCGATGTAGCGTTGCTTGGCGGCCACCAACGCCTGCCCGACCGAGGTGCTGGCCTGCCGCCCCAGTTCCTGCGTGTAGAAGAGCATCAGTTGTTCGGAGGCCGCTACCGCGTCGTCCATGCCGTAGCCGAAGCCGGTGTTCGCCACGTAGGTGGCCGCACCGCGTTGGGCAAAGGCTTGCGCTAAGTCGGGTTGGCTGGGGCCGTAGATGACATCGCCATCGGGCACGCTAAAGCCCGCGTGACACCCCATCGAGAAGATGATTTGATTGATGTAGGTGTTAGCCGGATTGGTGACGTCGGTGTTGTAGAACAGCGGACTGCCGCCACCGGGCAAGCCGCGCCAATGCTCAAAGTGCGCATTGACTGAAACGAGATTAGGTTGGACGGCAGCCCCGCCCCAGGCGTCAATCAAAGCGTCGCGCGTCCAGGATTCGTTGATGAGCGTGGACGAGTTCACGTTGAAGCCCGTCAGCGTGTCTTGGATGGCCGCCGCGCCATCGGAGAGGAAGTCGTAACCCGTGACCAGACCTTTGCTGACCACGATGGTGCTGGTCGTCAGATAGTTATTGATGATATTGATCATCTCCGCCGGGGTTTCTACTAAACGGCCAATGGCGCGGTCGGGGATGTAGAGTTCGCGGCCCCGCCACAGCAACGGGTTATCATCGGCGTAGAAGTCGTCGGTGGAGATATGGCCGGTGTTCAACGCCCAGAACAACGGGCTGTCGTGCTTGGTGCCTGTGGCAAAGCGGGTGAGTGAGCCAAACGCAAAATCACGTTCATTGGCGATGGCGGTTTCATCGCGCACGCGATAGAACGGCACGATGTCGTCCGCGCCGGCAATCACTAGATATTGAATCTGATAAGCGGGATTGGTGGTGTAGGTCTCAATCAAGTGGCGGATGGCGCGCGCCACGTCATTCGCTTTTTCCGGTTGGCAATAATTGTCAATGTTCCACGCGGCATAGGCGGCCGCGACGGCGGGGTCAGTTTCCACCGGCACGACAATGCCACGCACCGAGGGTTGGTCGGCCAATTGCTGCAGTTTGTTCATCACGTTGGTCGTTTCGGTGGAGCCAAAGACCGCATTCAACCGACCTTGATGAGTCAGGATAAGCGTGTTGGCCGGGTTAGCGCCGGAGACCGATGCGCCGGTATAGACTGTGCCACTCGCGCCCGTGGTGTAGCCCCAATCGCAGGCCGGGGGCGTGTTGCCGATGATTTTCACGTCGGCGGTGATGGCATAAGGCTTGTCGCTAAAATCACCCGAGGGGCTGAAAACTAATGCGTAATACTGGCCAGGTTGCACGACCATCGAGGCCACTTTGGCCATTAAATCTATTCCTTGCAGGGTGCCGATCCCTTGGAGAGTGCCGA
>Ga0315281_10014682_pt1 | contig 10545 bp, 6 predicted proteins | sample YL17G07_0_MG_FD_204540 | JGI IMG/M metagenome (GOLD analysis project Ga0315281, IMG submission 204540) | Sediment microbial communities from Yellowstone Lake, YNP, Wyoming, USA - YL17G07_0 | ecosystem: Environmental > Aquatic > Freshwater > Lake > Sediment | place: USA: Wyoming | collected...
TATTGCCAGATGCTGCCGTCGAGAGTCACTACGGCACCGGAGGGTTGGGAGTTAACCTGTATGCTCCCATACAACGGGACAGGGGGGTTTGGGTTCAGGGTCGCATACAGGTTTACGGTCTCGCCTCTCGCAGGCAATGCAGTTACCGTTCCGGTGAAGAGCTGGTAGCCCGGTTTCTGGACGGTAAATGTCCGGAATGGCGTGCTGGTAGTCCCAACCTCGGTATCGCAGGATCCCTGGGTGATGGTGCATCCCGAGGAGAGATCATCAAAGGATGCTGTGGCGCCATTCACGTTGCAGTTCACCCGTATCCATCCCTTGTCGCAGCCAATGCACTGGGTGGTGGGATGGGTCGTCGGCACGTCGGTTGCATGGGTGGTCGGCAGGGTTGTTGGCACGGTGGTTGGGGGGGTTGTTGGAACCGTTGTGACGGGTACCGGCTTCAGCGTGGCATCGACAGCAGCCTGCTCGCCCGCACTGATCGTTTTCCCGGTCTTGTATGGCTCATAGCCGGCCATCTCGATCTGTATGTCGTGAGTACCGGATCCCAGTTCCCTGCCGTTGATGGGTGTCACTCCTGCCGGTTTCCCATCGATAGAGACCGATGCGCCGGAGGGCGTAGAAAGTATGGTCAGCCACCCGACCTGTGGCCCTGGCGGCATGATGGTCGTAACCGGGTGTGTAGTTTGTATCGTAACCGGTTCCCGGGTAGTCTCGGTGACAATGCGCAGACTGGTTGGAGGTTTTATGATTTCCGTGGTCGGTTCTGGTGCAGGCACGGTAGTCGCAACGGCGGTATGGACAGTCGTGGGGATTATCGTTGGAACGGTGGTTGGGGGGGTTGTTGGTATCGTAGCAGGTACCGTTGTGGGTTCAGGAGTTACCACGTCATTGATCGCTTCTTTGGTCTCATTCGGTTCTGCCCCTGCTGCTGCGGGAATGACAAGCATGGCAACAACAAGGATGCATATGAGCACTGCGGCGGGTTTCATGGGTTCTCTTCTTTAATTAACCAGGTATTACCGCTTAATGATATCTGAAAATAGCAATAAACCCAACCTTTTTTTCATGGAACGGGTTTCATAGATTTGCCGCCGCCATTACAACAGGATCAAATAAACAATGGTGCTAAAAAAAAGGAAAAAAACATTCACCGGAAATACCCGACCGCATTCCGGAACAGGTGCATGTTCATCGATTCTGTGGGCAAGGCCACGCCTTTGCGCCGCATCTGCTCTTTTTGAAGCGGCCAGTCATACAGGTTGACAAACTCCATCGCCCGCTCGGGATGCGGCATGAGTCCCAGCACCTTGCCGTCAGCAGACGTGATCCCGGCAATATCCTCTGCTGAGCCATTCGGATTCCAGGGATATTCACCGTAAGCAGGAGTAAGGTCCTCACGGCAGTAGGTGAACGCGATCATCTTCTGCCGCTTCAGGCGCAGCAGCGTCTCCGGGGAACAGGAGAGGTTGCCTTCCCCATGAGCGACCGGGCAGTACAACCGTTCGATGCCGTTGGTCCAGAGATTGTCGGCAGCAGGTTTTAACGAGACAAACCGGCACTCCAGCCTCCCGCCCCGGTTGGGCATCAGGGCGATGTCGCGTGCGTAATGTTTGTCAAATGCAGGCACCAGCCCGAGGTTTGCGAGGATCTGGAAACCGTTGCAGATCCCCAGCACCAGGTTATCGCCGTCAAGGAACTCCAGCAGGTCATCCCAGAGATTGTTTCTCACCCGGTTGGCATACGCATTGCCGGCACCGGTATCGTCCCCATAGGAAAAACCGCCGGGGAAGACCAGCAGCCGGTATTCTGAAAGACGCGACCGTCCTGCAATCAGGTCATTGATATGGATAATGTCTGCGTCCATGCCAGCCCGGGCGAGCACCTCTTTTGTCTCCATCTCGGAGTTGATCCCAAAGCCGCTCATGATAAGTGCTTTCTCATCGATCATTGCAAACGCTGATCGTCTCGTCATGCCAGTCACCCGCGGGATGGTTCGTTGTGCAGCAATTGTCATGATCAGTACCCCTGGAACGGTGCTTTATACGAAGTTGTAAGCTCGGTAACAGGAAGCTCCAGGAGGAGTTTATCCGATGTGATCCGCAGGTTCTTGCCGCCGACACGGCCGAGCAGCTGGGCATCCGCCCCGCAGCACCGCTCGAACGCCCGCTTGTGGTCCTTATCTACCGTGACTACAAACCTTCCGAGCGACTCGGAGAAAAGGTAATAGTCCGGGCGCATGATTGACGGAATGGTGATATCCATACCCAGCTGGCCGGCAATAGCAACTTTTGCCAGCGCAGTCCCAAGACCCCCGTGGCTGACCGGGAAGGCCGATGCCACCAGTTCATGGGAGATGGCATCCGTCAGCCGCCCGTAACGGGATTTAACAATGGCAGCATCCAGTTTCGGCACGGAATTCCCGATCCCGCCACGCAGGGCGAAATACTCCGAACCACCCAGTTCTTCTGCAGTTTCGCCGATCACGTACACCAGGTCGCCTTCGATCTTTGCATCCATGGAGACGGATTTTGCCACATCCGCGTGGATCCCGATCGACGAGATGAGCAGCGTGGGGGGCACCGAGACCTTGACCGGGTTGTCATCTGCATCATAACCAGAGAAATCATTGAACATGCTGTCCTTTCCGGATATAAACGGGGTGCCAAACCGGACAGCGTAATCGTAACATCCCTGTGCCGCCCGCTTCAGTTGGCCGAGCCGTTCGGGTTCATCCGAAGAGCACCAGCAGAAGTTATCGAGGATCGCGATGGTATCGAGCGGGATACCGATCGCAATGAGGCCACGGATGGCCGTATCGATTGCTGCTCCTGCCATGAGATACGAATCGATCTCGGAGTAGGAGGGAAAGAGACCCTGGGAAAGACCAACGCCTTTCTTTGAGCCGAAAACAACCTTGGTCAGCGTAGCTGCTGCCTGCACCCTGCCTGCGCCCTGCACCGGCCCGAGCACATGACCGCCCTGCACCGTATGGTCATACTGGATGGAGATGAACTCTTTTGAACAGAGATTTTTCCGCTGGAGCATCGATCGCATCGTGGCATCGAGACGATCCGGACAGGAGAAATCAGGATCAGGATACATTTTTTTCGTATAAGTTGTCTTCAGATGTTTTTTTGGCACGCCGTCATGGAGGAAATCCAAACCGATATCCATCACTACACTGCCATGCCACTCAACTACGCATCTTCCGGAGTCCGTGAACTTCCCGATTACGGTAGCCTCCACTTCACGGCGCTGCATCAGGTTCATGAACGCTTCGAGTTTCTCCGGGGGAACTGCAAGCGTCATCCGCTCCTGCGACTCCGAGACCCAGATCTCCCATGGTGCCATGCCATGATATTTCAGGGGCACGGTATCAAGATACACGTGGCAGCCGTTGCACTCCTTTGCCATCTCAGCAACGGAACAGGAGATCCCGCCCGCCCCGTTGTCCGTGATGCTGCGGTACAGCTCCTGGTCCCGGGCCTCTTTGACGATTACATCGGAGAGCTTCTTCTGGGTGATCGGATCGCCGATCTGGACTGCCGTCACCGGGCTTTTCGGGTCGAGGGCTTCAGAGGAGAACGTGGCGCCGTGAATGCCATCTTTGCCCACGCGTCCTCCCGCAATAACAATGAAATCTCCGGGCGCTGCCTCTTTCTCATAGAGTTTCCGGCCCGCGTATTCACGAGGCATAATGCCTACCGTCCCGGCAAACACAAGAGGCTTTCCGACATACCGGTTATCGAACCAGCACCAGCCCTGCGGTGTGGGGATGCCCGAGCAGTTCCCGCCAACGCCCACGCCACGCACGACCCCGTCAAGGATCTGGCGTGGTGAGAGGATGGGCGTTGACTTGTTCTTCCCGCGGTAGAGGGCAGGATCGCAATCCGGGTCGCCAACGCAGTACCCGTAGAAGTTGATACAGGGTTTTGCCCCAAGACCAAACCCGATCGTGTCGCGGTTGACGCCGACAATACCGGTAAGGGCGCCGCCGAACGGGTCGAGCGCTGAAGGAGAGTTGTGCGTCTCGACCTTGTGGGTCACGAGGTACGTATCATCGAAGATGATCGAACCCGAGTTGTCCGTAAAGACGGTGACACAGATATCCTTGTCCCCTTTTTCGGCACGGATTGTATTGGTGGCGTCCTGGATGTATGTCTTGTAAAGCCCCCGGGGAAGATCGTCGTCCATAGCAGAGGCAAAGATCGTGTGCTTGCAGTGTTCGCTCCAGGTCTGGGCGAGTGACTCGAGTTCGATATCGGTCGGCATCCGTCCCTGTGTGACGAAATAGTCACGTATGGCATGCAACTGGGCGAGATCGAGCGCGAGCGGCCCTCTCCGCTGCCCGGTTAAGGAGTCAGCAATCCCCTCTTTGCCGATCCGTGCCAGTTCCTTATCATCGAGGTCAAGATTTACCGTGTCTGCGGTGGGCAGTTCATCGAGATGGACAACGGGCACGACCGGATCCATGCCCTTGTCGCCATATTCGGCCCGGGTCCTGATATGCACCCGGTTCACGAGCGGGTTTGCAAGGGTGGAGGCAAGTTTCTGTAGTTCGGCAGGGGATAAGGTGCCGCAGACCAGAAAGAGCTGTGAGGTATAGACTGCTTCTCCTTCAACAAATTTCAGGGAAAAGAAGTCCTCGATGGTCTGCCGGGCCGTAGCGCCGACATTGTCAGTCACGCCCGGGAGAAATCCCACTTCGATCGCATAATCAAACGGTATCCGTGTCGGTGTGTCTACCAGGAATTTCTGGACCACGGGATTTACCAGCTGTGTGCCGATATCTGCAAGTTCTTTTTTAGAAAAATTACGCGTACTGGTAACGAGGGTATAAACATCGATAAGATGCAGTTCATCGATGGGAAAACCTAAGGATCGAATCCTGCTGGTCCGCATTTTTAACCGGGGATCGGTTGTATAGTGAACTTCTATCCGGTGGACACACGAATCCATGGGTACTATATGGGACTGCAATTACAAAATAGATGCCGTAGAGAGAACTGGGTAGTAACAGATACGTACCCGGTAGATTTGATAAAAAGCATGGTCGAAACTAAAATGAACCCTACAGGTTCACCCCCTAATCACCAAATATAATATTATTGCTTACTGATTTTAGGAGCCTACCCACTCCCTTCGGGGGTCGCCCGGCCGCCTCGTTTTGGTCCTCGCCGGGCAGGTCGTTTTTCAGGCATATCCATGTCCTGAACCGTCGCGGGGGCGCCCCTCCGGGGGCGACGGGGTTTATCATAAGTGGGGATGTGGGGGCATCAGCCCCCATGAATGAAATGGTGAATGTATCCTGATTACCCGCTCATTTTGACAAAGTGTCAAAAGATTGTGTAGTGCATCACAGTTCTTACAAATTCAGATGTCTTACTCCTTCGGTTGTTAAAACGCAGTCCACATCATCCCGACAGCAAACGCAGTCCGGTACTCCTCTTCAGAGAGCCCGGGGCACTTCTTCTGGAGCAGTGCAAGCGCCTTTGCCAGCGCCTCGTCCCCGCTCCCGTATTCTCCCTCCCGGAAAGCACCGCAGACCTCATACACATCGTGCGAGAGCCGCTGTATCCGTATCAGGGCGTCCCGGCACATGACCGGGGATTCGTTCCGGACCTTGTCCCGGATCCGGTTGAGGAGATCGGTGTCATCCGGTGCCGGGCAGGAGGGCGGTGACCGGCCCTTGCGGAAGATCAGGTCAAACGCAATGCTCATCACTTCCTTACTGGGCCTGGGGGGTACTGCGGGCATGAATTCTTCCTCATCCGGACGGAGCCGGGGTGTTTGCCGTCCCGTTGATCCAGTCTTCGGGTCTCGTCCAGTCAGCATCCGGAATCTTTGCAAAATAGACCTGCACGAATCCCTTCTGCTCCTTCAGGCGGATTTGCGGCAGCTCGTACGTGTAAAAGATCCGGTTGGCCTTTGCCCCCTCGACAAAACACCAGGCCTTCACCGGTTTTCCGGTGGCGAGCGCTATGGGTTCTGTCATATCGGTGTACCGTGCCGAATACTGCCCCCAGATCTCGTCTGCCTCAGCAAACGTGACCGGATGGGGATCGGTGTATGCCTTACCAAAGATCGAGACTGACCCGTTGAGACCGGAAGCCCGCTCGTACCAGTGTTCATCGAGGAGCTGGGTATAGGACGGGTAATGATAATAGGCAGAGGTTCCCTCATCCCAGATCGCACGGTTGGGCGGGACGGCAGATGCTGCCGGTCCTTCGTTGACTGCATCCAGCAGCCGGAGCATGCTGCCATGGTTTCCCTTGCCGGACCAGAACCCCATATGCACCTGCGTGCCCGGTGTGGCCAGCAGCGGTTCGGTGGCACGTGCTTCTGTGAAGAGTTGCCCGGTAAAGGCCGGGTCTTCGAATACCGCGATCTTGTCTGACGGTGCGGTAAAGACCGGGACCATCGTTAAGCCAATGGGACAATCCGTGCTGCACACCGTAACAGGGCAGGTGGGAGAGGGGGGAATACCGATCACTGAGAGGAGGATGATAAAGGCAAGGATTAAGAGCAGGACGATGCCCAGTGTCCATTGATTCAGGTATTTTTTCAGGGAAGGAGGCACCATGAAAAGACTCTGTATATCTTTAAGTAATCATTCTTAGGCAGACCCCCTATTTGGACTTTGAGAGAGGGGGGCTGATAGAACGAACGGACTTTAAGATTGCAGGCACGGTCAAAAAAAACCGCAGAATTTATACACAATCCCATGATACGCTAAGCAGTTGCATGGCAAAAAAATGTGAACGATGCGGTACACCGGCGCTTGATGACCAGTCAGAGTTCTGCAACCGGTGCGGTTCTTTGGTGAAAGAAGAGCCCAGATTAAGAGTGCCTGTCTGCAGCAGGTGCAAAAATCCTGCTCCCGATGCTGAAGTGCTCTTCTGTAACCGGTGCGGTACGGAATATCCAGAGGCAGAACCGGAGCATAACTCCCCGCTCTGCCCGCGCTGTGGGAATACCATTCACGATGAACTGTCAGAGTTCTGCAACCGGTGCGGTGCTCCCGTACGACAGGAACCAGAGCCAAAAGTACCTGTCTGCAGCAGGTGCAAAAATCCTGCTCCCGATGATGAAGCGCTCTTCTGTAACCGGTGCGGCACGGGATACAAAAAAGAGTTAGAGAACATAATCCCGCTCTGTCCGCGCTGCGGATATATGATTCCAGACGATCTGTCGCAGTTCTGCAACCGGTGCGGTGCCACACTCGGTGCGGAACCCGTGAACAAAATACCCGTCTGTGCGAAGTGCGGGGCTACGGCTCCCGATGAAGAGACGCTCTTTTGCAACCGGTGCGGGACTGCGTTTAATCATCCCCTTTCAAACCCAAAACCCGTCCATTCCCCGGCACACAAACCGGCACAGCCGGTATCCGTCAAAATTTCCCAAAAAAAACAGGTGCCCCCTGTCATAGTTCCTTACGATCTCTGGGATCCGGTCCCGGATGAGGAGTTTCCCGAAGTGTATTATCCGCCCCCGGTTACACAACCCGCTTCACCCCCTCAGAAAAAATATGCCCATCTCCCGCTGGTAGCCGATGAACTCAAAGAGAAGCAGTCCCCGCGCCTTGAGATTGAGTCGCCTTATTACCCCGGACCGCCCAGGGAGAAGAAAGCGGGCAAGCCGAAAAAAGGGTTCTTTGACTTATTGAAGAGATAGACTCATCGTTATTTCGTGCAGAGTGATTGTTTAATGAATACATCCATTGAATACGGTCATTGAACCGGTGGGGGCGCAGTTTCGGGAGCGTCGGAGTGTATCGTAAGTGGGGGTATGGGGGTATCAACCCCCATCTCCCTAATTTCACCGTATATTGATAAATCCAATAAAAACAGCGAAGAGCCCAAAATATACCGGAACTACAGACTTCATCATTAACCAAAAAAAGATCCCGCTTACCGCCATGAATCCGGGTTTTAACGGTGATTTTTATAACTCAGGAAAGTCTCTTTGTTTTTTACCATCCGGTAAACGTCATTAAAAAAAACAAAAAGAAAACCTTTTTTTTAGTAAAAGGGTGAGTGGGAGGAGTAAGCCTCCTTCTGTTCTAGCGGCATTCAGCTCTGCGCCATACCCGGGCGGATACCGGACTATCCACTGGCCCTGTTCTGGCTTGCACCCGCAGGGATTCGTCGTTCCAGCGTTTCCTGTTCCTCAGACGCTCAGCGAGTTACTCGCACGGTTGCCCGTGCTTCTTGCCTTAAAAAGGCTCGATCGCATCATTGCTAAAAACAGGCCGTGTCGTTTCTGTGCCATTGCCGTGACTCTCGCCACCCGTACTTGCGTACGGCTGCGTGACCGGTGGGTGGGGGGACTTTCCTCAGCGACACTTAAGTCACCGTCGGCCGCTCTCTCCCTCTCGCTCAGTATATTGGCCGGCCGGGCAGATAAGCGCAGCGACCAATTTCACATTTTTTGGTTCTTCATCAAAAAATAGGTGAGTTACCAGGATCCGTCCATATTTTTCATTGATGGGGGCTGATGCTATCTTTCTCCCATATATGATAAACGCCGCCGCACCAAAAAGGGACGCCCCCGCGGCGGTTCAGGAATCGGTTATCCCATTAAACCTCCCTGCCCAGCGGCGACCCGACGAGGCGTCGCCGCGACCCCATAAGGGGGGGATTGTCATAAATAAATTGCTTTTAAGGACAATCCGTTTAAATTCTTTACGCATGGAAATGTGTTTACAATTCTCGTTGTCCTGAAGCACTAGTGCTTGTGACGGACGCAGGATCACATCAAATCATTCGTCGTTACCATGACGGAAGGACAAACGTGCAACGGATGCGATACATTGTTATCCAACCTGCGCTAAGCAGACTCTCAATAAGGGGAGGGAGTGATGGTATGCTGACAGCAGAAGAAGGAACCCTGGCAATCCGGCTCGCACGCGGCGCACTTGAACACGCGGTTGGGAAAAAACCGAGCCCCAGACTCAAACTCACCCCAATCTTCAACGCGAAACGGGGCGTCTTTGTCACGCTCACCCGTCATGGCGAACTGCGCGGCTGTATCGGTCTGCCGTATCCGGTGATGCCGCTTGGGGAAGCCATTGAGCATGCAGCGAAAGCAGCAGCGCTCGAAGACCCCCGGTTCCCGCCAGTATCAAAAGGAGAACTCGCCAGCATCGATCTCGAAGTCACGATCCTCACCGTACCGGTACTGTTGTTGTGCGAACCGGCAAAGCGCCCGGCACATATCGAAGTGGGGAAACACGGGCTGATCGTGCGGGGCATGGGTACGAGTGGTCTCCTGCTCCCCCAGGTGGCCACCGAGTACGGCTGGGACAGCACCACGTTCCTTGACCACACCTGCACCAAGGCCGGGCTGTCGGGTAAGTGCTGGACTTCAAAAAATGTCGAACTGATGACCTTTGAAGGCCAGATTTTTTCCGAGAAGAAGGGAACCGTTTAACCTCCTGAGCGCACATATACCGGCACATCAGGGTGCCCCATGGGAATTTCATTCGAGAGTCTGTACAGCGATATTGCCGGCCGGTGCGGGAAGCTGACCGTCGGTAAAAAGACCGTAAAGACTCCCGCCCTGCTCCCGGTCATCAATCCCCATCTCCAGCTCGTTACCCCCAAAGAACTCAGGAAGATGGGCGTAGAAGCGATCATAACAAACGCGTACATTTTTTCCCAGAGCAAGCAGTACCGGGAGCGTGCCCTTTCTGAAGGCCTGCACAAAGTCCTCGATTTCGACGGCATCATCATGACCGACTCCGGTTCGTTCCAGCTTTCCGTGTACGGCGAAGTTTCGATCACCAATACCGGGACCCTCTCTTTCCAGCGCGACATACAAAGTGACATCTGGGTACCGCTCGACATTCCCACGTCCCCGGCAGCCGACCGGCAGACTGCAGAAGGCGAACTCGCGATCACCATGCAGCGCCTTGCTGAAGCCAGGCAGACCTTTGGCAATGATGCCCCGATCGCCGGCCCGGTCCAGGGCGGTATCTTTGAGGATCTGCGGGAACAGGCAGGAAAGGAAGTCACCGCACTCGGTTTTACCTTCTGCCCGATCGGTGCCGTTGTCCCCATTATGGAGCAGTACCGGTACCGCGATCTTGTCAGTGTCGTCATGGCGGCAAAGAAAACGATCTCTCCTGCTGCCTGCGTCCATCTCTTTGGCGCCGGCCACCCCGCCATGTTCGCTTTCGCGACGGCGATGGGCTGCGATCTCTTCGATTCGGCAGCCTATGCCCTCTATGCGAAGGAAGGCCGGTACATGACCGTGCACGGCAGTTACAAGATTGACGAACTGGCCGATCTCCCCTGCGCCTGCAATGTCTGCCGCACCCATACGGCAGAAGAACTCCGCACTTCCCCGCAGCGCGACCGCCTGCTCGCCCTCCACAACCTGCATGTGACCCTCGCAGAGATTGCCCGCATCCGGCAGGCGATCACGGACGGCTCGCTCTGGGAACTGGTCGATGAGCGCTGCCGGGGTCATCCGCAGCTGCTCGCCGGCTACCGGGCGCTTCTCCTTCACAACACGGAACTTGAAAAGACTGACAGGACC
>Ga0315281_10014683_pt1 | contig 10545 bp, 14 predicted proteins | sample YL17G07_0_MG_FD_204540 | JGI IMG/M metagenome (GOLD analysis project Ga0315281, IMG submission 204540) | Sediment microbial communities from Yellowstone Lake, YNP, Wyoming, USA - YL17G07_0 | ecosystem: Environmental > Aquatic > Freshwater > Lake > Sediment | place: USA: Wyoming | collected...
TCGTTTTAGGGTGGACCGTAGCGATATTCGGATTAATGATCGTTTCGCTGCTTTCAGGGGGCGAGCAAAAGATATCTCCGGAAGCCATAGCCGTTTATATAATGGTGCTTTCCGTATTCGCGCTTACCCAAAAATCCAAAGCCCTGTATCGGCGTAAAAAAGAACTGAAAAATAAATGAAAATGCCAGCGGGTGAAAGGCCTGAAGTAAGAATTGTCGGCTCCGGCGCGCCGGAAGAAAAAGAAAAACTCGGCAAGCAGATACTCTCAAGTTTTGGTGAAGGACACGGAACTTATATACCGGAGGATTTACGCGAACTTATAAGAGCGACGGAACAGGAGAAGACCGAGAACGAACTTATCGCCATAGCGGAAGCCAATAACATTACGAACGAATTGCTCCGCGGCTCAGGGCTTCCGGAATTCGATATTCCGCCTGCCAACATTCACTTTATTCCCCGCGAAGTTTTTGCGCAGGCCCTGGGAGAACACGAGAGCGGGAGCGGGGCAACTTATATCGCCGAACAGGCCATAGCGATTAACGCGGACGAAAGCCGCCAAAACGCGGTTTGGGACAACGAAATTATCCTGCACGAGATGATCCACCTGAAGGGCTACTCGGCTTTTGAGGTGGACGCAGAGGGCAAGCGACGAATATTCCGTTCCGGCTTGGGTGTAGGTGACTCGCCCAAGAAGCGAAAAGGAGGCGAGAACTCCGGCATTTTCCATTGGCTAAATGAAGCCATAGTCACGGAGATAACCACTGAGAACCTCGCGAAACTCATAAATAGTAACGCTCAGCTCACAAAAGAGCGGGAGTGGCTGCAATCTGAAAAATCAGAAAAATTAAAAGAGAAAATAGCGGGACAGCTTAAAATCGATCCGGAAGAATTTCTCTGGCTTGACGAGAAAGGGGGTATCACGCACCCATACCGCGCGGAAAGGGAGGTTTTGGACTATATAATTGAAGCGATTTCTCAAGACCAGGAATTTCAACCGGACGAGGTAAGGGATAAATTCTTTAAGGTGCATTTTACCGGCCACCTTCTGGAGATAGCACATCTTATAGAAAAAACTTTTGGTAAAAGTTCTTTTGAGGTCTTGAGTATGATAGATGCGGGGACCAATCAACAAAAAATCATGGACTACTTAAAGCGGCATCGGCGCCTAACCAACGGCGCGCAGGGGGAACAATAACAGCTCGACAAGTACAAACCGATAAGCTTTAATACATTGGTGATTCGGGCTGTAAGCATAGCTTGCATCCCGGGCTGTAGTATACCGGTAGTACGTGCGCTTCGGGTGCGTAAAGACTGGGTTCGATTCCCAGCAGCCCGACAAGCTACAATTTTCCTTTCCGTCGAACCGGCGTCATTTTGCCCCAGCGGCACAATGCGCCTGCATCTCGGAACAAAAACTTCACCCACTGAAGACCGGGCTTTTTGTTCCCCCAATAGCTTCCGCAGAAAGAAAAAAGGGTGGGTCGACTCGCCGAGGCGGGGATAGGTTATAATATAAAAAATATGTCTCGCGTTAAGCCCGCAAAAAAACTCAAAGAATATCACCTCGAAACCCGCTATATCGGCGAAAGGATAGATTTACGCAAGCTCCAGGAAGGAATTAAAAAATATAAATTTCTGAATCACGACCACCCCCTTGTTCTGGAGCTCTTAGAAGACCAGTACGCGGCCCTGACTCGTTTCGGTACAGTCAGCTTTTGGAACGTGAAGGAGGCGCTGATCAGGGAGTTTCTTAAGGAAATTTCACCCTATGTAGAAACGGGGAGCGTGCTTCACCGGCACGTGGACACCCTTAAAGTTTTCGTAGGAGCCGAAACCGAGAAAGCAACATTTGAAGAGTTATTTATCGACAAATTGGATGCGGAAAAAATAAAGATAGTTTCTTATGTCTCCGCGCAGTCGGTGGCCCTCGATCGCTACGAAGAAGAAATAAACGTGCAACTTCACGAACTCGGCCGAGTTGTCGCGAACATGAAAACAAGCGGACGGACAAAATTCGACCAGTCGGACATCTTGAAGCAGGTGGGGAACGTTCTTTCCGTAAAACAGAGAACGGTGAGCCAGCTCTCTCTTTTCGACAAGCCGGACGAAACCTGGGAGAGAGAGGAACTGGAGCGTTTATACGACCGTCTTCGGAGCGAATACGAACTAAGAGACCGGTTTGATGTGCTGAACGAAAAAATAGATTTTCTTTCCGAAAACAACACCATTCTTCTTAACTACCTTGCCTCGCAGCGGAGTAATTTTTTGGAATTGATAGTCATCATACTTATTGTTATCGAAATAGCGCTTTTCGTGGTGGAATTGCTCAAGGCCTGAGATTTTGATATATTATTTCCGTTCCGGGCCCGTAGCCCCGACGCATTGGTCGGGGCCCCGACTGGAACGTCGGGGTTAACAAAATATTCTAACCCCGCGAAAACTTTCACTGTCTTTTTCCCAAAAAGGGCCCGTAGTTAAGTGGGTCGCGCCAAAGGCGCGCTAAGCAGTTTTAAAAGTTTAAATTTTGTTTGCTACAGGATGCACAATGGGCCTGTGGTTAAGTGGTATAACGCCGCATTCGCATTGCGGAGGCGGGAGTTCAATTCTCCCCAGGTCCACAAAGGAGGGCAAACAAAATTTACAACTGTCGGCATTCGTATTGCTGACCTGTCTGCCGGCAGGCAGGGGTGGGAGGATTCTCCCCGGGTCCACAAATAAATCCGGCCAATCCTTGCGATTGGGCGAATTTATTTTATGATTTGAGAGATATCTTTCTGGTCTGCAGTTTTTTAAAGGGCCTATAGTTCAGCGGTAGAATCCCTCATTTGCAATGAGGAGGCGGCAGTTCGACTCTGCCTAGGTCCACAAAGTAAAATACAAAAAGTGTTTTACTTTGGAGGGTTCGCATAGTGGTCTATTGCGCCGCACTTGAAATGCGGTTGAGGGCAACCTCTCGCAGGTTCGAATCCTGCACCCTCCGCGTTAATCGTGAGTTCAAATCCGACCACCTAATTAATAGCTGCCGGAGGCAGCAGATGGATAGGAAGTGCATAGCGAAGCGGCCAGGCGCACCCCCCCGCCAGCCTAAGCTTGACTTTTAATATGAGCGTGGTATAATGTCGCCAGCTCAACTGAAAAGGAGGAAAAGTCATGAGCACGATCATCACGCGGCTCGGGGACTTTCCGAAGTCCGCGGCCGTCATCCGCCTCGCCGAACACATCGCTTTCGAGCGGCTGGGACCAAGCGCCACGAGGGAGGAACTGACGAAGGAGGTCAAGAGCATTCCGGAGAAGAATCTGGAAGCGCTCTACGACCTTTTCATCAGGGAGTCCAAAAAGCAGGGCGTTGTCCTGCTCGTGGAGACAAGGCCCGGGGACTTCAAGGCCTGGTACGTGGCCGAGAAAGAGAAGCTCGCGGCATGAGAACCAAGCCCGTGGAGGAGGGTAAAACCTCCTCCACGGCAACAATTTTAATAACAAACAAAAAAAGAGTAAAATAAAAATATGGAAAACAGAGAAAACGAATTGATCGGCAACCCAGAAGGATTCGAGATTGAACAAAAAATCACTCCCGAAAGCGAACTTTTGGACGCAGAGACAGAAAAGCTTATAAGTCAAGTTGCGGAAGAACTTCTCAAAGAGGAGGACGGACGGCTAAATATTAAGGAGGGCATGTCCGAAGGCGCCATCAGTTTACAGCTCCATAGAGAGGAAGAAAACAAAAGAAAAAAAGCCGACATCATCAGAGGATTCGTCAGAGAATTTCGAAGAAAATATGACGGCAAAAATCCGACTTCCGTCCAGCTCCGGACAATGGCCAAAAGCATATCCGGCTAAGCCCCAAAACTTCCGCCCAGGCGGAGGTTTTGATTATCTGGAAAAAATTACTATTTTTAGCTAAACTCAATTAGCGAAAGATATGCCGATGTGGCGGCCTACGGCCTTGCATCAACTCGAGAACATTCCCATTCGCCGATGTGGCGGCCTACGGCCTTGCATCGGCTTCGCTCGAGAAATGTTTGCGGGCCAAGCCCCCAAACCCTCTCTCGCTCGCCGATGTAGCTCAGCTGGTAGAGCAACGCTTTCGTAAAGCGTGGGTCGTCGGTTCAATTCCGACCATCGGCTCCAAAATTAAGTTATAATATAAACACACCTAATTGGGCGGAATTGAACGGGAAGAGGGTCGGAAAAACGGAAGTTTCTCCGTGTGGGAAATTACTCAAAACCAGGAGGTTGTGAGAACACAGCCCTGAGCTTGCCGAGGGGCGAGTAGTGAAATTCCGACCATCGGCTCCAAATATAGATTTTGTAAAAAATAATACAATTAGCCATAATTATCCATAATGCGCTTCGAACAACTAAACCAGGAAAATTCCGGGGCGGAGAAAGAAACGCCGACCATCGCCTCCAGTAAAAACTTCAAGGACCTTTTTGAAGCGCTCCGGGAACTCGGCGGGCTTCAGGGTTCTCATAAATTTTATTCAGCCGAAGACCTGATAGAAAGGATAAATAAGGCCAGGAAGGGCGAACTTATGCCTTCCGACATCACCAATGCCGAAGGCCTGCGAGACAAAGTTTTGGAATTAGGCGGCAAGGAAACACCGGAAATTAATTAATGAAAGAACCCAAAGATCTGGCCGAACTGGAAATCGAAACCCGCCGTTTGGGCGGGCGGCTTTGACCTCGCTAACAAGAGAAAAAGAATTGAGGAGTTGGAGAAGGAGATGGGTATCTCCGATTTTTGGTCCAACCGAGCGGAGGCGGACCAAAAAATAAAAGAATTGGGCGAACTGAACGATTTGGCTTCCCGGTATTCGGATGTGGCATTGAGCATCGATCATTTAAAACTGGAATTTGATGAGAATATTTTTCATGAAATAAAGCGTAAATTTCGCGACTTGGAACTTCGAGAACTTTTTAAAGGGCCGCACGATTCGCTCTCCGCGGCCATAACCGTATTTCCCGGGGCCGGAGGGGAAGACGCGGAGGATTGGGCAAAAATACTTTTTGAAATGTATGAGGGCTACGCGAAGAGACGTGGATGGAAAACCCGGATTTTGGACGACAGCCCCCGCGGGCGGACTCTGGAAATTTCCGGCGCTTACGCCTACGGCTACCTCAAGCGGGAATCCGGCGTGCACCGGCTGGTCAGGATTTCTCCGTTTTCGCCGAAAAAACTCCGGCATACTTCTTTTGCCCTTGTGGAGGTTTTGCCCGACCTTCCTCCGCTCGTGGCAGAAAAACTTAAGATTCCCGACGCGGATCTGAAATTCGAGTTTTCCCGCGCCGGGGGCCCCGGGGGCCAGAATGTGAATAAGGTGGAAACCGCGGTCCGGGTCGTGCACGTCCCCACCGGACTTGTCGCCGGAAGCCGGGCGGAACGAAGCCAGGCGCAAAACCGGGAGAAAGCGGTAAATCTTTTAAAAGCCAAAATATTCCAGCTTATGGAAAAAAATCAGGTTGCCGAACTGAAGGAGCTCCGTGTTAACGTCAAACCGGAATGGGGAAATCAGATTCGTTCCTACGTCCTGAATCCGTATCAGATGGTAAAAGACCACCGCACCGAAGTGGAGACAGCCAAAGTGGAGGACGTTCTTGCCGGGGATTTGGACATATTTATTGAGGCAGAGGTTGAAAGTTTGAAATAAATCCTCCAAAGGAGTAGTATATAAATACATACCAAGCCCAACCTTGGTATTTATATCGCCATGATAGCTTTTCAAAGCGTTTCCAAGTTATATAACGGCGGAGCCCCGGCGCTCGAAGACGTTACCTTTAAGGTAAATCCGGGCGAATTTATATGTCTTGTAGGCAAGTCCGGCGCCGGGAAAACCACCATAATCAAGCTCCTCACGGGAGAAGAAAGGCCGTCCAAAGGGCGGGTTTTTTTTGGCCAATATGAGGTAAATAAGCTCGGTCCCAAGGAATTGCCCCCATTCAGGCGGCACGTGGGCGTGGTATTTCAGGACTTCAAACTTTTGCCGATGAAAAACACCTACGAGAACGTGGCCTTTGCCCTTGAGGCGGCAGGACGTTCCCAGGAAGAAATAAAAGAACTTGTCCCGCAGGTTTTGGATATGGTGGGTCTATCCGACAAGCTCGCGAACTTTCCGCACGAATTATCCGGTGGAGAAAAACAGCGTGTGGCAATCGCCCGGGCGATGGTTCACCGTCCGGAAGTTATTATCGCCGACGAACCGACTGGAAATCTTGACCCTTTTAACACTTGGGAAATCATAAATCTGCTCCAGAAAATAAATCAGCTTGGCACGACCTTGATACTCGCGACCCACGACAAAGAAATAGTCAACAATCTGGACAAGCGCGTAGTGACTTTGGATCGCGGTCGAATAATCCGTGATGAAGAAAGAGGAAAGTATATACTTGTATAAAAGATGACCGACGGCAACTAAGTTAAACGAAATAGCATAAATATTATGTTCACCATCCTTTCGAGGATTATTCATTACGGATTTAAAAATTTCTGGCGAAACGGCCTATTATCCACGGCCATGATTGCCATAATGACGCTTTCTCTTCTGGTTTTCTCGGGCCTGATTCTCGCCAACGTGGCAACCGACCAGATGATAACCTTCCTGAAGGATAAGATAGACATAAGCGTTTATTTCAAAAACACAGCTCCGGAAGACGCGATTTTGAACATCAAGAGCATTTTGGAGGGCATGCCGGAGGTAAAAGCTATAGATTATATTTCGAGCGATAAGGCGCTTGAGAATTTTAAAACAGAACACGCGAACGACCCGACCATAATCCAATCCCTGGACCAGCTTTCCGCTAATCCTTTTGAGGCCACGCTGAACGTAAAGGCGCATGACCCGAGCCAATACGGCACGATTGACCAGTATCTTAAGGCCGATGCGCTTAGCCAATACATAGACAAGGTAGATTACGCCCAAAACCAGGTGGTCATAAGCCGCCTCACGACCATCATAAGCGGAATTAACCGGGCCTGTGGTATTTAATACCGTCCGTCTTGCGATATATTCCAACCGCGACGAAATAGGCGTAATGCGCCTCGTGGGCGCCTCGAATATCTTTGTCCGCGGGCCCTATATCGTCGAAGGCCTTATCGGCGGATTTTTCTCGGCGATAATAAGCACTATTTTTATCGTTTTAGTTATCGGGGCGATTCCTTTTATCTTTCCGGGAAGCTCGTACATGGACGTATCTTTGCCTGGCTTCAGTTTCTCGGGATATGTTTATTCCAATATTTTCAAACTTTTCATTTATCAATTGCTTTTCGGCATTTTCGTCGCTACGGTCTCGAGTTTTATCGCGGTAAGAAAATATTTAAGGAGCTAAATTTACCCGATAGAAAACATCACTCATACGGTTTTTTTCGTTTGCTGCGGGACTTGGATTCGAACCAAGATGACATGATTCAGAGTCATGTATCCTACCATTAGATGATCCCGCAAATAGCGAATTTATCTTATCCAAATTCTGAGATTTTAGCAATAAAAATCTTTGTTAGTGATAAAATAGATTGGTGAGCTACTTTGTTTATATTTTGAAATGCGCCGACGGCACGTTATACACCGGCATTACGACAGACATTAAACGGCGGTTTAAAGAACATCGCGCGAAGGCAGGCGGCCACTACACCGCATCGCATAAAGTTAAGAGAGTCGTTCATAAAGAAGTTGCTCCGACAATTAATTTTGATTCGCAGGCGTGATAAAATGCACTCATGAAGACCGTTGTTATAACCGGAGCTAGTAAGGGAATTGGTTTGGCAACCGTCCAGAGATTTCTCGCCGAGGGATGGCAGGTTGTCGGAACATTTCTAAGCGCGTCGATTCCCCTGGAACACCCCGACCTGGTCTCTATCCAATATGACCAAGGAAATTCGGAAAGTATCGCGCGCGCAGCCGAACAAATTTCCGCTGTCGCGCCCCACGTTGACGCGCTTATAAATAACGCCGGGGTTCTCTTGGATAAGGATGATAGGACCGCCAATCCGGTTAAAGTTCGGAAAACTTTGGAGGTAAACGTCGTAGGTGTTATTGATCTCACGGAACGCTTACTGCCACTACTTCAAAAAGACAGCCACATTGTGAATATGGATTCCGGCTATGGCCAGTTTGCGTCTTCCATAGACGACGAGTTTGTAGCTGGCTACCGTATTTCAAAAGCCGCTTTGAATATGTACACGCGTCACTTGGCATTTCGTTTGAGATCTAGGGGCGTTATTGTTTCATCCTTAGCTCCAGGATGGGTAAAAACTGATATGGGCTATTCAATCGCAACAGAAACCGAAGGACCCGACCGCACTCCAGAGCAGGCGGCTGATGATATTTTCCAATTGGTAACAACGGTTAAAGAATCAGGATATTTTTGGGAGTTTGGCAAGAAAATCGAGTGGTAGTACGAAACCACTCACATCTTTTAAATAAAAGAGCCCGCTTACGCGGGCCGGGAACGGAAAACAATCTGCGTTTACTTAAGCTTGAATTCCTCTGCGAACTTTGTTGCGTCCACGAATAGCTGACAGGCGGTCTTAGCTTTCTGCTGTGCGTTTAGGTAGGTACCCAACTCTCGTCCCGGGGTCTTTTGCGCATCAATCGTGATAAGCTTGCCCGAATCGCCTTCTTCCACCATGGCGACTTCGCAAGCATCTCTCAAAAGAAGGAGTTTTTCCGCCACATGTGGTTTTACCATCTTACGGACGGATGGGTCTTCGAACGAACTCGTGGGCAGAGCCGTCAGCCCCAGGTGTCTTTTGATGTTGGCGCGGGATAGGGCTTCGACAAGGTTTGGAACCGCGATAGCGACAATGATGCCGATTATCGCGACGCAGACGATCATTTCAATGGTAGAAAAACCCCTTCTGGATTTCATTTACGCCTCCTTCTCTTTAGGTTCTGGCCACAGATTATAGAAAAACACGTAATTTGTCAATAAAAAACCCGCACCACGAAAGATGCGGGAGAGGCACGTTACAGAGTGAATATCCTGTCCGCGCCGTAGACGAGTCCGAGGGTGATGGCGGCGATGGCAACTTCACCCAGCGCGCCGACGGCGAAGGGACGAAAGCCCCGCTTCTTCATTTCTCGGAAATCGGCCCGGAGGCCTACCCCCGCGAATGTTAGAAGAAAAGCCCACTTGGAAAGGTTGCCGAGAGAGGCGAGTTGGGGCTTCGTCCAGAAGCCGATACTTGCCAGAGCGGAGACGAGGAGGAAGCCCAGTACGAACTTCGGAAACTTTTCCCAAAGGAAGGCGACCTTCCGCTCGACGCCTTTGGCGAGGCCCTTTTTCGCCCAGTAGATGGCGTAGCCGAGTACCACGAATCCGATCGAGGCGTTCCTCACCGACTTTACGAGGATAGCAATCTTTGCCGACGTGTCCGAGTAGAGCGCTCCGGTCGCCGCGACTTCCGCGGTGTTATCTACTCCCAGGCCCGCCCAATAGCCGAAGGCCTGGTCGCTCATCCCGAGAAGGTGTCCGATGAGCGGGAAGCTCACTAGCGCGAGCGTGCCCGAAAAAATGATGGCGCCGATAGCGAGCGTCGAATCGTCCTCTTCGGCGTCGATTGCTCCGCGCGCGGCGATGATAGCTGAGACCCCGCAGATGGAGGAGCCGACCGCGAGAAGCGAGGTGAGTTTGGGGCTCAACCCGAACGCCTTTCCGAGCCACTGCATAAAGAGGATGGAAAGCGCGATCTCAAGGGTCACCAGCACGGCTCCTCTGGCGCTTAGGCGCAGAACGTCCACGAGCAGGAACCGCGCTCCGAGGAGCACAATGCCTGACTTAAGCCAGAATTCGTAGGTCTTGACCCCCGGGGCGAATGTTTTTGAAACGCCAACGGTGTTCGCGATGATACCTCCCACGAGGATGGCCCAGAGGACGTACTCGATATTCGGCATCCAGGCAAGGTGATGCGCCTTGGAATAGCCGCCGACGGACTTCTCGAGGATCTTTCCGAGGAATCCTACTCCGAAAAGAAGCGCGATTCCCGGCAGAAGCCGGAACAATTTCACGAAAAGCCCTTCATTCACCATGGCACCCTCCCGATGAGTCCGAAGCGAATGAGTAGGGAGAACGCGAGAGCGGCGAGAACCGCCCAGGCGTCGGGTGAGAGCCGTTTGAGTTCCATTTCTTTTCTCCTTTTTCAATGAACTGCCCTCTTTTTAACACTTAAGCGCCCGACTAGTCAAAAAAATAAAAAAGGCGCCCGCGAGGGGCGCCGAAAGTCAATTATCCGAAATCCTCCGGGTCGAGGATGGTCGAGTATTTGTCGAGATAAATATGAGGAATGTCGCCGATGACGAAGACAGCCACTGTTTCACCGTCCACGTTGCGAAACAAGGTGTATTTTTCCTTGAGGAAGCGGATAAGTCCCGCGAGCGCAAAACCGGAACTGGGGCCCGCAAGGAGTCCGGCCCGGAAGAGCTCTAAGCTTTTACGGTAGGATTCCTTGGCCTCCACCGCCACATGGTGGATTCCAGTTTTCCAATCGAAGCGAATGTCCTTGAGCTTTGCCTCGCTCCGGACTCCGGGGATCGCATGGCCATCGGCACAGAG
>Ga0315281_10014685_pt1 | contig 10543 bp, 10 predicted proteins | sample YL17G07_0_MG_FD_204540 | JGI IMG/M metagenome (GOLD analysis project Ga0315281, IMG submission 204540) | Sediment microbial communities from Yellowstone Lake, YNP, Wyoming, USA - YL17G07_0 | ecosystem: Environmental > Aquatic > Freshwater > Lake > Sediment | place: USA: Wyoming | collected...
GCGTGTCATTCTGGATGTAACCCATCAGCAATCCCATCTCATGGGCCCGGCGCCCGATATGCTCGTGATTGCGCCAGTGCTCCCGAAACTTTTCCCGGCTGATGTCCGAACGGCGCTGCAAACACTCAATCAAGACAATCGGCGTATGTGACTGTGGTTCGACCACCACATGCTCTTCCGTAACACACGCAACCGACCGCGAATGATCGATAAACAGCTTTTCGTCGGCAAGCGCTTCCGCCACGAGAGGATTTCCATCCAGCAATTCCCGCATGCTCTCCAGGCTGTCCCACCAGGCCATGGCAATCCCATCGAACGGCTCCACCGTGCTTACCCCCGCCTGCGCCATGGCTTCCCGTATGGGGTCATTTTCCAGTACGTGGTATTGCACATACCGCCGCAGACCGGGCAGCCTCCTCCCAAACCGTGCATGCGCCTCCAGCCAGTGCTCCTGAAATTCCCGCAGGGAGAGCGTTTTCATCCGCCGCAGGCAATACACCAGTTTGATCATTCTTTCCCTCCCGCGTTCCGCCGTTCAGCTCGGCACTTCATACTTGATGGACTCGTGATAGTGAACGGCGAACCAACTCTTCCCGCGCTTGCTCAAAACGAACGTGGCGCGGGGGTGCACCACATGTTCCGTGCCGTTGACCACAAATCCGATGTCGATATCACACGAAGCATACGCGGCCGTTCCCATGGGAAATATCTTCACGTTTCGAATCTCCATGCTGGTGATCGGATACATTCCCGTCGCTTCCTTGTAATACTTGCGCAGCGCCGCCATTCCGTAAATCGGTCCAGCCTGCTCGGAAGCCTGATAAGAGATCGCCGGTTCACCCTTCATCCACGTGGATTCGAGAATCGCCGCATCCGCCTTCCGCCAGCCCAGGGCAAACTGCTGGAGGACATCCATAATGCCTTTATGGTCCGCTTTGCTGAGTTTCGCGCTCGCTTTTGCCTTCATGGTTCCTCGCTCGCTTAGTTGGCATCCTGCTCGAAATCGGCAGCCTTACACTCCGCCCATCTGTTTGCTTAAGTCCAGAAATGGCGTCCGTGCCCAGCCCTCATCAAGCGGCGTCAGATAGGCGATGGGGGCCTTGCGCGACACGCACAACCATCTTCCTTCCCTCTTCACCCACTCATCTTCATACTTTCCGGAACTGATCAATGCCCGGTCCTGAAACACCAGATGGGCCATCCAGTAACAGCGCACTCTGGCCATTTCTCCCTGCAGTTCGATCAGCAGGTTCGCCGTGCGGTGTTCACGAAGGCGGAAGCTTGCATAAACCTGCTCGAAAAATTTCTTCAATTCTTCTCTGCCGCGAAAAGAGCCGAACGCCCCAACGTCATAAACAACGTCCTCGGTGTACAGCGCCGCATGCCCCGCGGCATCTCCCGCGTCCGAAAACCAATTCATCCGCGCAATCGCTTCCCGAATGGCCTCGCGGTCTTCCGTCGCACAAATCCTTGCTTCCATATCCGGAGAATTCATCACTGCCTTCTTTTCCGCGGTCCACCCGCCGGTGCCTTGCAATTACCTCGGACGGACAACGATCTTGATATTCGCATTATCCGGCGAGGCAAACGGCTCAAACCCTCGCGCCACAATGTCTTCCAGCCCAATCGTCGCGGAGATCAGCGGTTTCGCATTGATTCGCCCGTCGGCAACCAGCGCCATGCACATCGCAAACTCTCCGAAGTAACCCACCGTCCCTATGATTTCCCTCTCCTGCAACAACATGTCGAGAAAACTGAAGGGCTGCGCCTCCGTCATCACGCCCACCACGACCGTGCGTCCATGCACGCGCGTCGAGCGCACCGCCAGATCCACGGTCCGGGCCGAGCCCACGCATTCGAAGCTCAGGTCCGCCCCGCCTCCGGTCGCTTCCGCGATCTTCTGCGCCGCGTCTCCGTCCGCCGGATCCAGCGCCAGCTCCGCTCCAAGTTCCAGCGCCAGCTTGCGCTTCCGCGCAATCGGGTCCACGGTAAAGACCCGGCTCGCACCCGCTGCCCGCGCGCACAGCAGCGTGCATAGCCCGATGGTCCCGCTCCCGACAATGGCCACTGTTTCGCCCACCAGTATCCTGCCCCGCCGTACCGCATGCATCGCCGAGGCCAGCGGCTCAATCATGACCGCGTCTTCGCTGGAAAGCTTATCGGGAACCTTGTGGCAGACCACCGCGGGAAGCGTGCAGGTGTCGGCAAATGCGCCGTCCCACGCAAAGCCCAGATAGGCCGCCTGGCGGCACAAAATGAATTCTCCTTTTTGGCAATGCGCACAGACTCCGCAGGGAAGACTGGCCTCCGCCACGATGCGGTCGCCCGCGCGCAGATTTTTCACTTCCGAACCGGCATCCACAATGGACCCGGTGAATTCATGTCCCATCGTAACCGGGGCGCACCGCCCCGTCAGCGGATGTGGAGTGGTCGCGATGAACTGAGGACCGTGGGTGAATTCATGCAGATCCGTGGCACAGATGCCCGCAAAGTCCACGCGCACGCGCACTTCCCGCGGGCCCGGATCGCGCGAAGAAACTTCTTCAATACGGATGTCTCGCCGACCATGCCAGCGGGCTGCTTTCATGCGAGTCCATCTCCTAGGGATGCCCGGAAATTGGGGGTGAAGCGGGAGGAGCCCGGTATTCCTCCTCCTCCCGCTCCGGGGGGCTAATTAGAAGGTGTATTTCAGGCCGAACTGGATCTGCCGCGGTATGCCTACGGTCGCGGTGATCAGTCCCGCCTGCGGGTTGCATGAATACGCAAGCGACTGTGCGGCCGTCAGATTGCAGGGCAGTGCATCCAACTGTGCCTGCGTTGGCGGCAATAAGAACTGCGGTGCCTGTACATACAGCTGGTTAGCGGGCAGTCCGAAGTTGGCGTGGTTCAGAAAGTTAAACATTTCCGCCCGTAACTGCAAGCTCGAACGCTCGTTGATCCGGAACTTCTTTCCGAAGCTCATATCCCACTGCATGAATCCGGGTGCGACCACCGAGTTACGGGTTGCCGAGCCCAGGTAGCCCGGAGTCTGCAGGGCATAAGCCTTCGGATCGTAATACTGATTCGTACCCCCGAGCACTGGATTCGGCCGCAGTTGATCGGGGCGATCCGGGTAGGTCAGGTTGTCGCCCACGTTGGTGATTCCCACTCCGGCCAGGACCGAAAACGGAGCGCCATCGCGCACTTCCGCCATCATGTTGAACTGCCACCCGCCCAGGATTCCCTGCACGATTCCGTGCGCGTCCTTCAGGTACTGCTGTCCATTCCCAAAGGGCAGCGAATAGACCATGTTCCCAGTGAAACGGCGGCGGAAGCTAATCAGCGCTTCCGAACGATCCACGTGCCGGTTGAGCGGATCTTCGCTGTGCGACGCGTTCCCGAGCAGGATGGCTCCGCTGTTGTTGGTGTCCGATTCGGAAATCGCCTTGGCCCATGTCAGGCTGGTGCTGAAACCCAGCGATTTGCCGAACGATCGGCTAAGGCTCAATGTGCCCGCATGATAGAACGAGTGCGCGTCAAACACGATGGCATAGAGCGTGAAGGCTTTGCTGAAGATTGCAGGGGCTGCAAAGCCGCAAGCTCCCTGCGTCGCTCCAAAGTACGGATTGCCATTCGCATCGTAGCTGCATGGCAGGCTGGAGTTGCCTTCCACGCCACGCTCGATATTCCACGTGGACGAGCCCGTATAGGTCAGGCCCACCTTCACTCCGCCAGGAAGCTGCCGCTCCACTCCCGCATTCCACTGTGCCGATGCCGGTGCGCGCACGGGCTCCAGGACACCGGTCAGCAGCCCCGGATATCCCGAATTGGCTGTGCAGTTGTAGGTCAGCGTCACGCAATTCGGGAACGGAATCTCCGGCAAAAACCCAGGAGCAATCGGCGCCCCGAAAAATGCGTTCAGCGTGGGATTCGGGTCGTTGTAGCTCAACTCGCCCGCCACAACTTCCAGAGGGATGAAGTCGTTGAACATACCGAAACCCGTCCGCAATACCGTCTTCCCGTCCTTGAACGGATCCCAGGAGATTCCGATGCGCGGCTGGAACTGCTTCAGCGAGTAGTTGTGATACGGCGCGCCCGCGACAACGGCCGCGGATTCCCGCGTATTCGTATTTCCCAGCCGTCCGTGCGTTTCCGAAAGAATGGGCGTCTGGAATTCGTGCCGCATTCCGAATGTGACCGTGAGGTTGTTCTTTACCCGCCAGGTATCTTCCGCATACCAGGCAATCTGCTTGGTCCGGAACTTCCAGTGCGGATTGGCCCCATCCACCTTAATAATCAGCACCGCCGGATTTCCGGCGAGCAAATCGTTCAGCGAGTTAAACGTCCAGCCGCCGCCGATCAGGTTGCCCTTATCCCAGTTCCACTGGTGCGGCACAATTTCTCCGCCAAAACGCATCGTATGCTTCCCGCGCGTATAAACCAAGTCATCGTTGATGGGAAACGTGTTATTGGCACCGCGGAATGGCCCCCAGTTATCCAAGCCGATCGTCGAAACCGATCCACTCGTATTCCCTGACGTGGACGAACCTACCGAAATCGTCCCCACCACCTCTCTTGCGGGATTTCCCGTGTAAGCGATGGGATTCAGCGCAGAGGTCGGTGTGACCACCGCTAGCGTCAGCGAACGCACAAATCCGAAGCTTGCCGTGTTCGTCAAATTGTTGTTGATCGTCCTCGTCCACTTGAGGATCGCGCTCTGCAGCCGGTTGTATTTCGCGAAGGAATAAGTTGGCAGGAAGTACGCATTGGAGCCCTCCGCGTCGGTCACCGAGTACCGGCCCATGAAGCTGTCCTTGCTGCTGATGGCATGGTCAAAGCGGACCAGTCCATAGTCCTGCCGCACGGGTTGCTTATTGGAGAAAATGTACTGCGCAATTCCGTTCCCGAAGTCCGTCCCGTTGGGGCTCGGATACATATCCAAAATGGCATGCACTCCGGGGGAGATGGCCACCGGATTGCCCAATTCATCCACCACAGGGAACGCGCAACTTCCGCCCACCCCACCGTTCTTCGCGCAATCCGTCGGCACATTGCCGATGCCCGTGGTTGTCAGTCGCTGCCGCAGCGCTTCGTAGTTGGCGAAGAAGAATGTCTTATCCTTCTTGATCGGCCCGCCGATCGTGCCCCCGAACTGGTTGCGCTTAAAGGGCGGTTTGGGAAGCTGCTGACCATTGACAACCTGGTGATCAAAGTACGCCAGCGCATCCAGCTTTTCGTTGCGCAGGAACTCATAGAGATTCCCGTGAAACTGATTTCCGCCGCTGCGCGTCGCGAAGCTGACCACCGCTCCCGCTGAACCGCCGTAGGCGGCGCTGTAGTTGTGGCTCAGAATCTGAAACTCCTGAATGGCTTCCACACCCGGAATGTCCCCGCCCGCCGCCGTGCCCGGCGCGCCGAATCCGGTGTTGTTGATATTCACACCGTCCACCAGGTAGGCCATGGACACCGATACCTGCCCGTTCGCGCTGATCTGCGATCCCTGCGCAAACGCCACGCTGGTCGGCGTCTGATTCGAGTTCCCTGACGTGTTCGTCAGGGTCACAAGCCCAGCTTCCTGGGTCACCAGGGACGTGAAACTGCGCTGATTGATCGGCAGCTCGCGCATCTGCTGCGACTGGATGACCGTGCTCACTTCTGTCTTCTCGGTCTCAATCGGCGCAACCTGCTCCGCGCTGACCTCAATGCTCTCGCTCATTCCCCCGATCTGCAGGGTCTGCTGGATCGTGATCACGGATCCGACGTTCACCACCGTGTCGCGAACCACAGTCTTCTTGAATCCCTGCGCCTCAATCGAAATTTCGTACTTCCCCAGGCCCAAATTGGAAAAGGCCGCCCGGCCGTCCTGGTCGGTTACAACCTCGTGGGTTTGCCCCGTTTCATTGCTCTTGACCGTGACCTTAGCGCCCGCCACTGATGCGCCCTTCGGATCGGTCACATCCACGGAGATCGTGCCGGTCGTAACGGAACCCTGCCCTCGAGCGGTTACTGCCGTCGCACAGAACAAGATAGACCAGCCAAAAATCAAGAGAACCATTCCAGCCAACGATTTATACTGCTTCATTACACACCCCCCTTTAGGAGTTCCATGACTTGTAGACTGACCGATTTCTTCAAGACCAGACATCGCATGATCGAAAAATCACCTCTACCCACGCCCCCCAAAAAAAACGGCCGCGAGAGCAGGCGAGCAATTTCACCCAAAGCCAACCGGAACTGTCCCCACACTGAGAACCCGTGAAGTTCGCGTACAAACGGCAATGCCTAACTTTCAAACAACCGTTTGTATGGTGGGTGTTTACACCTGAACGTTAAATCCTGTCAAGTACTTTTTTTGTCGATAAAAATGGCCGTTTTACTGCCATAAGGAGGACATTGAACTCAGCAGAGAATCAACCGCATGAGAAACGGCCCAGCCACCGCACATCCGGGCCTACAGGAAGCACCCCCTGCTCCATCAGGATCGGGGCCCTTCGGCAGGAACTATCGGGTCGTCAAGGAATTCCGGCTGAATTGGAAATGGGAACCCCACAGGTGGGTCGATGCTTTAGCAAACCGGGAAAGCAGCGCGATCTCCCCATTGGGATCCCAACCCGCGCGGGCCAACTCATAGAAGGGGAGTAAATCCGCCTCAATCTCGTTCTTACAAACCTCCCAAGAACAGTGGAGGTGGCGAACTCAAAATGCTGAGGGTGTAAAAAGAACTGTGTAAACGGCCATGGCAAGAGGAGAATTAGGTTCCATTGGAAAATGAGACAGCGGAGTAACTTCTTGAAAAGTATGGAGCGGCCGATGGGAATCGAACCCACACCTGAACCTTGGCAAGGTTCCGTACTACCACTATACTACGGCCGCTCACTACTGTTCTTTTATAGCACGGCCCCGGCTTCGCCGACAAGCTTTCCCGGCGAGCGCCGCCCTGCTCCGTACAGCCGCACAAGACGAAGCGCTGGCCTCCCGGGTCAGGAAACCTGGGTAATGCGCGCGCTCTTGACCACCGGCGATTTTCGCTGGCGTTCGGCAAACCTGTCGGCTTTGCCCTTGTCGGTGTAAACGCGGCCGAACTTTTCGCCGTCCGCATAAAATACCGACACCAGCCAGTGATGATGCTTGCGCCGTTTGTCTTCGCTGAAACCGCTCTTCTTTCTTTGCTTCCCCTGCTTTGCCTGTTTCTTTTTCACCGACCGTCTCCCCGTCATGAATGTCTTGGCCAGAACTATCTCAATTCTGGGCCGTCCGCGCAAGTGGCTCTTCGAGCACTGCCCGATACACACTACCTTCCACTATACTTTCAATAAGTACCCTTTGTTCTATCTCTTCGACGATTTACCGCAGAAAGAAGCCACGCCCCGTGCGATAGGCCCGCTGCAGCCCCCGCAGCGCGTCGCGATCTTCCGGATTCACCGCACTGCGCCGAAACCGGATCATCAGCTGCACTCCGCACACGTCATCCTCGAATTGCAGCGTTCCCCCGCCCGCCAGCTTGGTGGCGTTGACCATGCCCGCCACCGGCGGACTCAGCATGACGTTGTCCAGCGCGTGGCTGTCGGCGAACCAGGCCAGGCGGATGCGTCCCCGCCAGGCCGTCCCCAGCGACAAGCGCACTTGCGAGGCGAACGGTGTGTCCTGCGTCCGGAAGGAGGATTCCATTTCGTCGAAGACCGGCGTGGAGAAGTAGCGCTCGGATTGCTCGCTCCAGCGGAGTTCCCGCAACGGCTGCATGCGGAACAAGGGCCGCGAAGCATCCGCCGCAACGGCCAGGCGCGGCCCCGGAGAAAGAACGCCGCGTCCTGGCAGGCCATTGTCGCGCGGCAAAAGTGCGAAGGAAGAGATTCGTTCCGCGGAACGCGCCGTTGCATTCACGGCCATGCGTTGCGAGACGGCGCCCGGCTGCGCGGAAAAATAAACGCCCTGCCCCGCCGCGCGCGTCGCCGCCACGGCATGCAAGCTGACAACGAATCCCGCCAACAGAACTACGCGTACGTCCTGGAGCCTCATCGCTTCGGCCTCTCAGTTCCGTGTCAAACGCAATTCCCTGAAACCCTGCCGGTACCATCCAAACTAGCCGGGAGGATTACCGTTGGCTATAGGACGACCGTACTACGGTCACACAATCACCCCCGCCCTCTCGGCCAGCTGTCCTGCCGTACCCTTTTCGCGGCCAAAACGCCGCGGCCGGCCCGCGGACTCCGCGCAGGGATCGCCTGGCGCGCAAGAAATCCTGCCGCGCGCCCGTGCTTACTCCGGCACACACGCGGCGCCTGAGTTCGCGTTTTTCCTCTTTTTCCGTCATACTGTACGTCGGTTAGCGGTAGGAAGTTGCCCGCCTGGCTGTTCGCCAAACTCGGCATAAAAATATTCGCCGGAGGTGAAACATTTACAACATTTTTGCGTCTTTACCTTGTGAGGGGTGAAACGCAACAGGAAAGAGTTACGCTTATGAGAACAAGGAAATTACCACTGGTCATCGAGGACCTCCGAAACCACTCCCCGGAGCATCTGGGCGAATTGCACCTGCTGCTGGATTCCGGCGCGTTTCTGCGTCCCGACCCGCGCCGCCCGCACTTCTTCGAAGTGGCCGGCAGCGACAGCACCTATTACATCTTCAAGTTCCCCACCGACGGCAAGGTTCTGCTGCTGGCCGTCTGGCAGCGCGATCCCGTGGCGGAAATGGTCGAATGCGCCTGTCCGGCCGCCTGAAATACACAACTAACCAGTTCTATTTCAATTAGATAGAATACTTTCCAGCCCTCGATTGTGGGAAGGATCGTCCCGTCGGTGTCTGTCAGCCAGAAGTCACCGCCGAGGCTGATTCCTTCCCCTCACTTCTTCTCCAGCTTCAGCGCCAGGGAATTTACGCAGTAGCGCAAACCCGTGGGCTTGGGGCCGTCCGTGAAGACGTGGCCCAGATGCCCGTCGCATTTCGCGCATTTGATCTCCGTGCGCTTCATGCCATGGGAGCCGTCCGTCTCGGTCTCGACCGTCAGGGCTCCGATGGGGGCGAAGAAGCTCGGCCAGCCCGAGCCGGAATGAAATTTTGTGGCGGAATCAAACAGCGGCTGGCCGCAGCAGACGCAGCGGTAGACGCCCGCGTCCGCGCAGCTCTCATACTGGCCCGTAAACGGCGGCTCCGTGCCCTTCTGGCGGGTTACGAAGTATTGATTGGGCGTAAGCTCCTTCTTCCACTCCTCGTCCTTCTTTTTCAGCTTTTCCATTTCGCCTCCCTGGACACCCATTCCCCGGACCCGCATTTGCCATTATCTAGTTCAGCGCACCCGATTGACCTTCTTCCCTTCCCGAACGATAGTTAATCGGGAGCAGTTATTTCAAGCACTCTATGGAACGTCATGCCTGAACAAGACAAACGTAAAAATCGCCGGGTTTCGATTCGCAAGCAGCTCCGCGTGCGTCCCTCGGACCCGCGCGACGAGCATTTCGAGGACATGCCCAACAGCGTCAATGCCTCTCGCAATGGCATCTACTTCGTCTCCCAGCGCGAAACCTATTATAAGGGCATGCGCATGTTCATCACCTATCCCTATAACGGCCCCACCGACCCCATGAACTGCGAATACCTGGCCGAGGTGGTCCGCGTGGACAAGGCTCCCGGCGGAAAGACCGGCGTGGCGCTGCACCTGCTTATGACCATGAACATGGGCGGCTCCAGCGCGAATCAGAACGCTCCCAAAAAATTCTGAGCCTTCCCCGGCCCGTTTCGGCCGATTCGCTCCTCGACAGAGCGCCCGCTTTCGTTTAACTTTTCTCTAGCGGCGTAGTTCCCTTCTGGCGCGCCCCTTTTTCGGAGGCTTCATGTCCCTGCGCGGTCTTCCCGTTCGCCCGTCCGTTCTGCGGATGCAGCCCTACTCCGCTCCGCAGGAAGGGCGCTTCGGCAAGTTGCGCCTGGATTTCAACGAGAACACCATGGGCTGCTCCCCGGCCGTGCTGCGGGCTCTGCGCGGACTCTCCGCGCGGCAAATTTCCATGTACCCGGAATACCAGCAGGCCACCGCGCGCATCGCCCGCGCGCTGGGCGTGCGCCCGGCGGAGCTGCACCTGGCCAACGGCGGCGATGACACGCTGCGGCTGGTCTTCGACGTCTTTGTCGAGCCCGGCAGCACCGTGCTCTTTCCCGAACCAACGTTTCCCATGTACCGCGTCTTCGCCGAGCTTTTCGGGGCGCGCACGGCCAGCCCGCGCTTCGACGCGGAGATGAATTTTCCCGTGGCGCAGATTCTCGCCGCGCTGCGCCGCCGCCCCAGCGTACTCTTTCTCGCCAATCCCAATAATCCCACGGGCAATCTCCTTGCTCCCGCCGATCTGCGGCGCATCCTGCGGGCCGCGCGGCGCACCGTGGTGGTGGTGGACGAAGCCTACGTGGAATTTTCCGGCTGGAGCGCCGCGTCCTGGGTGCGCCGCCATGCCAATCTGGTCGTCGCGCGCACGTTTTCGAAAGCCTCCGGAATCGCCGGCCTGCGCCTGGGCGCGCTCATTGCACAACCGGCCATCATCGAACTCTTCCGCCGCGTCGCTCCGCCCTTTAACGTCA
>Ga0315281_10014687_pt1 | contig 10543 bp, 10 predicted proteins | sample YL17G07_0_MG_FD_204540 | JGI IMG/M metagenome (GOLD analysis project Ga0315281, IMG submission 204540) | Sediment microbial communities from Yellowstone Lake, YNP, Wyoming, USA - YL17G07_0 | ecosystem: Environmental > Aquatic > Freshwater > Lake > Sediment | place: USA: Wyoming | collected...
ATGTCGCTGGAGCGGTGATTTTGCTCCAGAGCAGTCACGCTCTCCATGATCGCCCCCGCCGACTTTATGTCGGTGGAGCGGTGGTTTTCTTTTCGTTTGCGAACCCGAGGCGGCGACAATGTAAGAGAGGGCGTGGATGGGCACCGAAAAACTCATGGCGAGAAACGACGGGGTTCAATCATCGCTCCACCGACATAAAGTCGGCGGGGGCGCGGACGAATAATATGCCCGGTTCTGGAGCAGAATCACCGCTCCACCGACATAAAGTCGGCGGGGGCGGGGACGAATAATATGCCCGGTTCTGGAGCAGAATCACCGCTCCACCGACATAAAGTCGGCGGGGGTGTGGATGAATAATATGCCCGGTTCTGGAGCAGAATCATCGCTCCACCGACATAAAGTCGGCGGGGGCGTGGATGAATAATACGCCGGGTTCTGGAGCAGAATCATCGCTCCACCGACATAAAGTCGGCGGGGGCGTGGACGAATAATATGCCCGGTTCTGGAGCAGAATCACCGCTCCACCGACATAAAGTCGGCGGGGGCGTGGATGAATAATATGCCCGGTTCTGGAGCAGAATCATCGCTCCACCGACATAAAGTCGGCGGGGGCGGGGACGAATAATATGCCGGGTTCTGGAGCAGAATCATCGCTCCACCGACATAGAGTCGGCGGGGGCATGGATGAATAATACGCCGGGTTCTGGAGCAGAATCACCGCTCCACCGACTCTAGAGTCGGCGGGGGCGTGGATGAATAATATGCCCGGTTCTGGAGCAGAATCATCGCTCCACCGACGTAAAGTCGGCGGGGGCAGCTTGGTAGCGGAGTCAAGATGCTCCGGTCTCACCGGGGTTTCCCGCGGTGTGCGCCTGCCGCGGGCGGGGCTGGAGGAGGACGACTGATCTGCGCGAATGCCCCGCCCCCCGCGGCAAGAGCGCCTTGGCGATTGCGGGAGGCATGCGCGTGGTCTTTCCAGCGCCCGGCGGAGAAACCACGACGGCATTGGGCCTGGCCGCGAGCGAAGCCACGATCTCCGGCACGACGGGGTCAATGGGCAAGGGAACCGGAAAGCGCATGGAGAAGCCTGCATGGGGATTCGAGCGATTCACCAAACCGGATCGTGTCTCGCCCTCTCCAAGGGGTAACCCATCCGTGCCCGCAAGGCAACAGAAATCCACGCGGACGGGGGGAGGGTGTTGCGAAATGAGTGGCGCGGGCTTTCCAGCCTGCGTTTCCGCCGTGCTCTCATGACCTTTCGCAGGCTGGAAAGCCCGCGCCACTCATTCCGCCAGAGCAAATGTGTCATTTCGCAAGACCCCCGGACGGGGGCGATTCACGCACATGGGAGCTTGACTTATGGGTTCTCTCCCTTTATGAGAAAGAAGGGTTGCAGCCGCACTCAAGCGGAAAAAGAATCCTATCGAGCTCCGCATGCGGCATCCCAAAGGTTCCATTCCGTCGCGCGGTCCACGTCGTCCACGTCGTCCACACAACAAGGGGAGTGAGATCATGCCCAAGCCCGCCGCCGCATTCCAGATCGTCAAAGACCCCGTCGAGTTCACTATCACCGCGTTGGTGCTCAGTTTCGTCCTGGCCGTGGTGCTTGCCGGGGCGAACGCCTACCTTGCTCTTTTCGCCGGAATGACCGTGTCCGCCTCGATCCCGGCGGCGGTGATCTCGATGGCGTTTTTCCGCCTCCTTCGACGTAACAACATTCTCGAAAACAACCTGGTGCAAACGGCGGCGTCTTCGGGAGAGGCTGTGGCCGCCGGAGTTTGCTTCACGCTGCCCGCCCTGGTCCTCCTGGATTGCTGGACCTCCTTTTCCTACTGGCAAGTGGCCCTGATCGGCGGGGTGGGAGGATCGCTGGGCGTGCTCTTCACCATTCCCCTTCGCCGTTCGCTGATCATCGAGGAAAAACTGCAATTCCCGGAAGGTATCGCCACCGCCGAGGTGCTCCGATCCGCCGAGCGCGGGGGCGTGCGCTATCTCGTGGGGCCGGCCCTCGCCGCCGCGCTGTTCAAGCTGGGCGCTGAGGGACTTCGGTTCTGGACCGACCCGTTCGTCGTGGCCCGCCGCGCCGGAAACAGCATTATCTCCTTTGGCGCCAACCTCAGCCCCGCCCTGCTGGCCGTGGGCTACATCGTGGGACTCAATATAGCCGTTCTGATGTTCCTGGGCGGCTTCTGCAATTGGTACATTGCCATTCCCTGGTATGCCGCCACGCATCCCTGGCCGTCCGTGAAAGGCGTGGATATGCCGGCGCTGGATTTTGCGAAGAGAATCTGGGAGGAAAAAACCCGCTACATCGGCGTAGGCGGGATGCTTCTCGGCGGACTCTGGACCATTGTGAAATTGCGCGGGTCGCTCCTGAAAGGGATCACGGCGGGCCTGGGGGCCTATAAAGGCGGACAGGAAAACAAAAACAAGATCCCGCGCACCGAAAAGGACATTCCGATGAAGTGGGTTCTGTTGATGATTGCCTTTTCCGTGATACCCGTTTTTGCTCTGTATCAGCTCTTCGTGGGCCGGCTCTACATCTCCCTCCCCATGACGATTGTGATGATCCTGGCCGGCTTCCTGTTTTCCGCAGTGGCCGGGTACATGGCGGGAATCCTGGGTTCATCCAACTGCCCTATCTCCGGCCTCACCATCGCCACCGTACTGGTTTCGGCCCTGCTGCTCCTGGCCCTGATGGGCAAGGAGGCCCAGCAAGGGGCGATGGCGGCGATCCTGATCGGCAGCGTGGTGTGCTGCGCGGCCTCGATGGCGAGCGACAATCTTCAGGACCTGAAGGCGGGGCACGTTCTGGGAGCGACGCCGTGGAAGCAACAACTAATGCAGTTTGTCGGGGTCGGGGCGGGCGCGCTCGTGCTCGCGCCCATCCTCGGTGTTCTTTATAAGGCGCACGGATTCGCGGGGCATTCCTCGGCGGTGGGCAAGAGCGGTCCCTTCGACGCGCCGCAAGCCAACCTCATGGCCGGCGTCGCCAAGGGCATTTTCACGGGCGGCATCCCGTGGGGATACGTGGGCATCGGCGTCGGGCTCGCCGCCGCGATTATCGCGCTGGATACCTGGCTGGAGCGCCGCAAGAGCAAGTTCCGCGCGCCCGTGCTCGCCGTGGCGATCGGATTCTATCTGCCTTTCCGCCTCAGCATGCCGATCCTGATCGGCGGATGCCTCCACACGCTGGTTGCGCATCTGCGCCGCCGCCACGCTTTCACCAAAGAGCAGGCGGAGGATTCCGATCAACGCGGCATATTGTTCGCCTCGGGCCTTATCACCGGCGAGGCGCTCATGGGGATTCTGTTGGCTTGCGCGATCGTTCTCAGCGGCAAGATGGACCTTCTGGCTATTCTGAGCAGCGAGAAGAAGCCTCTGCCCGTTTTGAGCGAGACACTCGGCTCCTGGCCGGCGATGCTTCTGCTGGCCGCGATCGTGTTCTGGCTGTACAAAACAGCCGCCGCCAAAGGCAGGGCCGAGCGAGTCTGAGCCGTATGACGCCGAGCTGGAGCGCCGCGCTGGTGACGTGTCAACGATACTCTCTGGAGTCTCTTTCCCTCTGGCACATCTTGGCGAAGCTGCCAAATCCAAGCGCTGGATAAAGTAGCGCGGGCGTCCCGCCTGCGAACGTGTTCGTAGTGCGGGCTTTAGCCCGTCTTGCGGGGCGAGCATCCCGCCGTCGTGAATCGCCGCCGCGAGCCAGGTCTGAAAACGTGGCAGGCGAGACGCCCGCCCTACTTTACCGCCCCGCTTTGCTTTGCCTGCGTAGCTTCATCAAGATGCGCACTTTCCCTCTGCGTTGTATTCCCGCTCCCGCGGTTTACTGCGCCGCGGGGGCGGGCGGAGTGAAGACGCGGGTCCCCAGCTCCTGGTCAATCATGAACAGGCCGCCGCCTTCGCCCTTGGTGAGCTTGAGCTTCTGAATCACGGCGTCGGCGTTCGCCTCCTCTTCCACCTGCTCCGTCACGAACCACTGCAGCATGGCGTTGGTGGCGTGGTCGCTCTCCTTGATGGCGAGGTCCACCAGCGAGTTGATGCGGGAGGTGACGTATTGTTCGTGCTTGTACCCGGCCTCGAAGACGGCGAGAGGCGACTTCCATTCCGTCTGGGGACCTTCGATTGCCGCGAGCGCGACCTTGCCCCCCCGTTCCAGCACATAGTCGTAGAACTTCAGCGCGTGCACCATTTCCTCCTGCGCCTGCACGCGCATCCAGTTCGCCGCCCCCAGCAGGTTGATCGAGCGGAAATGGGCCGACATGGACAGGTACAGATAGGCGGAATACAGCTCCGCGTTGATCTGCTCGTTGATCGCTTTCTCAATGGATTTCTTGATCATGGTATGGATCTCCTTGTGTGATGGATGCGCCCCGCCCTAAGGCGTTAGTTCCAGATAAGCACGTTCTCGTCGTACTCGATCTCAAAACGCAGCTTGTGTTTGGCCTCCTCCTGCGCCAGCGCCTGAAACACCCCCCTCAGCTTCTCATCCTTCGCCGCCTCCGCCAGATGGGTATACAGCAGAAAAGCGGCCTTCTCCTTCTTCATCGCCACCACCAGCGCCTGCTGGTAATCCATCTCCGCGGAGAATGGGTCCACCTTCTTCAGTTGCTCCGCGATCTTGAGGTCCAGCACCCTGCCCTGTGGGCCAAATGGATCCTTGCCCTCCTTGACTTGGAGGAGTTTTGCCCTGTGTCCCTCCTCGTCCCGCGCAAACTCCTCGAAGACTTTCCGCATCGCGGGCCGCTCCATTTTGGCCGCGAGGAGCCTGTAGAAATCCGCGGCGGCTTGCTCCTCACCGATGGCAAAATCAAGAACCTCCTCGAACGTGTCAAGCATGGCACATTTCCTCTCTAGGAATGGAATCTTCGCATTCCGGCACAGGCTATCTCTTCCACAGGCCGTGCAGATTGCAGTACTCTCGGGCTGAGACTTCGGCCGCCGAAACCTGGAACTCCGCTTCGGGCGCCTGGCCCGGCTTCAGGAACTGGCGATAGACCTTAGACTCCGCGCCGTCCGCGAGCAGCTCAATCCACTCGATGTAGTGTTCGGGCAGCATGGGATGAGCGACGCTTCCGACCTTGACCTTGTAACCCGTGGCGGTTTTCTCTATCACCGGCACGTGCTTTTCCTTTGCGGCGTCGGTCGTGTTCTCCTTGAGCTGCTTCATAGGCTGGTCGCAGCACGTGAGTGTGCCGGTGCCTGAGTGGAGAACCTCGATGATGTGGCCGCATACTTCGCAACGATAGACTTGAAGTTTGGACGCCATGATTGACATCCCCTTTCATAGGAAGATCCGGGGCCATCCCAAGCACACGAGGCCCCACGAGACAATTGTTTGCCAGTTCTCGCCGAGGAGTTCAAAATACCCCTGGGAGCTCAGACAGGCCGGGCAGGCCTTGGGCGCTTCGGGCCCTTCAACTCCATGTTTAGCGCTCCTTTCCAGGCTTTGTCAAATTGTCCCTCTGCCTATATGCGAATCAGACCACGCTTTTTGCCTGGCAAAGCGGACATATCCCGACGAACTCCAGACGATGGGTGAGTATCTGGAATCCGGACTCTCGCGCGGCGCGCTCCTCCAACTCGCTCTGGGGAACGTCCGGCAGATCCACCAGTATCCCGCAGTCCCGGCAATGCACATGCGTGTGAGCCGCAGTGTTGCCGTCGAAGCGGTTCTGGGTTCCCCCCTCGGTGGCAATCTTCAGCGCAAGCCCCTGGTTGCACAGCAGATCCAGGTTGCGGTAAACCGTGCCGAGACTGATACGGGGCAGTCTCTGCCGGACCACGGAGTGGATTTCCTGGGCGGTGGGGTGCGAGCGGAGGAATATGAGTTCCTCAAGGATGATTCGTCTTTGGGTGGTCATCCTGAAGGGTTTCTGTGTGGTCATAGGCGTTTCCCTCTCAGGAATAATTCTTATTCCTAATAATATCCGGCCCGAGATGGAATGTCAACCCCTTTTTTCTCCTTCCAGGCAATCCTGCGATATGGGTCCTTGGCCGATTCTTTCAGAGCGTGGGATGGATGGACACGGACAAGCTTGGAGAGCAGCACAGCCGCAACCAAACAGAGAAAGAGAACTCACGCAGAGGCGCAGAGACGCAGAGAAAAAACGCGGACTGATTCTGAGGTATACGGGTTGATTTCTTTGCGTCTCTGCGCCTCTGCGTGAGAAAACAAGAGGAATTCATGAGGTATTTCCAAACGTACAAGAACTTGAAATTAAATCACTTGTGGCGACACCCGCTTGAATTTCCTGCTCAAAAAACAAGAAAATGGTGGATAGTAGTACGAATGGACACGGACGGAATAGTGAGGGAGTCTGGTGTCTCGCAAAACGCTGCTCCTTCCAGGCCAATGCAAAATCCGTGCTCTCACGCATTGTTTTGTTGAAAAGCCTCAATCTCCCACCTATAATCCCCTCGGTTCTGTACCCCTATCGCGGTCCAGCCGAGGGCTGGCGCGAGGAGTTTGGAGGTCGAAAGCAAGGAGAAACTGGCGGATGGTCGCTATACCGGTTCAAAAAGTGTCGAATGGGATGAAGCTGAAGTACAAGGACGACGTCTGGAATATCGTCGAGTTCGCTCATAATAAGCCCGGCAAGGGCGGGGCGTACGTCCGGATCAGGATCAAGAGTTTGACAACGGGGCGCGTACTGGAAGAGAACTTCTCCGCTTCTGAAAAAGTGGAGCAGACGGACGTGGCTTACCGCAGGATGTCCTACCTTTATCATGATGGGGACGACTATGTCTTCATGGATAGCGATTCCTACGAGCAGTTCCCCATCAAGGAGGAACTGGTGGGGCAGCAGGCGAAGTTCCTGATCGAGAACCTGGACGTGACGGTTCTGATATGGAACGACAGGATCATCGGCGTGGAACTCCCGGCCAAGGTGGACCTCAAGGTCACGGACACCATCAAGACGGAGAAGGGAAACACAGCCACGAACGTGACGAAGGACGCGACGGTGGAGAGCGGGGCGGTGGTGCAGGTGCCGCTCTTTGTCAACACGGGAGACGTGATTCGGATTGACACGCGGGACGGCAAGTACGAGTCGCGTGTCTGAGAGTTTGCCCGGCGAGGGTGGCACGGGGGTGATGGCCTTGCAGCCAGACCGTTGTGCCGGGCTTTTTCGCTTGCGTTCCGTGTGGCGAGGGGGGATGATGGGTTTAGGGCGGAGGCTGCATGCTTGCCGCCTCATCGTGGCACTCTGTGGCACTGTGTGGTGCTTTGTCGCACTCTTGCGGCGCGAAAAAGGAGGTTTCTCATGCGAAGTGTCCGCTTGGCGTTATATCTCGTCTGGGGTTTTGCCCTGGCGGCATCCCTCTCGTATGGAGCCGATCCCTACGTTATGTCTGAGGCCGGTGTCCGGGAGTTGAACGACAGTGCGCGGAAGCTCTACCAGAAAGGGATAAAGCGGCTGGACCGGGTGAACTACGAGGGCGCCCTGGATTGCTTTCTCCAGGCTCAAGACGCGGCCCCGGAGGCCGTGCAGATTCGCTTTCTGACCGCCCGGCTGGCCGCCACCGAGGCGTCGAAGCGCGCCGGCAACGAAGCGATTCAGCTTTTTGAAAAAGCCCGGGCCTCCTACCAATCCGTCCTGGACCTCAAAGAGAAAGGCGCGCAAGTGCGCCGGACCGACGCGCGCCGCGCGGAGAGTGGCGTGAAGATGGTGAGCGACTCCATCGCCAACCAGGACACGAAGGATCAGGAGCGTGCCCGCATCGGCAAGGGCATCCTCGACCAGTACACGATGGAGATAGAAGCCGTCAAAAAGCCGAAGGAAGACAAGAAGAAGGGCAGCGAGCAGGAAACAAAGACAAAACAGCAGGCGCCGGCAACCGGGACCAGTTCTGGCGTCGGCGCCCAGCGGGGAAGGTGAACGGAGATATTCCCGCAGACCCTCCATGTGGGTTGTCCTTTCCCCTGCGTCCAGTGTTCCCCTCTCATGACCGCATTATATTCCCCTCGTTTGGGAGACAGTTTCCGTGGCATCTCGAGCAAGCTGGGGTGGGAGAGTTTGCCCGCCTCGGACGGCGGAGGCGCCTGGGCTTCCTTCCCCAGCCGGTTGACCGTGGAGGTGGAGGGGCAAGAGCCTGCCCACGCTTCTCTTGGCTTCTTCTGGCGCGGGGAGGGCGTGCTGGCCACCGCTGATTTCGCGGGCCGCGATCCCGACCCCAAAGAAATCCCTTCCGCTCTGTTCCGGCGCTACCTGGATCTGAGTGTGCTTCAGCGCGCGGCGTTGTGGGCGGTGGGCCGGTCTTTGGAGGCGGACTACCTCTTATGCGCCACGGTTGAAACCTGTTCTCTTTTCGAAGTTTCCGGCGAGATCCTGCTGGGTCAGTGCGGACCTTTGCCTTCGGATGAGGAATTGGCCGCCTGTTTGGGAGCGCTGACGGCAGAGCGCGCCAAGCAGCCTCCGCTGCCGGACCCCGAGCGGCTGGGGCGGGAATTGTCGAGATGGCTGGGCCTGTTCTGCGGCACTGTGGGGCCGGTTCTCAAGTGGGGCCGCGCGGATTCGGAACGGCTGGGGCGGCAGCTGCTGCTGGGTCTGAAGGCGCTGCTATGGGTGAACCGGGCGGGGCTGTTGCCCAACCTCGCGCGTCTGGGAATGGAAGTGCTGTCCGAGGGAGATTGCCTCAGGGTGGTCTGGCGGCCTTTGGCCCCGGCCGATCTGGCCGATTGCCTTCTCGCCGCCGCGGAATCCTGTGCCCCCGCCGGCGCCGGCGCTTTTCCCGCTCTCGAGCGAAACGCTCTGCGGCGCCAGATAGAGAGCCTCGAGCCCGGCCGGGTTCCGCCTGTGGCTGATATTCTCCGGCTGGCGGCCGTCCGGTTCCGATCCGCGATCCAGCTGCCGATCCTGGTGCCCACGGGCCAGGAACATGCGGCTTGGAAGCTGGCGCTGATCGAGCCGCTGGCGGCCTCGGAGGCGATCGAAGCGCGGGACCTGTATGTCTTCACGCCCCTGCGGCTGGACATGGCGGAGTGCGGCTTTGGCCGGGTGCTGGAGGCGGTCGAGGAACTCGCGGCGCACGCCTTGAAGGAAAAGGCCGAACTTGCCCGCGCGGGGGGACGCCAGCTCGACATGATCGAGGCCGCGCCGGACCCCCGCCTCGAAGAGGAGCGCCTGCGCGATCCCTTCAACTGGGTCTGCCGCCACGCGCTGCGCCTCAAGGTGGCGCCGGCTTACCAGGAAGCGCTCGCGTATCTCGTGGCGTCGCATGTCCTGGAACTGCGGACGAGCCCGGCATTCCGGGACCACGTGTTCCGCCCGCTCGTGGCGCTGAAAGATCTTTTCAAAGAAGTGCAGTGAACTATCAACTTTGCTTTGACGGATAGAGACCCTCCCTGACGTTCCGGCTGCTGCATATATGGCTTGCCTTTCCTATCGTCGTATAGTTTCTTATGCGGTAGCCGGAACGTCAGGGAGGGCGTCCGTTCAGTCTTGACGCGCCAGTAGCCGTCCCGGCTGCGAAAAGGCGAAGCTCTCGTGATGAAACAGAAAACAGGACCCGCCGGCAATGTTCGCGTGATCGCGACGAACCGCAAGGCCCGCCACGAGTATCACATAGACGACACGTGGGAGGCCGGGATCGTGCTGCGCGGCACGGAGGTGAAGTCGTTGCGCCACGGCGGCGGGAGCGTGGTGGACAGCTATGCCGAGCCGGAGGGCGGGGAGATCTGGCTCAACAACCTCCACATCAATCCTTATGAGCAGGGCAACCGCTACAACGTGGAGGAGAAGCGCCGGCGAAAACTGCTGTTGAGCAAGAAGCAGATCCGCAAGATCGTGGGTCTGTGCACGCAGAAGGGATACACGCTGATTCCGCTGCGGTTGTATTTCCTCGGCCAGCACGTGAAGGTCGAGTTGGCCCTCGCCCGCGGCAAGAAGGCCTACGACAAGCGCGAGGCCATTCGCGAGCGCGACACCCGCAGGGAACTGGACCGCGACTACAAACTGCGGTGAGGAAAAGGCTGTAGGCTTTAGGCTTTAGGCTTTAGGCTGGAGTCTGGAGTCTGAAGTCTGGAGTTCGGATTCCGGAGTTCGCGAGGTAAGCGAGGTAAGCACGAGGTAAGCGAGGTAAGGGTCAGACTTTCCGAGGTAAGCGAGGTAAGCGAGGTAAGGGTCAGAGGTAAGGGTCAGACTTTCAAATTTCGAGGTAAGGGTCAGACTTTCAAATTTCAAATTCCGACTTGCCCGGAGATAAGAGATAAGGGTCAGACTTTCAAATTTCAAATTCCCGGAGATAAGGGTCAGAGATAAGGGTCAGACTTTCAAGAGATAAGGGTCAGACTTTCAAATTTCAAATTTCGACTTGCCCTGTCACCCAGAAACCAGGAAATTGAAATCTGAAAGTCTGACCCTGGAATCCCGACTTGCCCTGTCACCCAGAAACCAGGAAATTGAAATCTGAAAGTCTGACCCTGGAATCCTGACCCTGGAATCCTGACCCTGGAATCCTCTGGAATCCTTGACCCTGGAATCCTGGAATCGCATGATTTACTGATTGAGATATACAGCAAATGGAACCTTTGAATAACCTT
>Ga0315281_10014688_pt1 | contig 10543 bp, 10 predicted proteins | sample YL17G07_0_MG_FD_204540 | JGI IMG/M metagenome (GOLD analysis project Ga0315281, IMG submission 204540) | Sediment microbial communities from Yellowstone Lake, YNP, Wyoming, USA - YL17G07_0 | ecosystem: Environmental > Aquatic > Freshwater > Lake > Sediment | place: USA: Wyoming | collected...
CGCGAAGCTTCACCAACTCAACCTGCACGTCGCCATCCTCGATCGTCATCAGGCCCACACACGGCATCAGATCAAACCGCCGCGTCCCCGCCGCGCCCGGGTTCACGACGACGCGCCCAGCGGCCCTCGTGACCAGCTCGCGGTGGGTATGGCCATGGATGATCACGTTCGCGTCATACGCGGCGAGGAGTCGTTTCGGCGTCGCTCCCACCTCGTGACCATGACTGACGTGCACGCTGACTCGGTTGATCTCGAGCTCGAGGCTGTCCGGTAGCCGCGGGTTCCCGACCGGATCGGTGTTGCCGCGTACGGCATACACGGGCGCGATCGTAGCCAGTTCGTCGAGGATCTCATCAGGCCCGACGTCGCCAGCGTGCAGTATGAGATCGACACCACTGAAGACAGTGAACACTTCTTCACGGAGGAGTCCGTGCGTGTCGGAGATGAGGCCGACGAGTCGGACCCGCCCACGAACTACTCCGTCGGTTCCGGATTCCACGGACGGGTCACCGCGTTCTCGACGCCTAGATGGTCCAACACCCGGCCGACCACGAAGTCTACGAGGTCACCGATGCTCGACGGGCGATGATAGAAGCCGGGAGCCGCGGGCATTACCACGGCGCCGGCGCGCGCCAGGCGCAACATGTTCTCAAGATGGATCGCGCTCAACGGCGTCTCGCGCGGCACAAGGACCAGTGGGCGCCGCTCCTTGAGCGTGACGTCGGCCGCTCGCTCGATCAGCGATCGTGATGTGCCAGCACTAATCGCGGCCAACGTCCCCATCGAGCATGGGCACACCACCATCCCGGCGGTCAACGCGGATCCAGACGCTGGCGTCGACCCGCGATCGCGATCGTCAAAGATCGTGACCAGGCCCGTCCACGCGTCACCGCCCGTCTGTGCCCGCAGCGTCGCCATGTCGGTCACGGCGCTTTCGGTCTGGAGCAGCCGCCATCCGTGATCTGAAACAATGAGTTGCACAGGCCGCTTGGCCTCGACGAGCGCGCGAAGCAAACGTACGGCGTACGGCGCCCCGGACGCTCCGGTCACGGCGAAGACGATCGGCTTGAACGCGGTCACCTGTGGCCCGCCACCAGGACAACCGTCGACGCGTGCAGCAGTCGTTCGAGCAGCACAAATCCGAAGAACGCCAGGCTGATGATGCCATTCATGGTAAAGAACGCTGCGTCGAGTTTTTCCAACGAGCCGGGTCGTACGAGCGAATGCTCATAGAACAGCAGCGCGGCTGCGACAACGACTCCGGCGGCGTAGATCGACCCGGCTCCCGGTTGCCCATACCGCGCGGCCCCGACCACCGCGAGGCAGAGTACCGACGCCGCGTGCAGCACGCGCGCAATCCCCAAAGCACGCGCCTCGCCGACCGCGGCCGGAATCGAGTGCAACCGCGCGTCGCGATCGAAATCGACATCCTGAAGTGCGTAGAGCACGTCGAATCCGCCCGTCCACGTCGTCACGGCGAGCGACAGCGCGATCAGCAACCACCACGGATCGCTCCACTGACCCCGGACCGCGAGAAACCCCCCAACCGGTGCGATCGAGAGCCCAACGCCGAGCACGAGGTGCGACCAGCGCGTGAACCGCTTGGTGTAGCTATAGAAGAAGACCCAACCGAGCGCCACCGGTGACAACACCAGACACAATGGATTGAGTTGCCAGGCCGCGAGCACGAAGATGGTCGACGCAATCCCGACGGCGGCGATCGCATCGCCGACCCGCAGGACCCCCGCCGGAATCTCTCGCATGCTCGTTCGCGGATTGCGTGCGTCGATTTCGCGGTCGACAATCCTGTTGAACCCCATCGCGGCGAATCGCGCCGCCGTGAACGCGACGACGACCCAAACCACCGACGGCCAACCAACCGCCGTGTCATACGACGCGAGCACCACGCCCACGAGCGCGAATGGCAGCGCGAATACGGTGTGCGGCAGTTTGACGAAGTTCGCATACGTCACCCATCGCGACCTGCCGGCGAAGGTCTGGCCCTCACGCGGCGGGAGCTGCGAAACAGCGGGGCTCACCCTTCCGCCCCTCCCCGGCGCGCGCCTACGCCCAATCCCAGCCGTCCCCACTTGGCGTCGACCGTCCGCTTCACGTCCACGCTCATCTCGATCACCGCCGGCCATTCACGGACGAATCCTTCCTCGGGCAGTTTCTTCGTCGCATCGAGACCGATCTTTGACCCATAGGTGAACGCGCGACTCGAATGGTCGAGCACGTCCATCGGCCCCATCGTGAAGCGTGCGTCCCGCTCGGGGTCAATGTTGTTGAGCGCGACCCACCACGCCTCCTGCGCATCCTGCACATTCACCCACGCGTCCACTACGACGAGCACTTTGGCCAATGACATCAGGCCCTGCCCCCAGAGCGCGTTCATCACCTTGTACGCCTGGCCGGGATACTCCTTCTTGATCGAGACGAACACGAGGTTGTGAAAGATTCCCTCGGCCGGCATGTGATAGTCCACGATCTCGGGGATCGTCAGCTTGAGCAACGGAAGAAAGATCCGTTCAGTGGCGTGACCGAGGTAGTAATCCTCCATCGGCGGACGTCCGACAATCGTCGCCGGAAAGATCGGATCCCGGCGCATCGTGATTGCCGTGACGTGCACCTGTGGGTACAGATCGGCAAGCGAGTAATAGCCGGTGTGGTCTCCAAACGGCCCCTCGGTGACGAGCGCTTCCGCCGGATCGATATAGCCCTCGAGCACGAAGTCCGCCTCAGCAGGCACCTCGAGATCACACGTCACCGCTTTTGCCAGTGAGACCGGCTCCTTTCGCAGGAACCCCGCGAAGAGAAACTCGTCGACGGTCGGCGGAAGTGGCGCACTCGCCGAATAGATCGACGGCGGGTCCGCGCCGAGCGCGATGCAAACGGGCATCCTCTCGCCGCGTTCGGCCATCTCCCGCCAATGCGCCGCGCCGACTTTGTGTCGCTGCCAATGCATCGCGAGCGTGTTCTTGCCCGTCTGCATGATGCGATACATGCCGACGTTCCGAATACCACGGGTGGGATCGCGAGTGATGACCATCGGCAATGTGATGTAGGCACCGCCATCGTCGGGCCAACACTTCATGAGTGGCAGCGTGTCCAGATCGACAGCGGATCCTTGGAGCACGGCATGCTGGCATGCCGGCTTTCCGCCACGCACCCGGGGAGGAAATTTCCCTACCTCGAGCAATTTTGGCAGCATCGACAATTTTGCGATGAGGCCGTCGGGGACCTTCATTGTCAACAGCTCAGTGATCCGGGCGCCAATTGCATCGAGATTCTCCGCCTCCAACGCCATGGCCATGCGGCGCATCGACCCGAACAGGTTGATTGCGACCGGGAACGCCGAACGCTTGCCGTTCATGAGCACGGGCGACTCGACGAGCAGCGCCTTGCCGCCGCCCGGCTGTTTCATGACGCGATCAGCGATCTCGCACAATTCAAGGTCGAGCGAGATCGGCTCTGTGATCCGGACGAGTTCCCCGGCGCGATCGAGGGCGTCAACGAACTCTCTTAAGGTTTCAAAAGCCACGTGTCTATCGCCTAATCCCTGTGTGTATTGCCGCGATGCCAAGGGTCAACGGGCGCCAGTGAACATCGACGAAGCCGGTTGCCTGCATCCGAGCCGCGAGTGCGGCCGGACCAGGAAAATGTGCGACCGACTCCGGCAGGTACTTGTACGCGCTCGGGTGGCCGCTCACCAACCCCCCGATCGCCGGTAGAACCCTGTGAAAATACAGATGGTACAACGACCGAACGATTGGGTTGGATGGAGTGGTGAATTCCAGAATCACAAACCGTGCGCGCGGAGCCAGCACCCGGTGGACCTCCGCGAGCGCGGCGTCGAGATCGACGACGTTTCGAATGCCGAACGCGACAATCGCACCGGCTGCCCGCATGCCCGCCAGCGGGAGGATCAGCGCATCGGACACCACCGGCGAGACCGATCGCCCGGCGACTTTCGCCATCCCCGCCCGTAACATTGGCTCCGCGAAATCGGCGGCGACGACCTGCCCGTTGAACCCCGCCTCGCGGCTCAGCATCACTCCGACGTCGAGCGTGCCAGCGCAAAGATCCACGTAGAGTCCGCCCGGATTCCGTCGCCACTCGAGCGCCGCGATCGCCCGCCGGCGCCAGTCGCGATCGACATTCAGACTCAGGAGATGGTTCAGCAGGTCGTATCTGGGCGCGATCTGCGAAAATACCCGTCTGACGTACTCGCGCTTGCCCTCACCGCCTGAGGCGGCGGTCAGCACTGCGGAGGCGTCAAAGTCGTTCACTGCCATCGCGGAAAGGTGCCCGGGCCAGCGGTCGCATCGCAAGCGGACGCTGGCTCCAATTTCAAGCACCCCATAGCTTTCCGACGCCAGTGCTCCCCCATCTCGACCTCACCAACCTTCCCGACGCAGATGTCGTCGCGCTCGCCCAACAGGGGCGCGATCCGGCATTCCGGGAGCTTGTCCGCCGCTATGAGCGCCCCGTCTTCTCGCTGATCTTCCGGATGGTCCGTGATCGCGAACTGGCCGAGGACCTCGCCCAGGACACCTTCGTCAAGATCCTCAACAACATCGACCGCTACCGGCCCGAGTTCAAGCTGTCGAGCTGGTTGTTCAAGATCGCGAACAACGTCGCGATCGATCATCTGAGAAAGCGGCAGATCCCGACCATCAGTATGGACGGATCTCCGCATGCGGCGAACGCAGACGCGATTGAATCGACCCGGTTCGAGATCGCTGACCAGAGCGAATCCGCCTTGGCCGAAATGGAGTCGCGGGAGCTTGGCGCGGCGATCGAAAAGGCGATTGCCTCGTTGAGACCAGAGTACCGCGCCTGCATCATGCTCCGGCACGTGGAAGATCGCTCGTACGAAGAGATCGCCGCGACACTCGACCTACCCCTGGGAACGGTCAAGACCTACATCCACCGCGCGCGCCACGAACTCCGCGAAGCGCTGGAGGGCACGCGATGAACAGCGGTAGCTGGTATCTGGTAGCTGGTATCTGGTTGGCGGTATGCCCTCATCTGATTCCGGTGAACCAGGCCGGAAATGTCAGATCTACCCACGCGAAACCAGCCGCCGGTTACCAGCAACCAGCTGCCAGCAACCAGCTACCAGTCACCAGGTACCGTCTTGAAACCCCCCCCAGCACCCCCGCGTAGAGGAGGCACAGTGAATCACAGACATCTCCTGCCCGACGAAATCGATCAGCTCCTCGACGACGAGGTTGGGTTCGGCGCGGCGCCCCTCAAGGCCCATGTCGCCGAGTGCGACGTATGTCGAGACGCAGTCGCCCACGCTCGGTCGGTCACGGATCTGATCGAAAAACTTCCGCACCTCGCGCCGTCCCACCGCTTTTCAGAGCGCGTGATGGCCGGGGTGCCTGTTTTCGTTCCGTGGCATGTCGCGGCCCGTGATTCCATTGCCGAGTGGATTCCGGCCGCAGGCCGGTCGCGAAAGGTCGCCCTTGTCGTGGGAGCGGTGGTCGCCGGCGTCCTGACGCTGGCAACGGTCGCCCTCGCCACTCAATCCGACCTCCTCGTATTCGCCGCGGATGTCGCGATCGATCGGGTACGTGACCTCGCGGTCACCGGGGGAAGCAACGTCGTGGTAAGCCTCTTCGGCGAGCAGGCCTTCAACGCCGTCGCCCAGCGCGGGACATTTGGGATTGCCCTGGCTGGAGCCCTATTGCTCCTCGGTACGGGCGCTGCCCTGGCTAGCCTTCGCGCCCTCGCGGCCAGCGCTCGCCGACGCAGAGGCTAAGGCTATGCGATCGCCGATCCTCTTCGCTCTCGTGCTGAGCGCCACTCCGGCGTTCGCCCAGAACAAGGCCTCGACGCGGGGCGTTGATTCCCCCCGTCAAGCCACTCCGGCACCCGAGTCATTGACTCGCGTTTCCGGACCGACCGCCACGGCACGCCTTCGCGCGCAGCTGGCGGTCCTTCGTTTTTCAGGCGCCAGTGCGTCGCTACCGTCGGTCGAGGCCTTCTCCGTCGGCAATCGTGTGATTCCGGCCGGCGCCGCGGTCGAAAGCCCAGTCGGGGTCGTCGATGGCTCGCTTGACGTCTTCGGAACGATCAACGGCACGGTGATCGTCATCGACGGCAATCTGAGACTCCATCCGGGAGCGCAGATCACCGGCGATGCACTCGCGGTCCGGGGTCGCGTCATCAATCAGGGCGGCTCAGTGACTGGCGAAGCGCGGTCCCTGAGTACGCTCGCCGTCGACGGCGGCGAAAAGAAAGCCCGCCCGCCGCACACAACAATGTGGGCCCTCAAGCTCACGCTCGGCTGGTTCGCAGTGCTCGTGCTCATCGGTGTCGGAGTCATGATCTTCGCCGAAGTGAATCTCGACGGCGTCGTCATGGTCCTCGAACGCGGCATCGGTCGCGCGTTTCTCGCCGGCGTGCTCGGACAGGTCGCAGCGCTGCCGGCGTTGATCCTCGTTTGCGTCGCGCTGGCGGTGACCATTATCGGCATCCTGCTCATTCCATTCGCGATCGTCGCGTTCATCATTGCGTTCGCTGGCCTCGTCACGCTGGGCTTTCTCGCCGTCGCCCGACTGTCGGGGGTTCCGGCGGTGCGTGGGTCGGACCTGACGCCAAGGGGCGTGAGTCTCCGCGCGATGTTCATCGGCCTTAGCGGATATCTCGGCATCTGGCTCATCGCTGCGGTGTTCACCGGGAACCCCGTCATTGCCGGCGGCCTGCGCGTCATCGCTCTGCTGGTGACATGGGTCGCGGCAACGGCAGGACTCGGGGCCACGCTGCTGTCGCGCGCCGGCACAACACGTCCCGGGCAGGGCAGCAAGGCCCGCCCAGCGGGGGACGACATGTCCTGGCAAACCCCGACCCCGGTTTCAGGCGTGGCGGCGTCGCGACGGAAGTGACCTGACTGGCGTTTAGCAAATCGCCACGCGCCGCTCCTGTCGACTATCCGGAAGCGGCGGCTCCAGCCTCGGCCAGTCGTTCAACCACGCGAGTCGAGATCGCGGCCAGCGCCTTGGCCGCTGACGACGTTGGATCGGCGACGGTGATTGGCACTCCGCTATCGCCGCCTGTCATGATCGGCGGGTAGAGTGGAACCTGGCCAAGCAATGGGAGGCCGACTTCGGTTGCCAGCCGCTGGCCCCCTCCCTCGCCGAACAAAGCCATTGGCTTGCCACAGTGGGTGCATTCGAGCCAGCTCATGTTCTCGACGATCCCGAGTACCGGCACGTCCACGCGCTCGAACATCCGGACGCCACGGAGTGCGTCACCGACGGCGACCTCCTGCGGCGTCGTCACGATCACAGCACCCGCAAGTTTGGTCGCCTGGACCAGCGACAGCTGCGCGTCGCCCGTGCCGGGCGGCATGTCGACGATGAGGTAGTCGAGCTGACCCCACGCCACATCTTTCAGGAACTGCCCGATGATCTTCATCACAATCGGCCCGCGCCAGATCGCCGGCTGCTCGCGGTCGATCAGAAAACCGACGCTCATGATCTTGATCCCGTGCGCCTCAAGGGGAATGATCCGCTCGTTGATGACCGACGGCGGCTCGTTGATCCCCATCATCCGCGGGAGATTCGGGCCATAGATGTCGGCGTCCATGAGGCCAACACGGTTTCCCAATTTCGACAGCGAGACCGCGAGGTTGACCGCCACCGTGGACTTGCCCACTCCGCCCTTGCCGCTCGAAATCGCGATAATCTTTCCTAGCCCCGGCATCGCAACGGGCGTCGGGGCCGTTGAGCGCGGGGCCGCGGGCGGCGTCATCACGGGTAAGGGCGCGCGGCCAGACGTAGTCGGTGCCGGTGCCTCGCCGGATTTCGCCTCGATCACGTTAACCGTGGCCTCGGTCACCCCATCGACCTTTTCCAGCGCCTGACGGATCGTGAGGGCGAGCTGCGGGTCGTCGCCCGGCTCGAAGACCAGCGAGACCCGGACCTTGCCAGTCGTCGTTGTCGCGATGTCACGGACCTTCTCGCTCGAGAGAACGTCTTTCTTCGTCCGCGGATTCTGGATATGCGACAGCGCCTTGGAGATCCTCCCCTGCAGGGTATCCGCCATTTCGATGCGCTACCGAATCCGGACGGCGCCGGAAACCCGTACCGACGCCAGAAAGTCCCGTGCGGCCGCGATCACCCGTGTCCGGACTTCGTCCATCGTCCCGGCGACCATCCCGCCGGCCGCCTTCGCATGGCCGCCGCCGCCGAACTGTCGCGCGAAAGTGTTCACGTCCACCTTGCCGGTGCTGCGAAACGAGATCTTCACCTTTCCGTGCCCGAGATCGCGGAAGAAGATTGCCATCCGTGTTCCGGCAATCGAACGCGCATGCTCAACGATGCCGTCAAGATCCTCGGGCCGGACGTCATACTTCTCAAGTAGCCCCGGAGCCATCGAGAGCCACGACAGTCCGATATCCAGATCAAACTCGAGTGTCGCGAGGACCTCGGCCAGCAGTTGGACACGCCCCGGAGGCGCCGACGCGTAGACGCGCACATACATCGCCTCGGGGTCGACACCGGCATTCAACAGTTCGCTTGCGATCGCGTGGCAACGGGGAGTCGTGTTGCTGAACCGAAAACCCCCGGTGTCGGTAAGCATCGCAATGTACAGCGCGCGCGCGATAGCAGGCGTGATCTCGAGATCGAGCGTCGCGGCAAAGTCATAGATCAACTCGCCCGTTGCGCACGCCGCGGTATCAGCGAATATGACTTCGCCGGGCGGCTCGGCGCTCGGAACGTGATGGTCGATCACAGCCTTGGGCTTGTTCAGAGCCCGCACGGTCTCAGCAAGGACGCCGAGTCGCTTCACATCCGAGGTGTCGACGACGACGAGGGCGTCACTCGACTTGAGTCCGGGCGGTCCCTTTGCCGTGTCATCCTTTACGCCGCTATCTGCGAGCAGAAAGTCAAAGAGGTGCGGCCACGGCGTGGGGTTCACGATCCTGGCCGTGATTCCACGCTGTGCAAGCAAGAGGGCGAGGGCGATCTGCGATCCGCAGCCGTCGCCGTCGGCGTTCATATGGGTGGACAGCGCGGCAGTCTTTGCCGACGACAGCGCCGACGCTATGCGCTCGATCGCTTCGCGGCGGGCGGCAGGAACAGCGAGATAATCCGGGTGGGAGCGCACGGGTCCTGAGGAGCGAGAGCGACGAAGGTTCTGACCTGCCCCGAGCGAGAGCGACGAAGGACCGCCCTGCCCGGTGCGAAGCAACGGAAGAATCTTGAAGTTCAACAAAAGAAAACGGCGCCCGTTTCCGGACGCCGTTCTCAATTTAGCTACCATCGGCCTCGCTCGCCGCCTGGTCCTCCCGGTTAGGAGCCGGATTTCGTGAGCTTCGAGTGCGACCGGCCGTATCCAAAGTAGAAGCCGAGGCCAATCGCGAGCCAAACGGCCAGCCGCAGCCAGTTGGTCCAGCCGAGTCCGTAGATCATCGCCCCGCAGACCAGAATTCCAAGGCTGGACACGATCGGGACGCCCTTGACCCTGAACGCACGCGGCAACTCCGGTCGCTTGACCCGAAGAATCCAGACGCCGGCGCAGACAAGAATGAACGCGAACAATGTGCCGATGCTCGTCATTTCGCCGACGATGTCGCCTGGAATGAAACCGCCAAAGCCGGCCGTGAAGACGAAGAACAGCATGTTCGACTTCCACGGCGTCTGGAACTTCGGATGAACATCGGAAAAGACCGGCGGCACGAGTCCGTCGCGGCTCATCGAATAGAAGACCCGTGACTGGCCCAGCAACATGACCAGGATGACCGACGAGAACCCGGCGAGGATCGCAACGGTGACGAATTTGCCGAGCCACGCATAGCCCGTCATGTACGTCTCGATCGCTTTCGTGACCGACGCTTCCTTACCGGCCTCTCTAAAGAATTGAACCGGGGCCAGCCCGCTGAGGACGTACGAGAAGAGCACGTAGAGAATCGTGCAAATGACCAACGACCCGAGAATTCCAATCGGCATGTCGCGCTCGGGGTTCTTTGCTTCCTGGGCGGCAGTCGAGACCGCGTCGAACCCGATGAAGGCAAAGAAGACCACTCCCGCCGCCCCGAGGATTCCCATGATCCCGCCGTACGGATGCGTCACGCCCTCTGGCGTGGTGTACGTGGTGGGCGCGGGGATGAACGGCGTGTGATTCGCGCCATTGATGAACCCCCAGCCGAGCGCGATCACGAGGATGACGATCGCGACCTTCGTGATGACGATGAGACTGTTGACGAAAGCGGACTCCTGGGTTCCGCGAATAAGCAGCGCGGACAGGACGAACAGAATGAAGATGGCGGGAAGGTTGACCATCCCGTGGGTCCCCGTGGATTGCATCGTCTCGAACGGCGAATGACTCCACTGGTAGGGAATGTTCAGCCCGACGTATGACAAGACTTTGTTGAAGTACTCGCTCCATGCGATAGCGACCGTGGCCGCACCGACCGCGTACTCGAGCACCAAATCCCACCCGATGATCCAGGCGATCAGCTCACCCATCGTCACGTACGAGTAGGTGTAGGCGCTGCCGGCGATCGGAATGATGGACGCAAACTCGG
>Ga0315281_10014689_pt1 | contig 10543 bp, 14 predicted proteins | sample YL17G07_0_MG_FD_204540 | JGI IMG/M metagenome (GOLD analysis project Ga0315281, IMG submission 204540) | Sediment microbial communities from Yellowstone Lake, YNP, Wyoming, USA - YL17G07_0 | ecosystem: Environmental > Aquatic > Freshwater > Lake > Sediment | place: USA: Wyoming | collected...
AGCTTCTCCTCCACAAGGACTCTTTCAACCTTGTTGCCCTTTATCTCGCTGCCGAGGAGCTCACGCGCGGCGCTTCTGGCTTGCTCGGGATTCTCAGCGAACTTTATTCCCCCCGCCTTTAACCTCCCGGTAGTCCAGATCTGCGCTTTTACTGCAACAGGCGCTCCAATCTCTTCAGCTACGCTCTTTGCCTCGTCCGATGTCGATGCAACTTTTCCCTTCGGCACCAGAACTCCGGCGTTCTTAAGCAACTGTTTTCCTTGGAATTCATATAGTCGAACCAAGTTTCCTTCTTACCGGCATCCGCATGTTACTTGTTCACTATTAGGAATTGCGTTTGTCGGCATCGGGCCTAATATGTCATGAATTAGTGCAGTTATTACCCGCCAGGATTTGGATGATGAGTTTCCAACAGAAACATTTCATCTCCCAAATGACGGGTTTGCCGGGACAGGCCAGGATGTGCCTGTTCGTCCAACGAACGTAGGCTCGAGTCGGGTCGTGTCGTACGTGCACTTCACTGCTGCGTTTGGTGCCTCCCCTCCCGGCGTTCTGACTCGGGCGTTGATACAAGCAGACAGAAGAGGACGACTGGATGATCAGCTGCCTCGACGATCATTCACGCTTCATTCCAGGCTCAAGGACTCATCACAACCCAACCGCGGAGCATGCGATCAAGCTTCTGGAAGAATCCATCACCCAATACGGCAAACCTGAACAAGTCTTGACGGATCGGGATACACAATTCTATCCGGCACGAGGAGGCAGGTCGGAGTTCACGGAGTTCTGCAGTGGAAACGGGATTGAACATATCGTCGCGAATGTGCGTAGGCCGTCTACGATCAGCAAGATTGAGGCGTTCAATAAAGCGTACGTCTACGAGGCTTAGATGTTTCCCGCTCACGAGGGCTTTGTGGATTACTGGAATTACGAGCGGCCACATCAAGGGATTCGTTGTCTCTATCCCGCTGACGTATACTTCCATGACAGATGTGGGTAGTTAGAACAGCTTCGTAGTCTGTGCCGGATGCTCCCGGCAATCACTTGACGAGTTGCTCTATCGGAGCGTATTTGATGTCATAGCCGAAATACTTCGGAGTGAACAGCTCAAGTCCCCTCTTAGTTCTGAATAGCGGGTGGGCCTTGACGCCGAAGACTACAACCTGTCTACCCGTTGAGAAGTCGGTTCCCCAGTTTGATAGCCCTACCCCTGTCCCAGCATCGACTACACATATGGAGTCTGGACATGTTACATACGGTTTCCCGTCAAGCCAACTTATCAGGTGCTCATTCTTGTACCAGACCTTTAGGCTGTGATTCGAATAGCTGCCCGTCCCCGATATGTTGAACTCCCCCCACATGAATCCGCCGTATTCTTTCCTCTCGAATGACGAGACCTTTCCCTCGAAGAACCTTAGGCCGTTCACGATCTTCAAGATCGCGTCCACGGGGTTCTTGCCGGCCTTCGTGCTCTCTCTTATGCCCTTTCCAATTTCAATACACATGGACACAGTGTTCTGGGCGACAGCTTTCCGCATGGTGCTAGCCTCCATAGGGCATCTGCACATACCACACATGCCCCCTGATGCTGCGGCGACGGCCCGCAGTATCTGCTCTGCCCTAACATCGCTCAGGGCTCTGTCCAGGTACAAGACATCGCCAAATGGGGTGACGAGACACGCGGGTACGACCGGAACGCCAGAAACGTTAGTCGTGGAGATCGGGATTTCAGGCTTCGCCCTAGCCGTACAGTCCGCGTCAACCGCAGGCTTGTCGAGCATAGCGGCCGAACACATTGCCGCCAAGGTGTTCCCTGCCCCCAGCTCCGTAGGTAGCACTGCGTACGGGTCTTGACCGATGTATTTGCTGAGAAGCTTGAAAGCCAAGAGGTCTGCGTTCTCCTTGATCTTTGGCAGGTTCTCGACTTTCTTCGCCTCTTCTTTTGTGATCCCGCCTCCTATTCGGCTCACTATTACGACCCTCTCCGAGTCCGGGATCTCATTCGGGTCAACCAGTCTGAACTTCTTCCTGTTCTCGTAGACTTCTTGGATAAGAGGGCGCGCCCACTCCGTTTCCCCTCCGCCACCTGTACCCATGATTTTCGCTCCGATCAACAGATCTTCGATGTCTTGCTTGGTCAATTCCTTCAACCGTATTCACCGCTTCAACCCAATGAGCTACCGTATGGTGTCGGAAGTATTTCAAAACCCTTTGGGAGGTCTTGGATCCCAACCAAACTGCGGGCCAGGTGGAGATTGGGGGGTCATTCGTATTTCGAACTTTTAGCATATTTCCTTCCGTCTGGGTACGTCGACCCTTCATTACGCTCACAATGTCCGTATGCTCTCCTCTGTTCCGCCGCAGAGGCTCTTCTCGCTCCTCACGTCGGAACGCTCGTCACCAGTCTGTATGAATGGCAGGAAGTAGGATGGGAAGAGTTTAATTGTGGTTTTGAGTACTAACGCCATGCTGCTATATGCGGAGAAGTTCCCAGCAGCAGGCGAGCTGCTAGGCGATCTGCACCAACTCTACGTCTACATAGATGGCGCTTTCGTGAAGGGTGATGGAGCGCGAGTTTCTGTATGGGATCACGGCTACCTTTATGGTGACAGTGTTTTCGAGGGGATTAGGGCATACGAAGGAGGGATCTTCAAGCTTCCGGAACATGTCGAAAGGCTATTTGAATCGGCAAAGTCGACCAGCATAAACTGCACACTCACTCGAGAAGAGATTTCAGAGGTAGTCATCCAGACATTTAGAATCAACAACATAAAAGATGGGCATGCAAGAATCATGCTGTCACGGGGCGTCGGAACCATGGGATTGGATCCCAGAAACTGCCGAGCGTCATCGCTTACGGTAATGGCTTACCCGTTCCCACCAGTCTACAAGGAGAAGGCCATACGAATGCTAACCTCGTCGGTCAGACGTAAAGGACCACTCTCGGTCGACGCGAGAGTCAAGTGTTCAAACTACATGGACAACATACTAGCGAAACTCCAGGCCATGGCGGCTGGCGTAGATGAAGCCCTTATGCTTGACAATCAGGGATACCTCGCTGAAGCTACCGGTGAAAACGTCTTCGCGGTGAAGAAGAACAAGATAGTAACACCGTATGCCACGGCAGCTCTAGCCGGAATAACTAGAGATACCGTCATGGAAATCGCTCATACGGATGGATTTGAAGTCGAAGAACAGAACATGACGGTTCATGATCTCTATACCGCGGATGAAGTGTTCCTCACTGGAACAGCGGCAGAGATTGTTCCGGTTCTACAGATTGACGGCCGGACAATAGGTTCAGGCCAGGTTGGAGAGACAACGACCAGGATTCAGCAGTTGTACAAAGAGTACGTTCAAGCACACGGCTCTCCAATCTTCTGACAGGAGGGCAGAGTTCAGAGAGTGGTACCAGATGGCGCTAGTAGAGGCGCAGGCAAGCAGAACCATGAGGATCGCGCTCAATCTGAGCTGACAAGACTGGGGCAACGATGACAATGAGCGAAAGGTTAGTGCAAATCCTCTGCGAGATGGTGAGAATCCCCAGCGAATCAGGAAACGAAAAGGAGTTTATTCTCTACCTGAAGGATAAATTGACCAAGACGCTGAGCGCTCAATGTACGATCGACAGCTACGGCAATCTGATTGCCAAGATTACGGGAAAAGATTGTGCCCGCAAAGAACCTGTGTTCTTCGCCATGCACGCGGACACTGTTAGTCCTGGTGTCGGAATTGAGCCGACTGTTAGAGAAGGCGTAGTCTCTTCCAACGGAGACACTGTCCTCGGAGCCGACGACAAAGCAGGTATTTCTGAGCTCCTTGAGGCAATTCTGACGGCTCCGAGGTATCCTCCACTGGAAATTGTAGTCTCTAGGGAAGAAGAAACCGGATTGGCTGGAGCCAAGAACCTTGATTTCACCATGATCCAGTCTAGGGCTGGCTTCCTTCTGGATACGAGCGCCCTCGACTCAGTTGTGATCGGCGGTCCTTCTCACATGCTTGTTGATGTGGAGATCATAGGAAGAGCCGCTCACGCCGCTCACGCTGAAGAGGGGATCTCGGCGATTAAGGCAGCGAGTCATGCCATTGCAATCATTAGGGACGGACGTATCGACGAGGAAACCGTAGCGAATGTGGGGACTATTCAAGGAGGTACGATTCGCAACGGCGTTCCCGAAAGGGTATCTATCAAGGCTGAGTGCCGCAGTCTGAACCACGAAAAGTGCATTCAACTTGGCAATACAATGAAAGAGGCATTCGAAGTCGCGGCCAAGTCAATTGGAGCCAAGGCTGAGGTGCAACTTCACCTGGCCTACAAAGCAACAAGAATTCCCAAAGATGCCCCCACTGTGAAGATCGCTTGCCAAGCCATTGAGAGCATTGCGATGGTTCCCAAGGTGATGGCCATATGCGGCGGAACAGACGCCTCTGTCTACAACACAAAAGGCCTCGAGACGGTCGTTCTTGGTACTGGAGTGAGGGCCCAACACACCAAGGGAGAGAATATCTCAGCAGCTGATATGGAGAAAGCCGTGAAGATGATCCATAACATTTTCTCCCAGCTATGTGGATAGATGAGGATTGGGAGGGCGTCGTTCCGAGTTGGAAGTATGGGAAGCAATACAAGGTCGGCGAAGCATCCGAGCTTTCAAGCCGGATCCTATTCCAGAAGAGCTGCTCAGGAATCTGATACTGCATGCGGCGATTTGGGCGCCAACTGGAGGAAACGCCCAAACTTGGCGTTTTGCGGTGGTCACAGACCTAGGTTTGATTCGCAAGATCAAGATGGTGAGCCCGGGGCTTTTGAGCGCTCCGCCCGCAGTGATAGCTGCCTGCCAAGATCTTGATGCGGTACAGAAAAGAGCGGGCAAGCTGGGGGCGACAACGCTGGCACTCATGGACACTGCGATGGCTGTCGAGAACATTATGCTAGCTGCGTACGCGGAGGGTCTTGGCACATGCCCAATCGCGTCTTTTCACCCGGGTGCCGTCCGTCAGATCTTGCGCTTACCCGCCGCGATTTTGCCTCAACTACTCATATCTCTTGGCTACCCTGCGGTCAAAGCCCAAGCTCCCAGAAGAAATGTCGAGGTCATGTGGTTCAATGAACACCACTAGGGATAGTCAACTCGAAGAGGAATTTTTCGAGCTGATCTGCTATATGGTCACCAGCGCCCGCAACCTTGTTTCGGAAACGCGGCTTTATGGGCCTCTTCGGTTGGTCGAGTCTGTCAGCCGCATGGTCGATGTCATCCAAGGGCTTGGTTTGGAGAGTCCTCGTCTTCAAGTGATTCAAAGACAGATTGAGGAGGGGAAGCACACGGTTATGGAGAGCGAGGAAGAGTTTACCGCTTTCCTAGAGAATTTGGTGATGGCCTTGGTCTCCATGATGGAAGAACAAAAAGAGAAAACGCATCGATCCTGAAAACAACAGCATGAAACCAAGCAACGTCGCTCGCGTCTCCCGCTTCATCGGAATGCGGGCGGAGGCTATATGGTTCTTGAGACCATGCTGTCAACGGCGCAACGAGTTGCTCGTCAAGACGAACAGGCTTAAATCTCTCTGGCCGCCACACACAGGAATGAAGTCGAATGCGGCGATTTGATGGAAAGGTTGCCATAATAACCGGCGGCGCAAGAGGAATGGGACGCTCACACGCCCTCAACCTTGCGAAAGAAGGCGCAAACGTTACGATATGTGATATCGCCAAGAAGGACCCAAACCTAGACTACGCGCTTGCAGAAGAGAGTGAGATCGAGAAGACTGTAAAAGACATGGAGACCTACGGTGTGAAGGCGATTGGCATTCAATGTGACGTGACAGACTCGCCAAGAGTCAAGGAGGTCGTCGAAAGGACGGTATCTGAATTCGGCAAAGTCGACTTCGTAGTTGCAAATGCCGGTATCGGGACGTATGCAAAATTCTGGGAAATGCCGGAACCCGAGTTCGACAGGGTAATGTCCGTAAACGTCAAAGGAGTGTGGCTTGTGTGCAAGTATGCGGCGCCTCACATGATCAAGAAGAAATACGGCAAGATCGTAACCATCTCATCTATCTGCGGTCTGAAAGGGCTGGCAGAGATGCCTGCATATGTTGCGTCGAAGCATGCAGTCGTGGGTCTTACAAGAGCAATGGCCATAGAGCTGGCCCCCTACGAAATCAACGTCAACACAGTATGTCCAACAGTCATCGACACGCCCATCATCAACAATCCCGCGACTTACAAGCGATGGGTCGGACGGCCTGATGCCACCAAGGAAGACATGGAACGGGTGTACTGTAACCTGAACCTATTCGTCAACCGAGGTATGCTGTCTCCCCAATCGGTAACCAACGCTGTCATGTGGCTGCTCTCTGAAGAATCACGAGATGTGACAGGTCTAGCGCTACCCGTAGATGCTGGTCTGATGTGCAAATAGCTATAGTCACTGACGTAAGTATTTGAATGGGTTGTGTTTGTAGCGTTTTGTTCGCATGTATCTGGTGAGGGTATTCCTTAGTTGTTGGAATGTTGGGTGGAAGGTTGAGCCGACGACGTCATTCTTCATCTGTCTCCAGCATTCCTCGACTGGGTTCATCTCCGGCGCGTTTGCTGGGAAGTAGATTACGCGTAGCCATGAGCGATTCTCGTTCAGGTATGTCTTGACAAGCTTGGACCTATGCCATGGCGCCCTGTCGATGAGGAGTATCAACCTTCGATATCGATGTTTGAGTTGGCGTAGGAATGCTGTGAAGACGCGTCCGTTCATCTTGGGGTATTGACGGAAGAGGTGTCTGCGGTTCGAGGTGAGGGCTCCGAAGAGGCATATTCGCTTATGGGAGCCTGTCACTAGGACGCGTGGCTTGCTTCCTCTCTTAGCCCAGACGCTCCGTCTGGCTGAGTCGTAGAGTAGGATGGATTCATCCGCGCAGGCTAGGCGCATCCGACGCCTCTCAGCCAAGGCAGCCTCTACTTTTTTAAAAACTGATGTCGCGTCGTTTTGCTGGCTGCATGGCAATGTTGAGGGCGGGGTTTGATCTTCTCGAAGCCCCATCTATGCATGAGCCTGATGACGTGGCGTGTCGTGTAGGTCACTCCAGCCTTCCTGCGGATTAACGCTCTGACGTGGGTTGTGGTCCAGCTGGAGGCGCCTTCCTTGCTGACGCGGGGTCTCTCGATTATGTGTTGGATCATCTCCTCCTTTCTCGTTGAGAGGAGTCGCGGTCTACCTGACCTAGGGCGATCATTCAGGCCTTCAACCCCTTCCTTCCCGAAACGTTTCTTCCAGTAATGGACCTCCGAGGGGACGCAGCGGAACTCGTCGCCGATCTCGTAGAGCGACTTCCCTTCCAAGAGGCGTATATTCATCAGGATTCGCTCCCTGACCTTCGCGTCCTCCTCCGCCTTGTACGTTTCGTAGAGACCTTCCAGAGTATGCTCCAATCCGCTTTGATTGGCGTCCAGAGGCTTCAAAGGCTAGTCGACAACAAGTTCACGGCTTCACGGTCAAAACATTCATCTCCACAAAAACGGCAATCACTCCACCGTAGGAAGGGCAAACATAACAGAAGCGCTCAAAGACTTAGGTCACTCACTATAGCTAGTGCGCCGGCAGGTGTAGGAAAACAGCAATTAGCTACTGAGCTGACCAACTGGTCCTGTGGTATGTGCAGCGCACAAGGGTCGACGAAGCCGCCGTTAGTTCTGTCAGCTCACGAGACGTGCAAAGTTCTGACTTATCACGTGCTCTACTTCGTCTCTACCGAGGTTCTTGACACTGGCTATTCCTTCGACAGCGGTCCTCACCATCTTTGGTGCTGACGGGACTTCGCCATACTTTACGAGCGGATGGGTGTCTGTTTCAGTGAGGAGATTATCTAGGGGAACCATCCTCACAAGCTCTCGCATATTGTTGGAAGTTATCACTGCAGGTGTGATGGACAGATAGTATCCTAGATCGATCATCTTGGTGACTAGCTTCAACGGCTTCCTCTGCTCGGCAGCATCAAACCAGTGCATGTTTACGTGCTTCAGCTCATGCGCTTGAAGCATGGCGAGAACCTGCTCCTCTGCACCTGTAGAATGAATGTTAACCACCTTGTCTGCACCCTTGCATGCTTCAAGGAGGGCTGTGAAAACCTTCAGCTGAGCATCGTGTTCCTTGGGATCTTTGAAGGTGAAATGGTCGAGGCCGATTTCACCCACAAACCGTACGCTCTTCAGTTTCTCCAATGCTTTCTCAAGCTCATTCAGACGTGTAACCGCGTTCCACGGGTGTATGCCTAACGCAGGATAGATCTTGACTAGGTCCGACTTGATAGCGCACGTCTTCTCATAGGACTCGATGTCCATGCTTACGGCCATAATCTTCCTTACCCCTGCCTCGTACGCTTCGCTCAAGGTCTTCTCTAGATCTTCGACACCATGAAGGTGCGCATGGACATCAACAAGCATAGTCAGTCACCTACCCCCTACCGGCAGCTTTGAGGGCAATATCTGCCCCCCACATCAGGTAATCGTAGTCTGCGCCTACGGCTATGAACTTGAAGCCCTTCTCCACCGCCGACTTGATTTCACCAGGACTGTGGCACATGATCCCACCTTCGACGCCTAACCTCTTGCCGGTGCTTAAGACTTTGTCTATGGCCTTCTCAAGATCAGGGTGGTCTCGTTTCCCTCCCAAACCCATTGAGACTGAAAGGTCGCGCGGACCGATGAAGAACCCGTCCACTCCATCCACCTTAAGGATACTCTCTGCGCTCTCAACTGCTTGAGTTGTTTCAATCTGTACGAGAATCATGATCCAGGCATCAGCTTCGGCGATGTATTCTCGATCGAGTCCATACATTGCCGCTCTTCTTGGACCTGCCCCCCTGAGCCCGCGGGGAGGGTATCTTGCTGCCTGGACTGCCCTGACAGCGTCTTCACTGCTATTCACCCATGGGATGATTAGCCCTGCAGCTCCAATGTCTAGCGCGCGTTTGATTGCAACGAGATCGTTCCAAGCCACGCGCACAAGACCTGTAGTTTCAGTCCCGCTACTCGTTTGCATTAGCAGTTGAACCTTCTCGATATCGAGGGGTCCGTGCTCCATGTCAAAGACGAGCCAGTCGAAACCCTTGTGAGCGAGCATTTCAGCTATATCAGGGTTGCCGATCGTTACCCAGGCTCCTACGGTCATTTCACCGTTTCGCAATAGGTCTTTCACTCTGTTGGTCTTCATACCGCTCTCCAACCGCCATTGAAGCTGGGTTGAATACCGCCCGTTTGTTCCAAAAAAGCCTTCGGACCGCATGCGTTCGAGAGCTAGATTAGGTGCGCATCGCAGTCGGCTCTCGTGGTGACTCTGATTAGCTCGCAGCCGAGCTTGACATGTCCAGCATATGCTGTTCGCTGCTGCGTTTCAACACACTAGGCAAGGCAGCCTTCCTGATGCGCATGATTCCAATACTCGGGCCTCCTCTAGCGATGTGGTTCCTGCGACAAGCCGTGATCTTCTCTGGAATAATTGCAGGTGTCGTCCTGGTCATAGGCTTTCTGATGCTTGAGCATTCACAAGCGCGTGGGTGGAGAGGAGCGACCATCCTTGTAGACCGGGAGCAAAAGGGAAGACAGGGCATTTTCGTAATCGGCTTATTGTTTTCAAGAACGGAACCGTCCTTCAGTCGAGAAACAGGATTTGGATTTAACCGCACGTGACTGTTTGTTCGAGTCCATACTCGGCTTCCCTGGAATGACCATGTTTACCGGTTCGGCACCTCCTCGAAGAGAGCTGGGGTTCTATATGCACAAGAGCTAGAGTCACGTAGGATGATTGCCTCTTGGAAGGGTGACCGTCCCGATACTGAGCGTGACGATTGGTAGGACTTTCGCCCCGATTATTGGCCTTAAGCAACGCGCTCTACATGATCGGTCTTCCGCGCGCCAGTTCCTGATCCGAGTCGTAGCTGTATCCGTCAACCTACTAGCCAATGTGTAAGAGCGGGCATAGCCTCTTGCTGAACTTCAGGGAAAGGAGCCACAGAGCATTGCTCATTGCCCTGCGGGAGCTCTTTAGGAATTCAATTGAGCACGAATTCTTAGATTCGTTCGAGCAAGGATTGGACCTGAGAGAGGAAGCCGACTATTCTATGACATACTCGGAGGAGAGTGCCGAGGGGCTCGTACAAGCCGCGCAGGGGTTCTTGGCGGAGGCAAAGGGTATTGTGAAGATCGAAAGTTGACCGTCGGGACATCTCGCATTTGAAGATCCTGAAGACATGTTAGTGACGAATCTCCTTACACTCGCGTCCTTGATGCTCGGGGTATTTGCGTTAGAACGTATGTCAAACGGTTCCTGACGACCCTTTGGCCGCGATGAATGGGTTGAAAGAAGGAACGAACCCCTGATATCGGGGGTCCGAATTCCCGCAGGCATGCCAAGAATCTTATAACTGCTTAAAGTCGGTAGGTGCCCACCGGAGCAGCTCGAAAAGGAGAATCTGGAACTCAGGGAACGACTTGAGAAGCTTAAAGCGCTGTCAGTTGAGCGACTCACCTTGGCAACGAGCAGACGGTCTGAG
>Ga0315281_10014691_pt1 | contig 10541 bp, 21 predicted proteins | sample YL17G07_0_MG_FD_204540 | JGI IMG/M metagenome (GOLD analysis project Ga0315281, IMG submission 204540) | Sediment microbial communities from Yellowstone Lake, YNP, Wyoming, USA - YL17G07_0 | ecosystem: Environmental > Aquatic > Freshwater > Lake > Sediment | place: USA: Wyoming | collected...
CCCCTTCATCTTAGGTCCGTGGGGCGGGCCCCCGGCCTGTTGACAACCAGCGCGCGCCCGCTTATATATTAATCAGGAGAGAAAGGGATAATGTCAGCATTCTCATCTCTCTGCTCTGCTCTGCTCTAAGTGCTATTCCTGTCGGAAAACCGCGTATAGAACCATTATGCTGGGAGAAACACCGTGATGACTATTAGGAACTCGAGACTCGTTGTGGTAGCGCTTGTGTTGTGCCTGATCCCCTGCTTGGCTCTCGCAAACGTCAAGGTCAGCCTCAAGATACGAGGCGCACTAGGTTATCACCAAGCCAGCGAAGTGAATAACGGAACCCAGGACTTTTTGCTTTGGGGAAGAACCTACTTTCCCCCCCCGAGCGGGGGCCAGATCACGTTGAATTACAGGGCGATGCACGTGGGATATGAATTGGGTGGAGACCTCATTTTCGAGCTCAGTCCAAAGGTCGGCTTCCTGATCGGTGTGGGGTATCTTCAACTCTCGAAGAGCCCCGGCAACCATTCGCCCATGCAGACCATTTCTGGCTACCCTCTGGGCCCCTACATTTTCTTTTCCAATACGAAGCTCACTGCGCTACCCCTGCGGCTGGGCCTAAACTTGCGCCTGCCGCTTGGCAGGAGCTTCGATTTTACTGCCAGCATGGGAATCGCTTACTACCTTCAAGCCCGATACGATGCTGAATTGGTGGTTGAACAAGATAGGGCGCCTACACCGGAGTCATTTTGGCAGATAACTCATACGACGGCGGAAAAGAAGCGCTTTCCTCTCGGACTCCAGGCGGGATTAGGTGTCGAGTATAAGATCGCGCAAAGAATGGCCTTCTTTATCGAAGCCCTGGGTGACTATGCTAAATTTCGAGGGCTGGAAGGCACAACTGTTTCTGAGCCGGGGCCCTTTGGTGGCTTTTTCCCACCATTCTCAGAGCGGGGGAAACTCTACTATAATTCCGTCCCGATGATTCCGAATGCTCCCAGGTTGATTATGGTCCAGAGCACGCCCCCCGCCGGACAGCCTCGCGAAGCGGTCATCGACTTCAGTGGGGTCAGCCTCCAGGCTGGCATACGGATTCATTTTTAATGCTTGGAAGAACGGCCCTTTGTGTCTGTCGGCACGGGGATCCGCGTGGGCCCCGGGGCGGTTCTCCGAATGCAGAACAACATCTTCGCGTTCCCGTGGGTCGTCGATATCGAGGTGGACGAATCGAAGAAGCCTCCCGGCTGGTGATCTCCCGTTGCCTCGAAATGGGGGTGTCGGCTTTTCTGCCGGGTCTGGGGCTAAACAGAACTTAAACCCCCTGAATCCCGCTTAAAGCTCGTCCGGACCTTGGCGCTCGAGGAAGTCCATTGTTTTTCTCGGGTTTCTCGGGGGGAAAAAGGAAGTGACCCGCGTAGGACTCGAACCTACAACCCGCAGATTAAGAGTCGGATGAGCGATCGCAGCTGAAGACTCGCGCTTTTCCTCTGTTGCTTCAAGAGAATCGGCCCCACGCTGCCGAAAATGCACGTTACCCGCTTTCACCTGATTAAGCCCACTTTTACCCGTCGTCTTGCCATTAATCTTGACATCCCCTTTTTGCCGGAGCTCCAGGACCTCGCCGGCCGAACCTCCGAGCTCGCCGGCGCCGCTCGCGGGCGCGGCCGATGGCCGGAAAAATGACGCGCTGAGAGGCCCGTAGACGGGCGATCCCGGCGGCGATCGGCGCACGGATCCGGGCCCAAGGGTGCGGTTTCGGGGCTTTCTGCGGATCGGGTGAAAAAACGGCCTCGCCATTTCACGCAGGACAGGCGATCTCTGGACGGCCGGATGGTGAGGTGGGCTACTTGGCTGAGCGGAACAGAACGTAAAGAGAGAGAACTGCCAAGATAACCGCTGTGGCCGTGAGCCAGACCAGCCACCTTGTAAGCTTCTTTATCGCAGAGGAGAGGAGATTGGCCTCGTTCGAGCTTTTCTCGGTCGAGTCTTTCAGCCGCTCGATGCCTTTGAGATTTTCGTCGGTCGAGGCCTTCAGCCGCTCGACACTTTTGATAAGCAGGGCCAGTGCGTATTCCGGCGGTGGCTTCAGACCCCGCTCAAGCACCGCACCGAGGAAATACTGAATTCGGTCGTCATCATCTCTGTAGGAAATGTGAGTTGGCCATCTTTCATCTTCCATTTTTGGCACCCTGATTTTGAAACTTCCTCGGCGCTGGGATTTGGACGAGGCCAAGCCGCTCAGTGCTTGGCCGCTGGCCCTGCACGGCTCACTTAATACGACTTACGAGAGGTTCCCTCAGGCCTTTGTCCCAGTGGGCAAGCACCCCATCCTCGAAGGTCAAACTCAGCCAGACCTGACGGATGGGAGGACCAGACTTAGGCGTGGACCATATAAAAAACTCGACAAGAGTTATGGGCTTTCCGTTCTCGTCCTGAATCTCCGCTTCAGCCGTTTCACAATATATCCAGGGCGAACTCACCGCCAACGATACCATGGGAGCAAAGGGGCTGTTTTTTTTATCCCTTCGAGACACATACTTGCCCACGATCATCGCCGCTTCACGGTCCATGCCCGGGATCTTCACTCCGTTAGCTTCGGTAGTTATGACGAGCCTTTTTTCATCCAGGGCGGTCATGATTCTTTGTGTAACATCGGGATGAGATTTGAGGTATTTGGCAACTTCCTTGTCGTAGTCCCACGCCCAGGCCATCGTCATTAAAACAAGAACACACAGAAGACACCCGCTGAATTTTTTCACGTTACCCTCCCCCCATTGTGAATCCTCAGTCCGGTTCGATGCCCTACTTTTCGACCACAATGACCTTGTCAGTTATAGTCAGGATCAACGAGTCGGTCAGGCCTCGTTTTTTTAGGAATGAGGTCAGCCGACTCTTCAGGTCTTGATCTGTTTTGCCCATCAGCACGAGGAAGATCGTCCCCTTCCATTCTTCGTAGGCCTCTACCTGCCCAATGAGACGCTGTAATTTCGAGGTGGTATCGAGGTTGAGTTTGATCTCGACGACAACATTCTTGCCGACTCTGAGATCAGCCCGGAATCGGCCTTGGGCGTATTGCGGCGTGACCTCGATATCGTCCGATAATTCCCGGCGAAGAAAGGCGTGCAAACTTTGCTCGTATTCCTTCTCGTTATCGAACTTACGAGGACGCCACTTTTCCAAAAGTGACTTCATAATGCCGACATTATCCCAGGCCCATTTGGCCTTATCGAGAAAGCCCATTTTACCCTCCCCTTAACTGTTCTGATTCTACTTCAACCCTCCCCGCTACACAATAGGCCGAGGCCCCGCCCTTCGGACTCGGTGTCCAGAATTTTTCCCCTGGCCGGCCGAGCGAGTGTCGAGATCCGCGACGAGTCAGGGGCCGCGAAGGGCCGCACGGGCCGGGCGATCGCCGGCACGTCGCTGAGTTTAATCCTTCAGGATCATCATGACCGGGAAAAGGTTCTTGATAAAGCCGAGGACGGCCCGTTCCGAGATCGCCGGAAGTTCATCCTGCAGATAACGATTTTCGTAGCCGCCCGTCCTGGTCCCCGGTATTTCGGTGCGTATTGACAGCCGGACATGCCAATGATCATATCGCTCACTCGGCCAGTATTTCACGAATCCGAAGACGATTTTGAAGATGCTTTTCCCATTTCCATCCTCAACAACCTCGAAGCCGCAGGAATTCGGTTCGTCAATAGGAATGGTCCTTTTTTCTTTTTTGACGAAGTCGAGTTCAAGCTCATCAAGGACCGCCTTCCAGGTCCCAGCCTTGAATGTGCTGATCTGATCATCCAGGCGTGCGCCGGTTTCCTTATCCAGCGGCGGAGCGCTTTTTTGATCCATCGTTTCCCCCTTTGCTGATCGAATTCGAGGACTAGCATTGAATACTCTAACGGCCTGAACACTGTCAAACGGAAACTTTTTTCTCGAATGAAATCAAGCTCTTACAGGAAGGGGGTTGACAAACCAGGCCCGAATATGATTTATTCATTCCGGCGACAGCTCCAGCGGGTGCTGGGGCCGTCGAAGCCTCGATCCTGGGAGATCCAGGATCGCAGGTCCGCGTCGAGGCAGGGCGCCCGGCGCGAAGTCGCGGCGAGAGGGCCACGGGAGCTCGCCAGACGTCGAATGACTTCGCGGCACGGAGGCGCTTGTGCCCTCTCCTCTCAAACTTCAAAGAGTGCTTCTTGGCTGCTCACAGGCTGCGCTCGCAGCGAAACTCGGCCTCTCCCAAACCGTTGTCAGTCGAATTGAAACCGGTTGCGCGATTGACACTCCGGCAAACCGAGAGGCGCTCGCGGCGATCGCCCGGTTCCTCGGAATTCCGCCGGCTGCAATTACCCTTTTGAAGCGCCCGGCTGATCTTTCGAGCACCGACGGGGCCGAGCATGTTGCCGGCGAGTGACCGGCCTGGGCCCCGCTTCATCACGATCGCGGCCGCGGCCGAGATGATGAGCTTGAGCGTCAGCGGCGCGCGGAAGATGGCGGCACGCGGTCTGCTCCCGCTCGTCCACGTCGGCCGTCTCGTGCGGGTCGATCTCAGGCGCCTCGAGGCCACGCTCGACGCTCAGGCGCAGGGGCAGCACGGAGGCGGGCGATGACCTTCACCAAGTTGGATCGGGGCATCGCCCAGAGTTCCATCATGGCCGAGCCGCCCGTCGTCTTCAAGGTCTTCGTGACGGTGCTCGCCATGTCTGACCCGGACGGGATCGCCCGGGTCTCTCCGGTCTTCCTCGCCACGGTCTGCCATCTTCTTCTGGACGAGGTCCACGCCGCGCTGTCAAAACTCGAAATGCCGGACCCCGAGTCGCGGTCGCTCGAGGCCGAGGGTCGACGGATAAGACGGGTTGACGGCGGGTTTCTCGTCATCAACTACCTGAAATATCGGGGCCGGTCGCTCAAGGAAGCCGAGGCCGAACGGAAGCGACTCTACCGCCAGAACGTTAAGGCGGGCTCGAACAGGGAGGAGGTAGGTCCGCAGGTGTCCGGACAATGTCCGGACGCCTCTCCCTCTCCCTTCTCACATTCTAATTCTCATGAGGAGGGGTGTGGGGAGGGGCAGGATGGAGATGGCCTCCTTCCCATTCCAAGGAACCTTCCATTTGCGGAAAAAGACCCCCTCACCGTCTGGCGAGCCGACATCCGAGAACACGCCCGTCTGCTCAAGAAAGGTCGCACACACATCGGGCCGAGCCGCCTGACCAAGGAAACTGTCGACCAGGAGATCGCCGCCTTCAACCTCCGAATAAGGGATTTGTCATGATGATATCCAGGTCGTCGGGGCCCCGGCTTTCCTTCTCCGGCCGGGACCCTGGCGGCTGTTTTTCCCCTAGCCCCACCACCGCTGCCGGGCGGCGAGCCGTTCGTCCCCGATATCGTGCGCCGGCTCGAAAAGGTGCAGGACGAAATGAGGAGGGCCGCTTGATTAGGCTCCTTGGCTTGCAGCTGGCGGGGCCCTGGGTACATTCCTCCTTGGACCTGGGGTCCCGCCGGCGCTCCGCTGCCCCGGCGACGGACTGCGTATGCGTTGCCTATACCGAGGACCCGGCGGGCAGGGTCAAGATTTCGGGCGAGGTGGAGGCCTCGACATGATGGGCCGGAACATCTTCGAGCGGCTCGAAAGGCTCGAGGCCGCATGCCTGCCGCCGGCCCCGACGCCGGCAATGATCTTCCGCTTCGACGGCGAGACTTTCGAGGCAGCGGCCAAGAGGCAACACGTCCGCCCGGAGGACGTCGACCTCGTCATCCGGGTCGTCGACACCTCGAAGGATGATGACCCGGACGATGGGGACGAGGTCCCGGCGCCCGATGACCAGGGCGCCGTTGACGAGCTCGATGAGCTCGCGGCCGAGGTCGAGCGGCTCGAGGGCCGGCGCCGCGAACTCGCGGCCAGGGCGAGGAAGGACTGACGATGGACAAGATCGAGCATTTCCTTTCCGCGTTGCGACGGGCCGGCGCCGCTGTCGTGCATCGGCGGGCCCCGGGTGAGGATCCGGAAAGTGAGGCCGAGTTTTTCGAGAGCCTCTCCATGCCGACGCCCACTCCACCGGACAAGTGGATTGACGCAAGCCGGCCGGGCGAGGTGATCGTCATGACCGGCGGTCGCCCTCGTCCTCACCGGGGCGGGCAGGCCGCGGCGAAACCGTCGCCGGCGACGCAGGACGAGGACGAGGTGCAGGAACGCAAGCGGCCATCGGCTGCCGCGCTCAAGCGGAAGATCGAGAAACTGCGGCGCGAAGTCGCCAAGCTGGAGGCCCGGAGTGCAAAAAAAACGGGATAGACATGGAACGAACGCGGAACGCAACAGAACGCTTTTTAAGAAACGGACGCTGAGCCCGAAGGCGCGCGTGGTCCTCCGGGCCATGCTCGAGAGTGACAGCGTGCGGGGGGCTGCCCGGGCCGCCGGCGTGAGCCCCGGCCTCATCTATCGTCTGCTCAAAGATGACGGCTTCACCGACGCGCTGGAAAAAGGGCGCTCCGTTGCCTTCGACGAGGCCCTGTCGAAACTTCGCGGTTCGGCCGGCCGGGCCGTGGACAAGCTCGCGGCGATCGTCGGCATGGCAGACATAGGCGAGGCGCGGCGGGCGGCGACGGCGATTCTCACGCTCACGCTGCGAAGCGCGGAGCTGATCGAAGTCGAAAAGCGGATCGCTGAACTTGAGCGACGGCTCATCAGCGAACGCAAAAAATAACACAGGAGGTAAAACGATGCGTTTGACGACAGAATTTGACACGCTCGCAGCCCTCGCGGCGGAAGCCGGCAGGCTCGAGGCGGAGGCTGAAGGTTTGGAAAAGGACATGGCAAAGCAGGGCAAGCTGCAGGCCGCGCGGCTGGCCGAGGTCGAAGAGCAGCTCGAGAAGGCCCGGGCCGTCCGTGACCGCCTCATCGCGCAGCACGCAGAGGTGCTCCGCACGGCCGAGGCGGAGGAGCGCCAGCGGCTCGAAGCCGGCAACGTCAGCGACCAGATGCTGTCGAGCGGCGCCGCCACCGCCGCCGACTATCTCGCTGGCCACCTCGAGCCGGGCGAAATCGCGGCGAAGGCCGCGTCCGCGGGGGAAGAGAAGGTTTCAGCGATCGCGGCGCCGATCCGCCACGCTGCACTCGATGTTATGCGCCTCGAGCTGGAGGTCGCCAACGTGGAGTTCGAGATCGCGTTCTGCAAAAGCGCCCCGCTGAGCCAGAAGCTCGACGTCTTCAAAGCGCGACTCAAAGCCGTCGAGGGAGCCGCCAGCATCGGCCTCTCCGGAGTCGCCGTGACAGCAAACCGGCGTCAGGACTTAATGCGGAAGGTGGCGATCGCCTCGGGCGAGGCTCACATGCTCGGCGGCCTGCAGCTCTACGACCTCAACCTGGACGCCGTCGAACGCCTTCGCTTTGATCCGCTCATCCGGGACGAGAATCTGCCCGCGCTCGCGGAGATCCTCTCGAAGCTGCGGGCGGCCGGTCCGGACGCCAAACTCGTCGTGCTCACGATCGGCTCGAGCGGAGAGCTCAAATGGCGGTTGGGGTGAGGCATGGACGACCTTACCGACCCGAAAAAGAACGACCTTATTCCGCCGGACGAGGAGGCGCCGGTCGATTGCTCCGAACTCGCTGAGCTTGAGCGGGACGAGCGGGAGGGCCTTCCCGCGGAGCTGGACCCCGCGCAGAATGAGCTGCTTCCTTCGGCGAAGACCTCCTTGGCCGACGCGCTCAACGAGCAGCTCGAGGCCCAACTCGAGGGCGACACCCTCGAACTGGGCGGGGTCCGAATCGAAAAAATGGCGAGCGGGTCCTTCGCCGTGGACGTCGCCGGTCGCCTCGTCCCCCTTCGGGAAGCTCCGGCCAAGATGCTCCTCAAGCTCTGGGCCCGGCTGGAAAGCGAATGAGAGGCGGGGCGCGGACCTGTCCGGAGACGCCGGCGCACCCCAGGCCGAACGCCCGGAGGAAACCTGGCACCGGCCCCGCCAACTGGTGTGTCGGTCCGAAGGCCATCCCTTGCCGGCCGCGCGAGGTGACGGGATCCGCGGCGACTCGGGCCCCCGCAGGCTGCATGGAGCGGCGCTCCCGCAGCGGATCTCGGACCGGGTGTGGCAGTGGCCGTTTTTATGCGTTAAACGGGCCGGCGGCCGTCGCGCCGGTGGGGGGGCGGGTCGGAGGCTGGGGTTCGGGCGATCGCCCTTCCTGCGCGTTCTCAGCGCGGCTGCCGGGGGCTGCTCTTTTTTACGGTCCTGTTCTTCAGGTAGGCGACGACATCATCCTTGAAGAACAACACTTTTTTCCCGACGTTGAAGAAGGGCAAGCCCTCGGCCTTCATAAGTTTGTTCAGCGTCCCATGGGAGACCTGAAGCCACGCCATCAGTTGCTCGCGCGTCAGGATCTCGCGGCTCTGGTCCGGGGCGGCCTTCGGCTTGCTTTTCCTCATGGACGTTGCCCAAATCATAGCAAAAAAGAAAGGTCTTGACAACCTCAATCGTGGTAGAATAATGTAGAATACGATAGAACATGAAAGAACATAAGAGAAGGCGCGAAGGATTGCCGGTCCTGCTCACGATCGCCGACGTGGCCCTGGCCTGTAAGGTCACGCGCTGGACCGTCAAGAACTGGATTCGGGCGGGGAAACTGCCAGCGGTCCAGCTGGGCGGACCTCGGACCATCAGGATTTCAGAGCAGGACCTGGCGGCCTTTATGGGGACTGGCCATGATGGAACGTGAAAGGACTGACGAGGCACCGCTGCGGCCCTGGCGCTGCGAGGGTTGCGGCTTGCGCGTCTTCTCGCCGGCCAAGCCCACGTCCCGCACCTGGGCCGACGGCCACACCTGCCGTTTTGTTCCGGTGTTGCCTTCCCCGTCGATCGGAGCGCCCGCACTCGGCGCCCCGATGGGAGGCCGGGCGTGATCCTGTTCATCGTCGGCGCCGGCGGTTTCCTGCTCGGCTTCGGCGTCGCGGCGCTCGTGCTCGGCCGGAAGATTCGCCGGCTCAAGCTCGACGTTTATTTCCTCAAGGTGGAGCGCGACCTGCGGAAGGGCGGCCGATGACGGGCCCGCTCGTCGGCCCGCGGTCATGCCCGAAATGTGGCGGCCGGTTCGAGCCCTCGGAACGCCGCGAGGGAGGCTGGCTCTATGTGATCTATCGCTGTGCGGATTGCGGCCATGCGGCCGTCGTCACGTTCGCGCCTCACGAGGTCGAAGCCCGTGAGCGCGCGCGGAGGGAGGGACATGAAAAAGACGCGAAACATAGTTCTTGACGCGGGCACGTGGGCCTACGATTTCACCCGCCGCGGCCGGCGATATCGCCGCGGCGGTTTCCTCACGAAAGCCCAGGCCGAGGCCGCCCTGGCCCGGAAGAAGACACGGCTCATGGATGAGGAGCTCGGGCTCGTGAAGCCCGCCGCGGAGGACGTGACGTTCGCTGATTTCGCCGATCAGTTTCTGACCCTCTATTGTAAGCCAAACAAGCGGAGTTGGCAGCAGGATGAATTCGTGCTCGAGAACCTGAAAGCCTTTTTCAAGGGCGAGACCCTGGCCTCGATCGGTCCGGAGCTCGTCGAGCGCTATAAGGCCGAGCGGAAAGTCGAGCTCTCGAAGAATTCCGGGAAGACGATCTCGCCGGCGACGACCAACCGCTCGATCGCCCTTTTGAAGACCCTTTTTTCAAAGGCGGTCGAATGGGGGCGGATCGAGACAAACCCCGCCTCACGGGTCAAGAAGCTCAAGGAAGCTCCGGGCCGGGAGCGGATCCTGACGAAGGACGAGGCCGGCCGGCTGATCGCGGCCGCAAGCCCGGATATCCAGGCGGTCCTGATCGTCGCCCTGGGCACGGGCATGCGCCGCGGCGAGATCCTCGCCCTCAAATGGACGGACCTGGATTTCGTCCGGGGCGTCATTACCATCACGTCATCGAAGAGCGGCAAGGGTCGAAAGGTCCCGATGAGCGGCGCCGTCGCCGAGGCCCTGGGCGCGGTCCCCCGGCGCGGCGATTACGTGTTCTGGAATCCCGAAACGAGGACGCACGTCAAGGACATCAAGACGGGGTTCCGGGCCGCGTGCGCCCGGGCGAAGGAAGACCCGGACAATGAGAAGGATCCCGGGATCACCGGCGTCCGCTTTCACGACTGCCGGCACACGGCCTTGACCTGGATGCTCCAAGCCGGCGCCGATATCGTCACGGTGTCCAAAATCGCCGGCCACGCGAGCATCGTAATGACGCAGCGGTACTGCCACGCGTCGCCCGAAAGCCAGCGCCTGGCGGTCGAACGGCTGGGCGGAATTCTGGACTCAACACGACAAAAAGTTGACACCCCCCCGAAAACCGTCAGCGCCGCGACGCCCCCGGCGCCCTCCGCAAGTGCCAGCAACCGCGATAATTAAACGGAATGACCCGCGTAGGACTCGAACCTACAACCCGCAGATTAAGAGTCTGCTGCTCTACCAATTGAGCTAGCGGGCCAAAAAATCCCCTCTAGTCTAAATAAATCGGCGGCTCTTGTCAAACCTCGGCCGAACCGCAGGCCCCCGCGTTCCGCCGGGCCTTCCCTACTCCTTGATCCCTGCCAGATTGAGCATG
>Ga0315281_10014692_pt1 | contig 10541 bp, 8 predicted proteins | sample YL17G07_0_MG_FD_204540 | JGI IMG/M metagenome (GOLD analysis project Ga0315281, IMG submission 204540) | Sediment microbial communities from Yellowstone Lake, YNP, Wyoming, USA - YL17G07_0 | ecosystem: Environmental > Aquatic > Freshwater > Lake > Sediment | place: USA: Wyoming | collected...
TACGGATGCAGGGCATCCGTAACAGTCGCACGCGGTTTCTGATAAAAGCAAAACCGGAAAGGCTGCGGCTACGCATCCAGCACCTGCATCCTCTGCCCGCCCCCGAAACTCGTCGTCGGCGCCAGCTTCCCGCCTTTCTTCACCCGCACCGCGCAATACTTGAACTCCGGTATCTTGCCGAACGGGTCGAGCGCGGGATTGGTGAGCAAATTGGCCGCGGCTTCGTAATAGCAGAACGGGATGTACACGCTGCCCCGCGGCGTGCCGGCGTCGGCGCGCGCGTACAGGCTAACCTTGCCGCGGCGCGATTCGACGGTGATGACGTCGCCGGGTCGCGCCTTCATCGCATCGAGGTCCAGCGGATGCAAGGACGCGACCGCATCGGGCTCGATGGCGTCGAGCACCGAGGCGCGGCGGGTCATCGCGCCGGTGTGCCAGTGCTCGAGCTGGCGGCCGGTGATGAGCACCATCGGGTAGGTCGCGTCGGGACGTTCCGCCGCGGGAATGATGTCGGCCGGGACCAGCTTGCCCCTGCCGCTTTTGGTCGGGAAATTCTTGATGAACACCACCGGCTCGCCGGGGTCGCCTTCCTGCACGCAGGGATAGGTCACCGAGCTCTCGTCGTTCAATCGCTCCCAGGTGATGCCGGAGATCGACGGCATGGCATGGCGCATTTCGTCGAACACCGCGGCGACGCCGCTGTCATCCCCAGCGTAGTTCCAGTCGAGGCCGATGCGCCGCGCGATTTCCTGGATGATCCACAGGTCCTGCTTTGCTCCCTGTTCGCCTCCGGGCAGGTCGAGCGCGCGCCGCCCGAGCTGCACCATGCGGTCGGTGTTGGTGAAGGTGCCGGTTTTTTCCGGAAACGCGGAGGCCGGCAGCACCACGTCCGCGAGATACGCAGTCTCGGTCAGAAAGATGTCTTGCACCACCAGATGGTCGAGCGCGGCGAGCGCGGCGCGCGCGTGATGCAGGTCCGGGTCCGACATCGCGGGATTCTCGCCCATGATGTACATGCCCTTGATCTTGCCGGCGAGCACGGCATTCATGATCTCGACCACCGTGAGCCCCGCGTCCGGGTCGAGCTTCATGCCCCACAGCTTTTCGAACTTCGCCTGCGAATCCGGCAGCGTCACCCGCGCATAGTCCGGATACATCATCGGGATCAGCCCCGCGTCGGACGCGCCCTGCACGTTGTTCTGCCCGCGCAAAGGATGCAGCCCGGTGCCGGGCCTGCCGATCTGCCCGGTGCACAAGGAGAGCGCGATCAGGCAGCGCGCGTTGTCGGTGCCGTGCACGTGCTGCGAGATACCCATGCCCCACAGGATCATCGACCCTTTCGAGGTGGCGAACATGCGCGCGACTTCGCGGATGGTCGCTGCCGGAATGCCGCACACCGGCGCCATCGCTTCCGGGCTGTAGCCCTGCACGTTCTCCCGCAACGCCTCGTAGCCCTCGGTGCGTTTCGCGATGAAATCCTTGTTGACCAGGTTTTCCTCGACGATCGTATGCAGCATCGCATTGAGCAGGGCGACGTCGGTGTCGGACTTGAACTGCAGGAAGTGCGTCGCGTGGCGCGAGAGATCGGTGCCGCGCGGATCGGCGATGATTAGTCTGGTGCCATTCTTCACCGCGTTCTTGATCCAGGTCGCGGCGACCGGATGGTTGTTGGTGGGATTGGCGCCGATCAGCAGCACCACGTCGGCGTGCTGCACGTCGGACACCTGGTTCGACACCGCGCCGGAACCGATGCCTTCCAACAGCGCCGCCACCGACGACGCGTGGCACAGGCGCGTGCAGTGGTCGACGTTGTTGCTGCCGAAGCCGGTGCGCACCAGTTTCTGAAAGAGATACGCCTCTTCGTTGCTGCCCTTGGCCGAACCGAACCCTGCCAGCGCTTTCTTCCCCGCGGTGTCGCGAATTCGGCTGAGACCCGTCGCGGCAAAGTCCAATGCCTCCTCCCAACTCGCCTCGCGGAACACCTCGAGGACGTTTTCCGGATCCATGGTGAAGTCCGCGGATTTCGCGACGCCTTGCCTGCGGATCAGCGGCTTGGTGAGCCGGTGCGGATGCGAGATGTAATCGAAGCCGTAGCGGCCCTTGACGCACAGCCTGCCGTGGTTCGATGGGCCGTCGCGCCCTTCGACGTGCAGGATCCTGTTGTCCTTGATGTGGTATTTGGTGAGGCAGCCGACGCCGCAGTACGGGCACACCGAATCCACCGTGCGGTCCGCCTTGACCAGGCCGACGTTCTTCGCCGGCATCAGCGCGCCGGTCGGGCAGGCCTGCACGCATTCGCCGCAGGCGACGCAGCTGCTTTCCCCCATCGGGTCGTCGAAGTCGAACACGATTTTCGAATGCGAACCGCGGAAGGCGGTACCGATGACGTCGTTCACCTGCTCCTCGCGGCAGGCGCGCTGGCAGCGCGTGCACTGGATGCAGGCGTCGAGGTTGACCGCGATCGCCGGATGCGAAGAGTCCGCCTTTACCTGCTCACGCGCGGCGAAGCGCGGCTTGCCGACCTTCAGTTTTTTGGCCCAGGCGTCGAGCTCGGAATCGAGCGTATACGCGGCTTCCGGCATGTCGGCGAGCAGCAGCTCGAACACCATTTTCTGCGCACTGAGCGCGCGCTTGCTGTCGGTGGTGACTTCCATGCCTTTCGCCGGGTTGCGGCAGCACGACGCCGCCAACACCCGCTCGCCCTTCACTTCCACCATGCAGGCGCGGCAGTTGCCGTCGGGCCGCAGGCCCGGCTTGTAGCAAAGATGCGGGATTTCTATACCAAGACGCGTCGCGGTCTGGATGATGGTTTCACCTGCCGCGGCGACGACGGCCTTGCCGTTGAGCTTGAACTCGACGGGCAACGCGGCCCGCATTGCTCCCGACTCTTGCTTGCTGAGCGCCGTCATGCGATCTCGTGCGGAAAATACTTGATCACGCAGCGGATCGGGTTCGGCGCCGCCTGCCCCAGCCCGCAGATCGACGCGTCCGCCATCGCCTGCGACAGCTCCTCGAGCAGGCCGCGGTCCCAGTTCTTCTCCGCCATCAGCAGCGCGGCCTTCGCCGTGCCGACGCGGCAGGGCGTGCACTGGCCGCAGGATTCGTCGGCGAAGAAATGCATCATGTTCCGCGCCGCATCGACGGCACGGTCCTTGTCCGAGAGCACGATCACCGCCGCCGAGCCGATGAAGCAGCCGTATTCGTTGAGCGTGTCGAAATCGAGCGGGATGTCGCCCATCGAGGAAGGCAGGATGCCGCCCGATGCGCCGCCCGGCAGGTAGGCGTAGAACGCGTGCCCGTCCAGCATGCCGCCGCAGTATTCGGCGATGAGTTCCCTGGCGGTGATGCCGGCGGGCGCCAGGTGCATGCCGGGTTTTTTCACGCGGCCCGACACCGAAAACGAGCGCAGGCCGTGGCGCCCATGACGGCCATGGCCCGCAAACCAGTCCGCGCCGCGCTCGAGGATCTCGCGCACCCAGAACACGGTTTCCATGTTGTGCTCGAGCGTGGGGCGGCCGAACAGGCCGACCTGCGCCACGTATGGCGGGCGCAGCCGCGGCATGCCGCGCTTGCCTTCGATCGATTCGATCATCGCCGACTCTTCGCCGCAGATGTAGGCGCCGGCGCCGCGCCGCAGGTGGATCGGCGGCAGCGCGCAAGGCGCATCGCGCTGGAGTTCCGCAATCGCCTTGCCGAGAATCTCGCGGCAGCCCGCATACTCGTCTCGCAGGTAGATGAAGACTTCGCTGATGCCCGCGCACCACGCAGAGATCAGCATGCCTTCGAGGAAACGGTGCGGATAGCGCTCGAGATAGAAGCGGTCCTTGAAAGTGCCGGGCTCGCCCTCGTCGACGTTGACCGCCATCAGGCGCGGCTCGGCTTCGCTGCGCACGATCTTCCACTTGCGCCCGGTCGGAAATCCCGCGCCGCCGAGCCCGCGCAGTCCCGCATGCTCCATCGTCTCCGTGAGCTTCCGGTAATCGTGCTTGCCGGCCAGGCAATCGGCGAGCAGCCGGTAGCCGCCCTCCTTGCGATACTCGCGATAGGAAACGCGGGCCGGCGTCACTTCCGCGCCGGTGGCGGGATGATCGAATTTCGCTTCGACGACCGCGGCGGCAACCGACTCCACGGTCGCGCGGATCACGGGATTGCGCCCGATGACCGCGACCGGCGCCTGCTCGCAGCGGCCGACGCAGGGCGCCCGGATCACGCGCACCTTTTTGCCGAGGATTTTCGGCAGTTTCTTCAGCAGTGCTTCCGCGCCCGCCATTTCGCAGGACAGCGACTCGCAAACGCGCACGGTGACCGCGGCGGGCGCCGCGTCCGCATCCTTCACGATGTCGAAATGGTGGTAGAAGCTCGCGACTTCATACACCTCGACCGCGGACAGGCCCATCGCCGCGGCGAGCGCGGTGAGGTGCGCGCTGGAGAGCTGCCCGCAATGGTCCTGCAGCCGGTGCAGGTGCTCGATCAACAGGTCGCGCGGGCCCGGCAGGCCGGTGATCAGCGACCGCACTTCCGCATCCGCGCGCGGGTCCACGCTGCGCCCCTTGGGACGCGAGCGGCGCTGCACTTCCCTCAGCGGGATGACGACATCGTTCATCGCAACAATCCTCGAATGCAGCGTCGAGGGCCGGGAATCAAAACCTCACCGGACGCTGCCTCGCGGCAATGTCCGCCGGCGCGGGAAAACCCGCGCCGCAAGCCACGCTACAGAACCGACTTTAAGAGCTTCCCCATCTCCGCGGGGTTGCGCGTGACCTTGATTCCACACTCCTCCATCACTGCCAATTTCTCTTGTGCCGTGCCTTTACCGCCCGAAATGATCGCGCCGGCGTGCCCCATCCTTTTGCCGGCGGGCGCGGTGACGCCGGCAATGAAGCCGATCACCGGTTTTTTCATGTTGTCCCTGATCCAGCGCGCGCAGATTTCCTCGTCCGAGCCGCCGATCTCGCCGACCATGATCACCGCGTCGGTCTCCGGGTCGTCGTTGAAGAGCTTCATCACGTCGATGTGCTTCAACCCGTTCACCGGATCGCCGCCGGTGCCGACGCAGGTCGATTGGCCGAGGCCCTGCTCCATCAGCTGCCCCACCGCTTCGTAGGTGAGCGTGCCGGAGCGCGACACCACGCCGACGCGGCCCTTCTTGTGGATGTGGCCCGGCATGATGCCGATCTTGATCTCCTCCGGCGTGATCACGCCCGGGCAGTTCGGCCCGACCAGAATGGTGTGCCTGCCCTGCATCTTGTAGCGGGTGCGGATCATGTCGCGCACCGGGATGCCCTCGGTGATGCAGATCACCAGATCGAGTCCCGCTTCCACCGCCTCGTCGATCGCGGACGCGGCGAACGGCGGCGGCACGTAGATCACGGAGACCGTGGCGCCGGTCTGCGCCTTCGCTTCCTTGACGGACGCGAAAATCGGGATGCCTTCGTAGGTCTCGCCCGGCTTCTTCGGGTTCACGCCGGCGACGAAGCAGTTCGCGCCGTTCGCATATTCCTTGCACATTTTGGTGTGGAACTGGCCGGTCTTGCCGGTGATGCCCTGGGTCATCACCCGGGAATTTTTGTTGATGAGTATCGACATGGCGTTCCCCTTAGACTTTCTGGCCTTTTGATGCGGCGACCACCTTCTGCGCTGCATCGGCCATGTTGCTGGCGGAAATGATGGGCAGGCCGGAATCGGCAAGGATCTTCTTGCCGATCTCGACGTTGGTGCCTTCCAGCCTCACCACCAGGGGAACGCTGAGTTTCACTTCGCGCGCGGCGATCACCACGCCTTCCGCGATCACGTCGCACTTCATGATGCCGCCGAAGATGTTGACCAGGATCGCCTTCAGCCCGGGAACCTTCAGCATGATCTTGAACGCCGCGGTCACTTTCTCCGCGGTGGCGCCGCCGCCGACGTCGAGGAAGTTGGCCGGGCTGCCGCCGTAGAGCTTGATGATGTCCATGGTCGCCATCGCGAGGCCGGCGCCGTTGACGAGACAGCCGATGCTGCCGTCGAGCGAGATGTAGGAAAGATCGAACTTCGACGCTTCGATTTCGGCCGCGTCCTCCTCGTCGAGGTCGCGCATGGCGACGATGTCGGGATGGCGATAGAGCGCGTTGGAATCGAAATTCATTTTGGCATCCAGCGCGATCACCTTGCCATCATTGGTGACGATCAGCGGGTTGATCTCGGCGAGCGAGGCGTCGGTCTCGTCGAACGCCTTGTACAGGCCCTGCAGGATCACGCGCGCCTGCGGGATCGACGCCTTGGGCACGCCGATTTTCGCCGCGATGTCGTCGGCCTCGTTGTCCTTGAGCCCGGTCATCGGGTCGATGAACACCTTGTGGATTTTTTCCGGCGTGTTCGCCGCCACGTGTTCGATGTCCATGCCGCCCTCGGAGGACGCCATCAGCGCGACGCGCTGGCTGCCGCGATCGACCACCATGCCGACGTAGAGTTCCTGCTTGATGTCCGCGCCTTCCTCGATCAGGAGGCGGCGCACCTTCTGCCCTGCGGGTCCGGTCTGGTGGGTGACGAGCTGCATGCCGAGTATGCTCGTCGCATGCTGCTTCACTTCGTCGAGGGACTTCGCGACCTTGACGCCGCCGCCCTTGCCGCGGCCGCCGGCGTGGATCTGCGCCTTCACCACCCACACCTTGCCGCCGAGCTCTTTCGCCGCGGCGACCGCTTCATCGACAGAGAAGCACGCCACGCCGCGCGGCGTGGTCACACCGAACCTGCGCAGTATCTCCTTGCCCTGGTACTCGTGGATTTTCATGGAACGTCCTTGGAGTCAATCATTGATGAGAAATCGGGGAATGGCATTGACCGCGGTCAAGTTGCAAAATCCGTTCGTGGTGAATTTTTCCACTGTTCGTCGCGAACCTCTCAACCGTTCGTGGTGAGCTTGTCGAACCATGAACGGCGTGGCCACGTGTTCATTCGTCCTTCGACAGGCTCAGGACGAACGGTGGTTGCAAGAACGGTGGTTTCAATGAATACCACCTCAGCTGCGCGGGACCCAGGCCGGCGGCGCGGCGGGCGCGGCGTCCGCGTCCTTGCGATACCACTTGGCATAATGCAGCTTCACCGTGTCCGAATTCGTCGCCAGCGCGTGGCAGCGGTCGAGCTGGAACGGCTTGTGCTCGCTTTCCTTGTTTGCACGCTTGATGCTGGCGAAGGCCTGCACCGCGGCCGAGGGCATCTGCATCAATAGCTCGTTGATATGCGTGCAGCCCTTGACGTCGCCGAACAGCCCGGTCACCGCCTTCCTGAACCCCTTGAACAGGTTGAGGCCCTTGATCTTCGCGTAGTCCGGCGTGATCTTGTCGCAGGCGCCGACGTAGGGCATGGCGTCGGTGAAGGCGACGGCATCGACGATGTTCATGTGGCGGTCGATGGTGACGCGGATCCACATCACGTGGATCGGCTCGCCGGCGCGGCGCACGCCGTTCGACAGCATCACGTCGACCGGCTTGACGTCGAACAGGTGCGCCTCGATGTCCCACAGGCTGTCTTCTCGGAGGTAGCCTTCGAAGGTGACGTGGCGGGTGTGCTTGAGGGTGCGGGGGACCGCGGCTGGCGGTAACGGCATGGGGGGCTCGACTGGTTTTTTGCAGCGCAATATCCTAGCACAGACCGGTGCCGCCCGGACCGACCGTGGTTGCGGTGTGTCAGCTTTCGCCGCGCGCCGACTTCATCTCGTCGAAGGTCTCCATTTTCGGCAGTTCGAACCGGCCGCGCCCCGCCTCCGGCGCGGCCAACGCGACCGTTTCCTTCATGGTGGCGAGGCTCCGCAGCGTGAGTTCCTGGTAGGACTTGGTCGCCTCGCGCTTCCACGCGATCTCGTCGTCGGTCAGCGGCCGGATGATTTTCGCCGGGATGCCCGCCACCAGGGTGCGCGGCGGCACCACCATCGCCGCCTTGACGAAGGCCATCGCGCCGACGATCGCCGATTCGCCGATCACCGCGTTGTCGTTGACCACCGCGTTCATGCCGACCATCGCGTTCCTGCCGATGCGCGCGCCGTGCACCACCGCGCCGTGGCCGATGTGGCCGTCCGCCTCGATCACCGTGTCCCGGTCGGGAAAGCCGTGCATCACGCAGCAGTCCTGCACGTTCGAGCCTTCTTCCAGCACCAGCCGGCCGAAGTCGCCGCGCAGGCTGGCGCAGGGCCCGACGTAGCAGCCGGGGCCGACGATGACGTCGCCGATCAGCACCGCGGTGGGGTGGACGAAGGCGGTCGGATGCACCACCGGGGTGATGCCATCGATCGAATAGACCGGCATGGAAGGCTCGCGCTGGGTGAAAAGCGCATTATCGCCGATGTCGCGCGGCAGGCGATGACAAACGAGGCTTGAGCAGCGCGGGTTGACAAACGCGGTGACAAACTCCGGGCGCTCTTCTATCATCGGCTTTCGACGCTTTCCATCCTTGTTCACACCCTTGCTCTCGTCCACCTTCCCGCCCGCCTTCCTTCCATCCCGCACGATCCAAAACAAAATGAAACGATCATGAGCGATTCCCCCATCCTGTTCGAAGCGGCCGCAGGCTGCGCCACCATCACCTTGAACCGCCCCGACAAGCTCAACAGCTTCAACGAGGCGATGCACGAGGCGCTGCGCGAGGCGGTGTCGCGCTGCGAATCCGACGCCTCGATCCGCGCGGTGCTCCTGACCGGCGCCGGCCGCGGCTTCTGCGCCGGCCAGGACCTCGCCGACCGCAAGCTCGGCGACGACGCGGCGTTGCCGGACCTCGGCGACGCGCTGGGCCGCAATTACAACCCGCTGGTGAAGCGCCTGCGCGCGCTGCCGAAACCGGTGGTGTGCGCGGTCAACGGCGTTGCCGCCGGCGCCGGCGCCAACATCGCGCTGGCCTGCGACATCGTGCTGGCGGCGAGTTCCGCGAGCTTCATCGAGGCCTTCGTCAAGATCGGCCTGGTGCCCGATGCGGGCGGCACCTATTCGCTGCCGCGCCTCGCAGGCCAGGCGCGGGCGATGGGGATGGCGATGCTGGGCGACAAGATTTCGGCCGAGCAGGCGGCAGATTGGGGGCTGATCTGGAAGGTATACGACGACGCCGAGCTGATGCCGGAGGCGATGAAGCTCTGCGCGCACCTCGCGGCGCAGCCGACGCGCGCGCTCGCGCTGATGAAGCAGGCGCTCAACGCCTCGCTCGGCCACACGCTCGACCAGCAGCTCGAAATGGAGCGCAACCTGCAGCGCACCGCCGGCGCCACCGAGGACTTCCGCGAGGGCGTGCAGGCCTTCCTCGACAAGCGCCCGGCGAAGTTCAAGGGCAAATGATCTCCATGCCTTCGAACCCGCGTCAAAATCCTTTCCCGTTCGTGGTGAGCTTGTCGAACCATGAACGGCGTGGTCACCATGCCATTCGTCCCCTTCGACAGAGCTCAGGACGAACGGCTCAGTTTCCGTAACCAATCGAACCAATGCCCAACCAACAGGCAGACAAGCTCGCCAAAGCCGTCGGCAAGCGGATGTACGAGCTCGACCGCGCCTCGCTCGCGCTCGGCATGAAGCTCGAGGACGTGGCCGCGGGCTACGGCAAGATGAGCATGAAGATACGCCCCGACATGCTGAACGGCCACGGCACCTGCCACGGCGGCTACATCTTCACCCTCGCCGACAGCGCCTTCGCCTACGCCTGCAACAGCCACAACCAGGTCGCAGTCGCCGCCGGCTGCAACATCGAGTACCTGCGGCCGGTGCAGGAAGGCGACGTGCTCACCGCCACCGCGAACCAGGTGGCGCTGGTCGGCCGCAACGGGATCTCCGACATCGTGGTGACCAACCAGCACGGCGAGATCGTCGCGACGTTCCGCGGCAAGTCGGTGCGGATCAAGGGGCATATTGTGGAGGCCTCTGGCCAATAGTAGAGGTATGATCTAGAGCGAGGATGAGATGAAAGCGTTTCCGCTGGAACCGATCGAGAAGGCGAGCCGCGACGAGCTGATGGCGTTGCAGCTCACGCGCATGCAGGCATCGCTGGCCCACGCGTACAAGAAAGTCGCGCACTACAAGAAGAAATTCGACGCCGCGGGCGTCAGTCCCGGCGACCTGAAGTCGCTCGCGGACCTCGCGAAGTTCCCGTTCACCACCAAATCGGATCTCCGCGACACCTATCCCTTTGGCATGTTCGCGGTGCCCATGGACCAGGTGGTGCGGGTCCACGTCTCCAGCGGCACCACCGGCAAGCCGACGGTGGTCGGCTACACGCAGAACGACATCGACATGTGGGCGCACGTGATGGCGCGCTCGATCCGCGCCGCCGGCGCGCGGCCCGGCGACATGGTGCACGTGAGCTACGGCTACGGCCTCTTCACCGGCGGCCTCGGCGCGCACTACGGCGCGGAGCGCCTCGGCATCACGGTGATCCCGTTCGGCGGCGGCCAGACCGAGCGCCAGGTGCAGCTGATCACGGACTTCAAGCCGGACATCATCATGGTGACGCCGTCGTACATGCTGGCGATCGCCGACGAGTTCGAGCGCCAGGGGCTCGATCCGAAAAAGGCGTCGCTGCGGCTGGGCATT
>Ga0315281_10014695_pt1 | contig 10541 bp, 11 predicted proteins | sample YL17G07_0_MG_FD_204540 | JGI IMG/M metagenome (GOLD analysis project Ga0315281, IMG submission 204540) | Sediment microbial communities from Yellowstone Lake, YNP, Wyoming, USA - YL17G07_0 | ecosystem: Environmental > Aquatic > Freshwater > Lake > Sediment | place: USA: Wyoming | collected...
GATGAGTTTCTTTTTGTTCTGAAGGCTGATGGGGATGATCTTCACTTGCTGGGAATTTCTGAGGTAAAGCGACCTCCAAGGGGTTTTCAGGAGCCAGGACCTGATCTCCTGATGCTCGACCCAGGTGACGGGAATTTTTCTCAGAAAAGCCGTCGGCGCGAGGAAGAGTTTCTCGTTGAGTGAGAGCGAGTAAACCGCCTCGATGTCGAATTTTTCGCACAGTTTGAGAAAATTTCTCTCCAGATTCCATTTGATCAGCGGAGCCAGGAATAAAGACAGAATCAGCCGGAAAACGGTGACGATCATCTTGCCTCCCCACACTTTTCGAACCTGAAAACCCTCTTCGCTGAACTTTCCGAGCAAAACCGGGCAACTTCCAAAGAAAATCACCTCGTGACCCTTGCTGCGCAAATGCCTCGCCAACACCATCGTATGCGACTCCTCCCCTCCCCAGCTCGATTCATATGGGAAACGGGTCATGACGATGGCTTTCTTTTTCGCCGCTATCGGATTCAGGCCTTCTGACATGGCGTATGATATACGTAGATAAGGAAATTGTGAGGCTTACTGGCTCTCGTCGTGATCACTCTCGTCGGCTTCCAGGCCTTGATGGGAAAACAGTACGAAACAATCGTCGTTCCTTTCTTGAGTTCGGCTTCAAATTTTTCCTTGAGCTGCTGCATGACTCTCGGGAAAAGATAGCAAAATATCACGTCACTCTCCCGCAGAGGCGTCTGGAAAAAATTCCCGCAGATGATTTTTGCCTTTTTGCGATTCATCCACAAACGAAATCTCGCCAGCCAGGAAATGAGGCGATTCACCTCAACGCCGGTGGCCTTCACATGTTTTTTCCTCATGGCCTCGATCAAAAGCCTCCCATCACCACAGCCTAGATCGAAGACTCTCTGGCCATCTTTGAGTTCGGCGGCCGCAATCATTTTCTTCATCACATATACCTCCGTGGGAACGAAGGGGACGTAGCGAATGGCGGAATAGAAGAGGGACGTCATGACGAGTGCCCCCAGGAAGAAGATCAGAAGAACGAAGAAGATGACTGCGCTATTCATTCTGTTCCTTCGATAAAGGGTGGTGGGCGCTGAGGGACTCGAACCCCCGACCCCCTCGGTGTAAACGAGATGCTCTAACCAACTGAGCTAAGCGCCCTTAAGGAAGCCCGAAAAATTTAAAGGATTTCTCGATGGATGTAAAGCACTCTCTACTGGGGATACTGCGGATACTGTGGTGGCAGTTCTTGCGGGGTGGCTTCGATCGCGGAATTCATCACCGACATCACCACGAAGGCTATCGCCGGAGCGGCGAACCAGAAATTGTAATAGTCGATCAGGGAGCGGACGAACAGTGTCTGGGTGGGTATGTTGACGACTTCGTGGAGGGTGCCTCCCATCAGACCGTCGACACTGGTCCCGGCGATGATGACGAGCACCGTGCTCATGATCAATCCCGCCGAGAGGAATCCAAAGATGGTCACGCTCATGAGGCGAACAATGAAGGAATTTTGTCTGCCCATGTCGATGACAAACCCACCTTTGAGCACGAGAATAAGGGTGAAAACGATGAAGGTAAAAATTTTGAAGACCACCGAGTTCGAATCGGCGGTTGAGTCAAAGACCTTGATCAGGGGCTGACTGATATGGATGTATTTGATGAGAAGGTTCCCCAGGCCATTCGCGGCGAGCATGGCGATATAGGATGACAAGATGATTTTGATCGTGCCATTTTGTCCTACGATATAGGAATAGGACATGATCACGACGAAGAAAATAATGACCATCAAGTCCCATGTCAGCGCGAGTTGCATAGACGACGCTTAGTGTTCGATACCTTGAGTATAGAATTTCTCACTCATGAGAACAAGCTCGAAAAAAAGCTCTTGTCCTTGCTCTTGGTGCTCAGCTTGGCGAGTTTGGCGAGCTCCTTGTAGTGTTCTTTTTCGCTGTTCATCAGCTTCTTCGGGATCTCGATGTGGACGGTGACGTAATGGTCGCCGACCGTGGAAGAATTGAGCTTCGGGGCACCTTTGCCCTTGATCCGAAAAACCTGATCGGCCTGGGTCCCGGCGGGGATCTCCATCTTGCTCGGACCATGGACGGTATTGACCTCGATCTCATCGCCCAGGATGGACTGGAGGACGTGAATGGACTTCTCCGTGTAGATATTATCACCCTTGCGCTGAAACTCCGGCGAGGGGCGCACATGGACTTGCACGTAGAGGTCTCCCGCTCCGTGGCCTTTTGATCCCGCCCCACCCTTGCCGGTCAAACGCAAAGTCGTGCCATCTGAGACTCCGGCGGGAATACGCACCGTGATCTGCTCGCTGGATCGTATCGTCCCTTTCCCATGACAGGTCGTACAGGCTTGCTCCGGCACTTGACCTTCACCGTGGCACTTGGGACAGGTCGCGCTGGTGCGGATCTGTCCGAGGATGGTATTTTTGACCGAGCTGATCTCTCCCGTGCCTCGACATTCCTTGCAGTCGACCATTTTCGAGCCTTTGGCCACGCCCTTGCCTTCACAGGTGCCGCAAACGGTTTCCTTGTTCACGGAGATGACCTTGTCGGCGCCGAAGATAGCCTCCTTGAAATCGATCGTGAGCTGCACCTCAAGGTCCTGGCCGCGATAATTCCTCTGCCGCCTCCCTCCGGTGGAAGCTCCGCCGAAAAATGTTTCGAAAATATCAGCGAATCCCCCGCCGCCTCCCTGAAATCCGGAGAAATCAAAGCCGCCGAATCCCCCAGCCCCTCCTTGTCCGCCGCCGAAGCTGGCGGCTCCGAATTGATCGAACTGGGCCCTCTTTTGCTTGTCGCCCAGGATTTCATAAGCGGCGTTCACTTCCTTGAACTTCGTCTCCGCATCGGGTTTATCCCGGTTCAGATCCGGGTGATATTTTTTCGATAGCTGACGGTAAGCTTTTTTGATCTCATCGTCACTTGCATCGCGTTTCACGCCGAGGATGTCGTAAGGATCCTTATTCATGGAGAGATGCTAAATCTTTCTTCATTTCCAGCACCGCCGCCCTGGCAGCCTGGTCGTATTGCTCCGGAGCGAATTGTTTCATGTGCTCGTAGGCATAGAGGATGCCGCGGGAATTGTTGACGAGGGCTCCCGTGCCATCGGCTTTGAAGCAATGTTTTACATCCATTGCCCCGGCTCCTTGTGCGCCGTATCCCGGAACGAGAAAGATCGTATTGGGCATGATCTCCCTGAGTTTCTTGGCCTCTTCCGGAAAGGTGGCGCCTACCACCGCTCCCACGGACGAATACCCTTCTTTGCCGATAAGATCCTGCCCCCAGGACTCCACATAATGTCCCATCAGCTCGAAGACTTTTAATTTTTCCGCTTCCACTTCACGATCCTGAAGGTCACCCGAGCTTTTATTGGAGGTTTTGACGAGGATGAAAATACCCTTGTCATGCTTTTTACAATTTTCGAGAAAGGGTTTAACGCCGTCATAACCGAGATATGGCGAGACGGTGAGCGCATCGACAGCGAAGTCTCCGACTTCGTCGAGATAGGCATGAGCATAGGCCTCCGCGCTCGTGCCGATGTCATTGCGTTTGCCATCGGCGATGACGATCAGTCCTTTTTCCTTGGCATATTGGATCGTTCTCGAAAGCGCCGCGAGTCCGTCGAGACCGAACATTTCATAGAAAGCCAACTGGGGTTTTACCGCCGGCACGAGATCGTGAACCGCGTCGATGATGCCTTTGTTGAAATCAAAGATCGCTGCCCCAGGGGTCGGAGCATCATCGCGGATGTGCTGGGGAATCTGCTCAAAGCGCGGATCGAGACCGACGCAGATCGGTGAAGTGGCTTTGATCTTCTGAATGAGCCTGTCAGCGAAATTCATGGCTTAGAAATTATGTTTTTTTCCGATGGCATCTCGATGATACTTCCCAAATTCTTTGACCTTCTTCACGTAGCTCAATGAGACCACCGGCCCTTTGGTACAGGTCGTGTCACCGGTTGGATCGACGACGCAGTTTCCACAGAGACCGAAGCCGCATTTCATGTAACGCTCGAGGGATATCTGCGCCTCGGTTTTGTATTTGTCCGCGAGCCGGGCGACCGCGGCCATCATGACCTCGGGACCGCAAGTCATGATTACGTCGAATTTTTTCTTTTTCAAGAGCTGCTCCAGCACTTCGACGTTGTAGCCTTTGTGCCCCACGGTGCCGTCGTCGGTGGCGATGTGAAGGGTGGTGTTTTTCAGTTTTTTAATAACCTTGGTGTAGATGAGTAAATCTTTCCTGCGCGCGCCTATGATGAAATCAATGGTGCAGCCGTCTTTGATGGCCTTCTTGGCCGTGAACGAGAGCGGCGCTGAACCGAATCCCCCGCCGACCATGGCAATCTTTTGCTTCTTTTTCCAGGTGAATCCGATACCGTAAGGACCTCGAAGGCCCAGCTGCTCACCCACCTTCATGTCATGCAAGGCATTGGAAAATGGTCCGACGTTGGCGATGGTAAGATGCAACTCCTTGCCGTCAGCGAAGGCCACTGACATCGGCTTCTCATCCATTCTCGGGATCCAGAGATTCACGAATTGCCCGGGGCTGACCTGAAAATCGCAATCGAAGACGAAGGTCTTCACCGTCGGGTTCTCGACGATGATCTTCTTGATGCGGTGCATTTTTGGAATATCCATTCAAGTGCTTTAGAGTTTTTCCATTTTCAGAACCTTGTGAGTCTTGCCAATAATTTCTTTGAAAGATTTCACCTTATTCTTCTCACACCACTCGACCATCTCATCGAGGATGATTTTGAAGGCGTCTTCACCCCGGTAGTAAAGGGCGGAGCCGATTCCAACCAATGTCGCGCCCGCCATCATCATCTCGATGGCGTCACGGCCGGTCTTGATACCGCCCATGCCGATAATCGGAGTATCGGTCACCGAAGCAATGTCATAGACCGCTTTTACGGCCAGTGGTTTTATTCCCGGTCCCGATACTCCGCCAAATTTGTTGGCTAATATCGGTTGCGCGGAGTCGATGTCGATGACCATCCCGGGCCCATAGGTATTGATCGCGCAGATACCATCTGCTCCCGCATCCACCACAGCCTTGGCGATGGCTTTGATGTCCTCGACATTGGGAGAAAGCTTGATGATGAGAGGAATTTTGGTGACCTTTTTTAATCGGCGCGTGAGTTCCGCGGCCCCGGGACAATCGGTGGCGAAGGGCTTACCGTGTTCGGCCTCGACATTGGGACAGGACATGTTTACCTCGATGAGCTGAGGTTTCAGCTTATCGACCTGCTCGGCAATCGCCACGAAGTCATCCATCTTGCCGCCGATGATGTTCACGATTAGCGGAACGCCATTTTTTCGCTTCAAATATTCTTCAAATTCCTCCACGGCCTTCTTGATCCCGGCATCGGGCACACCGACGGCGTTGATGATGAAGTCTTCGTTGGCCAAGATCACCGGGTTGCTGTGACCCTGGTGTTCATTCAACCAAATGGATTTCGTGGTTATACCTCCGGCGCCCTTCCTGGCGAGATTGTCCCAGGTCGAGGCCGTCACCCCCAGATAGCCGGAACAAAGCACCAAGGGGTTGGGGAACTTGGTGCCGAGGTAGTCTATCGATGTGTTCATGGTTTGGTTCAGTATACTTGTTCTGAACCATTATACGGCTCCAATACTCATGAGCAAGACTAAGCGGACTATTGCTCCACAATTCCCTTCACCGAGGATCTGACGTCTGTCTTCGCATCGCTCATGTCAGCTGGAGTTCCCGGGCTTATTTTTTTCTCAAATTTCATTCGAAGCGCGCTATTATGACTGTTGAGGGATACTCTCTCGAGTGGGTCCACGGACTTAGGAAAAACGTACTTCTTTTTGCCGATACAAAGCTTGGCATCTCCTGCGAGGATTTTTTCGAGCTTCAGCTGATCTTCACTATTGCCCGGACGATAGCCGTTATTCCAAAGCCAGCATATGACATCGAGTTGGCAAACCATCGCTCCAAGTTTTTGCTCTCGACCTTCCTCAGCTCCCTTTCGACAAAGGAATTCTTCTAAAAACTGCAGCATGGCGTCGCCCAGGCCCTGTCGCCGGAATTCCGGTCTCACGATCCGGTGAGCGAGATCGAATTCATTTCCTCTGATCACGACGACCATCTCCGCTACAGGTTTTTGTTCATGGGGTCTTTGATTCACGATGTCCTTTAATTCTTCTTTCCCAAGCTCACCTCTGTAGAGCGAGCTCTTGAGCAAGCCGGGAACGCTGGCGCCACCTTTTGTGTGAGATTGCTGCAAGGTGACGACGAGACGAAGTGAGGCAAGTTCATCCACCACTTCATTGCAAAGCAGCGATGTGCGCGACGTGATCGCTCCATCACTGATCTCAACACCTTCCAGGAGGGTCTCCGTATTTTCATAAGCCTTCTCCGAAATCTGCGCTGCACTGCTGAGATTGGCCCGTAACTTCCCCTTGTCGATATTCAGCGGCTCAATCGACGGTAATGGCTCATCTTCAGCGTCCCTGCGACCGGCATAGAGAGTAAGAATATCTTTAAGATCGAGCTTTTGGGGGGTTTCCATATGGTAAAGGAGATTCCTTATTATAGGCCAAAAAAGCCCTATTCTCAAGCAAGGATTTTCGATTCTTTATGACACTCTCCAAGCTATAACTTCCCCCGCCTTCAGGGGCACCACCCCAAAATACTCCTCAGGAACCTTCCAGGACTCTTTTCTGAGCGTGATTGAACCCTTATTCAGCGGCAGCCTGTAGAATTCAGCCCCGAATTGAGAAGTGAAGGCTTCGAGTCGTTCAAGCTTGCCCTGCTCTTCAAAGATTTGAGCCAAGAGGGGTAAAGCGACCGGTGTTGTGAATATACCCGGCTTGGCATGCTCGCCTTCTTTGTCTTTCTTCAAATGCGGCGCGCTGTCGCTGCCGAAGAAGAACTTTGGATTGCCGCTGACCGCCGCTTCAATGAGCGCTTCTCGGTCGTGTTCGGATTTGCAGATCGGCGCGCAGAAGTTGTGCGCGTGAAAATATCCGTTGCGGACATCGGCAGTTGTTAACAGCAAGTGATGGACGGTGATGGTTGCGGCGACCATTTCTCCGAGCTCTTTAATGCATTCGACTCCCTCTTTGCTCGAGACATGTTCGAGAACAATTCGGAGCTTGGGAAAATTCTGATGAATTTTTTTGAGCATTGGCAGGAACACACGTTCGCGCTGGAGATCGGGAACTTCTGGAGATTCTCCATGCAGACATAGAACGAGATCGAGCTCCTGCATTGGGGAGAAGAGTGAAAAAAGTGCTTCGATGTTTGTTATTCCGTCTTCGGAGTTAGTCGTAACGCCTTGAGGGTAAAGCTTGCCGGCGATGGCTCCGAATTTTTTCAGAGCGATAATATCTGAAGGGCTCATGTCCGGCATGATCTTGAAGGTCATAAGGAATTCCAGATCGGTACCAACTGCTTTTAATTCCTTATGATATCGCGTCAAATCTTCATGGGTTGTGATCGGAGGCAAGGTGTTCGGCATAACCAGAACGCGCTGAAATACCTTGGCTGTTTCCCTTACCAACAATGGCATTAAATCACCTTGGCGCAGATGGATGTGGAAATCGTCGGGTTTTCGGAGGACTATTTCATTCATATCACTTGTTCATAGTATCCCACCATCCCTCAGGGCTCTCTCGGAATTTGAGCACCATCTGCACTTGCTCGTCCTTCAGATAACCTTTTTCTTTGACCTGTTCGAGGATGTCTTCAAAGGTAATGACGGTTGAAACCGGTATTTTTGCTTCGGTAAAGGCATCGACGCCTTTCTTGAGGCCGTAAGTAACGATGGCGACCACGGCCAAGACATCAGCGCTCCCCTCTTTCACCAAGGCCTGAGCGCTTTTGATCGAGCTCCCGCCCGTAGAAATCAGATCTTCGATCAACACCACCTTCTTACCGGATTCCAGCTTCCCCTCTACCTGCTTTCCTGTGCCGTGTGCTTTTGGCTCTGGTCGGACATACACCATCGGAAGCCCCGTCCTTTGCGCGACGAAGGCCGCCCAGGCGATCCCGGCTGTCGCCGTCCCCGCGATGACATCGGGTGAGAGATCATGAACGAGACGGCACAGCTCGTCGACGATGAGGTCTCGCGTGTCGGGAAAGGATATCAGGGTTCTGTTATCACAATAAATCGGCGATTTGATACCGGAAGACCAGGTGAAAGGCGGATCAATCGAGACTTTTACGGCTTGGGTTTCGAGAAGCGCTGCAGCGATTTGCTTGGTGATTTTCATGATTTTCTGAAAAATGGGGCTGGTTTCAGGTTACCTTGGAATCACATGCTTGGAAAGCATGTCCCTTACATAAGCCATTTTCCGAACACAAATCAATATTACAACTTACTTGTTCAAAACTATCCCAACTAATAATTTGCGTAATAATTTCTTGCAGCTATTATGTTATGAATTTTGGAGCAAGGAACTTTGACATCTCGGCCAACAGTAAGAAGCAAGAGGCGAAAGAAGAAGAATGCCCATTCCTGGGCCCAATGTCTCGCCCGAGACACACAACACCTATGAGCGATGTATCCTGCGTCCTTGGACACAAGATCTTCCCTCCCAATCTCCCACCCCGCATAGCGGCCACGGAGATCGTTGATTTCATTCGGAGCGGCAGTTGGAACAGTTCTTCTTTCACCCTTTGCTTTTCATACTCTGCACCTTGACTCGGTACAGAGGGCTCAGCCTCCAAGCACACGCCCCGAGAACGTCGGGGCAGGTCGACTCTCAAGACGAGGACTTCGGTCCAACCCTCGAGTGCGACAACGGTCTGGTGAGACCTTAACCACCGCAAGAAAAGCGAGAAAACGGAACTTGTCATTCCAGATACCAAAACCAAGATCCCCGCATCAACAATTTATTGCGATGCCGAGTGGATCAAAAAAAACAAAAGCCCAGCCTAAAAGAACTGGGTTTTTTGTTGTGCCAATAGTCTCTTACTGGTGCCCCCGGCAGGAATCGAACCTACATTTTATCCTTAGGACGGATCTATTCTATCCATTGAATTACGGGGGCATAGACTCACAAAAGGCATCCTAGAGGAAAATGCTCTGGAGCTCAATGACAGGATTGGTTTTTAGAACTGATTCGCGTCGGCCAGTTCTTTCTCATACTTCCCTATCGTCCCGGCATCGAGGTAGTCGACGAAAAGCTTGCCATCGAGATGGTCGACTTCATGCTGAACGATTCTCGCGTTGAGATTTGAGAGTTCCAAAACCTGCTCCTTTCCCTTTTCATCGAGGTATTTGACCGTGATCTCTTTGAATCGCTTCACGGGCGCGAAGATCTCGGGAAGGCTGAGGCATCCTTCATCTCCCAGCACTTCCTCTTCTGAATGCTTCAGAATTTTTGGATTAATCAGGGCCACATGCGCGAATTTGTCCCCCACTTTTTTACCATATTGGAAATTGGCAATCAGGATCCTCTCGCTGACTCCCACCTGCGGCGCTGCTAAGCCCAACCCATGGGCCAAAACCATCGTCTCTTTCATGTTTTTTATGAGGCGCTGATGCTGCTTCGTCACGGCCTTCACCGGCTTCGCGATTTGCCGGAGAACTTCGTTATCCGTACCGGTGTAAATGGGGAGAATCATAGCTCCTTTGTATCGTAATTCTGCGGTTTTTTCAATATAATACGCTCATGAAACTCACCATCCTCAATCCTCATCAATACCCCATCCCGAAGCGCCGGAAGCTCGATCTCATTTGCAGGCTCGTGGACAAGGAAATTGGCGAGCTCAAGGGCATCGTGAATCTCGTCTTTTGCGACGATAAGACCGTCCACCGTTTGAACCGTGATTATCGGCAGAAGGATAAGGTGACTGACGTACTGACGTTTACCTATTATAGGGATTCCGTAGAGACGCGCCGCGGCGCGTCTCTACTTGGTGAGGTCATTATTTCCATCCCACAGACGAAACGACAGGCAAAAGAATATGAAGTGACCTTTGAAGGAGAACTGTATAAATTAGTTATTCATGGATTACTTCATCTTCGAGGCTATGATCATGAAAAAGAAGAGGATTACCGAGTAATGAAATTGCTCGAAGAGAAAATCATGAAAAAGCTTCTTACAAGCAGCGAAATCTGAGTACTTTTTTAGTACTCACCTCGATTTTGACTCTTGGAGAGCCGAAAAATAGGAGCAAAGGTTTGCAAATAATTTATGCAATCTCTATACTCGATTTTGTGATTAAAAATTAGTTTTTCTCCGTGGCCAAAGACCAACTCATCGCTGGAATAGACATCGGAGGATCGAAAATCCGCACCGTGATCGCTGAAGTGGAAGCGGAAAATGGGACACTCAATGTCATCGGTGTCGGCATCACCGATTCCCATGGCATTCGTAAGGGCAATATCGTCGATATCAACGAGACCATTAAGAACATTTCTCAGTCTCTCGAGAATGCGGAACGGATGGCTGGAGAATCGATCGACAGCGTCTTCGTGAGTGTTTCCGGGAGCCATCTGAAAGCCATCCCTTCCAAGGGAGTTGTGGCGATTGGCGGTCA
>Ga0315281_10014696_pt1 | contig 10540 bp, 8 predicted proteins | sample YL17G07_0_MG_FD_204540 | JGI IMG/M metagenome (GOLD analysis project Ga0315281, IMG submission 204540) | Sediment microbial communities from Yellowstone Lake, YNP, Wyoming, USA - YL17G07_0 | ecosystem: Environmental > Aquatic > Freshwater > Lake > Sediment | place: USA: Wyoming | collected...
GCATTTCGCAGATCGCGACATGGCTCTCCTTGTCGATTTCGTAGGTGCTCTGGTAGATCCACGAGACGGTAGTGAAGTCCCAGGTGAAGGCGTGCAGCGTGGTCGCCAGGGTCGGGTCCAGGTTGTTGTACGGGTCCACGGAGGTGTTCATGACGTTGAAGATGTCGGAACCGTAGCAGTCCCGTGCGAACGCGTAGTGCATGAATCCCGAGAACGACATCGAGGTCGATGGCGCGAAGGTGTGCGCGTTGTTGCCGTCGCAGGTGAACAACTGCCAGAGGACGGGGGTGTTGGCCACCATCTTGTAGCAGTGGTGGTAGACCGGCACCGGCACGCTCGAGCACGGGCCGCTCGGGGACGGGTTGTGGCCGCACGGCGCGGCCAATCCGTACCCGACCTCGGCCGGGACTCCGCCGCTGAAGCAGGTGTAGTCCGCCGGGATCCGCTCCGCCTTGCAGGCGGATCCGGCGAGGCCCCCGGGGTACCCGGCCGTGCACGTGAACCCGCCCGTGCAGGTTCCGATCCGGTCCCAGATGCTCTTGGACACGCCCCCGGCGTTGACCCACGGGTCCGTGTTCGGCGCCTCGTACCCGAACAGCATGAACTCGGTCATCTTGTTCAGCGGGTAGAAGGTGATGAACATCCCGAGTTTCCCGAGCCCGCCCCCGCCGATGCCGGCGAAGCTTATGTAGGTGGTGCGCAGGACGATCGGGGCCAGGTGCGCGAAGTTCTTGGGCCGGCCCTGGTGACCGGTGCCGCCCACGACGCCGGGCCGCCCGACCGCCAGCAGGTAGATGTTGTTGATCGCGGTGGAACCCGGTGGCGCGGTGGCCGTGACCTTGGCCTTCCACCGAAGCTGCATCGTAGCCTGCGGCGGCATGTCGAGCTTCCACGTGAGAACCGTGGAGGCGGGCCCGACGAGGACGCGGCCCGGGGAGCCGGAACTGCACCCGGACGGCGTCATGGTCCACCCGGTGCAGGGATCCTCGAAGCCGACATCCTGCCCCCAGACGTCCAGCTCGGCCGGAACGGTGTCCCAGACGCTGACGTTCCACCAGGTCTTGGAGGTCGACACGTTCTTGATGAACATCGAGTAGATCATCTCGTCCGGCGGCTGCCCGTAGGCCGACGCGAAGAGGACGTCGTTGTCGCCTATCATCCACATGAGATACCGGCGTATCACGGTGGCGACCCCGTTGGAGACCCGGCCCGCGGAGCAGCCGTTGTTCGTCCAGGACATCTGGGCGTAGTTCCTGAGGAACTGGCCTTCGGGCGCGGCCACGTCGCCCGAGCCCGGCTCGAAGCTCTCGCCGTTCCCCCAGTCGGCGGTCAGCTGGAAGGTGATGGCGCCGGTCGCGCCTCCCGCCGTGGCGAGGGGGCCGGGAATGGTCCATTGCAGTTTGAGCGGCGGGCCGGGGTTGGGGTCCCAGCCGGGATCCGGATTCGGGCTGGCCACGCCGTTCCAGTGGGTATAGGGCGGCTGGGTATCGGTTATCGTCAGGTTCGTGACATTGGGAGTGCCGGGCTTGCCGTAGTAGATGGTGTAGCTGATCGTGTCGCCGGGGGCCGCTATCCGGGGATCGCATTTCTTCAGGACGTAGCCGATGTCGATTTCCGGGGCGCTGTAGGAATCGGTCGGCCCCCGGCACCCGCAACTGTCGGAGACGCCGCCCTCGCCGACGAAGCTGTACCCCGGGCCGAGGATGACGGAAGCGCCGTCAACCGGGCAGGAGCCGATGTCGGAATAGACCAGGATGCTCGGGTAGCACCAGCACCCGTTCTTGGTGTCGCACGGGTCGGTGGACAGGGCGAGCGAACCGGCCCAGGTCCAGGCGGGGTAGTTGCCCGCCCCGACGGTCCAGACGCCGGCGTAGGTCATGGCGTAGATGGCGCTGGTCTGGGTGCCGCAGGCGTAGTTGAAATACATGCCGGTGATGTCGCCCGCCGCACCGCCCTTGGCGTTCCCGTAGTTGAACATCGTCACGCCGGTCAGGTTGCTGGCGGCGCACCCGGAGCACAGGGCGTCGTCACACTCGTAGAGCATGAACCCGGCGGTGGGCGCCTGGACCCAGTTCGGGAAGAGGATGGGCGGCGTATCGAAGGTGACGGCCGCGCCCGGCCACACGTCCATTATGCAATCCGCCCCGACCGGAGCCCGCATGCCGAACGCTGCAACGCAGAGCAACAGCGCACCGCTCCGGTACCTCATTGACCTCATGCTAGCACGAGATGGGCGGAAGGTTACCGGTTGAAGGGGATGCGGACGCGGCGGGACGGGTAGACGGCGACGGGCCCGATCAGCCCGGACTCCAGCAGCGGCGAGTCCGCGCGCCAGTGCTTCCAGGTGACGAAGGTCAGCCGGCCGGCCGGGCTCGGCTTCCCCTCCCTGACCCAGTCCGGCCAGGCCTGGAGATGGTCGCCGTCCCACCCGCAGTCCTCGGGGAGCCTCGCGTCCCCGATGAGCCGGTTCGGCCACAGGTTCGTGACCCTGGCCTCGAGCCGGTTCCGGCCCGCCACGGCGGCGCCGGTGATATCGACCCGGTACGGGGCCTTCCACAGGACCCCGAGGTCGCGATCGTTGACCCTGACCCCGGCCATGACCGCGACCTTTCCCAGATCAAGCGTGAGGACGATGCCGGGCTGGACGAGGCCCTCGGGCAGGTCGAACCCGGTCGAGTAGGTCGCGGTCCCGGAGAAGTACCTGATCCCGTCGTCGGCGTGGGTTGACCACGAGATCAGCTTCTCAAAGACCGTCTTCTCCGGCGCCTTCCACCCGGCGGGGAACCGGACCTCCCACGGCCCCGGGACGGCCACGGCTCCGGGCACGGGAGGGACCGCGACGCGCAGGACTCGACCCGCCGAAGTCCTCACCTCGTACCCGCCGGCCTCCCGCGCCACGAGCTCGAGCGTTCCGTCGGCGGCCACCGCGGGTTGCCATGCCGCCGGTCCCGGCGACCCCGGGGATTCGGGCGCCACAAGCGTTTCGTGCTCCCGCACGACGGCTGTCCCGGCCTTGCCGCCGGCGACGTACTCCACCCTCAGCCGCTTGAAGTGATCGGGCGTCGGATCCCCGCCCAGATCGTCGTTCTCGGCCCTGACGACGAGGCATCCGTCCCTGACCATCTTCCGCACGACGCCCGTGACCTCCGCCGACCCGGTGCCGTCCTCGGCTTCGTAGACCGCCCGCCGGATCTCAACCGGCGGCGGCGGAGGCGCCACCGCGTCCGGGACGACGCCGGCCGCATGTTCGCCACCGGCTCCGGAATGGCGGAAGACGACGAACACGGACTCCGCCGGGTCGAGCCGCAGAGGAACCATGGTTCGTCCGTCCCGCGCTTCGAAGACCGGAGCCGGTCCGGTCCTCCCGGTCTCCGGATACCAAAGCTCCGGCACCTTGCCGGCCACCCGGAACGTCGCCGTCACCTCGGCGACGCCGTAGCGCTGGTTGGAGACGAAGTAGATGTCCGCGCCGCCCTGGGCGCGATGGATGAACGAGAGCTGTGCTCCCCGTCCCGCGTACTCGAAGTCCGGGTTGATACCCGTGCCGGCAAAGACAGCCTCCAGCGGCTTGCCCCAGACCACCCTTCCCTTCCCGTACCCGTGCCCGGTCACGGTCTTCCCGTCGCAGTCGCCCCAGAGCTCCGCCGCCAGCGCCGCGACCTCGCGGTCGCACCCGGGGTAGCCCTCGAGGCTCGGCGACTTCCCCGGCTTCGGACCCACGACGGTCGCGCCCTCCCGGACGAGCTTCGAGATGCGCCGCAGCAACCGGGGGGTCATGGAGTCGTCCCGCGGGAGGACCAGCACCGCGTAGCTTCCGCCGCCGGGCAGGACGAGCCGGCCCTTCCTGACCGACAGCATTTCGAAGATGACCTCGGAGTTGCACCCGTCGAAATCGCAGCCCTCCGGGAGCCGGGGATTCTCCGACCGCAGACTCACGGGCGCATCCTCCCCGCAGAAGTACAGGGCGTCGGCGACGAACCGTCCCTGCTGCAGGAGGAACTGGCACCGGGCAAGGTACTTCATCCACGCCGCCCCCGGCTCGCACCAGGTGTTCAGCCGGCCGAAGTGCGTCCCCCACTGCCCCATCGTCATGCCCGGGACACGGTTCATCCAGGGCTGATGCGTGAACGAGTGGAAGATCATGCGGTTGACGCCCCGGCAGAATGCGGAGTCGCCCAGGATCTTCATCGACCCGGGATGGTTCCGCCATCCCGCGCGCTCCGGGGACGCCGTGAACGCCTCCGCGCCGATGATGCGGCGGCCGTACGTGTGCCCGGCGGACGCGGCGAGCTTGCAGGATTCGAGCATGTCGCCCCCGATCCAGAACTCCCCCATCGGAACGTCCGCCCGGCCGCCGCACGCGAGCCCCTCGAAAGGCCCGTTGCCGTAGGGCTCGACGCCGAGCCGCAGGCCCTCCCGGTGGGCCAGCTCGGCCATCCGCCCGTAGTATTTCTCCGCGAACAGGTCGGCGACCGTGCGCTTGAGGTCCCGGCGGAACCGGTCGGAAACCCCGGCCGAGTCCACGGTCCGGCCCGCCAGAACGGGCAGGAACGGGACGGGGTCGTACCCGCGCCGTTTCCGGAACTCCCTTTCGAATCCCGGGGTCCAGTTCTGGCCCCCGACCTCGTAGCTGTCGATAATCAGGTTTCGGAAGGCGGTCCCGGCCAGCGGCCCGAGCTCTCCGAGAAGGCGGCCCATCACCGCCGCAAAGTGCGCGTCGGCCGCCCGGGCGCTGAGCTTGTCGCACTCGAGGCCGGTCGCCTCCGGCGGCGCCGGATGGTTCTGCGTTCCATTCGGGGTGAAGCCCGCGCGCAGAACGACCCACTCACCGGCCGGCACCTCCCAGGCCAGCCGGCCGTCCGCCGCCATGCGCCGGGTGAGGTCCACGATTCCCGACTGCGCGACCAGGGTCGTGCCGTGGGGGGCCGGGAAGGCCAGGACCGCGACGTCCCGGTAAACCCCCAGTTTCGAGGCCGGCCGGGGCAGGACCTCCGAGAAGCTGGCCGGGCCGGTCACGCGCACCTCGCTCATGACCACCTCCTGCATCGCCAGCGCCGGAGTCACCCACGGCCCGCCGCTGCTCGACCATCCGGCGCAGTTGTGCATCCCGAGCTCGAGTCCGAGCCGGCGGCACTCACCAGCCGCGAACTTGACGTCCGCTCGCCACTCGTCGCCCAGGTACTTGGCCGGCCCGGCCGGGATGTCCTCGTCGGGCACGAAGATCTGCGCGCCGCCGATCCCGACCCGGCGCATCGCCTCCAGGTCGGCCGTAATCCCCTCCCGCGTCACGTTGCCGTTCATCCAGTGCCACCACGCGTGCGGCCGGGCCGAGTCCGGCGGATTGCGGAACCCCTCGTCCAGGGCGTCCGCCGTGGCGGAACCCGGCATGCCCAGAAGCGCAATCAACGGCATGGCCATTGCCAGCAGGCAGAGCACGATGAACGGCATGGCTGACCCATGATACCCCGTCTCGTCCCCGGAGCCCTGGCTTGCCCCTTGACCTGGACCCGGGGTAGAACACGCGTTGAACCCATGCAATCGCGCCTCAGCGCCGCCGCCTGCATTGCCGGAATCATGCTGGCCGTGACCTCGGTCCGGGCCGCGCCGGCCGTCGTCCGGGACGGGGAGTTCGAGAAGATGGTCCTCGGAACCGGCAATGAGCCCGCCGCGTGGTCCCCGGACGAGTCCAGGATCGATGTTTCAGGCGACCATGCCGCGGCTCCGGGCGGTTCCTGATCGACCTGGGATCCCGGCGGCTGGTGCCCGGGGTCTACGAGCTTGCCGCGCGGCCGGCGCCCTTCCTCTTCAGGGTCCCTCCCGGCGAGTACGAGGTTTACGTCGTCTGCGGGACGAGCGAGCGGTACGAGAACGAGTTCTTCGACTTCACCGTGAGCGTGGCGGGCCGGGAGGAGCGCGTCCGGACCGAGGGCGGCTACCGGTTCCGCACCCTCCGGTTCACGGCCAAGGCCGGCCGGGAGCCGCTGGCCGTCGGGTTCACCCCCCGGAGCAGGTGGTTCGTCTGCGCGGTCATGGCCTGGACCCGGGCCGACGCGGACCGGGTCCGGAAGGAGATCATTGCTCCATTCGAGGAGGGGAGCACTCGGACATGGCCGCGCACGGCACCCGCAACGTCGTCCTCGCGATCTGGTCCGAAGGCCTGGGCCCGGACGGGAAGCTGAAATACGACTTCGGCCGGCTCGCCGCGAAGCTGGACCTGTGGAAGGAATGGGACGCCATCCGGGTCCGGCCGAAGTACCAACGGCCAGATCCTGAACTACAGCAGGATCGCGGGAGACGTGGGGGTGGACATCAAGACAGCCGAGGCCTGCTTCGCCATCCTCGAGGACACTCTGGTCGGGTTTCACCTCCCGGCCTGGCACCGTTCCATCCGCAAGCGGCAGACGGCGCATCCCAAGTTCTACCTGTTCGACACTGGCGTCAAGCGGGCCCTGGAGCGGGCCCTCCACCAACAGCTCCATCCCGGGACCTGCGCCTACGGAGCGGCGTTCGAGCATTTCGTGATCCTCGAGTTGCGCCGCCTCAACGACTATTGGGGAGCGGACTACTCGTTCTCCTATCTCCGCACCAAGGACGGCGCCGAGATCGACCTCGTGATGGATCGTCCCGGACGCCCCCCCATCCTGCTCGAGATCAAGTCCACGGAACGCGTCAGGGAAACCGACGTCACGGCGCTCATCCGCTTCCAGGCCGACATCCGGGGCAGCCGGGCCTATTGCCTCTCCTTGGACCCGCACCGGAAACGGATCGGACCCGTCCTCTGCCTGCCCTGGCACGAGGCCGCCAGGTCACTCCCCACCAGGAGGCGCTGGCCGGAAGGTAGGAAGCTGGCCCTTCGACTAGGAGCTCAGGGCAGCTAGGAAGCTGGAGCGGGAGATGGGGTTCGAACCCACGACTTCAACCTTGGCAAGGTTGCACTCTACCACTGAGTTACTCCCGCACTTATGATTGAGACTATACCAATCAAAGTGTTTCTGCTCAAGTCAGGCTACTCTGCATCCTGCTTTTTAACCGCTGTGCCGAGATTTGTGCCAAGGGCTCCGGTCAGGAAATCGTTCGTTGCCTCGACAGCCTTCTCTCTGGCTTCTGCGCCCCGGCCCAGGTAGAGTTCGGTCGTGCGTACAGAGGTGTGTCCGAGCAGCATCTGCGCAACCCGAATGTCATGACTTGCTTCTGCTGCCTCAGTCGCTGCGACCTTCCTCAGAACCTTGAGCGTGAGCCAAGGCATTCCGAGTTTCCTCGCGACAGGTTTGAACGCTAACAGAACCCGACCATCAGTGAATGGCCGCTCAGCCTGACTCAGAAACACGTAGCCTTCCTTGGGCATTCCCTTTTCAGTCCAGAGCAGCCACAACTCATCCTTCAGGAGTTTGCCCATGGGCACCCTATGGAAGTCCTGCACCTTCCTCCTCACAAGGATGACTACTCCTTGCGTGAAGTCCACATGTGCCCAGGAAAGGGTCAGCGCTTCCCCGAGTCTGCATCCCGTGCTCAACAGCAGGAGCACGATTCGGTAGAGCCAGAGCTTCTTGATGTGAAGGTATCCGAGCAGCATCCCGACCTGTTCTTCCGTCGGAAGTTGAACAGGCAACGGAGATGCCCTCAGCGCCTTGATACCCAGTGCTGGATTCTTCTCCAGATAACCTTCTTCCACCGCTTCTGCAAACAGGCGCTTTAGGTCGCGCAAGTAGACATTCACGGTGACTGCTCTGACTGAAACCTTGCGCTTGTCGAGGAAGGCCTCAAGACTCCTCTTCGTGATCTGGCGAAGATCTACGTCGCCTATGTCCTTCAGGATCACGTCGAAGTTGTACTTGACCTGCTTCCAACCGAGCAAGCGCCGCTCGTCTCGGATCCATGCAACGTACTTCTCGATGAACTCGGCCAGAGTGGCCTTCTTGCCGTTGCCCTTCTCCAAGTCGTCGTACTCTACGTCAAGACGCTTGATTTCTCTCTGGGCTCGTTCCAAAGACTTGCCGAGAGAGCGCCTGACTTCTTCTCGTTCTTTGTTTTCAAAGACCATGTAGCGTCTGTAGTAGTAGCGGTTCTTCCCGCCCTTTCCAGGACGCACCCACAACCGGCCCTCCAGTTTTCTCATTTTGGACTCCTGCTCTGGAGAGCTTGACGACTGTATTTTACCTCGTTTTCAGGAAGGGAAGATCGTTCCTGGTGGTTCTGAGCCCACTCGTCGATGACTGTCTTGGGCCAGCGGACGAGCTTCCCGAGCTTGAGGCAGGTTGGGAGCTTACCCAGACGTCGCCAAGCCCGGACCGTGTTGATGCTCACTTTCAAGAGGGCGGCGAGGTCCTCAGGGGTAAGGTACTCCTCAGTTGGCGGGTTTTCCTTCGCCTGGAGAAGGGGGGGCCTGTCGAGCAGCGCCCTAGGCATTGCCTACCTCATAGAAGAGCTTGAACTGGACAAGATCCAAGGCTTCCTTGGGGAGGGCCTTGCGGACTTCCTCAATATGGGCCTTGTCGTTGCCGACCACAAGCGCTGCCTTTACGTGTCGGAGGTTCTCAAGGATGCCCTGAGCTTCGAGTTCTGGCTTGTTTCCGATGGCGACCTCGATGGCCATGTCAGGAGTAACGAGGTCGGCCCAGTGGTCGCCGAGTTTCTTCTCGCGCTGGACAACAGCTCCCTTTTCCTCGAGGGTGCGCTTCACGTTCTCAACGATGTAGGTGTGCGGGAACTCACCGCCGCGGGATGCAATAAGGGTGGGCTTCAAACCACTTCTCTGGTAGCCCTTCTCAGTAATCTCGATACCCAGCACATAGCGTAGGCCCGTCTTCACCTTGTGAATCTTGACGAGGCCCTGTTCTTGAAGCTCCCGACGGATGCGGTTGGCCTTCTGGAGAGCGAAGTGTTCCTTTAGGGTGGGGTGGGCATAGTACCAGGTGACGGGCCGGCATTGATTGCGGTTGACGCAATCCAGGAAGAGCCAGAAAGCGTCCTTCTGCACGGCGAGAGGGACGGAGGGTGCCTTGCCGTCTTCACGCTGGAAGAGACTCGCAAGGGGAAGGTCGCTGTTGGCGATGACTTCCCTGTTCCACGCGTCGATGTCCTCAGCCGAGAAGGGCTTGTTGCTGAGTTGCACCTCGGGAATCGTGACGGGAAAAGCAGGGCCGTCCTTCCGCATGAGGAAGGTACGCTGTGGCATGTTGCGGTAGAAGTCCACTTGCTCATTCGTCAGTCCGAGAGCCATGCGAACGCCGCGGATGTCCATCTCACTGGCGAGCGAACCAGCCAGGATGACTCCCGCCTGGGCCATGAAGGCCGGATGGATGAAGCTGGGCTGCTGAAGTGCCATGACAAAGCCGATGCCTAGCTTCCGCGACTGCGCAATCGCGCTCATCAGTGGCAGAAAGGCCAGGTCATCACGCTGGAGAGATGCTGAGGGCAGGAACCTCTGGGCTTCATCCAGCAGGAGGATGTTGATATTCTGGTCTGCCGGATTCCTGAAGTGCTCCCTCCTGTTTCTCTTGAAGCGCATGAGCTTTGCTGTAAGGTCGTGAAGAAAGAATGCTGCCGCTTGGGAGTCGAGGGATTCGATCAGGAAGATGACGTGCATGCCCGCGATGAGGTCGAGGTCAAGGGGTTCGGTTCCGCTGAAGAAGCGCGCATCGAGAAGAACAAGGCGGTTCATAATCTTGTCCCTAAGTTCGCCGTGCTTCATGGAGAAGACTCTTCTGCCGAGGTCAGCAATGGTTCCTTTGTTCCGCATGATGTCGAGGAGAATGGGCTTCAAGGCTCCCATGGACGCGATGCCGAGCCAGAGACTCGAAAGCGACCGGAGAACGTCGTCCACTGCTTCCTCAATGGTCGCGCCATTGATCGGTGCCAAGGGGTTGTAGCGGAAGCGGTGAGCGTCGAGGATCATGACGTTCTTTCTCTTGAGCGATTCCAGAATCCTGAGTTCAGAGCCTTCGACTGCGAAGAGCATGGTAAAGAGATTGCGAATGCTGAGCATGCTCTCATATTGGTGGAGCATGGCGCACGTCTTCCCAAATTTCGTCTTTCCCAGGAGGAGTTCGTGTGCGACGAGGTCTTCGCGCTTCAGGTGGATGTCTGCCTTCATGTCTTTTCCACCTCGATGATGCCGACGTGGATTTCGCCCTCGGCAAGGTCAGCCATGGCCGGAACTTGGAACGCAGGGGATGAAGGAAAGTATAATGCCTTGGCCTCGCTGAGGCGGAGCTCAATCAGGCGCCTAAGCGAAGCGCTACCGGTCTTCTCGTACAGGATCTTCAAGCGGACGAGCTCCTCTTCCAGCACCGCTTGCCCCTGCTGCACCTTGGTGATTCGGTCGGTGCTGCTGTCAGCCATTGTTCTTGGGCTGCTCGGGGGGTTTCTTGCATCCCAACCACATGGCGAGCAGAATCGCACCCGCGATCAGGTACGGCAACACGGCATACAGAACGATGCCCGCAGCGACAGCCAGCGCGGTCCACTTGAGCCCGGTGATGACCCACTGCATGGTCCTGCACCGCGGACAGAGGGCGCCGTGGCCCGGGATCCCGTACAC
>Ga0315281_10014698_pt1 | contig 10540 bp, 10 predicted proteins | sample YL17G07_0_MG_FD_204540 | JGI IMG/M metagenome (GOLD analysis project Ga0315281, IMG submission 204540) | Sediment microbial communities from Yellowstone Lake, YNP, Wyoming, USA - YL17G07_0 | ecosystem: Environmental > Aquatic > Freshwater > Lake > Sediment | place: USA: Wyoming | collected...
AGCCACGCGATGTGCTCTTTCCACTCCATCCCGAAATCGTGCCAGCTCTCGGTGTTACCCGAGACGTTCGAGACGAGGAACTCCTTCGGCGAGCACTTGCCCGGAATCGGCAGCGCCGCGTCGGCGCAGCCGGCGAGCTTGTCGTCGCCGACCTTCGCGAGTACCTCGCGATACCACGGGTACACGATCCAGGTGCCCGTGATCACCGTTCCCCACGCGGCGACCGCCATCACCCAGAAGCCGACGCTGAGCCGTCGCACGCGCTCGGCGGTCCCTTCCTCCGTCATCCACTGGTTCCGGTAGCTGTAGAGGCCCGCGAGCCCTCCCGCGAACGCGAGCAGGAACGTTGCACCGAGAATCAGCCCGTGAATCAGCCCCCAGGTCTCTCGGTTCGTCAACTTCATGCGCTGCCCCTTTCGGCTGGTTGTCCGGATCATGCTGCATGTTCCGGACGTCTTCGGACATCGGGGTTCTGTCTCCTCGGGATGCGGGAAACTACCTGCTCAAGTCCGATACGTCGATATCGGCGACACGCGCGCGACAGAGCCCGAAGTGGACGAAGGTCGAGATGAGTGCGAGTTGATCGGCACGACCTGGACGCTGCGCGTGCTCAAGAAGCACAAGTAAGCACCCGGAGAGACCGTTCCGCAGGAGGGCGCCTGCGGGCGCCCTCCTGCGTTTCCGGAGGCTACGAGAGAACCGTCAGCGCCTTGCGGATGGTGCCGAGGCGCGTGGCTTGAATGCGCTCGGCGAGCGCAACGATCGCTGCTGTCGCCTCGGCATCGGGCGCGGCCTCGAGAATCGGCGTGCCCGCGTCGGCGGCCTCGCGCAGTGCCGGATCGAGCGGGATGCTCCCGAGCAGCGGCACCCCGATCTCGTCGGCGAGGCGCTGTCCGCCGCCTGAGCCGAACAGCTCCTGGCGCGTGCCGACGAGGTACGACATGTTCTCGACCACGCCGACGATCCGCATGCCCACCTTCTCTGCCATTCCTGCCGCGCGCACCGCGACCTGCTGGGCTGCCGGCTGCGGGGTCGTCACGATCACGACCTCCGCGCGGGGCAGCAGCTGGCCGAGGGAGATGGCGACGTCACCCGTGCCCGGGGGCATGTCGACGACGAGCGTGTCCAGTTCGCCCCAGTACACGTCGGAGAGAAACTGCTCGAGGGCACGGTGGAGCATCGGCCCGCGCCACATCACCGGGCTGTTGTCGTCGAGGAAGAACCCGATCGACATCAGCTTCAGCGTCCCGCGCACCGGTGGCACGATCATCGTGTCTACGACGACGGGGCGCTGGTGCACGCCGAGCATATGAGGGATCGAATACCCGTACACGTCGGCATCGAGCACGCCGACCTTCTCGCCGCGCGCAGCGAGAGCGGCGGCAAGGTTCGCGGTCAGGGTCGACTTGCCGACGCCTCCCTTGCCCGACGCGATCGCGACGACCCGTGTGCCCGGCGCGAGCGAGATCGACTTCTCGGGACGGCCGCCACGCAGCCGCGACGACAACGCCGCCTTCTCCTCCGGGCTCATGACGTCGAAGCGCAGGCTCACGGACGTGACGCCGTCGACGGGCCCGACGAAGCGCTGCACCTGATCCTCGAACGAGGAGCGCAGGGGGCAGCCGGCGACGGTGAGCGCTATGGTCACGTCCACGGCACCGCTCTCGTGCACGACGACGTCGCGCACCATGTCGAGTTCGGTCACGGGCTTGTGCAGCTCGGGGTCGATGACCGACTCGAGCGCCTTCAGGATCGCATCTCGGTCCGGCAGCATCGTCATTCGAGCCTACCAGCGCTTACGTAGTTGCCCGCAGAAATACCGGGGGCTTCCCGCGGCCGACCGGGGGCCGTCACCCGATGCCCCCGGGCAGTGCGGAGGCGAGGGTGAGGCATCAGCTGCGCCTGCCGAGCTCCCAGGAGCAGAGGCCGGCAAGGTGACCCAGACCGACGTACGGGAGGTAGAGCACGGTGAACACGCGAAAGCTGTTCGAGTACGGCGGCATCGTCGCGGGCGTGATCCTGATCGCGTTCGGCATCGGCGCGGTCGTGATGAGCGTCAACGGCCACAACACGGTGGTCGACAGCCTCAAGCAGGAGAAGATCACGAAAGAGGTGACTGCCGGGATGACGCCGTCACAGATCGCCAAGGATGCGAAGGTTGCGGGGCTCCCTGACACGATCCCCCTGCCGACCTGCAGCGTCGAGGGCAAGGACATCGACAGCTCGAGCAGGGCCCGGTGCTTCGCGGAGTACATGCGCGTCCACGCGCTCGAGGCGACGGGCGGGCTGACCTACTCGCAGATGGGACGCTACGCCACCAAGGACGGCAACCCCAAGGGCACGAACGACTTCGCCGCCGCACAGACGGATCCGAAGACGGGTCGGCCGGTCTCCAACGGAGCACGGGCCATCTGGGAGACCGAGACCGCGCTCTCGACCGCCCTGAACGTCTCCTTCATGGCGGACAATCTGGCGCTCTTCGGGATCGTCGTCGGGATCGCGCTGCTGCTCAGCGGCATCGGCTTCATGATCCTCGCCAGCCTCGGTCTCGGTGGGGCCGCCCGCGCCGCCAAGGCGGCGGAGGCTCAGAGACCGACGGTGCCGGTCACGGGCTGAGCTCGCCACCGGGGCCCGCACGCCGCGTTGTCGGTGCCGGGCCCCACGTTCGGGCGACCGGAGCGGATGAGACCAGGCGCCGGCGGATCGGGCAGTTGCTTCGACCTCCCGGGGCACGAAGGCATGGAGGGGCGGCGGAAGTCGCCCATCCACCCCTGCCACAAGGCTCTCAGCGCCGGGTACCGCGTGAGGCCTGCAGGAACACCGCGATCCGGCGCAGATTGGCGTTCCCGAGCGCCACATACGACGGCATCACGGATCCCGCCCGGACGCAGGCGGGGCACCGCAGCCGTTTCACGTGCTGGGCGACGGTCGTCTGCTCGAGTCCCACACGCGTCAACTCGGGTGCCGATCCGCTCTTCACGCCGCTGCCCGCGTACCGATGGCAGGAGAGGCAGCCCACGACGGCGGTGATCCGGGCACCGTCGAGCGCCGAGACGGGCAAGCGCTCCGCCACCGCCCAGCGGGTCACTGTGGCCCTGCACTCCTTCGACGCCTTGCACGCGACTATGGGCCTGGCCGGGAGGGCGAGCTGACCCGTCGCAGGGCTCATGTAGGGCTTCCCGATCAGGTACGAGACGAGATCGTCGACCTGTTGCCTCGACAGGCCGGGGGCGGGCTGCATCGTCCCGCTCACATACCCGGCGGCGACGTATGCGCCCGGAACGAGAATGGACTCGGCGGCGAACGCGCCGAGAGGCTTCCCGGCCCGCGCCGCATCCGCGCTCAGAAGAGCCGGCGTGAGCTGTGGTCCGGTCGACGGCTCGGTGGGGTCGGCACTCGCGGAGTGGCACCCCGAACAGCCGCCTGGCCCGAAGTAGACGGCACGCCCGCGATCCGGGCTTCCACCGGCCGCGCCGGTTCGGTGACGCTCGGCTGCCACGCCCGGTCGACCCTCTCCGACGGCGACAAGCGCCCCGGCCAGGAGGGACGCAGCGACGAGCGCGATCGAGACTCGTGCCAGCACGGCAACCGATCGTAGCGCCGGGCCGAGGCGCGACGGCGGAGGTCGACCGCGGTCGTGCGGCGGACGTCCATTGCTGTCCGCAGCCCGAGCGCGAGTCGCGGCACCGTCAGGGTGTGCGGGGGATACCGCTTCGATGGTTAGGCTTGCTGGCGTGCTCGAGCGCTGGACCCGTGCCGTCCTCCGCTTTCGGCTCCTCGTGCTGGCCTGCTGGCTCGCAGTCCTCGTCGTCGGCATTTTCGCATCGACGCAACTCCCGGCGCTACTCTCGAACTCCTTCGCCGTTCCAGGCACGGGCTCCGAGCGTGCCCGCTCGATGCTCGAGCACCATTTCGACGAGAGACCGGACGGCACGTTCACCGTCGTCTTCCCGGTCGCACGCCCGACGGACAGCACCCTACGAGACGAGCTGCAGCGACGGCTGGACGTTGCGGCGCGGAGTGTTCCCGGCGGCCACGCGCTGCCGCTGCGCAGCGGCGTCCGAGTGCTGTACGGCGACATAGCCACGACGTTGCCCCTCAACAAGGCAAAGGGCTATACGGACGATCTCCGGCGCGTGCTGCGCACCCAGGCCGGCCCAGTTGCGTCAGTGACAGGCGCCCCTGCGATCCAGCACGACGTCGACCCGATCGTCTCCGCAGACCTGCGCACGGCCGAGCTGATCGCGCTACCGATCGCGCTACTCGTCCTCGTGGCTGTGTTCGGGCTGTCGCCTGCCGTGCTGATCCCGTTCTTCTTCGCCGCCTGCACGATCCCGGGGGCGCTCGTGGCCGTTTACGGCATGGCCCATCTCCTACCGATGGTCACCTACGTCACCAATCTCGTCGTGCTGATCGGTCTGGCGCTTGCAATCGACTACTCGCTGCTGGTCGTCCACCGCTACCGCGACGAGCTCGCTCGTGGCGACCGGTCCGACGATGCGATCGTGGCGACGATGGCGACAGCCGGTCGCGCCGTCGTGTTCTCAGGATTCGCGGTTGCGATCGGGCTCGCCGCCCTCCTGCTCGTGCCGGTGCCGTTCATCCGCTCGATCGGCGTGGGCGGGCTGCTCGTCCCACTGGTCTCGATCGCAGGGATGCTGACGCTGCAGCCCGTGCTGCTCTCGCTGCTCGGCCGGCGCGTCTCCGCGAGCAAGCAGCTCCGCCGGTATCCACGCACCCCTCCGCCAACCGCCAGCCCGAGCGGCGACGGTGTCTGGTCGCGCCTCGCGGCCTCGATCTTTCGCCGTCCCTGGGCCTTCGCCGTAGTGGGCTCGGCGCTGTTGCTCGCGGCGGCTCTTCCCGCCCTGTTCCTTCATGTGACACCCGGATCCATCTCCGGGATCCCGGGCTCGTCGGAGTCGGTGCGTGGCTTCGAGCTGCTGCGCGATGGGGTCGGTCCCGGAGCAGTCACCCCGACGCAAGTCGTCGTCGACTCCGGTGCAGCGGGCAGCGGGCGGCAGGGGCCGGCGCGAGACGCGATCGTCCGCCTCACCGACGAGCTCGTCCGCGACCCGGAGGTGCTGATCGTCGCGAACGGCATTCGGAAGCCGTACGTCGACCCGACCGCCCGCTACGCACGCGTGATCGTGGTGGGGCGGCACGAGTACGGCGAGGACGAGACCCGGCAACTCGTCCGCCGGCTCCGCAACGAGCTCGTCCCCGCAGCACGTGTGCCCGAGGGCGTGCGCGTCGTCGTCGGCGGAGCACCGCCCCAGGGCGCCGATTTCATCAACCGGACGTACGCGTGGTTCCCGTGGCTCGTGCTGGGCGTGCTCGCAGTGACCTACGTCGTGCTGCTCCGCGCCTTTCGCTCGATCGTCCTGCCCCTGAAGGCCGTGCTCCTCAACCTGCTCTCGGTGTCCGCCGCCTACGGTCTCCTCGTCGCCATCGTGCAATGGGGCTTCGGTGCCGGCCTGCTGGGGCTCGGAACAACCGGCGTCGAGGCCTGGGTCCCGGTCCTGCTGTTCGCGTTGTTGTTCGGGCTCTCGATGGACTACGAGGTGTTTCTCGTGGCGCCGATGCGAGAGGACTGGGACGCGGGGCACGACAACACGCGAGCGGTTACGCGGGGGCTCGTACGAACGGGGCGCATCGTGACGGCAGCCGCGCTGATCATGGTCGCGGTGTTCTCCGGCTTCGTCGCCGGAAGCGTGCCCGGCCTGCAACAGTTCGGCCTCGGGCTCGCGTTGGGAATCCTCCTGGATGCCACGATCGTGCGGATGCTCCTCGTACCGTCCCTGATGGCGGTGCTCGGCCCGCGCAACTGGTGGCTGCCCGCGTGGGTCGCACGGCTCATCCGCACGTCCCCGTCGCCGCTCTGACGCCGGTGTTCTGCGGGGGAAGGCGCGTCGCGCGCCTCCCCCCAACACCTCGTTTACTTGACGACCTGGATCGCCAGCCGGTAGGCGGGCAGGTCGTAGCCGGCCGCCAGCCCCGGGGCGTCGTTCGCGAACCCGAGGAGTGGCACCATGCCGAGCTGCGAGTACGGGTACGCGGGCTGCTGGGTGTACAGCAGCGGGTAGAGATCGATCAGATGCGTGCCCGGCTCGCCCGTCGCAAACAGCTGGATGCGGACGTAGCCGTTGCTGTTGAAGCCACACGCGTAGCCGATGTAGCTGTTGTCGTACGTCACGGCGACGGTGTTGTCGATCTGAGTCCAGCCGACACCCTTCAACTCGACGAAGAAGGGCTCACCCGCCTTGACGACCTTCGGAATCGAGACGAAGCTGCGCTTCACGAAGTACGGGACCTGAGCCTTGATCTGCCCGTTCTGCACCACCTGGACAACGTGCCAGCCACCGAGTCCGTCCGGGATCTGAATCGGGCTCTTCAGCGTCCCGTCGGCGCCGGTCTTGCCCTCACCGAGAGGAACGTTGACGAAGTTCCAGCACGTCCCGGTGCAGTTGACGCGGTTCCCGACGACGCTCGACCACTGCAACGCGGCCGACGCATTCGGCGTCAAGCCGGACGCCGTGACGTTGACCTTTGTGAGAATCGGGCCCGAGCTCGAATCGAGCTGTACGCTCGCGGTGGAGGCCGGCGCGGGATTCGTGGCCAGGAGCGTCGTCCGCTCGCTGATCGTTGGCTGGACGGCCGCCGGCCACTCCAGGCTCGGGGCCGGGGAGCCGGCATCCTTCGTCACAGTGAACTTCATGCGGTGTGCGTCCGTCCATGGCACCGGTGACTGCTGCATGTTGAGGTACGGAACGGTGTGACTCGATCCGGCGAACTCGATCCAGTGGGCTCCTACTCGCCCGGAAGCCCGGATCTTGAAGACCGCATAGCCACGCGTCGTGTTCGCGGAGACCGCTCCTGCGTAGCGGTTGTCGTAGAGGACGCTCCCGACGCTCTCGTACGTGGGAGAGCCCATGCCGACGACCGTGACCGTGATCGGCGTCCCGAGCGGCCCCTTGGTCGGACTGATCTTGACCGTCCGCTCGAGCAGGAAGCCACCCTTGGCCACCTGGACTCCATCGACCAGAGCGAAGATGTCGTGGAGGCCACCGAAGTCCTTCGGCACGTTGAACTTGACGCTGAACGCACCGCCGGCATCCGTCCTGGTGTTCGCAAGCGCGACGGCGATCTTGTCGACCTTCCGGCCGAGGTAGTCGAGGCTGTCGGGCTTGGGGTCGAGGATGTAGCGGACATTCGCCGACATCCAGACGAGCTTGACGTCCTTCGAGGCGGCGAGCCCCGTGCCCGAGATCGTGACACCGGTACCCGTGGGGGCGACGTCCGGCTTGGTCTTCAGGATCGCCATCGCATCCGACGGTTTCCCTGCGTCTACGAGCGGGCCGAAGAGAGCGGGTGCGCCGGGGATCACGGGAGCCGTGACCGGCATGGGGGCCGCGACGGCGGCGGCCTGCAGGAGCGCGAGCGCACCCACGGCGGCCGTGCCGCCGAGGGCGAGCACCTGCTTCCATGAACTCGAACGACGGAACTTGCGGCTCATAGCCGTCCTTTCCTGTAAGCGGTGGTGGTCAGTTGCGGGAGGCCGGCTTGGCCGATGCCGTCGACAGTGTCTTGGACTTCACGGACGCGGTCTTCAGCACAGGGACGATCGTGAACGCGTAGTCGTACTTCCCGAACGTGTCCTCCTCGGTCTTGAAGACGATCTTGGCGGTGGCATCGCCGAGCGCGAAGTCCACTGGAATGTTCACCGCGGCCGTCCAGAACCAGACCCTGTTCGACGTCGCCCCGTGCGCACCCCAGTTCAGCTTGAGGTTCGGCTGTCCCGGGAACGTCACGTAGGCGTACTTGACGTTCTCGGTCGAGAGGATGTCACCGGTTCCGGCCACGGTGCCCCACACGCGGAAGACGAGTTGCTCTCCACGCGTGAAGTTGTTCGTCTGTGTGCAACCGATCGGCCTGGGCTTGGCCGCGGCAGGTCGCGAGCCGTTGACGGTGTCCACATACAACATGACGGCGAGCGTCTGGGGGGGGTCGGCGGCCTGCGCGAGCGAGGGCCCCAAGGTCGCACCCACTGCGACCGCGAGCCCGATTACGAGCATCAGTCGTTTCATCGAGAGCCTCCAATGTTGGGCGTTCATCGCGAGTCCGATCTCCTAGGACGCGGTCACGGTCAGCTGCGAGGTCGCAACCGGGATCTGGACGAAGTTCCCGTACTGCTTCCCGGTCGTCTGAAAGCGGGTCGTGAACGGCACGAGCCCTGTCGGGTACGTGGCAGGAATCGTCCACGTGCCCGTGAAGTTCGGATCGCCCTTCTTGGCGGGCGCGGTATAGGTCAGCTTCAGGTTGGGCTGGCCCGGGATCTTCACGAATGCGTACCGGGCATCCTCGGCTGTGAGGACTTTGCCGGACTTCGCGTCAGCCGCGAACACCTTGAAGACGACGACGGCCCCGCGGGGGTAGGAGCTGCTGAGGACGTTCGCGCCGAGCGGGCTCGCCGGCCCCGTCACGGTTTGGGTGGTCACGAACACGCTCTCGATCGTCGCAGAGGGAAACGGTGTCTCACCCGGCGCGACCGCCAGTGCGGTCGCCGATCCGATCGCGACGACTCCGGCTGCGAGAATAGCGATCCTTCGTTTCATCGATCTCTCCTTGTTCTGCATCTGGGGCACGCTACGGCTAGACCGTGAGCTTCCCGGTGAACTTGATTGCGAAGGTCCCCTTGTTCCGGTCGTAGATGCCCGTGAGCTTGAGGGTGCCCTTCGCCGTCTTGTACGCCCCTGCTCCACTGGTGACGACGGCCCTGCCGACGACGCTGAACACCTCGCCGGCCTCGTCCCCGCAACCCTGGGAGCCGGCCGCAATCTTGAAGTTGATCTTCGCTCCCTTCAGGCCGACGATCGACCCGGTGCCGGTGAACGGCACGCACGGCCGACCAGCCGCGTCGCCCGTCCCCTTGCCGGTGATCTTGCTCGGCCCGATCTGCCAGCCGATCGGCGTGCCCTTGCCGACTCCGGTCGTGGAGATATCCGCGATCTGGTCCGTCACTTTCACGACGGCGGTGCCGGCGAACGAGGCACTGAACGGGAGGATCTTCGTGCTGCTCCCGCTCGCGCCGGCGAGCGCTGATCCTGCCGAGACGGCCGCAACCGTGAAGAGCGCCGCCACAATCGCGCTTCGGAACTTCGTCAACGTGACTCCCTTTCGTGGAATGTGCTGATGCACGACGTTGCAGAGAAGTGATCGACCGCACAGTCGAGCTCGACGTGGCCCCCTGACGGCTCGACCGGATCGTCGAGCGAGGAGTCGCTTGCGACCACCTCGTATCCGTCCATCGGTTCGATCCGACTTCTGCACATGGACGACATCGTCGTCTCGGGCTTCGCAGCACGCATCGGCGGTTTTCCCGATGGAGTTGCGGGGAAGTACTCCGCGCGACAGGGGTTTTTCACGTCACGCGGCATCCACGCGCTTGCGCACGCCTGCCCGGAGCACCGCCGGCCGGAAGTGATGGCACACAATGGGTCGAGGACGAGAGCGACGCGGCCGTCGCTCGAAGCAAGCCGACCGCGACGACTTACAGGTGCTCTCGGCGCAATGCGGCGGCGAGACGGTCGCACAGCTCGCCGGTGGCGGCCGCGACGACGCGCGAACGCCCCACGAGATCGAGAGGCGCCGCCCGAAACGGCGGATCCTCGAACAGCTCGAGCGCGTAACCGCGCTCGCGCACGAGCAGCTGCGCCGCCGCGATGTCGATCGACCGTGCCGCCTTCAGCGAGCACACCGCATCCACGCGCCCCGCGGCGAGGTGACAGAGGGAAAGGGCGAGCGAGCCCATCACCCGGAGCCTCTGAGCGACGCCCTCCATCGCAGGCGCCGTCTCGGCGATGAACGCCGTCGTCGTGCCCTCGAACGAGAGGATCTCGATCGGATCCTTCGGCGCGGGGCCCGCGAGCGGAGCGCCGTTCAGCATCGCGCCGCCGCCGCGCTCCGCGACCCATTCCTCGCGGGAGCCGAAGTCGTAGATGTAGCCGAACCAGACATCCCCCATGGCCGGGCCGTCGGCGACCGCCAGCGAGAGCGCGAAGAAGGGGATTCCGCGCTTGGCGTTGACGGAGCCGTCGATGGGGTCGACCACGACGCGTACCGGCCCGCCTGCGCCGAACACCCGCTCGCCGAGCTCCTCCGAGACGAGCGTGAAGTCGCCGCCGAGCGCCTCGAGCCGCGCCACCACGGCATCCTCAGCTGCGGCGTCGATCGCGGTCGTGTCGTCGCCGCCCTCGCCGGCACGCAACACGGACTCACGCTCGGCGCGGGTGGGAAGCTCGAGCAGGATCGCGTCGATGTCGGCGACACAGGCGCGACAGAGGGTGAGCCAGTCGGTCATACCGGATGGAACAGCAGGCCGGAGGTGAGCTTGGGGAAGAAGTAGGTCGTCTTCTGGGGCATCACCTCACCGCGGCGGGCGCGCTCGAACACATCCTCGATCCGCGTGGGGCGCAGCAGGAAGGCGACATCGGCCAGGCCGGCGTCGACCGTGGCGACCGCCTGCTGCAGATCCGGGGTGTAG
>Ga0315281_10014701_pt1 | contig 10538 bp, 9 predicted proteins | sample YL17G07_0_MG_FD_204540 | JGI IMG/M metagenome (GOLD analysis project Ga0315281, IMG submission 204540) | Sediment microbial communities from Yellowstone Lake, YNP, Wyoming, USA - YL17G07_0 | ecosystem: Environmental > Aquatic > Freshwater > Lake > Sediment | place: USA: Wyoming | collected...
GTCCGGGCCTACAACACGCGCGATCGGCTCAAGAACGTGAAGCGGCGGCTCCTCGACTACGTCGAACGCGGCGGCACCCTGATCGTCCAATACAACGTCGCCTCCGGCGCTCTCGCCGACCGGATCGGGCCATATCCTCTGACGATCGGCCGCGACCGGGTGACCGTGGAAAGCGCCCCGGTGACGTTCCCGGTCCCCGGCCATCCGCTCTTGACCTTCCCCAATAAGATCACGTCCAGGGACTTCGAGGGGTGGGTCCAGGAGAGAGGCCTGTATTTCGTTTCGTCTTGGGACGAGAAGTATGACGCGATCCTCTCCTCGCATGATCCCGGCGAGCCTGAACAAAAAGGCGGCCTCCTCTACGCGCGATACGGGAAAGGCGTTTTTATCTATACGGCGTACGCCTGGTTTCGGCAGCTGCCGGCGGGTGTGCCTGGGGCGTTCCGGATTTTTGCCAATCTCATTTCGGCGGGGAAGCGCTGAGGCATGTTCATCCCGACGAGGCGGCTCCCGCATCTTCCGCGCCTGGCGGACGATTATGTTCACGACTACGGCAAAGTGCGGGAGTTCTTTGACGGCGATTTTCGAGACGCCGCCGCCTACGAGCGCCAAACCGAACGGACGCTGGCGCGCCGCATTCGCCGGGATGAGTTGGCCGCGATCTTACGGGAGCAAAACCAAAGCTACGGATGCGGCCCGAGGACTTTGGGGCATATCGAGGCCATGGAGCGGGAGCAGGCCTGCGCCGTCGTCACCGGCCAGCAAGCGGGGCTTTTTTCCGGGCCGCTCTATACGATCTATAAGGCCTTGACCGCGATCAAGCTCGCCGAGCGCCTGAGTCGGAACGGCCCTGGAAAGTACGTCCCGGTATTTTGGCTGGCCTCGGACGATCACGATTTGGCCGAGATCGATCACATCGTCCTTTTGGACAAAGACAACCGGCTCGAAGAGGTCCGCTGCGGGATGCCTTCCGGTGAGCTCAAGCTCCCCGCTTCCGCTCTCGTCTTGCCGCCGGAGATCGCGGATTGTCTTCGTCGACTCGGGGATCTTACCCAAGAATCCGAATTCAAGGCGGACATCATCGCCGCTTTGAGCGAAGCCTATCGGCCCGGCCGCGGCTGGGTCGAGGCGTTCGCTCGATGGATGACCCGGCTGTTTCAATCGTACGGCTTGATCTTCATCGACGCCTCCCATCCCCTCCTGAAGGAGTTGGGCGGAGAGGTTTTTTGTCGTGAAATCTCCGAAGAGTCCGCGGCGACTCCGCCGGCCCTCGCCGCTTCGCGGAGACTGCGCGACGCCGGATACGAAGGCCAGGTTCATTTGCATGAGGGGATTCTCAACATGTTCTACGCCGAGCGGCAGCGGCGGTCCATCCAGTGGGACGGCCAGGCCTTCGAGATCAAAGAGCCGCGGGAAACGCGTTCGAAAGAAGACCTCCTCGCCCTGGCGAAAGAGAAGCCGTTTCTCTTCAGCCCCAATGTCCTTCTCCGGCCCATCTATCAGGACACCCTCCTGCCGACCGTCGCCTATGTCGGCGGGCCGGGGGAGATCGCCTATTTCGCCCAGATGAAAGGCGTTTATGAAAAATTCGGCCTGCCGATGCCGGTGATCTACCCGCGCAAGAGCCTGACCATCGTCGAAAGGAAGATCGACCGCGTTCTGGCGAAATACCATCTGGACATCCCCGATCTCTGGGGAGGTGTGGACGGGATCATCCGAAGCCTCGGCGAAAGCGGAGTTCCCGAACCCTTGGGCCGGGCCTTGAGCCTCGCCGCCTCTCATTTGGAGCAGGACTTTGAACCGATCATCCGGGACGTCGCCGCCTTCGAACCGACCTTGAAGGAGTCCGCCCAACTCTCCCGGGGGAAGATGGTTCAGCAATTGCGATTCCTGGAAAAGAAAATCGTCCAGGCGGCGAAGAAACAGAACGACATCGCGGTCGGGCAGATCCGCAAAGCGGGCGACCATCTTTATCCTAACGGGCATCTCCAGGAGCGGGTCTTCAACATCGTGCCTTATCTCCTGAAATACGGCCCGGCCTTCGTGGACAAGCTGGACGAGGCGATCGACCTCGACGCGCATGATCATCAGATCCTGACGATGTGATAGGATTCTCTCCTTAGAGGAGGCCGCCATGACCCTGGATGCGTTAGCTTTCGGAGCGCACGCCGACGACGTGGAATTGTCCTGCGGCGGGACGCTGATCAAGCTGGCCGGGATGGGGTATAAAACCGGAGTCGTCGCCCTGACCCGGGGCGAGACGGGCACCCGGGGCAGCGCCGAGATCCGGGCCCGGGAGTTCGCCAAAGCGGCCGAAGTGATGGGCTTGGAGGTCCACAAAATGCTCGACATTCCCGACGGGCAAGTCGAGGTCACTTGGGAGAATAAGCTCAAAATTATCGCCGAGATCCGCGCCTATAAACCCCGAATCGTCTTCGCCCCCCATGGGATCGATCGCCACCCGGATCATGAAAACGCGTCCCAGCTCGTGCGCGCCTCGGTATATCTCGCCGGGCTGAAAAAAGTTGAGACGGCAGCGGAGGCGTTCCGGCCCGTGAAGGTCGTGTTCTGCCAGAGCCGTTTCGAGTTCGCTCCGTCGTTCATCGTCGATATTACCGACGCCCACCCCCAAAAAATGAACGCCATCCGGGCCTATGCCTCTCAATTCCATCGCCCGGATCAGCCCGAATCCACTCCCGCGTCCGGGGAAACGCTCATCGCCCGGCCCGAATTCCTGGAGCTCATCGAGGCCCGGGACAGGAGATATGGCGCCCAGATCGGGGTTAAATACGGGGAGGCTTTCCTCGTCCGGGAAGCCCTGAGAGTGGACGACCCGATCGCGTTCTTCGGTCCGGAATATCTGTGGACGATCCCGTGAGGCGGCCATGAAGATCGGCATCGTCTGCTATCCGACCCACGGCGGGAGCGGGGTTGTGGCTTCGGAATTGGCGATCGGGCTGGCCCAAAAAGGCCACGAGCTCCATATCGTCAGCTATGCCCCGCCGTTCCGCCTGCGCGCCTTCCATCAGAACATCTTCCTTCATGAAGTGGACGTGGCCCTGTATCCGCTGTTCAAGTACCCTCCCTATGAGCTTGGCCTGGCCACAAAGCTCGTGGAGCTCGCCGAAACGCACGATCTGGACATCATCCACGCGCATTACGCCGTCCCCCATGCGGCCAGCGCCTATCTGGCGAAGCAGATCTTCAACTCCCGGCGGCTTAAAACGGTCACGACCCTCCACGGCACGGATATCACGCTGGTCGGGGCCGAGCCGTCGTTCCGCCGCGTCGTCAAATTCGCCATCGAGCGATCGGACGGGGTGACGGCGGTCTCGCACTATCTCAAGCAGCGGACGATCGAAGAGTTCGACATCAAGCGCGAGATCCGGGTCATCTATAATTTCATCGAGCTCGACCGGCCGGACCGGAACCGCGACGCCTGTTCGAGGCCCGCGTTCGCTCCGGCAGGGGAGAAGATCCTGATGCACGCCTCCAACTTCCGCCCCGTGAAAAGGGTCGGAGACGTCGTCCGGATTTACGCCCGGGTCCGGGAACGGATCCCGGCCAAACTCCTCTTGATCGGCGATGGCCCCGAGCGGCCGCATATCCAGCAGTTAGTGAAGGAGATGGGCCTCGCCTCCGACGTCCATTTTCTCGGGGAACAGGACCAGTTGGAGCCCCTCTTTTTCTGCACCGACTTGTTTCTTTTGCCCAGCGAGCAGGAGAGCTTCGGCTTGACGGCCCTCGAAGCGATGAACTGCGGCGTCCCCGTCATCGCTTCGGATATCGGCGGATTGCCCGAGGTCATCGTCCATGGAGAGACGGGGTATCTCCTGCCGGTCGGCGATATCGAGGGCATGGCCGCGAAGGCCGTCGAGCTTCTGAGCGATCCGGCCCGGCTTTCCCTCTTCCGGACGCAAGCCAGGCGGCGGGCCGAACGGCACTTCGACGCCGAAAATATCATCCCCCAATACGAGGCCTTCTACGAGGAATTGTTGAGGACGTAGCCCATGCGACCCGTCGACTGGATCGTCCTAAGCGTGTTCCTCGCGTTCGTGACCGCCTACGGCTTTTGGAAGACCCGGCGCCAAAAGGACATGCAGGGGTTCTTTCTGGCGAACAGATCCACGCCGTGGTACGCCGTCACCATTTCGATCATGGCGACCCAGGCGAGCGGCATCACTTTTCTGTCCACCCCGGGGCAAGCCTACGTCGACGGGATGCGGTTCGTCCAGTTCTATTTCGGCCTGCCCTTGGCCATGGTCATCCTTTCGATCACTGCTGTCCCCATCTACCACAGGCTCAAGGTCTACACCGCCTACGAGTATCTGGAACAGCGCTTCGACTTGAAAAACCGGGTCTTGGGGAGCGTCCTCTTCCTCATCCAGCGCGGGCTCGCGGCCGGGTTCACGATCCTCGCCCCGGCCCTGATCATTTCGGTCATTCTCGGCTGGGATTTCCGGCTGACGATCTTCATGACCGGCGGTCTGGTCATACTCTACACCGCCTCCGGGGGCACGGAGGCGGTCAGCAAGACGCATCTCCTGCAGATGATGATCATCACCGCGGGAATGGGGGCGGCGTTCTATATGGTCTTCCAGCGCCTCCCGGCCGACATCTCTTTTTCGAACGCCGTCCACGTGGCCGGGAAGCTCGGGAAGCTGAACGTCATCAATTTCGCCTTCGATTGGAAGGACCGTTACAATTTCTGGTCGGGCCTCATCGGGGGGTGCTTCGTCTTTCTGTCGTATTTCGGAACGGACCAGTCGCAGGTCCAGCGCTATCTGACCGGACGGTCGATCGCCGAAAGCCGGAAGGGGCTTCTGGCCAACGGCGTCCTCAAGGTCCCGATGCAGTTCGTCATCCTGTTCATCGGGGCCATGATCTTCGTATTTTACCAGTTCGTGACGCCACCCCTGTTTTTCAACCCGGTCGAGACCGCGGCCGTAAAAAGCAGCGCTTATGGGGACGCTTACTCGGCCCTCGAATCCGACTACGCCCGGCTGAGCGGGGAGAAGCAGGGGCAGCTTCGGAAGATGCTCTCCGCGATCGATGCTGAAAAAGACGCGGACGTGGAAGGTACCCTCCAAGAGCTCCGCCGAACGAGAGAATCGGAGCTCGGCCTCCGGAAGGAGGCCATCCAGCTCATCAAGAAAAGAAATCCCCTGGCCGAAACCAACGACACCAATTACATCTTTCTGAGCTTCGTGACCAAGTACTTGCCGGTAGGGTTAGTGGGGCTGATCCTGGCGGCCATCCTCTCGGCCTCGATGTCGGCCTCGTCCGCGGAGCTCAACGCCCTGGCTTCGGTCACGGTGATCGATATTTACAAGCGGATCATCCGAAAAAACGCTTCGGAGCGGCACTATCTCCGGGCCTCGAAAACGGCCACGGTCTTTTGGGGTTTCTATGCCATCGGTTTCGCCCAGTTCGCCAACCATCTCGGCTCCTTGATCGAAGCCGTCAATATCCTGGGGTCTTTGTTCTATGGGACGATCCTCGGGATCTTCCTCATCGCCTTTTATTTCAAGAGGATCGGCGGCAACGCCACGTTCATCGCAGCCCTTATCGCCGAGGTCGTCGTCCTGGCCTGCTTCTTTTTCACCGAGATCCCTTATCTCTGGTTCACCGTTATCGGGGCCGTGTTCCTCGTCGTCTTGGCCCACATCCTGAATCCCCTCTGGCCGGCGAAAGCGAAGCGGATCTAACCCGGATGCCGATTCTAACCTAAAAATCTAACACCCGATCTGGGCCAGGATCCGGGGAAATATGAGGAAGTTGCCCTTCTCGTTTATTCTGGGGATTCCGTATGGAGCAGCGAGCGGAACATGTGGAAATCCCTTCGGCCGCTCTTTTAGAAATAATCGTAGATCCTGATTTTCAGGATTATCTTCAAGAGGGAGTTAGTGAGGGCGATCACTTCTCCGACCGCCCACGCCGGCAACAGGACCCGGTACTGGAATCCCCGCAGCTTGTTATAAGGCTGGTCCTTCCCCTTGATAACGAGAATCAGAAAAACGACGATGAAACCAAACATGCCGAGAGTCGCCGCTGCCATGTGACTAAGAAAAAGCACGCTTCCCCAGGGGATGCGATGAACGCCGGGGAGCATGGTTGTCGGCGTCAGCTTGAAGGAGGCCAGAAGGGCCGTGGCGATGTCGAGTACGACGGCCACCCCCAAATACCAGAGAAAAGGCTCTTTCCGGCGGTAGAAACGCCGGCTCGCCACCACGTAAAAATATAAAGTGGCGATGGCCATTACCAGATTGATTAAGACCGCCATGCTTGCACCGGGATGATAATAGGGGAGGTCTCCTTGCCTGTCAAGGAATCCCAATCCCGCGGAACGGTCCTTGGGCAGCGCGCGAAAACTGAGGCTCAGCGCGGGCGGCGGGCGCTGAATTTGAACCGGCCGTCCCCGAGCTCGACGCGCGCCTCCTCGAATCCGGCCGCCTGCAGCCGGGCCGGCAACCCGGCCGGGTCGACGAGCCGCATGGTATCCCCCAAATGAAACCTGACCATGCGCCGGCTCCACAGGCTGTCCGTCCCGGCGAACACTCCGCCCGGGGCGAGAACCCGGAAAACCTCACGGAACAGCCGGTCCTGGAGCGAGGCCGAGGCCATGTGATGGAGCATGGTGAACGAGACGGCGCCGGTGAACGAGCCGTCTTCGAAGGGCATCTCGGCGCCATCGCCGTGCAGAACGGTCACATTCGACCGCTCCATGCGTTTGCGCAGTGATTCCGCGAGTTTGGAGTCGATCTCGAGGCAGGTCATCTTCTCGTACCGCCGCCGCAAGACATCTGTCGTCAAGCCCGGTCCCGGGCCGACCTCCAGGATGTTGCGCCCGAAGTCGATTCCTTCGAGAGCCCAGGGCACGATTTCGCTCTCGACGATCTTTCTCCAGCGTCTGGAGCGGCAATACCAGCGGTGCAGAATGTTCAAGTGCCAACCTTCATGAAAGCCTACATGACGTCCACGTCCGGCTACGCATGGAGCCGGGCCAACAGGCCGCGGACCAGCGCCTCCCGCACCTTGAGGCTCTCTTTGTAGTCGCGGCCCTGCGTGTGGTGGATTTCGGAGCGGATGTCCTCGAGCTCTTTCTCCAATAAGCCCGCCAGCAGCTCGCTCTCGGCTTGACTCAGGTCGATGTGCATGCTCCCCCTCCCGTTTCCGGACTGTCTTAACTATAAACCCGCGGACCGCCGATTTCAAATCGAAAGATCGGCGTTCGTATTGACCGCCCCCCCCGCTGGTGCTATCCTTCAACCAACGCGTCGGAAAGGGTGGACAAAAAGCCCGATGATCCGACTAAATAGTATGAAGTTGCCTTCCAAAGGAGGAGTCATGTCCAGACGAAGCCTCGTGTTATTTGCCTTAGCTGTCCTTATTGCCTCGAGCGCCCTCGCCGGGGCCGAGGTCAAGCTGACGGCGCTGACGCTCCAGGGGGGAAAGACCATCGACCTCAATTTCTCCCGGACGAGCCGGGCGCCCTCCCAGGCGGCCATGCAGGCGACGCTCCTCTACGACAACGGACAAGCGTCGGTCAAGCTGAGCTACCAGAAAATGGAGCCGGCCGTCCTCTTCGCCGGCGACATCTCGGCCTTCGTTCTCTGGGCCGTGACCCTCGACGGTTCCGCCGAGAACCTGGGCGAGGTCATCGCCGACAAGAAGAACGCTTCCGGCTCCCTGCAAGGCTATACCGGCAAGAAGGTCTTCGCCCTGATGGTGACGGCGGAGCCGTTCGCTACCGTCACCCGGCCGACCGAGCTCGTCCTCTTCGTTTCGGGCGAGATCGGGGGAATGAATATCCAAAACACGTCCTTCTCCTTCACCAATTTTTCGACGGACTACAAGCCCGCCCTCGATTCGATATCCGGCATCCAGTACAACGACCCCACGCCGGCGGCCGTCAAACAGGCCAAAAAGGCCATCGAGCTCGCTAAAAAGCTCGACGCTGCCGCGGTGAATCCGAAGGCCATGGACGGAGCAACGGTGGCCTTCGGCAAGGCCATGGCCGCGGCGGGCAATAAGAAGGTCATGGCCGACCAGGCCCGAGTCGCCGCCCAGCTGGCCTCCCAGGCCATCAAGGACACCATCCGGGTCAACGAAGCCAAGGCCGCTGCCGAAGCCGAAGCCAAGCGGCTGGCGGAAAAGGCCACCCTCGTGGAGCGCGCGACCACGGCCGAGGGCGAGTCGCAGCGGATCGCCCAGGAGCTCAAGGAAGTCCAGGTCCAGAGAGAAGCCCTGGCCAGCGAAACTAAGAACCTGGCAGTGCTAACGGTAAAGCTCACCGCGGAGAAGGATGCCATCGCCGCCGAGCGCGACACCGTCAAGGCCGACCGGGACGCGGTCAAGGCCGAGCGCGATGCCGTCAAAGCCGACAGGGACAAGGTCTCCGCCGACCGTGAGGCCATGAAGAAAGAGCGCGACGACCTGGCCGGGATGCTCAAGGGCGCCCTGTCCTCGGTCGCCGATACCACCGAAACGGCCCGAGGCGTCATCGTCAGCCTCTCCGGCATCCTCTTCGACGTCGGCAAGGCCACGCTCAAGCCGGCCTCCCAGCTCTCGGTGGCCAAGCTGGCCGGGATCCTCATGGTCTTCCCGAACATGAACCTGAGCATCGAAGGCTACACCGATTCCACGGGCTCGAGCGACCTCAACATGAGGCTGTCCGCGGACCGGGCCCGCTCGGTCTACGAATTCCTCATGGGCCAGGGCATATCCAATAGCCGGATGAGGTACCAGGGCTTCGGTCTGGACAACCCGGTCGCGCCCAACGACACGGAGACCAACCGGGCCAAGAACCGGCGGGTCGAGGTCGTCCTGACCCAGGCGGTCAAGGCCCCCAGATAAAAACCTAAGAAAACCCGCCTGCTCCAGAACTTTCATCGCTACTTCTACGTCTCTATGGTTATAAGCCGAAGTTCGAGGTGCATCATGAAAAAGTGGATTTTCCGCGGCATTTCCCTTGTTCTCCTCCTCACGTTCTTCTATTTCCTATTCGCCTGCGGCAAGAAAAAAGAGGAGACGAAGCTCGTCTCCGCCACCCGGGGCGACATCCGGGAAAAGGCCCTGGCCGTGGGCACGATCGAACCGGAGAAGGAGATCAAAGTCAAATCGATCATTCCCGGGATCGTCGCCGAGGTCTTGTTCAAGGTCGGCGACGCCGTGAAATTGGGAGCGCCCTTATTCAAGATCTCGCCCAACCCGACCCCCCTCGAATACGTCGAGGCCCGCCGCAGCATGGAGCTGGCCGAGGTGACCATGCAGAAGCTCAAGAACGACTGGACGCGCCAGCTCGAGCTCTATAAAGGGAACCTCATCTCCCGGTCCGAAATGGACGCCGCCGAGGGCTCTTACAGGGAAACCGAACTGAGGTACAGGACCGCCGCGGAGCGCCTCGAGCTCCTGGAAAAGGGACGGATCCGCATGTCCAACAGGGATATCGATTCCCTGCTCAGGTCTCCGATCACGGGCATCGTCCTGTCCCAAAGCGTTTTCCAGGGTGATCCCGTGGTGCCCCTGACCAACTTTCAGCCCGGAACCGAACTCTGCTCGCTCGCCGACATGGCCAGCCTGCTCTTCAAGGGCACGGTCGACGAGATCGACGTCGGCAAGATCGTCGAGGGGATGGAGACCGAGATCCAGATCGGCGCCCTCCCCGACACCAAGATCCCCGGCCGTGTCGATCGGATCTTCCCCAAGGCCAAGAAAGAGGGGAACGCCACCCTTTTCGACATCTGGATCGTCATCAAGGAAACGGCCGGGGTGACCCTGAGGGCCGGCTTCTCCGCGACGGCCGGCATCCAGATCCGCGAGCGTAAGCAGGTCGTCCTCATCCCCGAGCGCCTGGTCGTTTTCGAAGACGGGAAGAGGTTCGTCGAGGTCCCCGACAGCGAAAGCAAGGGCGAACAGAAGACCCGCAAGATCGAGATCCAGACCGGCCTCTCCGACGGCCTGAACATCGAGGTCCTCTCGGGCCTCAAGGAGGGGGACATGGTCGTCGAGAAGCCCCCCCGCGAGATCAAGTGATCGGCATCTTCTTACGCAACCTCACCCGGGACCTCGTCCGCCAGCCGCTCCGGACCGCCCTGACCCTGTCCGGGGTCGTCTGGGGCACGTTCTCGGTCGTCTTGCTCCTTGCCTTCGGCGATTCCGTCTCCAAGGCCCAGATGAAGCGCTTCCACGGCATGGGGCAGGGCATCGTCCTCGTCTTCCCCTCGCGGACGACGCTCGCCTGGCAGGGGTTCCTCAAGGGCAAGGCCGTGCGGGTCACCCCGGAAATGGTCGAGGCGATCCCCGAAAAAGTTCCAGGCATCGAGCTCATCAGCCCCGAGTTCGTCGACAGCCGCCTCATCAGCTACGGGAGGAAGGAATTCCGGACGACCGTCCGGGGCGTCAATCCCGAATTCGAGCTGATGCGCAACACGATCGCCGGGAAGGGCCGGTTCATCGACGCCGAGGACATGGCCGCCCGGAAAAGGGATTGCTTCATCGGCGACGTCCTGGCGACGGACCTCTTCGGGACCGAGGAG
>Ga0315281_10014703_pt1 | contig 10538 bp, 9 predicted proteins | sample YL17G07_0_MG_FD_204540 | JGI IMG/M metagenome (GOLD analysis project Ga0315281, IMG submission 204540) | Sediment microbial communities from Yellowstone Lake, YNP, Wyoming, USA - YL17G07_0 | ecosystem: Environmental > Aquatic > Freshwater > Lake > Sediment | place: USA: Wyoming | collected...
AACTGGTACACTTTAAGTAAATCTCAGACGATTCCAGGGCACGGGATATACTCACCTGCCGCGGGTGAGTACTCCTGGACTTGGGATAATAAAACGAAAAACACCACGGGGGATACCAAGGTGCAGATAACCGTGAAGATGAATAACCAGGCAGGAGACTACCTGATTGGCAGCGTCACAAAGAGCTATATTTTCCGTGTTATCCTATGAACAAGGAAAGGAGGATATATTCATAATGAAGGTTTTCAGGTATTGCATAGCGCTTATGATAGCCGGCTTAATATTTGGCACATCTTTTGCTGCTAATTCTTCAAAAGAGTTGGCGAAGGTCGATGACTTTGTCATAAGCGACAGCAGCTTGCAACAGAGGATAGAACTTCTGCCAAAGCGTGACCGCCCTAAAGTGAACAAGGAAAAGTTACTGAATAAGATGATAGACGAAGAACTTTTGGTTCGTGAGGCGCAAAGACTGAACATGCATGAAAAGGAAGATTACAGGCTCAGGGTAGAAACCTTTAAGAGAGAGCTTCTGACAGATATCTTTCTGCAGCAATACGTGAAAGAGAAAAACACGGAAGACAATCAGAGAAAGTATTATGAAGAAAATAAGGAGGGATATAAGGCGCCTGAGATGGTGAGAATTTCGGCTATACGCCTGAAATCAGAGGAAGAGGCACAGGAGATTCTCAAAAAGGCACAGGCGGGCGAAGATTTTGCCGAACTTGCCCGGAAGCATTCCCTTGGAACCCTTGCCCAGAAGGGCGGGGATTTCGGCTTCCGCGCTAAGAAAACATTGAGAAGGGAGCTCGGAGATGTCGCCTTTTCCATGAAGAAGGATGAATTAAGCGGTCCTATAAAAACGCAGGAGGGATATTACATCATAAAGCTGACGGACCGCAGAGAGGAGGGGATTGCAAAATTTGAGGATGTAAAAAACAGGGTATCCGGTGAATATGTACGCAAGTTGTTAGAAGACAGGATTTCAGAACTCAGGAAGGCCGCAAAGATTCAAATCGATACGGCTGAGTTAAACAATCTAAAGGTTGAGAAAGTGAAAGGAGGTGGGAAATAAAAAATGTTTTGGGTTTTGACGTTTGGTTTCTCTAAAAAATATTTAAAGAAGGAAGGAGGGAAATGAAGAATGTGTAAACCAAACATCCAAAAGTATTTCGTGATGTTGTTTTGCATGGCGATTGTTTTGTCTCTCGGGGCTGTTGCAGCGAACGGGGCGATCAATCTTAATCGTCCTGCAAATCCTCTCATGGATTATGTCCCGCAGAACCTCGGCATTTACGACACCTACTATGAAAACTTCTTCGAGTCAGACTGTAGGGCGTGCCATGGCGCATCTACATCGTACATTCACCACAACACCCAGTATGCCCTTGCTAACAACTGTCTGTGGTGCCACAACGAATACCCCGGCGTAACGCCGCCAGAAAGAGATTGCAGAGCGTGCCATAACGATTTATGGAGCAAGCATCCTAACAAGTATGGCTTTCCGCACCATAATAGCCAGTGGGCTGATGCTGATCAGTGCACAAGGTGCCACGACGCAAACTTGCTGGTGGAGACTAACACTGTTGATCCGCCTTCATGGGTGCCGTGTATTGATCCGGATGACCCACTTTGTGTTAGGGTTAGTCCTACACCCTATTCTTGTGAGAACTGTCACTGGCCATCGGGTATAGATCCGCATGAGGCATCGACATATCCAGATCAGACTGGGGGAACACATGCTGAAGAAATTGCCGAGTTTACAAGTGATTGGACCAGTTGGTTAACTATCCCGAAACCCACTACCTATCCATCAGGAGACGATCCTCAGCCGATTGAGGCCAATGGACGGGTTACACTTCCGGGTGGTCAATCCTTATGGCCCGGAACTGCGTCCGCTTGTGCTGATCCCACAACCTATCTAACTCGCTACTATGATTTAGATGGTGTTACGCCTATCTGTATGCCTGCAAAGCCTTACCAGCCGGACGAGGGGACATGGACCGGAACACACCATAAGGTAAAGGGAAAGGTCTTCGGAAAATGCTATAACTGCCATGCTACGAATCCTGATGGGACTGTTTCGACCGATCCCAGCAATGCTTATCTGATAAGGATGTGTGAGAACTGCCATAGCGTAGACACATTGCATAAGAATGCAGCGCATGTGACAGATGCCGGCGGCTCATTTGACGGTAATAATGACTACGGCAGGTATACACAGGGAGGAGTGCTTGATAAAGAAGTCGTAGCAAACAATAAGTGTGCTGCTTGTCACAGTGATAACATGGGGACGCTTCCATTTCTGGATCCCGATGCAGCTGAAATAGACTTATCAGTGCCTCACATTGATGTGGCCACAGACGGTATCGGCTCACCCGGGGTCATAGTGACCATATATCCTGTAGGAGGTAGTGACTTTGGAAGGAAGAACAATGAAGATGCCGTGGTGCTAACCGGGAAAAACACATACGGCGATGACGTCGTAACGAATGCGCCTATCTACGACGATTATGAGGGCAATGGTTGGCCGGATGCCGGGAACTACATTAAGTTCAAGATTCCAGGCGGCAAATTCGACCCGACGCAAAACCCGATAACTGTCAAAGTGAAAAAGCTGGTAAATTACCTTACCGGCGCCACAGATCTTTCAAATCCAGTAAACTTCTACGTTGCTAAGCATCCTGTGATTACATCGATCTCTCCGGGATCAGGTCCTTACGGGACAATTGTAGCTCTAACAGGAAAGGGTTTTGGCGTAAACCACGCTGAGGGCGGCACCCCAGGCCCCGATTTGCGTGTGGTACCTAATCCTATTGAAGAGATTTGGACTGCTGACATTCTGGGAAACAGCTACGGTTCCGCGACCTATGTAGAGATTGCAGCTTCAAACGACAGGTATAGAGTGACCAACTATCCTGATGTTGTTACTCCTGGTACTTGGTCAAATACAAAGATAGGAATACAGCTGACAGATCTTTACGATATCGGTACGTCTTCACTGGCGCCTCCAGACCAGTTATACCTTGGCAATTGGAACATAATGGTAATCACAGACTACTTCAAGGATGACGGCGACGGCACACACTATGGTTGGGACGGTGCTATCGGTACCAGTAACTTTAACGGTGTGATTGACGCAGATGATGAGATTATCTGGAGAGAGATCAGCGACCCGAAGACGTTCAAGGCTAATGATGCTCCTTTTATCAGCTCTGTTGTTCCATACAGGGTCAAATACGGAACACAGTTAGCTATCTATGGGTACAACTTCGGCACCACAGCAGGCTCGGTCAGGCTCTATAAGACCTTTGCCGGTTCAATTTATGCAAATCCCACGGTCGTAGGTTGGAACAAAACACTCGTTACAATCACGGTGAATAAATTAAAACCTACAACAGCAACGAGACTCGAGGGTGTAATGGTTCAAAGAGCCGATGGAAAGTTGAGCCCGAAGAGAAAGGTAATTGTAAGACGGTAATAACTAACAAATTTTACTACTATAGAGGTGAACGCCGATGGGCGTTCACCTCAGGAAGGAAGGAGGAAAAACAGATAGAAATTTCAGATTTCAGATCTCAGATTAATGAAAAATATAGAAGTAATGAAAGGAGGGAAAGTAAATGTTTAGTGTCAAACTAACACGACGTCAATTTCTGAAGTGGCTATCGGCATCTGCAGCAGCCCTCGGCCTGTCCCAGACTGAATTGCTAAAGGTAAAAGAGGCTTTAGCTGCCGGGCCCACGCCCGACCCTACGAATCCGCTGGGAACCTTATTAAGAGTCATATGGATTGCTGGAGCTGCCTGCTCAGGATGCCCGACGTCTCTGCTTAACTATATTGCCGACAAGAATGACCCGGACCTTGTGCTGAATCAAATCGCCAACAATTTTCCTGCTATACCAGAGTTAGCAGGCGCCCTGGTGGATGTGGAAGCATTGTACCCTGTGTCAAGCCCTTATGGCTATAAAGACCCGCCAGAAGGGGATCACAATATTGATATTGCAGAGGTTGTGCTTGAGATAGTCACGATAGACTATGCCCAGGTTATAATGGCTGCATCCGGTGATCTGCCGAACAACCATATGAAATCGATGCGCAACAGCGAAGATGCAGCGGACAATTATGTCCTTCTGGTTGAAGGTACAATCCTGACTAAAAACAATGGAAAGTTCTGCCGTATCTTCGATCTTCCGGATAACGGCGATGTTGGTGACTCTGAATCTCTATGGGGTCCATATACCAACTTTTACACGGATGATATGGACGTCAACCGTGCAGAGTTCACCATGGCCGGCGCAACCCTCTGGCTTGCGAGCAGCGACAGGTGTCAGGCCGTAGTTGCCCTGGGAACCTGTGCAGCATATGGAGGCGTTCCGGCAGCGAAGGGACATGTAACAGAAGGAAAATCAGCCTGGGAATGGATCGTTCAGGAAAATGAGGTGGAGAGAATAGTCCTCAATGTTCCTGGTTGCCCCCCCAATCCTGATTGGTTTATCCACACTGTGGGAGCCGCTATCCTGTACTTAACGGGCCTTTTACCTGCTGCCCTTGATGTCGATGGTTCACTGGATCACAAAGGGAGACCAAAGCAGACGCAGATACCGATCTATCATGACGGCGGTGGATATCCCTTCTGTACTGAGTGCCCGAGGCGTGATCAGGGATATGCACAAAAGCTCAGTGAAGCCCGTCGGACTGCCGCAGATCCCACCGGCAAGTGTTTGATTGATGTAGGCTGTATGGGAAGTGTGACAGGTCCGGCAAACGTCAGGGCTGATTGCCCTAGCCGCAGGTGGAACCCGATCGAGTCTTATTCCTCTAATGCTACTGGCGGCAAGCTCACGTTAAAGAAGAACAACTGGTGCGTGGGGAATAATATGCCCTGCCAGGGCTGTACAGATCCGGGCTTCCCTGATAACAATTCGCCATTTTATTCGAAAGCTAAAGGCTTTTAAATAACACTAAGGAGGTGAATAAGAAATGGCAACGAAATTAAGAATTGATCCTGTAAACAGGATGGAAGGTCACCTTGGTCTTGATTTAACTATGGGGGCTGATGAGAGCGAGGTCGGCTACCGGGTAAGCAATGCAAAACTCCAGGGACAATTGTTCCGTGGTTTTGAGCTGATCCTGAAAGACCGTGATCCCCGTGATGCGATGGTGCTCTGCCAGCGTATATGAGGCGTCTGACCCATTGGACATGGGAGCGCTGCGTCGCAGTGCATCGGAACATTAGCTGGATATAAGGTTCACTATGAGGACACGAAGGCAGTCCGTCCGCTAGCGCAAACTACAAAGACTCTGCCTATTAATGCGGCAAGGTTTCGGAATATCATCCATTCCGCCAACCACCTGATGTCGCATATCCTCCACTTCTATCACCTGGTGGCGCTTGATTATGTTAATCCATATCTCACAAGGCCATTCCTTGCCCCGAGATATAGCGATCACCACTACATCACCCCGGAGAGGGTATTAGCGTTGGCTGGCGCAGCAGGAATGGATCACCCGGCAGTAGTTAAAATACTAACTTTGCCCGGTGCTGATGTGGGTATAAAGGTGAATAATTACCTTGTTGGTCAATACCTGAGGGCGCTGGATATCAGGAGAATCACCCATGAGATAGGCGCTATCTTTGCAGGAAGACAGCCTATGTGCTCTGGCTATACCCCCGGCGGTGTGACAACTTCGGTAAAGACTGCGGATGTAAACCAGGCAATTACCTTGCTCAATAAGGTTATCGCCTTCATTGGCAACCCTCTCGATTTTAACACTGGTACAGCGAAAACTATGATGTTTGACGCTGTTGCTGCTGCCCACCTGTTCTCTGAGTACTTCTGGATCGGCAATTCCTGGGGGCATTTCATGGCTAACGGTCTCTATGAGACTGGGTTTGTTAACGGCGTGAGTGACTTTACAGCCCATTTTATAGGAAGGCCCGGTATAGCTAACAACCTGGACAAGCGGGGCTTTAGAAGAGGGTATAGATTGAGTGCCCAAAGTCCGTTTCCGGGAGGAGGAGGATATACTGCACCCAAGGCTCTCAACATCTTGAAGATCGGAGAGTCTATTGCCAATTCAAGGTACGATAAGAATGAAGATGGGACATACGCTCTTGATGGTAGCCCAGGATTCTTGCATCCGTGGGATGGTGAGACTTCGCCAAATACTTCTAATGAATATTCCTGGCTCAAATCACCGCGGTATAACATCAGCGCGACCACAGAACCAGACTATCAGGTCTTTGAGGTTGGCCCGCTTGCAAGACAGGTTGTGCAGGGCAACTACTTTGCAGGCGTGCTCAATGCGCTTGGCTTCGGGTTAACACCTACCTGGAATCAAGGCGGTCCTGACTTCAGTGGCAAGGGGTTTCCCGGAATGTACCCGGATGGAGGGCCAGACTTAAGCGGAAACAAGTACATAGGTGACTCTACGCTTGACAGGATTGCTGCAAGGGCATTTGAAGCATATCTTATGGCTCGAATGCTTAAGACGTACTTGACACAGCTTAAGAATAGTTATATGGCTAGTGGCTATAGCAAAAGTGGCTGCACCGACGATGACCCGACTCAAATCGCACCTGAAACAAAGGGTTACGGAATGACAGAGGCTTCTCGTGGCGCACTGAGCCACTGGATCAGGGCGGAGAATGGCAAGATTAAGAAATATCAAGCCGTTGTTCCTACTACCTGGAATGCTTCGCCAAGAGATATCAATGGCAACCCAGGGCCTGCTGAGAAGTCCTTGATGAATGAAGGCGGTGTCTGGGTGGAGAACCTTGACGAGCCCATTGAGATTACCAGGGTTACTCATTCCTATGACTTCTGCATTGCCTGTGCGGTTCACCTGATTACACCTAATGGTGAAGTAAAGAAAATACCTATACCGGCCTTGCCCTGAGGTCAGGTGAGAGATTTTCTGATGTGAAGGCTTGTATAGCAGGAGGTGTGACGCCTCCTGCTATACTTTTTTAGGAAAGAGCTTCCTATGACAGATCAGAAGAATATCTTGATTTTAGGTATCGGCAATCTCCTTCTGAAAGATGAGGGAGTGGGGGTGCATGTTGTTGAGAGACTGAAGGCCATGCCTCTTCCAGAAAATGTAGAAGTCCTTGACGGCGCTACAGGAGGTCTGGATCTTTTGTACTATATCGGGTCGCGCAAGAAGCTGATTGTTATAGACGCAGTCAATGCCGGTGAAAAACCGGGGACCCTTTATCGGCTCGCCGAAGAGAACCTGGAAGCAAAGCCGAAGACGTTTTTCTCCTCCCTGCACGAGATTGATTTCCTCGATGCCCTGGACATGGCTGAAACTATGGGTATCAAGCCCGGAGAGACAGTCGTTATCGGCATCGAACCAAAAGATATGAGCGACGGCACAGAGCTGTCGCCTGAAATAGAGGAGAGAATTCCGGAGATCATAAAGGTTGTGATGAAGGAATTGAATTGTCATTCTGAGCAAAGTGAAGAATCTCAGGGAGTCATCTCCAAGTGAGACTCTTCGGTTCACTCAGACTGACAATTATAAAAATCGTCATTCCCATGAAGACGGGAATCCAGAGGCTTTCTTGCAAAAGCAGGAAACTACATAGAGGAACTGGATTCCGCATCTCGATGCGAGTCTCCGCTGAGAGTCGCTACGACAAGTGCGGAATGACATATTAAATTAAGGGAATAAAAATAGAGGAGGTGATTGAATGTTCGGTTTAGGAATGCAGGAATTGATGGTCATCATGGTGATTGTCCTCGTGTTGTTTGGCGGCAGCAGACTTCCGCAGATCGGAAGCGGCATAGGGCAGGCGATCAGGAATTTCAAACATGGAGTCGACGAGGCGAACAAACCTGAGGTGGAAGAGAGCAAGGAGAGTTCTAAGACATAAGATTGCTTTGTCGCTGCGCTCCTTGCAATGACGGAAATAAGGCGGTTCAAGAGCTAAGAAGATTTAATTAGTCAACAAAATGAATTCAGAATGGAAAGATTTGCATGAGGAATTATGAGATTGCGGAGCTTGTTCCGAGCAAAGCGAGGAATCTAAAAAGTGATTCGGGTCTCCTCGCAATGACAGAGAAAAGGATTTTTTTCTTTATATGCATTGCCGTGTTGCTATCGTTTAGTAACACTTCCTACTGCGCCGAGACCACAGAGAAAACAGACGCTGACGTCCTTGTCAGGGTCGGTGAAGAGGTGATTACACAAAGTGATCTTGAAGCAGCCCTCAAGAAGATACCGGAGAACAGGCGAGGGAGATTTAGAGATAGCACCCTTGATCAATTGATAGAGTTTAAGGTCTTTTCCAATGAGGCACGGAGGACAGAGCTGGATAAAGATCCGAAAATCAGGGAAGCTTTGAAAAGGGCTGAGAATGAAATCTTAGCAAGGCATTTTATAAAAAAATATATTGACGAAGAATCAGAACCTTCAGACGAAGAGATGAAGAAATATTACCTGGAACGCAAAGATCAATTCATTCTTCCAGCTGGCGTATATATACAGCAGATCCTTGTCAAGAAACAGGAAGATGCTCAGGCAATATTGGAGAATCTGAAAAGGGGCGCATCTTTCGAGGAGATAGCCAAAAAGAAATCCATTGCCCGTTCAGGGAAAGAGGAAGGGCGACTTGGCTGGCTTTATAAGGGCAGGATGGATCCGGAACTTGAGAAAGTGGCCTTTACCCTGGAAAAGGGAAAACAGAGTGATGTTATAAATACAAAGGAAGGGTACGAGATTATTAAAGTCCTCGAAAAAAGTGATAAAAGGGAGATAACCTTTGATGAGGCAAGGAAAAACATTCGTTATGAATTGTTCTGGAAGAAAAAGAAGGAACTTATAGATAAATATTATGCAGAGGCAAAGGTAAACAAAAACCCGGCTGAGAAAGGTGTTCTCTTCAAGATAGGGGATGAGGCTTTTAAAGAAGAAATCCTTGCTCCTGTTCTTGCTGAGGCCCCTGAGAAAGAAAAAGAAAAGGTCAGGCAGCGATGGGCTGATTATTTCTTAGAGACAACTGTCTTCTCAAGAGAAGCAGTGAAAGCCGGCCTTGAAAAGGATGCCGAAGTTGTTAATGAACTCAAGAGAAGAACAGATGAAATCCTAGCAAATTCCTTTATAAAAAAATTTATTGAGGGAAAAATACAGGTGAGCGATAAGGATATTGCAGATTACTACCAATCCCATCCAGAGGAATTCAGCGCTCCTTTACCTGTGAACGTAAAGGTGAAGACTATCCTGGTCAAGACAAAAGAAGAAGCAGAAAATATCCTGAAGGAACTCAAAGAAGGCGCTTCCTTTGATACTCTTGCCGGAGAGAAATCCCTTCATCCTTCTGCCTCACAGGCTGGAGAGATCAACTGGTTTGGTAAAGGAGAAAAGGACCCTGAACTGGAGAAAGCCGCATTTTCCCTGGAGAAAGACAAAGTGAGCGACATTATCAAGACGGCAGATGGTTATCAGATCATTAAGGTAATCGACAAAAGGGGTGGCGGTATAAGGACGCTTCCTGAAGTAAAAGGCAGAATAAAGATGAAGTTGCAGGCACAAAAGTTGAACGATGAAAAACAGCGTTATTATGAGAAGGCAGGAGTGAAAATACTGAAGGAGAATGTTAAGTAATACAAACGCATTAATGCTATCACATTGTCATTGCGAGCGACCAACGGGAGCGTGGCAATCTCACTTTTCTGAGATTGCGCAGCATGCCCCGAACTGCGATTGCTTCGGTCGATGCGACCTCGCAATGACAGAGGTGAGGGGTCTCACTCCTCGCAATGACACTTACTTAAAGCTTTTGTATTAATTTAGCAATTAACAATGCAAAATTTATTATTGAATAATTTTGTTGGGGGCACTAGTGTGATGTCCCTAACGGATCTATACATTATTTTCTTTCGTCATTCCCGTGTAAACGGGAATCCAGTGGCTGTGGTTCTGGATTCCTGCCTCCGCAGGAATGACACATCAGGAATGACACATAAGGTATTTATGGGATGGGACAGCACACTAGACCCGAAAGTACCCCTCTTTGGCAAAGAGGGGCAAGGGGAGATTTTTGATTAATGTCTATTCAATTATGCACACTTTAATAAGAGAAGATAAAGGGGGGAGCGATGGTGAAAAAGGGTTCTAAGAACAGGTTTTTAACAATCGGTTTGATTTTAATTTTAAGTCTTTTTACTTTTAGTACTCTTGTGGAGGCCCAAACCTGGCCGGCACCCGGATCCTGGATATCCTTGGGTACCGACCAGAATGAAGATGGAACAAATGATGACTTCCGGGATGTCCAGAGTATCTATTACTATACGGATAGTTCATATCTCTATCTTAGGCTCTGCTGCAGGGCCATACCCGATTTCAATGGCCCAGGTGGCCGGCAAGCTCGGTTCAAGTGGTTTTTAGATTTGGATGGCAATAGCTATATTTCGGGCAACAACACAATAGAGGGAGAGTATCTGCTGTTTACGGAAGATACGAATGATATCTTACCGGTTGTGGGTGAGACATATCTGTTAAACGATACAAATGGTGATGGGAACTTTAATGAA
>Ga0315281_10014704_pt1 | contig 10537 bp, 8 predicted proteins | sample YL17G07_0_MG_FD_204540 | JGI IMG/M metagenome (GOLD analysis project Ga0315281, IMG submission 204540) | Sediment microbial communities from Yellowstone Lake, YNP, Wyoming, USA - YL17G07_0 | ecosystem: Environmental > Aquatic > Freshwater > Lake > Sediment | place: USA: Wyoming | collected...
AGAAAACTGGCCCTGGCCTTTGAAAATATATACTTTAGGGCATTTTACAATTTTAAAAGACGGACAACCTATCAAATTCATCAGAAAGGTTCAGCAAAAGCCTTTGTCCATGCTTAAAGCCCTGATTTCATTCGGGGGCAAAGAAGTAAGGGAAGACCAGATCATGGATGCCCTCTGGCCTGAAGCAGATGGCGATATGGCACATCAATCTTTTGCAACCAACCTGCACCGCCTCCGCCAGTTGCTTGGGTATGAAAAGGCTATACAACGTCAAGAAGGCAGACTGACTCTCGACGATCGATATTGCTGGGTGGACGTTTGGGCATTCAGTAGCATCCTCGAACGAGCAGACACTCAGTGGAAAGAAGGAAGAATAGATGACGCCGTTTCGCTCATGGAGAAAGCAATTGAGATCTACAAAGGACCTTTCCTGGCTCAAGAGATCGAGAAAGCCTGGAAAATATCTCTGAGTGAACTCCTCCGAAGCAAATTCCTAAGAAGCATCGAAAAGTTAGGTCAGTACTGGCAGGAAGGTGATCAATGGGAAAAGGCTTTAGAATGTTATCTCAAGGGGTTGGAAGTGGATGACCTCGCAGAGGAATTCTATCAAGGTCTCATGAATTGTTACCACCGCCTTGGCCGAATAGCCGATGCACGGGCGGTTTATCAACGATATCGAAAAACAGTCTCTCCCCTCGGGCTTGAACCATCCGCTAAAATCGAAGCCCTCTATCAAAAAATATTTACTGAGAATCGGTGAAACGTTCCCGCCATCTCCCTTTCTCCCCATCTCTTTATTATTCTTCCCCTTTTCTTATTTTTCCTTTTCTCCGAACTCCCTGCCTGCGGCAGGCAGGCGATCTCCTAACTCCGAACTTTTTTCTCATTCCATCGAATCTGTACCTAATCTGTAATCTCCTTCATGATATGAGTGTTGTCCAAGAATTTGTTATTTTGCATTTTTTCCGGTTATGCAATTAGCCACCTACATTGTTCGTATTTATCGTTTAAAAAAGGGTAAACCCCGAGGTCTTTTAGGAGTCGTAGAACAAGTTGGAGTAAAGGGAAGAAAGGCTTTTACAGATTGCGATGAGCTCTGGGAAATTTTTAGCGCTTCGAAAAACATGAGGACTCATAAGAAAGAGAGAAAGCACCATTATATTAATAGGAAAAGCTAATTTCTGGAGTAAGTTATGAAATGGAGTTTCCAAAAGATGCCCATACGTAAGGCTTCAGGGTTGATTCATCCACCTGGAGCCACCCCTCTTTAAACTATCTTGAACTAATTATTTAAAACCGGAAAGGAGGAAGCAATTATGGATACAAAAAAAATGAATCGCCATTTCAATAAAAATTGGATTCTCATATTAATTTTAATTATTGCAGCCTGGCTCCTGGGGTCAGTCACACAGGCTGTGGCGGAGACAAAGGAATATAGGTCGGTTGCCCAATTTTCGAAGGCGGAGTATATGCCTATCGGAGATATAGAAGGACACATCTTCGCCATATTTGAGTTCAGAGGTCTGGTATTTATAGACGGTGAAGTGGCCGTTTTCACAGGATGGGCTCAAGGTGACTTCATTAAAGGGGTAGGTCTGGTTCAAAACTATTACAAACTTGTCTATGAAGATGGCTCCACACAGGTACTTAAATCTAAATTTACATCGAAGCTAGCTCCAGACGGGAAGACTGGCGTGTATGAGGATGGTAAAGGTGAATTCATCATGGGGACTGGCAGGTTTGCAGGAATCAAAGGGACCGATTCCTACACAGGCAAACGAATCATGCCTATTTCTCCCGGGTTAAAAGAAGCCAGAGGCGACTTTATTATCGATGGCATACAGACCTACACCCTACCTCCGAAGTGATTCTTATATATTCCTCTCCCAAATTGGAGGTGGAAAAGGGGACAGGCTGCTTTTCAAGAATCAAAAACATAATCTTGACCTCTTTACGAAGGAGAAAGGAGTTTGGATATGATCTTATCTCAAGTATGGAGAGTGGTACCTATCTTTTTGATTGTTGTAATGCTATTCATCCCGTTAGCCGAAGCACAGCAACCTTTTGATATCTCATACTGTGCTTCTGGAACTATGACAACGATTTCAGCAAGCGAAGGATTGGTAGTCATAAGCTTGGATTCAAAGGGAATCGCTTGGAGTAACCATGAAAATAAAGCTTTTGACAATATGACATTCCATTGCGCAGTTGTCGGAAAGTTTGTAGGCGGAAAACCCATTGGAAATGGTATTTGTAAATATATGGACCCCGATGGGGATTTTGTTGTCTGGGATCTTTCCATTGATGGCCCGGTTGATACCTTAAAGGCCATTCAAGGTAGCGGTAAATGGAAGGGCATTAAGGCTGAAGGTAAAGCAGCACTTATTACCAAGGCCAAATCGATAACCCCAGACACCCGACAAGTTTGTCGCAAATTTACTGGAACCTTTGAATTGCCAAAATAGATATCCCCAAAGTTAATTTCTTACAGGAGGTGAGGAATTATGTTCAAAAAAATTGTAATTGCATTGTTATTTGTCATTGGAACCGTGATTTCAGCACCCGCGGAAGCAGGGCCACAAACAATAGTTATTAGCCAAAATAACCCGGCTGTCGACGTCCAGGCGGTGCAGGCAGCAGTTGATCAAGGTGGAACAATCGTTTTAAAAGGAACCTTTGACTTCGGGGATAAGGGATCTGTGAACATTAGCAAGGATGTGAAAATCGTTGGTGAAAGGAATAGTCAGGGCATTCCGATAACTAAGATCAAAGGCGGCTTCCGAACTTTTTTAAGCCCTCTCCCTGCTCAGCTGCCCCCCCAAGTCCCTGGACCGAAAATTGCGATTCAAGACATCCATTTCGAGGGAGCTCAGGCGTTTCCTATTTATATAGCTTATTGCGCTGGGGCAACTATTGCTGGAAATAAAATTACTAACGTTCGACCCTTTGTCACTCCTCAGATGAATTTCTCTGTTGGTATTATGGTGGGCACAAACTGGATACAGCCAGCAGCAACGAGGAAATATCAACCCGGCGCAGTTACCGGGAATATAACAATTGTCGACAATGATCTTGATATGGCTAATGACACCCCCGCAAAGACTTTTGGGCAAGGTATATTTGTCCATTGGGCCACCGGTATCACTCTGCAGGTTTCAGGAAACACGGTTAAGAATTGTTCAAGGAATTCAATAGAAGCAATGGATAATTATCTTGGTGATGATGGCAGCGGCTCAGTTGTGATCAGGGATAACAAAGTTACAACAGCTACAGTGGGTTTACCGTTCCCATCACCCCGAACCCCAAATGGGATCTGTGTAGGATGGTTTATTGACGGCACTGGTGCGGGGGCTTCAAATCCTAAACAAAATATGAAACATATGATTATAAACAATACTGTCAAGGCACGGGGAGAAACCTCTCAGGGGATGTGGATTGCATCCAATGAAGTGATAGTTGAACATAATGAAATTATTACGGAAAAACAATTTGCGACTCCGATTGTTGTAAGAAGTGCCCATTGTCAGATTTTGAACAATAAGATCGAAGGCATGGGTGCCAGCGCGATACTTATTGGTCCATCGCAGTCGCTGAAAGGAAGCAATAATAACTGTGAAGGAAATGATCTAAATGCGTTCAAGGCTTCCGTAATTGAGGTGATCCTTGATAAGGATTCCAAAAATAATGTCGTAAGGGGCAGCAGCGGAAAGGTGAAAGATCTTGGGATAGATAACCAAATAATGGGGTTAACGAGAGTCACGGAATAAATTTTGAGAATAAAAGGGACACTCCCTATATTTCTGTTGGGAGTGTCCCTTTTATTTTTCTATTTAGACTCTTTATATTGAATCTTTCCTTTAAGTTTCCCGATCCAATCCTTCAGACTATCTATAACGGTTTTCCCTTTTATGGTTAGCTTTGTTTCTGCTGTCTGTTTTGAAACCATACTTTCCACTTTGGCCGTATAGACGCCCTTTGGAATTGGGGGCTGACTGATGACAACGACATTTTCAAACTTTTCATTAAACGTCACATCCGCCCTCAAAAACTCCATGATCTTTGTTAAGGGAGGCACCGTTGCCTTGAAAGTCCCATCCTGTTGAATCGGAGCCTCAGCCGCAATCACCTTCGTCTCATTCGGTCCTGCGAGAGTGATTAATACAGAATCCCCGGGTTTAAATCCAGATCCCTCAAAAACGATATTCGTATCCCTCATCTTAACCACTCCAAGACGAATGCATTCAGGATTCACAATTGCCTGCGGTCCAGAAACAGAAGGATCAAGAGTTTTGGGCGGACTTGCGCAACCCGAAACGGCGACGAGACAGAAGAGAATAACCCATCCTGAGAAACGAAAACCTTTTCTTGTAAACATTTTTAATCCCCCTTCTCCCCTCACCCTTCCCCTCTCTCCAGAGGGGAGAGGGAGGGGCCTTTTATAAATCTTTAATTACCGAATCCCCCCTCCTCGTCATTCCTGCTCCGATTTTCACCGGGCTAAACTCCAGCAGGAATCCAGATTTCTGTTAAATGATCCTAACTGGATTCCCGTTTTCACGGGAATGACAGAATATACCGCGAAGAAATTATCGAATCACTTCCAACAATTTTTCTACCAAGGATCGAGCTTCTGCCTCAGGCAGACAGTATCTCATCTCTGTAAATCTCTTTCTGAACTGGGAAATCTCTTTTGCGACGGATCGATCGTGTAAGATCACCTGACTCATGTACTCAGCCAGCTGGCCAAAATCATCTTCCTTCATCCCGAAACGCGTCATCTCCTGAACTCCCATCCTCAGGCAACTGGCAGTGGTAAACGCCTCATCATCCGGTGCGCCCTGATAATTGACAATGATGTTGTTCTCCTCCAGTCTTTCGGCCATCATCGGCCCTTTCCCGTAACCGACCCTGACGATGACCTGGTGAGTCTCCGTATATCCAATTCTTGAATCACCTTCCACTATTAATCCTTGATCCTTTAGGGCACGAGCAAATGCCTTGGCATTGGAGATCACCGCTTTCTGATAATCCGATTTGTAGGCATTCATTTCATAGGCGGCAAGCAAAAGGCCTACCAGTGTTCCCAAATGATGATTGCTCACACTTCCGGGAAAAACTCGGCGAACAATCGCCTCCCAGAGCTCCTCATATTCCGTCCCCTCTGACATGTTACTTGAAATGAGCCCTCTCTGAGGCCCGAAGAAAGTCTTATGGGTAGAGCCCGTCACAATATCCGCGCCTTCTTTAAAGGGCTCCTGAAAATAAGGTCCGATCAATCCCAGGACATGAGCCATATCATAAAGCAGGATCGGCTTTGGATTCATGTTTGCGGTCATTTCAGCAATCTCTCTCAAAGGCTCTTTATAGATCACCATGCTCTTGCCCAGAACGATTAATTCAGGTTTGTGTTCTTCCAAAAGTTCTTTTGTCTTCTTAAGATCAATCCGATAGGGATCTTCTTTTACCACTGGAAAAGGAATGGCCGCCGGCTTCTCGGTCATCGGATCATGACCAACAAAGTCTCTCAATGCCCCCATGGGCTGGGCGCTCAAATGACCTCCCCTTCCGATATGATGGTTCATCACCTTTCTGATCCGGCGAGGCTCGCTTCTCCGGTCCAAACGGTTGAGGTAATCCACTATCCCGCTGAAGACAGCGGTATTGGCCATCTGACCGCTGATCACCCTCGCTTCAACCTCTGAACACCCTATAAAGCGCCGAAGCTCATCTGCGACAAGGACCTCAACTTCTCCGATCAATTTGGTCCCTTGATAATAGAAGACATCGCTCTCCCTGAAGGCTTTCATCAACCTGTGTTCAGCATATCGGCTCGATGGATCAGAAATAGTGAGAAGCCTGACGAGAAGAGAAGGGGTTGTTTCCGAAGGGATAAGATTGAACGTCTCCCTCTGTCTCCAATAAGTATTCTCAGCCACACGGCGGATGAGTCTTTCTGACAAATCCTTTAAGCTTCCCGTCGGTACATGTATTTTCTTCGGTTCCTCTATCAGAATAGGATGGGCATAAGGCGGAGCTTCACTGGAAAGATGCCTTTCTACGATCAACCCCTCAAACTTCTTTCCCCGGTGAAGAATTTCTATTCTATGCCCCTCCTTCAAATCTGAATCAATATAAGCGAGTGCGATGGACCTCATCTTTTTTTCATCGGTAGGCTCTGAAAGGATTCCCCGATCGGAAAAAACCCAATGGGGAACCATGGTTCCGCTCGTGATGTGACCTACCAGTTCTTCCTTTACAAAAACTTCGTATCCCTGTCTCGCAATTCCCTGGCCGGTGATGGTGATTGGGAATATCCTTTTTGGAACCAACTGCCTCTCTTTAGGAGGCAAAGGTTTTCCACTCTCTCTTGCTGTCACTTCTTCGAATTGCCTTTTCAGAATATCCTTTCCGATGAATTCCCCCTTTAAGCGTGAGAAACTCATTGCCAATCTTGCTGCCGAAGGCACTGCATAAATGGGGATTTCTATTCCCTGTGGATCGAACCCTAATTCGTGACCGTAAAGGGGAAGTCCTGCTTCCAGTCTTAGGGTGTCCCTCGCTCCTAAACCTACCGGAACAATCCCCTCTTCCTCTCCAATGGCAAGGATCCTTTCCCAGATGAGCCTCAGCTTCTCAGCGGGTAAAAATAATTCGAAACAGATGGGTTCACCTGTATATCCCGTTCTTGAGATCGTTACCTGGACGTGCTCTCCCTCTAACTCACAAACCTTTAAACGGTTTCTCCATGGATCAGGAAGTTTGGTATAATCCTCTAAAAGAATCTTTTCCAAAACCCTCTTGGTGTGAGGACCTTGTAATGCGATCATGCCGATCTCATCGGTCTTATCCTCAATCACCATATTCTTGAACCGTCTTTTATGATCGAAGAACCAATTCCAAACTTTCTCTTTATTCGCCGCATTCACAACAAGGAGATAATTTGTTTCCAGAGAGGGATCCCCTTCTTCCAATCGATAGAGGTAGGCATCATCCATCGCACCTCCTCCCTCATTCTGAATCAAAGTGTACTGGGCCACACCAGGATCAAGGGCCATCACATTGTTCGTTAAAACATGCTGCATAAAAGGAATGGCTTCCATTCCGCGAATCAAAAATCGTCCCATGTGGGAGATATCAAAGAGGCCACCAAATTTCCTCGTGCCTAAGTGTTCCTCAAGAATTCCCCGTTCATAGGCGACAGGCATCTCCCAACCGGCAAATTCGATCATCTGCCCGCCGTGTTCCTTATGCCACGAATAGAGGGCCGTTCGTTTTAAATCTTTTGGCATACGTCAGCTCCTTCCGATCATCTCACATAATGTTGTTTAACTTTTTAACACATTTTAAGTAAGATTTGGATAAGTGTTTCAATAAACTCGCTCCTCTCTTCCTATGCATCGAAAGAAATTCCCAGAAGCCCGTTCATTCGTGAAATACTTAGAGGATTTGGGGGGATTGGAATATTAACTTTTAACTAAAAGTTAATATTAGAAGAAAAGGCCGAAATCGGTCGGAGGGAAAGATTACGTATTTGTGGAGTACACCTACGAATGTTCAGTCTAAGATACTCCTGAAAGTCGACGATTATGGATAGAAATGTGCATAACCAAAAGAATGAGAATGGGGTGGGCTGCGGCCAACAGCCCACCCCGTTCAGTTTAATTTCACGTCTGAACGCAACTCGTTCAGTAATGCAGGAAAAATGGCTGGCGTCTTAGTATTTGGTCTACTATTTGGGTAGTTCAAACGTTCCCGTCCACCGGCCGCATCCTTGATCCGTGCCTGGCATTATCGGCTTGCCGAGTGTGATAGCTCTAACTTTGCCGCTGCCTTTGATGCCTTTCCATTTACCGGTCCCCTGCAGAAACTTACAATTACTTTCCGTTTCACCCGGAGTGCGGGTGGTCTCCAGGATGACAAAGTCTCCATCGGGGTCCATGAACTTGTGGTAACCTAACCCGGTCCGTTGGCCAGCCATAACCTTGATAGAAGTTATTCAATGGGTTGTCATGTTATCGAAAACTTTGTTCTCAAGATTGCTCATGATGATGCCCCTAGAATCGGAGCTCGTGACTGTCAATTCTTCAGTTGCTGAGAGTATATTTTGTGTCGAAGAGCCGCATAGCGTGAAATCAAAAGGTTGCGCCGCATGTGCAACTGGGATGAATAAGAACAAGCCAAAGAAGATCGCAACCCCTCTCCTCCATCTTTTGATAAGTATCATGTTAAGCCTCCTTCTTCTCAATGGGGAAAGCTGGTGTTTTGTTGGGTTTGCTACTTTTGGACATAAGAAAGGTAAAATCAAGAAAGCCTCCAAAGGGAATAGAACCCCCTTGGAGGCTTCATATTGGCATCTTCTGGAAATCCCATTTCATAAATCCCTCAACGTACAAGGTCAGGGTGTAAGGTTGATTAGGAACGGCTGAGAAACAACAATTTGAAAATACTTCTAAATGATTAAACCGTCAAGGGGAAAATATTCTTGTGGGAAAATATTCTTGAAACTTAACCCTTCTTGCTGATTTTAGTTTGAAATGTTGTATTGAAGGGCAAAAATTGAAAAACGAGATTACAGGAAGGAACATTGCATGGGCATCCCCTCGGTTGCCTAACAAATAGGCACGCAGACCCGCCACGGATCGCCCAAGAACAGCCGTTAGAGTGAATAGTTCTTTTGGAAAGTCGCAAGGTCCTTTCCGCTTCTTTCAATGTATATGCCGTTCCCCGCAAGATGCCCTCTGAAGACTTACCCTCATAATCAGCAGAAGTCTCTCCAAAATGAGAGATTCTCAATTTTGAGGAATATGCCCATTTGAATAATCGAGCGGCAAAAAAGAGGTTTGGGAACTTATCCGTAATTCCCTGCTTCAAAAGCAGAATTGCGGAGAGGGTCGTCAGGGGTCATCTGAGAGGTGAACAGAAAAACCCTTCTTATCCATTCAACGTTCCACCTACTTATCTTCGATGTGAGCTAATCTTCAACCTTGATGATTACGGGAAGAAAGGAAGTATAACGTTCGAAATCAGCTGCGTTGCCCGTAGGGCAACGTCAGCTGGATTGATTTGTTATGACGTTTTTTTTATTTGATACACATATAAAACTAATGCTGGAACAAAGAATAGTGTGCACAATGTGTATATTGCTGAATGTCCTAAAATACCATACAGAGGATTAACAGTTATTGGATAAAATGGTTTTATATCTGCATATAATGGTGAGTCCAACAAAATATGAAAGCAAGCCCCCATGCTACCAGATAGTATCATTTTGGTTTTTGATGGTTCAAAAGGGAATCTGAATACATTTTGCATGATCATTTTGATTGGTGCACGAAATATCCATGCCGTTATGCCCCATATAGCACCCAAAGCGATAGCTCCAATAAAAGTGTGAGCGTATCCGTGAAGCGGATAATGCAGATTGCTTGTCATGACGAGCAATGGCTCAATATCAATGACCACATTTGCCAGAACGAAAGCAAACACATCTATTTGTTTGTATAGAGGTATTGCGACCGTTGCGCTTGGCCCGAAATGAAAAGGTGTGAATGGCATATATTTATTAGGTTATAACATTCAAACTCACCTGCCTTGAGCGCCGCGAAGCGACGGGAAAGGTCAGGTGTAGTGCGTGGTTAGATGTTTTTTTCCAATAATCTTTAAGCCATTTATCTCTAAACTCAGGGTCATCTCCCGAATCAAGGGTATAGTCAATTAGAGTTTCATCTTTATTGAATATATACATAGGCGGTCCTGAAGGCAAAGTCCATTTGAGGAGAGGGCCTTTTCCTATTTTGTATATTTTATTATCAATGGCTATTTCTGTTATATCTAGATTTGTTCCTAGATTCTTTTCGATTTCTTTAATTGTGGCATATTTGTGAAGCGGTGCAAATTTCTTTGGGATATAATAAAAACGGCCATATATCATTGGAGCGAAGGTGTATAGTAGAAATCCAATGAGAATAATCCATAAGATAATTTCTATTTTCTTTTCAATATTTTTATTTTTCATCTAATTAATTTTTTATGCTGCTTCCGCGTTTTCGTAAGTCTTGAACCAAGAAAGGCTCTCTGCTGCTCAAAAAGATTCGAATTTCCTACCATTTTTCCAGAAAAGATCGTTTCAAACAATATTATATAGAATTGAGTTAATTTCAGAATGAATTATTCATAAGGGTCGAGCATAGCCACGTCGTTCATTTGTGGTTGTAATATACACTTTTTCTAAAATAAAGGAAGTGTAGAGTTCAGGAAGGAGTCCTCAATAACAGTGGGTGTGAAGGATACCTACTACTAAACAGTGTAAGGATGTTGAAACTATTAAAGATTTCTAGCAGGAACATTAAATATTCAAGCTCACCGACACAACTAAGGAAAGTCCCATTCAACGCAATATTAGGTGCTGGGTTTTCCTCTCTAAAGTTTACATTCGTTACCTACTCTAAAGTATTTGTTATTCAACCAGACCATAGGGCTTAACTTGTCGTTCATTTTAAATCCCACCACTTCGGCAATATAGATCGCATGGTTTCCT
>Ga0315281_10014707_pt1 | contig 10535 bp, 11 predicted proteins | sample YL17G07_0_MG_FD_204540 | JGI IMG/M metagenome (GOLD analysis project Ga0315281, IMG submission 204540) | Sediment microbial communities from Yellowstone Lake, YNP, Wyoming, USA - YL17G07_0 | ecosystem: Environmental > Aquatic > Freshwater > Lake > Sediment | place: USA: Wyoming | collected...
GTACCGTTTACCTTCGTCCATCGTCAGAGTAATCCTTTCTGTTTTCATACCCTGACATTTTCACGTAGCAGTTAGACCCTGACATAATTATGTTGCAACGACAATTTGCTGAGGGTGGCTTTGACTAATTCTACTGTTGCGTATATGATTTATCGACGATGTAGAAGTTGTTAGGCAAAGGTCATTCGGTAGATGTCTGTTCGGTAAATTATAAACATGCTGAGAGGGGGGGGCTATGGGGAATATTCCCAAAAAGGCCGAGGAAAGAATCGTTGCGGGCTTGAGACGGTTGCAACCGGTTATCCAATCAGCCAAAGATCGGGACATCCACGAGGCCGACACCGTAACCATCATCAAGGACATGCTTCAGGAAATTTTTGGTTACGACAAATACACCGAGGTTTCTTCCGAGCATCTGATAAGGGGAACATACTGCGATCTCGCGGTGCAGGTGGACGGCAAGGTGCAGTTGCTCATAGAAGTAAAAGCGGTGGGTGTCGACCTAAAAGACGCACAGGTAAAGCAGGCCATTGATTACGCCGCCAACAAGGGGGTGGACTGGGTGGCACTCACCAACGGCCATTCATGGCAGGTTTACAAGATGGACTTTTCCCAGCCCATAGATAAAGAACTGGTGCTCAACTTGGACATTCTACAATTGAGTTCTCGCTCCGATGAACACATTGAACAGTTGTATCTCCTGACGAGGGAGGGGAGGAGCAAGTCGGCCTTGGATGAATACCAAGTTCAACGTCAGGCCATGAGCCGGTATTCGCTGGCCGCGATTGCCTTGAGCGAACCCGTGCTGGCCATGATGAGGCGCGAGCTGAAAAGACTTTCACCTTCCGTCAGGATTGAGGCTTCCGATATTAGCGCCGTACTGGCGAACGAGGTGTTCAAACGCGAAGTAGTGGAGGGTGAAAAAGCGGAAGCGGCGAGGAAAAAGGTGAGCAGGGCATTAAAGAAACAAGAGCGTGCGAAACAGCAGGAAAAAGGAGCTGATGCGTCAGCGGCCGTGGCGGTCGCACCGACCTCGCAAGGAGCGGAAATACGGAAACTGTAGGTCAAATGGAAATCCGGGAAAGCTATACTTAATTCACTTCGTTTTGCTTTGTGTGGTTAATTCATTGCCCCCGAGCACTTGCCCTTGGTTGACTGGTGTGGGCTTTTGGCATAGCATTCCCTCAATATTCTAAAATTAGGGGATTACTGTTGAACAAAGTTGTTTTCCGCATGCATTGTCCGGACAGGTCTGGGATAGTTCATTTCGTCTCGGGCCTCATAGCAAAAAAGCTGGGTGGAAATATCAGCTCCACGCAGGAGCTAATCGTGACCAACGGCGGCGAGGGCAAGCTGGCCCGCGAGTTTTTCATGCGGGTTGCCTGGGAGACGAGGCGCGGGGCGGACAGGGACGAGGTCGCCGCTTTTTTTGAGCGCAACCTAAAGAGCTACAAGGCTGTGTTCTCGGTCGTGGACGCCGACAGGCGCGACAGGCTGGCGCTTTTCGCCACGCGCGAGGCGCACTGTCTCATAGAGGTGCTGGCCGCGCACTACCAGGAGATTCTTCCGGCGGAAATTCCGCTGATTATAAGCAACCGTGAGCACGAAAAAGTGGTCAATCTGGCTCGCATGTTCAACGTGAATTTCTGCTATGTGCCGTACGACAGTGGCATGGGGGCGAAGGAGAAAAAGCAGGCGCTTAAAAAACAGACGGATCTTCTGCGGGACTACGAAATCGACGTTGTGGGCCTCGCCAGGTATATGCAGATAATCCCGCCGGGGATGATAGACAAGTATCCGCACCGCATCATCAACATCCATCACTCGTTCCTTCCCGCGTTCGTCGGCGCACGCCCGTATCACCAAGCGTACGAACGGGGCGTGAAAAAAATAGGGGCCACGGCCCATTTTGTCACCGCCCGTCTGGACGAGGGGCCGATTATCGAGCAGGACACCGAGGATGTCGTGGATCAAAGCACGGTGGAGAACTACATCGAGATAGGAAGGGGCATCGAAAAGCGCGTGTTTCTGGGGGCGCTAAGGAAATATCTGGAGCGCAAGCTCGTGGTTCACGGAAACAAGGTCATCGTATTTACTTGACGCGTCCGGGTTCGGGCGAATGAATCTGTTGACTATGGAATTTGACTGTGAGTAAATACCGCCTTTCCCGGTTTGCGGGATGGGTTTCTCAATTTTTTTGGGAAGGGGTGAGTCTTAATGCTTAAGGTTGCCGTCATGGGTTGCGCCGGGCGCATGGGACGCGAGATAGCCGGACTGGTGCTCGAAAACAACAATCTGGTTCTTTCCGGCGGAGTCGAGCGCAGAGGACATCCTCTTGTTGGAAAAGATATGATAGCGGCACTGTTAGGATCTCCCGGCTTTGGGTTGAACCGTCCCGAGGCGATAATTAGCGACGACCTCAAGGAAATAATCGGCGGCATTGACGTGGTGATTGACTTCACCAACCCCGAATCATCAATGGAGCATTACCGGATTGTCGCCGATGCAGGCAAGGCGATAGTCATAGGGACGACCGGATTTTCGGCGGGACAGATAACAACAATGGAGTCTTTCAGGGAAAAGGCGGCCTGTGTCCGCTCCCCAAACATGAGCATCGGTGTTAACGTGATGTTCAAGCTTGTGGCGGAGGCGGCGCGAATGCTCTCCTCCTATGACATGGAGATAACCGAGATTCATCATAATCTTAAGAAAGACGCGCCGTCCGGCACGGCGATGCGGCTTGCGGAAATACTGGCCCGCGAAACCAAGCGCGACCTGTCGAAGGTCGGCGTGTACGGCAGGCACGGGCTTGTCGGCGAGAGGAAACCTGATGAAATAGGCGTCATGAGCCTGAGAATGTCGGACGTGGTCGGGGAACACACGGTGTTCTTCGGCGGACAGGGCGAAAGGGTGGAGATTACACACAAGGCGACGAGCAGGAAAAATTTTGCCGCCGGGGCGGTGTTGGCCGCCGGCTGGCTCGGTGGTAAGAAAAACGGGATTTACGACATGCGGGACGTTCTGGGTCTTTGACCATATGTCCCTGGTCGTATTGGGCGCCATACTTGCGGTATTGGTGATTTTGCTGGTTGTGAACGGGTATTTTATAATGCGCGAAAAAGACAAACCCGAAAGTAAAGATAGGGAAGGGGAAAATGGGCATAACTGAGTTTCTTCGGCCCGAATGCATAATACTGGATTTGACGTCCAAGACGAAGCACGATGTGTTCGAGGAACTCGCGGGGACGTTGATCACGGCGAACCTCATGGACAAGGCCGGCGTTGACGCGCTGGTTCAGAAGCTGGAGGACAGGGAAAAACTCAGCACCACGGGAGTGGGAGAGTCGGTGGCGATACCGCACGCTTCAATCGAGGGGTTCGACCAAACCGTCATCGCCATCGGCATCGTGCCCCAGGGGGTGGAGTTTGCCGCCGTTGACAACCAGCCGGTCAAGGTGGTTTTTATGATTATCGGTTCCCAATCCGTGCCGCGGTTGCACATACAACTTTTGGCGAGGATAGTGAGGCTTTGCAGGAACAAGGAATTGATGGGTAAGCTTCAGGCTGTGTCGACTCCGCAAGAGGCGATGGAAGTCTTAAAAGCGGTTGACAATTGAAGGGTTAACCCGCCGCATAGCACTTGTATTCTGCGCTTGCATTTTTTTGCAATCGGACGATAATAGGTCAATATACGATTTGTTTCAAAAAGAGCCGGGGGGCCGGCTTTGGATTTTCATGGTTAATAGCGAGGCGTGCATAAGCTTGGCGGCACATCCGCCAAAACAAATGTTTAACGCGCTCTTATAAGGAGGCTGAATGTCCGGTGATGAAATGCCCGATAGGGGCGAGGGTGGCGAGGGTGGCGAGGGCCACAAAAAAGCAAAGTCTAAGGTGGCCCTGCTCGCCATCATTGGAGCCGTTGTTCTGGCGTTGATAGGCGGCGGAGGTTTTTTAGCCGCTTCTATGATGGGCAAAAAAAAGGACAAGGAGGCACAGGAGTCCAAAGAACCTTCCAAAGAGGGCGCCAAAGAAGAGGCGGCTCCCCCCAAGGAAGAAGCGAAGGGGGGCGAAAAAGGCGCCGAAGGAGAGGGGAAGCACCCTGGCGGCGGGACTTTTGTTTCGCTTGACCCGATTATCGTCAATCTTTCCGGCGACGAGGGAAAGCGGTTCATGAAAGTCACCATGCAGTTGGAGATGGCCACCACAGGGGCTGTCGGCGAGGTGCAGAACAAAATGCCGCAGATTAAGGACTCGGTTATAACGCTTATCTCCTCCAAGTCGGCCGAGGATCTTTTGACCCCGGACGGCAAATTTAAGCTCAAGGAGCAGTTGATTACCAGAGTGAACGCCACTTTGACCAACGGCACGGTGAAGAACGTATTCTTTGTGGAATTTATAATTCAGTAAATCCTAACTTTTTGGGGGTTGCAAAGTTTAACGTATGAGCCAAGTACTTTCACAGGACGAAGTCGACGCCCTTTTGCGGGGCGTTAGCGACGGCGAGATAGAAACGGAGGCCGAGGATCTCGGCGAGGGATCCGGTATCGTCGCCTACGACCTCACCAGCCAGGAGCGAATAATCCGCGGGCGCATGCCCACGCTGGACATCATCAACCAGCGTTTCTCCCGCCTGTTCCGCAACTCGCTTTCCACGGCGCTTAGGAAGGTGTTGGACGTGAGCGCGGTGTCGACCGACACGGTTAAGTTCGGCGAGTTCATAAAATCGCTTCCGGTGCCAGCCTCGTTGCATATTTTCAGGATGCCTCCGTTGAGGGGATTTGCGTTGCTTGTGGCGGAGTCAAAGATGGTTTTCGCGCTTGTGGACACATTTTTTGGCGGCTCCGGCGAGGCGAAGATGAAGATAGAGGGGCGCGATTTTACGTCAATCGAGCAAAGGATAATCAAGAACGTCGTTCTTATGGCGCTGGTCGACCTTCAAAAGGCGTGGGGGCCGGTGCACCCGATAGAGATGGTGTTCGTCCGTTCCGAGGTCAACCCGCAGTTCGCGGCCATAGTGCCGCCGACGGACGTTGTCGTCGTTATACTTTTCGAGGTCGAAATGGACCAGTTCTCCGGCACGATAACAGTCTGCTTGCCATATTCGACGATTGAGCCGATAATAGGCAAACTCAAGGCCGGTTTTCAAAGCGACCAGCTTGAAGTGGATCTCGCCTGGATTCGCAGGTTGCGAGAGCGCATGGCGATGGCCGAGGTGGAGGTCAAGGTTAAGCTGGGCGAAACGGGGATAACAACCCGCCAGTTTTTGGAAATGAAACCGGGCGACGTGCTTGCGCTCGACACCGACGTCTCGGACGAGCTTTCGGTATACGCCGGCGGGGTGCAGAAATTCAAGGGATATCCCGGCGTGGTAAGAGGCAACAAGGCGATTAGGATATCGCAGGTTGTGGCGAGGAAAACATGATTTCATTTTTTTTAGGGGCATAAATGGCTGACGACATAGGTAACGAAGAAGACCTTTGGGCCGCCGCCGAAGACGAGCTTGAGCAACAAAGAAAGATGCTAAGGGATTCCGCGGCGGAAAAGGCGGCCGGCGGGGGCGCGGCGCAACCGTCCGCCGTGGCGGAGGCGAAGGCTCCGTCCGAAGTTGCCAAGGGAACAGGCGACACCAAGCTGGACATGATTCTCGACATCCCGCTTGGGTTGTCCGTCGAGTTGGGAAGGGCAAAGATGCTTATCAACGACCTTTTGCAACTCGGCCAGGGATCCGTCATCGAGCTTACAAAGCTCGTTGGCGAGCCGCTCGACGTTATGGTGAACAACAAGCTTGTCGCACGCGGGGAAGTTGTCGTGGTCAACAACGAGAAATTTGGCGTTAAACTTACCGAGGTGCTAAGTCCGAGCGAGCGCATAGAAAAACTTGGCTGAGGAACTCTTTCGTCACGTCGCCTCTTTAATAACAACGCTGTAAAAGGCGTTCGAAATAGGCAACCCACGGCACATTTTGGTTGGCGTTCGTTCCGATTATTCGCGGAATAATTCGGGGTAATACTTGTAACAATTATATGAAAGATAAACGCTAAAGTGGAAAATGTCTCATCGGGAATACTAGAGATAGTTCAAAAGGGATACGGGTTTTTAAGGGCCACGGAAAACAGTTTCAGGATAACCCCCGTGGATCCCTACGTTTCACAAAAATTGATTCATTCCATGAAGTTGAAGACGGGAATGGAGATAACGGGCACCGGCAAGGCCCTGCCGAACCAACCCAACATCTCCCTGGACAAGATATTCACCATAGACGGGGTGGAGGTTCCGCCCCCATTGCTGAGGACTCCGTTTCATAAACTGACCGCCATAGACCCGAACGAGCAACTTATTTTGGAGACCGGCCAGAAGCCAATTTCGACCAGGATAATAGACATGTTTACGCCCATCGGCAAAGGCCAGCGCATGCTCATCGTGGCCCCTCCGCGAACCGGCAAGACGACTATCATCGAGGAAATATCCCATGGGATTAAAACGAACCACCCCAACGCCCATCTGATTATCTTTTTAATCGACGAGCGCCCCGAGGAAAGCACGAACTTTAAGCGCACGATAGGCGGGGAGGTCATCGCGACCGATTTTGACCAGCCTGTGAGGGAGCATATACGGATATCGCACATCGTTTTCGAGCGCGCAAAATCTTTGGTTGAGGCGGGGCGGGACGTCGTTTTGATGATAGACTCGCTCACTCGAATGGGGCGCGCCTTTAACCGCGACATAGACAGCCGCGGCAAAACGATGTCCGGCGGCCTTGCAAGCGGCGCGCTGGAGTTTCCGAGGAAGTTTTACGGCTCCGCAAGAAACGTCGAGGCCGGCGGCAGTCTCACCATAATCGCCTCGATTCTGGTGGACACCGGAAGCAGGATGGACGAGCTGATTTTCCAGGAGTTCAAGGGAACGGGCAACTCGGAAATAGTATTGGACAGGCAGTTGTCCGACCTGAGGGTTTTTCCCGCCGTTGATTTTCAAAAGTCCGGCACGCGCAAAGAGGAAAAAATGCTCTCCCCGAACGTTCTTAGAAAGGCGTCCATGTTAAGGCGCGCCATGCTGGACGACAGGCGCGGCGAAAAATATCGCATGTTCCTTGAAAAATTCGAGAAGGCAAAAGGGAACGAGGATTTCCTTAAAAGCATTCCGGACGCATAGTATTTTTAAAAACGGGTAATTCCCCTTAGTTCATGAAAAAAAACATTCTTGCCATAGGGTTGATGTCCGGCACTTCCGCCGACGGAGTCGACGCGGTTTTGATAGGTTTTGGCAGGGAGATAAAACTGCTCTCTTCCGCGTACTACCCATATCCCGCCTCGGTTAGAAAAAATGTCCTAAGGGCCTCCGGGGTCGACGCGGACGTGGGCCTGATATGTAGGCTGAACGCGCAACTGGGAAAAATATTCGGGGCCGCCGCCGTGGATCTGGCCAAAAAAAACAAAGTTTCTTTGGATGACGTGGAGTTCATAGGCTCGCACGGGCAGACGGTTCGCCATCTTCCGTCCGAAAAGAAGTCCGGCATTTCGTCAACATTGCAGATAGGGGACGGAGCGGAGATATCGCAGGCGACCCGTTGTGTGGTGGTCTCCGATTTCAGAACCGCCGACATCGCCGCCGGAGGGTGCGGGGCTCCTTTGGCCCCTTTCGCGCACCATCTTATGTTCTCGTCCAAAAAGACCGACTCCGTGGTTCATAATCTTGGCGGAATAAGCAACGTCACCTGGCTTCCGGCCGGGGGCGGGCTGGACGACGTAGCCGGGTTCGACACCGGCCCGGCCAACATGCTTTTGGATCTTTGCACCGAGAAATTTTTTAACAGGCGGTACGACAAAAACGGAGCCGTAGCGTTAAAGGGGAAAACTGACAAAAAACTTCTTCAGCACTGCCTGTCGCACCCGTTTTTTAAAACGAGGCCGCCGAAATCCGCGGGCAGGGAAAACTTCGGCGTCGAATATTTCAACTCCATCGTCGGCAAATTCGGGGGAGTCGCCCCGGCGGATTTTATGCGGACGCTTTGTTCTGTGACCGCGGAGTCCGCCGTCCGGCAGGCGTTTCGGTTTTTCAAGCCCAAAGGGAAAGTCCGCTGGATAGTGTGCGGCGGCGGCGCGTTTAATCGGGCCGTGATGACCGAGATTAGAGAGCGGATTGGCGGAAGAGGGGAGGTCGTTTCGTCAGGTGCTGTCGGGTTTGACGAAAGGTCGATAGAGGCGGCTTTGATGGCGATACTGGCGTTTCGCACGGTTCAGGGACTTTCGGGCAACCTGCCTAAAGTCACCGGAGCGAAGGAGCCGGCCGTGTTGGGAAAAATATCGCTCCCGAAACCGGACTAGCCGGGTTTTTTTGACAAAAAAGCGGGTTAAAATAGGCGTTGATGGAACATAAGAAACAAAACGGTTAAAGGGCCATTTATATGTGCGCCGCAAAATCCGAAAAGCTTATCAACGACCTGGAGTTCCTGCGGAAATTGTCCGCCATGAAAGTTCTTGTCGTGGACGACCAGAAAAACATGGTGAAAACCATCGAGAATATGTTGACCGGCATCTGCGCGTTCAAACAAAAATCGCATTCCCTAATCAGGGCGTACGACGGAAACGAGGCTGTTTCCGCCCTTGTCAACCAACCCGCCGCTCACACGCACCATGTCGACCTGGTTCTATTGGATTGGAACATGCCTGGTATGCCGGGGATAGACGTGATTAAGGCGATACGAAATTCCAAGCAAGAGTATGTCAAAAATGTGCCGGTCATAATGATAACCGGCGAATCGCTCATGCGCGACGTGAACGAGGCGCTTTACTCCGGCGTGGACAACTACCTGTTGAAACCGTTCGTTCAGGACAATATGCGCGTCCGCATGGTTCCCCTCTTGCGCCGATATTGGTCCGGGCTTAATATTCGTCGCGCCCAGAACCGGAGGACGGAGACCCGCTACCCGGCCGAGGCGCTGAAGATGAAAATAACCGTGGAGTTTCTGGACGGGAGCAAAAAAATCGCCAACGTAATAAATATTTCCAACCAAAGCATGCGGGCGGAGCTGGACAGGCCGGAAAGTTTCGAGACAAAATGTTTTTATTTTCCGTCCATGGACGGCGACGGCGACAATCGTTGCGAGGGCGTCTCGCTCGTGCCGACCATAGATGGGTCGCCGAAACGGATACATCTTCCGTTTTTGATGAAGTACGGGTTTGAATCGCCTACGGCTGAAAAACGTTGGATGGAATGGGTCGCGGCGGCGAAGAAGAATTACGCCCAGTTTCGCGGGAACACCTTGTAAGTCGCCTTCCTTAATTGAGGACAAAGATGGAAGACACTATATATAGTTTTAAGGTAGTTTTAAGGCAAAAACGATTGACGGAAGGGAGAAAAGTCTCGGGGAGTTTAGAGGCAAGACACTTCTCATCGTCAACGTTGCAAGCCGATGCGGGTTCACACCCCAATATGGCGGCTTGGAGGCTCTGTATAGAAAATATAAGGACAATGGACTGGTTGTCTTGGGGTTTCCTTGCAATCAGTTCGGGGGTCAGGAACCGGGGAGTGAACAGAAGATTAAAAGCTTCTGTGAAATAAACTATGAAGTGAGTTTCCCTCTGTTCGCAAAGGTTGACGTTAACGGCCCCGATGCGCATCCGCTTTTCAAACACCTAAAAAAGGAAAAGCGTGGAATTCTATTCACGAAAAGAATCAAATGGAATTTCACAAAGTTCCTTGTCGACCGCAATGGTCGTGTCATAAAACGCTTTAGTCCGGCCACAAAACCGGAAACCATTTCCAAGTACATTTCAAACCTCTTAAGTGTGGGGCTGGAATAAGTCGACGCAATAAATATCGCTCGCATTTGCGGATTGTTCACGATAAACCAGTGAATAATCCTGTCCGTGTTCATTCTTGCATTTGAGAAATCAAGGAGTAGGAGGAAGTGATTTCTCTCATTTTTGAGAATATAAAAATATGTTAGAGAACGGGCTGTTGAAAAACATACTCATTCCGCGCGACCGTCTTCGGCTCGAAAGTTGCAAAGTAAAGGGTATGGGCATGAGAGTCATAAAAATAGGAGCGAGCAAATATCTCTCCTGGCGGGGAAACGCAGTTGAAGTTTTCATAAGCACGATTCGACATGCCATAGATGTAGCATTGAAAAATATGAAATATCCGCCGTTTAAGGCGACGGTATTAATGGGAGGCAATTATAATGTTTGGAAAAAATGTGGAAGCCCAAACCGAATTAATGGTTGACAGACTTGAGTCCTTGCTAATGACAAGTCAAGGCGAGATTGACCGCTACGCCATGAATATTACCTCTCAGATTAACCGACTGTCCGAAATTGGGATAGCGCTTTCCGCAGAGCACGACCTAGACAAGCTGTTGGAAATGATAATGGACGAGGCGAGGCGTTTTACGATGGCAGACGCCGGGACGCTTTACATTCTGGAAAACGAAAGCCTGCATTTTAAAATTATGCAAAACGACACCTTTAAAGTGAGGATGGGCGGGACTTCTGGCCGCGATATAAAGTTGCCGCCCGTGGCGATGGTGAAATCTA
>Ga0315281_10014708_pt1 | contig 10535 bp, 13 predicted proteins | sample YL17G07_0_MG_FD_204540 | JGI IMG/M metagenome (GOLD analysis project Ga0315281, IMG submission 204540) | Sediment microbial communities from Yellowstone Lake, YNP, Wyoming, USA - YL17G07_0 | ecosystem: Environmental > Aquatic > Freshwater > Lake > Sediment | place: USA: Wyoming | collected...
TAAGCGTACGACAGCGCGTCCGAATCACGTTTGTTTGAGTTCAAAACCCTCACCAGTGCTACTCACACACTGGTTCATCGGGTCAGCCTCGCACATCCGTCTTCCCACATCGATTATCAATCAGCAACTGAATGTCGCCTTTGGACGACAGCCTCCAACAATACCCATGAACCACGCCGTTGTCAACTGCTCGGTTCACTCGGTTCGTCGCTTCGGTGATCTCCTATTTTCCGGAGTTTACCTCTGTCGCGCACAAAAAGATATCAGCCATTCCCGTACCAAAAAAAACGCCAGAAAAGGAACGGCCTCCGCACCGCGGAGGCCGCTCCACGCCGATCGCTCGGCATGGGCCATCTAGGAATCGAACCTAGAACCTACTGATTAAGAGTCAGTTGCTCTAACCAATTGAGCTAATGGCCCGTACGGCTCCTGCATCTGGTGCGCCAGGAGGGACTCGAACCCCCGACCCACAGCTTAGAAGGCTGTTGCTCTATCCGCCTGAGCTACTGGCGCCTTGTCCATGGAGTCGGGGCGCCCGGATTTGAACCGGGGACCTCCTGCTCCCAAAGCAGGCGCGATACCAGGCTACGCTACGCCCCGTCTTGTGCTCAGGCGCCAAAATGTAGTGGCGCGCGAAACTGTGGTCAACGCTCCTGCGCTATGTGCTGCAATAACTTGGCAAACGCACGCGCGCGATGACTGACGAGCGCCTTCTCGTCCATCGACAGGTTGCCAAACGTGCGCCCCAATTCCGCCGACGTGAAACAGGAATCGTACCCGAAGCCGCCCGTTCCCGATGGCGCCTCGGAGATCCACCCCGCGGTTTCGCCGCGCGCAACGTGCTCGCGGTGTTGTTCGCCCCCGCAGTACGCGGCCGCGCACACGTACCGCGCCGCCCGGTTCTCAACGCCGGCGAGTCGCGCCAGCAACAAGCGATTGTTCTCGTCGTCGAGCGCCTGCCCCGACAAATCAGGCCGCCCGCTCCAGCGTTTGCTCAACACGCCCGGCGCACCATCCAACGCCTGGACCTCAAGACCGGAATCGTCCGCGAGCGTTGGCATTCCGGACAAGTGCGCGAAATATCGCGCCTTTGCGAGTGCGTTTTCTTCGAACGTGGCAGCGGTCTCGATGTCGCCCTCGCTCGCGGTTTCCGCAATGCCAGCGCTGCGCAAATCGACGACTTCATGACCTCCGGCACCGATCAGGGCACGCAGCTCACGGATCTTCCCGGAACTGCGGGTGGCGAGCAGCAGTCGAACGGTCAGGCCCCCAGCGCGCGACGCTGCGCTTCGTCCAGCTCCCTGATGCCCTTTGTGGCGAGATCGAGCAGCGCGTCGACCTCGCCGCGGGCGAACGTCCCATGCTCACCGGTGCCCTGTACCTCCACGAACCGACCCTCGCTGCTCATGACCACGTTCATGTCCACGTCAGCAACCACGTCCTCGGAATAGTCGAGATCGAGTCGGGCAGCGCCGCCAAGCAATCCGACACTCACGGCCGCCACGCGACGTTGGACGGGCGACACCTTGATGCGGCCGCTGGTCCGCATCCACTCGAAAGCTGCCGCAGTGGCAACGCACGCGCCGGTGATCGCCGCTGTACGCGTGCCGCCATCCGCCTGGAGCACGTCACAATCGAGGCGAACGGTGAACTCGCCGAACTTGAAATCGTCGAGCATCGCGCGGATGCTGCGTCCGATGAGCCGCTGAATCTCTTGCGTACGCCCACCCAGCTGCGCGCGCTCGCGCTGCGTTCGTGTCTTGGTCGCGCGCGGCAACATGGCGTACTCGGCCGTGATCCACCCGAGTCCCGATCCCTTGCGCCACCCCGGAACGCCGTCATCGACACTCGCCGCGCACAGCACCCTGGTGTCGCCAAACGAGACGAGACAACTCCCCTCCGCGTACGGCGCCGCGCCGCGCTCGAGACTCACACGCCTCAGCGCCTCTACCGACCGGCCCGCCCGCACTGGAATTTCATTTGCCACGAAGTTTTTCCACGATGGCCGTAGTCGACTGACCCGGCGTGAGTGCTACGATGACCACGTCTCCGCCGCGTTGGCGAACGTCCTCCGCACCGACGACGCTCGCTTCGGTGTAGTCCCCGCCCTTCACCAGCACGTCCGGCTGCACGGCGCGAATCAGTTCGAGCGGCGTGTCCTGGTCGAATACCACCACGACGTCAACGTCCGCGAGCGCGGCCAGCACCTGCGCGCGCTCGCTTTCAGATCGTACGGGCCTCGACGCGCCTTTGAGACGGCGGACCGACGCGTCGCTGTTGACGCCAACCAAAAGCGCATCACCGTGCTGACGCGCCGCGTGCAGCACGTCGATATGGCCCGGATGCAGCAAGTCGAACACTCCGTTCGTGAACACCATCCGGCGGCCGCCGAGGGAGGCGCGCCAGTGCTTCGCGGCGTCCCAGCTCAACACTTTGTCCCGCGGATGCGGCGCGGCGCTGGCGCTCAATAGGGGCCCTGCGCATGCGGGTCGTAGCGCACACGGCGCTTGAATCCGGGGAGATCGAACGTCTCGTCGTAGTGGGCTTCGATCGTAATCCGCCCCATGTTTTTCCTGACGGTGACGATCCCCGCCTCCACGGGAAGGCCGAGCGAATCCGCGACGAGCTGGAGGCGGGCGCTGATCTCCCCAGTGGGCCGCTGCGAACGGTACCGCACCTCCTGCTCCATCGAATCCTGGTACGCCAGAAAGCGGTAGTGCTTCTGGACAGCCGGGATACCGAAATAACCCAGTGCTGCTACGAAGAGCAGCGACATGAGGCAGCCATACTTTGATTCACCCCGCCTCGAATTCACCATTGTGATTGCGCCCCTTCCACGATGTCGTTCACGATCTTCTCGATAGCCTGCTTGCGCCCATCGGTCTCCGCGCGTTCGGCGTACTCACCCTCCGCTCGCAGGCCGCGAACCTGCCACAGAATCTTGCCTGTCGTCTGGTCCAGTATCTCCACGTCCACGGTGATCTGCAATCGACGGCGCGCCGACAGGGCTTGCCGAGGATCCGCGCTGAACGCCACCGGCACGTCCGGCTCGTAGGTCACGATGGTTCCACGCACCAGCGCATCGGCCTTTTCCTGCGACGCATCCCGAACGCCCAGCCGCTGCTGCAGCTTCTGTCTCAAGTTATCCAGGAGTTCGCCCTGCAATTCGGAGGAGGATGTTTTGTTGTCGAACGGCAACACCGCTATCGTGCGCACGTGCGACGGAAACGCACCCTCGGAAAAACCGTAGTGCACGCCGCACCCGGACACGGCGCATGCAACGGCCAGCACGCGCAGGTTGACTCGTAGGTTGACTCGCAGGTTGATGCCCAGACTGACGCGCAAGTTAGGGAAGGTTCCAGATCGAAGGATCAAACGTGCTGGCGCTATCGGCTCGAGTCACGCTCAGGCTCAGCCGCCGACGGCTGACTGCGTCTCGATACTGGACGCGTCCGTCGGCCAACCGAGACACCGACTCGACGATACGCCCGTCCTTGACGCGCTCAACCCTGCGCAATGTGTCGCGGGCGAACGTGAGGCGCCACGCGACCGGCCTACCAATGTCGGCACGCAGCGTGTCCCCGTCAACGCGTGCGACCGTATCCACCGACGGCGGGACCGCCGAACGGCCGAGGGCCGCCCACATCAGGGGCGCGGGAGGCACCAACTGCCGGGCAAGTCGGCCTCCGTCTTCGGGAAGGCGCAACTCGGAGCCCACCAGGACGGCGGCGCCGCTGCCGATGCCGCCAGCGAGGAAGAAATCGACGCGAGCGCTATCGGGGTATGCCATCCGCGCCGCGCCCTCGCCACGCCCCTCGAAATCCCGGTCCTCGAGAGTCCACGTGAACACCAAGCGCTGGTGACCCCTCTGAAGCGCCGCGTCGGGAAAGCGATTTGGAGCAGGATTGCCCGTCAGCGGTCGCAGACGGGGCGCGCACGCGGAAGTCACCATCATCGCGCCGAAGATCGCTGCGTCCCGGGCACGCTTGACGAGTCGGGCATGCGTCACGCGCCACCGCTCATCTGGCGGCGGAGTTCTGCCGGAAGCGTGGCAGGTCGGCCCGTGGCGTCCAGCGATACCAGAACCGTCCGCGCCGACGCCAGGCGAGCGCCGGACTCGGCGTGGGAAATGGTGTAATCAAAGGTCACCGAGCGCGACCGCACCTCGGTGAGCGCAGTGTGCACGCGGACGAGATTGTCGTAGCGGGCGGCGCCATGGTAGCGGACGGACAATTCCGAGACCGCGAGGGCAATCCCCTCGCGCTCCATGTCGGCGTAGCTGCGACCGGTGAGCGACCGAATGAGTTCAGTGCGACCCATTTCACACCAAATGAGGTAGTTGGTGTGATACACCACTCCCATTTGATCCGACTCCGCGTATCGAACTCGCAGTTCCAGGTCGTGGGTTGCGCTCACGCCAAGAACGTAAACGGCCTTTGTAAAGGCCGCTGGCCGCGATAGTATGTCGGCGTGCTCCCCGCTCCGGTCTATGTGATCTCAGACGCGCATCTCGGCTACGCCACGCGCGACGCGGAGCGGTCCCTGGTGCGCTTTCTCAGGCACCTGCACGGTCGCGCGGGCGCACTGGTGATCAACGGCGACCTGTTCGAGTTCTGGTTCGAGTGGCGCCGGGTGATGCCCCGGGGAACATTCCGCGTTCTGGCAGCATTGTCCGACCTTCGCGATGCCGGTGTTCCGGTGGTGATGGTCGCCGGCAACCACGATTGCTGGGGCGGCGAGATTCTGCGCGACGACGCGGGAGTCGCATATCAGCTCGATCCATGGGAGGGCGAGCTCGCCGGCTGGCGGGCCCGCATCGACCACGGCGACGGGCTGCGGCCCGCGGAAGACCGGCGGTACCGGATGCTGCGACGAGTCCTGCGGCATCCGCTGGCGATCACGCTGTTCCGTTGGCTGCACCCGGACTGGGGTTCGGCGCTCGCGGCGGGATCGTCGGCGAAGAGTCGCTCCTACCAGGCGCGTGACGGCGGCGCCGGATTGCGCCAGGCGGCCGAGCGCCAACTGCAGGCGCGTGCTTCACTGGAATTATTGGTGTATGCGCATTCGCACGTAGCAGCGCTGGAACGGCTGGGCGGCGGCGTGTTTGCCAATGCCGGTGCGTGGCTCGACTCGCCGACTTTCCTGCGCGTGCAGCCAGATCGAATTGAGTTGATGCGCTGGACAGGCGATGGCGAGGGCACGGTGCTCAACACCGTCCTCCGTACCCGGGGCTAGCGAAGGGCTGGGCGCACAACCAGCGAACTACCAGCGAAACCCGAGCGATACGCCCGCAGATTGGCGCGTGCCGCGCACCGCGACCTCGCTCGGCAAGTCCCAGAGCAACGCCGAGACGAACGCGTCGGCCGCCGCGAACAAATGGTTCGCAACCAGCACGGCGACCCAATCCTCCACGTGCTCCTTTCGCACTCTGATGAGCGCGCGCGGGAATGCCGTTCGCTCATACCGCGGAGCTGCGGCGCCGGAGGCGTCTACGTAGGCCACGAGCACGCTGTCGTTTGCGTTGCGCCGAGCCTCTCGCACATCCAGTGCGGATTCGCGAATCATGATGAAGGACGCCGCTTCGAAGGCCAGGAACATTGCCCCGGAACGGTGTCGTCCGAGCATCGACTGCGAATACCCGGGAAAGGCGAGCGACGCAAGAAAGGCCCGACGCGGCGACAGCGGAGGGCGGCTCCCGGGCGACGCCGTCTGCGAATCGACGGTGCGCACAGTATCCACTGCCTGGGCGGGCACCACCGAGGCAGCCAGCCAGAACGCGGCGACAGCGAGCGCGGAATACACCGGACGGTTCACGTCCGGTTGTACCCCACTCGCTGGCGGGAGTGTATGGGAATCGAACCCACCCAACCCGACGATGTCAGGTCACACTGGTTTTGAAGACCAGGAAAGCCACCAGGCTCCATCCACCCCCGTATCACGCGAGCACGAGGCCCATGGGTCCCGGCGACAGCACTTCGCCGATCTCCACAGCTTCCGGAACGAGCGAAACATACCGAGCGACTTTGTCCGGCGGCACAGCAACCAGCAAGCCGCCCGACGTCTGCGGGTCGATCATGAGCACGCGGTCCACCTCGCCCGCGGCGCCCCAGTCCACCATCGGCGCGAGGTACGCGAGGTTGCGATCGGCGCCGCCCGTGCGCACGCCGCGATTCGCGGCTTCGCGCGCACCGGGGAGCAGCGGCACCTGTTTCACGACAATCCGGATCGTGACGCGACTCGCGCGCGCGATGTGCGATGCGTGTCCGAGGAGCCCGAATCCTGTGATGTCGGTGGCGCACTTGGCGCCCACGTCGAGCGCCGCGCGACTCGCCGTGGCATTGAGCGCGCACATGCTCGCCACCAGTGCGTTCATCTCCGCAACGGGCAGGTTCCCGTTCTTGGCTTCGGTCGCCAGCAACGCGGTTCCGATCGCCTTCGTGAGCAGGAGGCGATCCCCCGGCTTGGCTCCTGCGTTCGTGAGCAACCGCTTGGGGTGCGCGCGACCGGTCACGGCCAGCCCGTACTTGAGCTCCTCGTCGATGATTGTGTGGCCGCCAACGATGAATGCGCCGGCCTCGTGCACTTTGTCCTGCCCGCCGCGGAGGATTTCGCGCAGCACATCGAGCGGCAATTTCCCTGACGGGAAGCCGACAATGTTGAGCGCCGTCATCGGTTCGCCACCCATGGCGTAGACGTCCGAGAGCGCGTTCGCGGCCGCGACCTGCCCGAAGAGGTACGGGTCGTCGACGATCGGCGCGAAGAAGTCCACCGTTTGCACGAGCGCCGTGTCGTCGGACAGCAGAAAGACCCCTGCGTCGTCCAGCGTCTCGTGTCCCACCAGCAGACGCGGATCTGAACGGCTCGGCAATCCTTCGAGCGCCTTCGACAGGTCACCCGGACCCAGTTTGGCCGCTCAACCGGCGCAGCGCGCGAATGACGTCAGCCGGAAGATTTCCTGTCGCGTCGCGTTGGTGGACATCGGACAGAGAGGGTGAAGGGTTCGGCGTGCAGTGTACGGCGTGCAGTGTACGGCGTGCAGTGTACGGCGTGCAGTGTACGGCGTGCAGTGTACGGCGTGCAGGGTGCAGCGCCTATGGAATTACGGCGATCGCATCGATTTCGACGAGGACGCCGCGTGGAAGCGCGGACACCTGCACCGTGGAACGCGCTGGGCGCGCTCCGCCAAGCACGCGGGTGTAAATCTCGTTCATTGCGGGGAAATCGTTCATGTCCTGCAAGAAGACGGTTGTCTTCACGACATCCTTCCAACTCGCGCCGCCCGCGACCAACACGGCCGTGAGATTGTCGAGGACGCGTTCGGTCTGCTTCTTCACGTCACCGGCGATCACCTGCCCCGTGGCGGGATCAATGGGAATCTGGCCGGCGGTGAAGAGGAATCCGTTGGCGGTGGTGGCCTGCGAGTAGGGTCCGATGGCCTGTGGGGCTTTGTCGGTGTTGACGCTCTTCACGGTCACGGGGGATCAGCTCCGGTTCGGTGTTCGAGGTGGATGATATCCAGTTCGCGGCCGGCGCCACAGTGCAACTACGACGGGAGGCCGAAGAATCGCGCCGCGTTGTCGCTCGTGGCGAGCCCCAGCTCCTCGGGCCGGACGCCGCGCGCGTCCGCCAGCCGAGCGAGCGTGAGGCTCACCCAGGCCGGTTCGTTGCGTTTGCCACGGTGCGGCACGGGTGCCAGGTACGGCGCATCGGATTCCACCAACACGCGATCGGACGGCGGAACTCGCAGCAGTGCGTCGTCATTCCACTTCTTGAACGTGATCACGCCGCTGAAGGAGAGGTGCCAGCCGGCATCGAGCGCTGTGACAGCGAGCTCGCGCGGGCCGGTGAAGCAGTGCAGCACACCAACCACGCCGCGCTTCCCCGCCGCGACGACCATCGCGCGCGTGTCGTTCGTGGCTTCGCGTGTGTGGACAACGAGCGGCCGCGCGGTCTCGGCAGCAATCGTGATCTGGCACTCGAACGCCGCCATCTGGCGATCGCGCGGCGAATGGTCGTAATGGTAGTCGAGGCCGCACTCGCCAATCGCGACGGCGCCACCGTGGACACCCGCCCGAATCGCGGCGCCATCGCGTTCCGCGTCGAAGCCCGCGGCGTCATGCGGGTGCACGCCAATCGTGTGAAAGACGAGCCCGGGATGTTCCTGCGCGATGGCCCGCGAGCGCGCTGCCGCAGCGATCGACTCTCCGATACACACGAGAGCGCGCGCGCCGGTTCGGCGCGCGCGCTCGATCACCGCAGATCTGTCTGGATCAAAGGCCTCGTCCGCGAGGTGGACATGACTGTCCACGAACGTGGCCATGGCGCGTCAGCGCCCGCCCATTTCACCCGAGTCCTTCTGCTTGCGGCCCTCCGCGAGCGCGCGCGACGTACCCTTGTTCTCGCCGTCGCTCCGCGGCCAGCGATACTCGATGTACAGCAGCAGCGCACCGGCGACGTACACGGAACTGAACGTGCCCGTGACGATGCCGAACGTCATGACCCACGAGAACGGACGGATGACCTCGCCGGCGAAGAGCAGGAGCGCGACGGTTGCCGCCAGCGTCGTGGCGTGCGTCATGATCGACCGCGGCAGTGTCTCGTTGATGGACCGGTTGAGCACGTCGCGCAGCGATTCACGCCGCTGTTTGCGCAGGTTTTCGCGGACGCGATCGAAGATGATGATCGTGTCGTTCAGTGAGTATCCGATCACCGTGAGGATGGCCGCCACGACCGTGAGCGACACCTCGAGGTGCATCACCGAGATGAACGCGATGGTGGTGATCGTGTCGTGCGCAGTCGCGGCGACTGCCGCAACGCCGAAGCGCCACTCGAACCGCACGGCCAGATAGATCAGCGTCACGGCAAACGAGATGAGGATCGCCAAGAGCGCATTGCGGCGAAGCTCGTCGCCCACGCGCGGACCGACAAACTCACCGCGCCGCACCGTCACCCCGTCGTTGCCGTACTTCGCCTGGAGCGCGCGTTGGATCTGCATTCGCGAGCTGTCTACCGCCGCCTCTTCGCCCCCGAGGCGAACCCGCACCGTGTATTCCAGCGGCGATCCGAACTGCTGAAGTTCCGCGCTCGAATATCCGGCGGCTGAAATGACGGCACGCAATTCGTCGCCCTGTGGTGGTTGCGCGAACTGCACCTGCATCAGAGTGCCGCCGGTAAACTCGATGCTGTAGTTGACGGGCGCCTTGCCACTGGCAAAACGCTGGACCACCATGCCCACTCCAAGAACGATGAAGGCGACGGTGAGGGCCACCATCACCCGCCAGAACTTGATGAAGTCGTAGTTCGTGCCGTGCAGGATTCGAAGCATCAGATGCTCAGTGTGTCGAGGCCGCGCTTGCGCTGGAGCCAGACCATGAAGAAGGTGCGTACGATGAAGATCGCGCTCACGAGTGAAGCGACGATACCCGCGATCAGGGTCACGGCGAACCCTTTGACCGGGCCGGTGCCGTACTGGTACAACACCGCCGCGGTGAGCATCGTCGCGACGTTGGAATCAATGATCGCGGGCATCGCGTGCCGGAAGCCCTCATCGATGGCCGTGCGGATGGTCTTGCCGCGATCCATCTCCTCCCGGATGCGTTCAAAGATCAGCACGTTCGCGTCCACCGCGATGCCAATCGAGAGCACGAATCCCGCGATGCCTGGCAGCGTGAGCACGGCACCGAAGAACGCCAGGATCGCGAGAGTGAACAGCCCGTAGAACCCCAGCGCCAGGACTGCGAGCAGCCCCGAGAGCCGGTAATAGATCGTCATCACGAGCACGACCAGCACAACCGCAAGCAGCGATGCGCGCACGCCCTTGTCGATCGAGTCCTGACCGAGGCTCGGCCCGATGCTGCGGACCTCGGCGACGCGGAGCGGCACTGGCAGCGCGCCTGCGCGCAGCACGAGCGCCAGGTCCTGCGCCGCTGCGAGGTCCTTCCCGCCCATGGTGATCTGCCCGTTGGTCGAAATCGCGCCCTGAATCACCGGAGGCCGACCCATGACCCGGCCATCGAGCACGATGGCCATATAGTCGCCGATGTGCTTGCCGGTTTCGGAGCGAAAGCGCCGACCACCCACATTGTTCAACTTGAACGTCACGATCGTGCCCTCCATCGGTGACGTCGACGGCCGCGCATCGATGAGATCTTCGCCCGTCATGATGGCACGCGAGTCCAGCACGTACAGCATCCGGTAGGACTTGCCCGCGATCGTCGTGGAATCGGTGCCCCATTGCAGCGACTTGGCCGGCGGGAACGCGGCGCGCACTGCGGAGTCCTCGAGAAATACGGTCACGCGCGGCACGGCACTCATCTCGATGAGGTACTCGCCCTGCATTCCACCCTGCTGAATGAGGTTCGACAGCGCGCCGCCGCTGGCCACCAGCGAGTCCGCGCGCGTGGTGTCTGGCTTCTCGGCGGGCCTCTTCGATGTGCCGGCCTTCTTGCCCGTGTCGGCCGCCTGCAGCAGACCTTCGAGGCCGCGAGGAGTGGCAGCAGCGGGCGCCGCATTCGGAGTCGCAGGCGCCAACTTGC
>Ga0315281_10014709_pt1 | contig 10535 bp, 11 predicted proteins | sample YL17G07_0_MG_FD_204540 | JGI IMG/M metagenome (GOLD analysis project Ga0315281, IMG submission 204540) | Sediment microbial communities from Yellowstone Lake, YNP, Wyoming, USA - YL17G07_0 | ecosystem: Environmental > Aquatic > Freshwater > Lake > Sediment | place: USA: Wyoming | collected...
CAAATGATATTCGCGCAACAGTTGATCAGTCTGACAACATGGTTGCAGAACTTCGTGCAGCAGGTAAGTCAGTCGAATATATGAGAATTAATGGAATGGGTCATGGTACTGAACGCTGGACACAAAGCCTCAAGATTTACCGGAAAACTGAGGACTTTCTCAGCGATTGCCTTGGTGGTAGAAGCAGTGGATTTGACTACTATGAATTAGGTGCATGGGCTCTATAAAAGCAGGAAATAATTTATTGGCGAATGACCGCAATTCGGAAGCGAATTAAGAGGATTGACTGGCTCTTATGGGCACTAATACGACACTCACACCTCCGTTCTAAATTATTTTCCAATACACAAACTTTCGCACGGCACGCCGTCGTGATTTCCATCCAGCGATTTCACTCCGCACTTTGAAAAATACTTCTTTGCTTCTTCACAAGAGGACATCTGGCTGCACAAGTGCTTTTTGCCACAAGCCAAATTTCCCTGCGCAGTTGTACCTGAGCTGCCTGCATGTGTCTTGGCTAGATGTGTCCTGCGCCACTGCTCTGGAGAAACAGGCTGCACGCCGTTTGCCCACAGGCCAACCCTCGCCTGCTGCGCTTGCTTGTTAAGCGACAAGTAGCGTTTGTTGCTGTGGAAGTGTGAATACTCCCACGCCATCCCTTTTTTGACCTGAGCCTCATTCACGCTTTTTCCATTTATGCTGATTTCGGCAATCAGGCGGCCGTAACTATCCACAGCCTTGCTGTTTACGTGCACCTGCTTTTTCAGCACCATATTCGCAAGTGCATCACGTGACTCCTTGCCGAACGCCTGATCTGATTCTGGTGCATCTATATTGGCTAACCGTACTTTGACCTTCTTGCCGTCTCGCAGCACCATGACGGTATCACCATCCATCACCACGATAACCTTGGCATCGAATTCCTCAGCCTGCGCAATACCCAACGCACTTATCAGCATTCCAGCAAGCAGGCAACTCCTCATGGCATCAGGCTTTTAACTAGCGCGAGACATAACAAGGCATAACCAGCCGCCAGCAGATCATCAAACATGACCCCCAAACCGCCATGCAGGTTTTCATCAAAATGTTTAATGGGTTGTGGTTTTACGATGTCGAAGTAGCGGAACAAGACAAATGCAAATATCTGCCAGTAAATACCTTCAGGTGTAAAAAATAGCACCAGCATAAAGGCCACGATCTCGTCCCATACGATGCCGCCATGATCCGGCACACCAAGTGCACGCCCGGTTTTGTCGCACATCCAGATGCCGATAACAAACGCAAAAATGAGCAACAGCAGGAACAGGTACTCATTCATCAATGGAACCAGCAGCCAGTACAGGGGGAAGGCGACTAGGGTACCTGCCGTGCCCGGCCCCTTGGGTACAAGCCCGCTGCCAAAGCCAAGCGAGCAGAAGTGCGCGGGATGACTGAACAGCAAATACAAATCCGGCTTCAGATAAAATTTTTCATTTGAAATGCTCATATCCGGTCTCCATGATTGTCATTTCACTGCCATCTTCTGCATACACTTTGCAACCTGAGCCAGCGCATATTTTACCAATGCAAGTAAGGGGTATCTTCATCCTGGCTGAAAGCATTTCCAGCTCGGCATGGTTTTCAATCGGAGCGGTAAAACATAATTCGTAGTCATCTCCCCCTGCCAGTAAGTAACGCTGTGCTAATGCCTGCGGTACAACTACAGCATTGCATACGGAGACAGGCAAAGCACAATACTGAATACGAGCACCTGCATTTGAGCGTTCAAGTATATGCCCAAGGTCTGCTAATAATCCGTCTGATATATCAATCGCGCTCGTAGCCAGGCCGCGCAAGGCAATCCCAAGTTCAACGCGCGGCTGGGGAAGGTGCAGTGCCTGTGAGGCTACCCTGAGATCTTCCTCACTCAGGGATACTTTGCCCTGCATATGTGCGAGCGCAATAGCTGCCTCTCCCAACACACCCGAGACCCATATTTCATCACCCACCCGAGCTCCATCTCGCCTCAACGCTGTACCCTGCGGCACTTCGCCCATGATAGTGACGCACAGATTAAGCGGGCCGCGCGTGGTGTCACCACCAATCAGCTCCACCTGAAACTGGTCTGCAAGCGAAAAAAATCCTGCGCTGAATTTTTCCAGCCAACCCTCGTCTTCAGTTGGCAAGGATAGAGCAAGTGTTGCCCAGCGCGGCTGCGCCCCCATCGCCGCCATATCGGAAAGGTTTACCGCCAGGGTCTTATGCCCCAGCTTGAAGGGGTCAGTATCGTGAAAGAAATGTGTGCCGCTGACCAGCATGTCGGTGGAGATCGCCAGCTCCATGCCGCTGGCAACGCGCACCAGGGCCGCATCATCACCCACTCCCAGCACTGCGCCGGGGGTGGGGCGGGTAAAGTAACGCTGGATCAGGCTGAATTCGGACAAGGCGACCTCAAGCAAGATAAGAAGAGAGAATTCAAGCGTGCATCTCCTCGAAGTGATCAAGGGACTACGCTTTTGCTTCCCACTTTGGCAAAGGGGGACTGAGGGGGATTTGAAAGTATGGAGGTTACATCAACTCATTCAAATCCCCCCTTGCCCCCTTTGCTAAAGTGGGGTAAAAACAGGAAGTAAGCAATATTACTTGGCGGCGATTTCCACCGCGCGCACTTGCGCCGCCAGTTTATCCAGTACGCCGTTCACAAACTTGTGCCCGTCTGTTCCACCAAAGGTTTTGGAGAGCTCAACCGCTTCGTTGATGACCACACGATAGGGGACTTCAGGATGACGCGACAATTCAAAAGCGCCCAGCAGCAAAACGGAAAATTCGATCGGGCTGAGCTCGTTCATGTCACGGTCAAGGTGCGGTGTAATCAGCGTAATCAATGCCTGATGATGGTCGACCACGCCGCGCAGCAACTGGCTGAACAATTCGATGTCATAACGGCCCAGACTTTTTTCTGCGCGGGTGGTTTTCTCAATGTCCAGATGGTTGCCTCCACTCATGCGCCACTGATAGATTCCCTGCAGGGCAAGCTCGCGAGCACGGTGGCGTGCGCTTTTTGCCGGCGCTTTTTCAGGCTTGTTTTTGGCGGCTGTCTCTGTCATGCCAGGGCTTTAAGCAAATTGGCCATCTCAATCGCAACCAGTGCGGCTTCTTCACCTTTGATGATCATGCGTTCCTCGGCTTGCGCATCAGTATCAGTAGTCAATATGGCATTGGCAATGGGTATACCGTTATCCAGTTGCACATCGCTGACACAGCGAGCGGATTCATTTGACACCACTTCAAAGTGAAAGGTATCGCCCCTGATTACTGCACCCAAGGCAATCAGTGCATCAAAATTTCCGCTACCGGCCATTTGCTGCAATGCCAGTGGTATCTCAAGCGCACCCGGCACCGTTGCCAGTGTAATATCTGCGTCCTTCACGCCCTGTTCCAACAATTTTGAACAGCAGGCACCCAGCAAACCTTCACACACCACCGGGTTGAAACGGCTTTGCACGATGCCGATGCGCATGCCCTTGCCATTCAGATTTTTTTCAATTTCGTTCATTTCTTTATCCTTCATTATGTACGTAGCCAACAACTTCCAGACCAAAGCCAGCCATACTCGGCAACTTGCGCGGTGTAGCAATCAGGCGCATTTTACCGACATTCAAATCGCGCAATATTTGTGCGCCGATGCCGTAACTGCGCGGGTCCCAGCGGGCAGCGTGATGTGTTTCCGGCTTGGCTGCCGCGCGTGCTAGCAGGTCTGCCGATGTTTCCGTGTGATGCAACATCACCATCACACCGGTCGGGGCCTGTTTTATTTTAAGCAGCGCGTCATGCACGCTGGTGGAATTGGGATAGCTGGTCTGTTCCAGAAAATCCAGCACTGACAGTGGCTCGTGCACACGCACCAGTGTTTCAACCTGCGGCTGTATCTTGCCTTTTACCAGGGCCAGATGGGTACATTGCGTGGTTTTGTCCAGATAGGTGCGCAACTCAAGCTCGCCATAGGCTGTGTGCACATTGCGCGTAGCGACACACTCCACCAATTTTTCCGTGTGGCTGCGGTGTTCGATCAGATCGGCGATGGTGCCGATTTTGAGTTTGTGTACTTTGGCATACTCGATCAAATCGGGCAGGCGCGCCATCTCGCCGTCTTCCTTTAAAATCTCGCAGATCACCGCCGCCGGGGTCACGCCCGCCAACTGCGCCAGATCGCACCCCGCCTCGGTGTGGCCAGCACGCACCAGCACGCCGCCGTTTTTTGCCATCAAAGGGAAGATATGGCCGGGCTGCACAATGTCGGAGGGTTTGGCGTTTTTATCCGCCGCCACCTGTACAGTACGCGCACGGTCGGCAGCTGAAATACCGGTGGTCACTCCGCTCGCTGCTTCTATCGACAGGGTAAAATTGGTTGCCAAGGGCAGGCCGTTTTCTCGCACCATCAGCGGCAAATCAATCTGCCTGCAGTGTGCTTCAGTCAGTGTCAGGCAAATCAGGCCGCGACCATGCTTGGCCATAAAATTGATTTTTTCTGCAGTAACAAATTCCGCCGCAAAAACAAGATCACCCTCGTTCTCGCGGTCTTCCTCGTCTACCAGCACCACCATGCGCCCCTGGCGCATTTCTTCGATGATTTCCTGTATGGGTGCTATGTCTGTCATTTCCTCTAACCTTTGCTATTAACTACCTAACTGCTTTATATGTTTAATTTTGCTGCGTAATTTTACCACTAAGCGGGGTTCATCATCCGTTCAACATAGCGAGCTATCATATCAATCTCAAGATTTACCCTTGAATCAGGATGCAGACCTTTCAGTGTAGTTTCCTGCAAGGTATGTGGAATCAGATTGACTTCAAATACCGCACCTGCAACCTTGTTCACCGTCAGGCTAACGCCATTAATGGTAATCGAGCCCTTGGCTGAGATATATTTTGCCAGCGCCTTGGGTGCTTTCACACTCAACTTCCAGCTCTCGCCCAGATTCACAAATTCCACCACCTCACCCACGCCATCAACATGGCCGCTCACCAGGTGCCCACCCAGCCGGTCAGCCAGCCGCAAAGCTTTTTCCAGATTGACCTGTGCCCCCTGCTGCTCAAGCCCAACTGTGCAATGCAGGGTTTCGCGTGATACCTCCACGGAAAAACTTTTGCTCTCAATCTGGATAGCAGTGAGACACACACCGTTGACGGCAATGCTGTCACCCAATTTCACATCGGACATATCCAGCTTGCGGGTGTCGATACGCAGGCGCAAACCGCCTTCACGATCCTGTTTATCTGCGATAGTGCCTACATCAGCTATGATTCCAGTGAACATTTTTTTCCCGATTAATTATGTTGGTACAACGCAGGGTGCGTTGCAAGTACCCTCGTGCACCCTGCAAATGCTATTTTTTCACCTTTGCGACGATGCGCAAATCCTTGCCCACTTGTCTGACATCCTGCCATTCCAACGCAATTTTCTGCTCCAGTGATGTCAGCTCGCCGAGTGTTGCCATACCTCGCGCCATATCGCCCAGCAGTTGCGGCGCCATATACAGCACCAGTTCATCTATCAGCCCTGCCTGCAACAGTGCGCCATTCAGCGTGCGACCGGCTTCCACCAGAATTTCATTGCAACCTCGCGTTGCCAGGTCTTTAAGGCATGCCGTCAAATCCACCCGAGCATTAGCTGAGGGTAACACTACAATTTTTGCACCGGTTTTTTCCAGCAATGCAATTCTCTGCGTATCGCTGCTTGTCGTATAAATCAGCACATTACCGCCTTGCAGAATGCGCGCTGTTTCTACAATGCGCAATTTGCTGTCCAGCACCACACGCATGGGCTGACGCGATGTTTTTACTTCACGCACGGAGAGTTGTGCATCATCTGCCAGCACCGTGCCTATGCCTGTCAGCACCGCACAGGAACGCGCACGCCAGTGATGACCGTCACGCCGCGCTTCTGCACCGGTGATCCACTGGCTCACGCCATTGTTCAGCGCGGTGCGGCCATCCAGACTCATTGCAATTTTGCTTCTCACCAAAGGCATGCCACTGGTCATGCGTTTGATAAAACCGGGGTTCAGCTCGCGCGCTGTAGCTTCCATCAAACTACAATCAACCGCAATACCCGCGTTCTGCAAACGCGCAATACCCTGGCCAGATACTAGCGGATTGGGGTCTTGCATCGCAACCACCACACGGGCAACGCCTGCCACAATCAGTGCGTCCGCACAGGGTGGTGTGCGCCCTTGGTGGCTGCAGGGCTCCAGTGTGACGTAGGCAGTTGCGCCCTTTGCACTGCCGCCAGCGCTTTTCAATGCGTGTACCTCGGCATGGGGTTCCCCCGCACGTTCGTGCCAGCCCTCGGCAAGCAGTTTGCCATGTTTAACCAGCACACAACCCACGCGCGGGTTTGGGCTGGTGCTGTAGAGTCCCCGCTCCGCCAGCTTCAGCGCCTGCGTCATCCACTCACTGTCTTCGGCTGTAAGCATGCTACTAGGCCTTGCCGGACTTTACAGACTTGGGTTTTACCGGCTTGTGGCGCACTGCATCCACCGCATCGGCAAAATCACCCACATCCTGAAAACTCTTGTAGACAGAGGCAAAGCGGATGTAGGCAACCTTGTCCAGCTTGAGCAATTCCTTCATTACCATTTCACCGATCTCGCGCGAGCCGATCTCGCGCTCTCCCAATGCAAAAACTTTCTGCGTCACATGATCAACCGCCGCATCGACCAGCTCGGTAGACACGGGACGCTTGTGCAGCGCGCGGTTAAAACTGGTGCGCAGTTTTTCATCATCAAACTCGCTGCGCATGCCGTTCTGCTTGACTACCTGAGGCATGCGCAACTCCACTGTTTCATAGGTGGTAAAACGCTTGTCGCACTTCAGGCAGCGGCGGCGGCGACGGATACTGTCGCCTTCATCACTCTCACGTGAGTCGACTACCTGAGTGTCGGGATGTTTACAGAAAGGACATTTCATCTGGGAAGGGTGAAGGGGGAAGGGAGAAGGGCAAAGCCAGGTTGGCGGAACACCGCCTTAGCACTTCCCCCTTCCCTCTTCTCCCTTCTCATGCTTTACGCTCCGTATACCGGGAACTGGGTGGTTAGCGTTTTTACTTCTGCCAGCACACGCTTCATCACATTGTCGTCATTCGGCCCATCCAGCACATCCGCAATCAGATGTGCCAGTTTTTCTGCTTCCAGTTCCTTGAAACCGCGTGTCGTCATCGCGGCACTGCCGATGCGGATGCCGCTGGTGACGAATGGTTTTTGCGGGTCATTCGGAATCGCATTTTTGTTGACGGTGATGTGGGCGCGCCCAAGAGCGGCTTCTGCATCTTTTCCGGTGAGGTTCTTGGGTTGCAGATCAACCAGGAACATATGGCAGTCAGTGCGGCCGGATACGATGCGTACCCCACGCTCCTGCAAAACCTTGGCCATCACGCGCGCATTCTCCACCACCTGCTTTTGATAGGCTTTGAATTCCTTGCTGGCCGCTTCCTTGAAAGCAACCGCCTTGGCTGCAATCACGTGCATCAGAGGACCGCCCTGCAATGCAGGGAAAATCGCTGAATTCAATGCTTTTTCATGCTCGGCTTTAGCCATGATGACACCGCCACGAGGGCCGCGCAGGGTTTTATGGGTGGTGCTGGTCACAAAGTCGGCAATACCCACCGGACTGGGGTAAACACCCGCTGCTACAAGACCTGCATAGTGCGCCATATCCACAAACAGATACGCACCCACGCTGTCAGCAATGGTACGGAAACGTTTCCAGTCGATCACCAGTGCATAGGCGGAAGCACCCGCCACGATCATCTTGGGTTTGTGTTCGTTCGCCAGCTTTTGCACCGCGTCGTAATCGATTTCTTCTTTGGCATTAAGACCATAGGTAATAGCGTTATACAGCTTGCCGCTGATATTGACCGAGGCGCCATGAGTAAGGTGACCACCGTGTGCCAGCGACATGCCAAGGATAGTATCGCCAGGCTTCAACACAGACACATACACTGCCTGATTGGCCTGGGAACCCGAATGCGGTTGAACGTTGACATACTCCGCACCAAACAAGGCCTTCAGCCGGTCAATTGCCAGTTGCTCGGCCTGATCCACAAATTCGCAACCGCCGTAATAGCGCTTGCCGGGATAGCCTTCCGCATATTTATTGGTGAGCTTGCTGCCCTGCGCTTCCATCACTGCCGGGCTAGTGTAATTCTCCGAAGCGATCAGCTCAATATGGTCTTCCTGGCGACGATTTTCATTTTGTATCATGGCCCACAAGTCGGGGTCAGTATGGGCAATGGTATTTTTAGCTGAGAACATGGCAGGCCTTCCAGTATTGATAAATTGGGGAATGGCGCATTTTATCACGGGTAGACCTGCCACCCAAAACAGTAATTATTATTCTTTCTCGTGGATCTGCTCCCGCGTACATCCCACAAGAAGCTGGATAGTCTGTCTGCTATAATGCGCTTTGTAGGATAAGTTTTTTTCACTGCCCTCCCCTGTCACCTCAATTCAACATTCCACAATTGGAGATTAAATGGACCAACGCATCAAGTTTATGTCGTTCATGTTAGTTTTGATATCAATACCAACTTTGGTTAGTGCTGCCGACAAGGAAAACTCAAATTCAATCATCCTCAGCGGAGGTCGTTCCATTGCACAAAATGGTTGCCAGTCGCCTTGGGCAAAAGTGGGTACACATACCTCTGAATGCACAGAAAGCGCCCCGATGTACCGACTCGCTTACAACTACAAATTTTCCCCCTCCTGGAGCATTGAAATTAGCGGTGGAGACCTGGGCCGGCCGAATGTTGAAGGCACTTACCTTGGAGGACCTTCTACATGGGAGATGAAAATTGATGGCTGGGCGATTGCCGGCATAGGCTTGATCTCAATTGGAAAAAGTTTTTCGTTTTTCGGGAAGCTGGGTTATGTGCGCCCACACTTTCGTGAACACTTTGGTGTCTACACAGGTGGCGTCTGGTATTACGGCTCCACCTACAACGGCGTTTCCACCATCGATGAGGATAGAGGTGGCATGACTTATGGCGCGGGTTTCCAGGTGGATTTTACAAAATCTGTTGGACTCCGGTTTCAATATGAGAACTTTGGCCAATACGATATTTACAGTGCGTACGGTGTATCCAACCCTGACAAAATCAGCATTTCTACCGTTTCTGCAGGCCTGGTATTGAGCTTCTGAAATCTCGCGTTACTTTTGTGTATCAATTTGTTCGGCTGAATTCGATAGCCAATGTAATAACAGTGCATAAAATTTATCCACTTTCACTGGCTTGCTTATAAAGTCATCCATTCCGGCTTCAAGGCAAAGCTGGCGATCTTCATCAAAGGCATTGGCTGTCATGGCCAAAATAGGTATGGTTGATTTTCCGGGCAATTGCCGAATGCGCCGTGTCGCTTCCAGGCCGTCCATTACCGGCATTTGCATGTCCATCAGCACCAGTGTGTAATCTCCACTGATCACCCGCTCTAACGCCATCTGTCCGTTCTCCACCAGATCAAGTTGCAGCCCGGCCTGCTTCAGCATTTCGGTAACCACAATCTGATTAAATTCATCATCCTCGGCCACAAGCAGGCGCACATGTTTATATTGCTCTGCCAGTATCAGCTTGGGATGCTCGGGCAATGCGGCTTTTGCATTTTCACCAACCAGCCTGATATCGTTAGCTTTTTCCAGGCGCACTGTCATCCAGAATGTGCTGCCAACGCCGAATTCGCTCCTTACCCCAACATCTCCCCCCATCATGTTGGCCAAATGTTTGCTGATCACAAGCCCAAGACCTGTTCCGCCAAATTTGCGCGTAGTTGAATTGTCTGCCTGGGTGAAGGACTGAAAGAGAAGTGCAATCTGCTCGTTTGTCAGACCTATCCCCCTGTCCTCCACTTCAATATATAACATGGTTGATTCTGGCAATACCTCAGTCACCTTTGCGCGAATATTGATAATTCCCTGCTCGGTAAATTTTATGGCATTACTGATGTAGTTCAGCAGTATCTGCTCGATGCGCATGAAATCGCCATGCAGGGCGACAGGTATAGCGGGAGAGAGCTCAATGGAAAGTTTAAGCCCCTTGGTGGACGCCCTTTCTCCCAGCAGCCCTACAGCATGCTCTATCATCTGCATGGGTGAAAAATCGGTTTTTTCGATTGTAAATTTCCCCGCCTCGATTTTGGACAAATCGAGGATATCGTTGATGATACGCAGCAGATGGTGTGCTGCTTTGTCTATTCTTACGAGATGCCCGTGCTGCACGGGGTGGGTGATTTCATTTTGCAGCAATGCATTTAATCCAATAATCGCATTCATTGGCGTGCGAATTTCATGGCTCATTTTGGCCAGAAACATGCTTTTCGCACGACTGGCCGCCTCGGCAGTTTCCTTGGAAATGGCTAATTCGCTGGTACGCAGTTTCACCAACTCTTCCAGATGATGCCGGTGCTGCTCCAGCTCTGCCATATTTTCTTGGAGTAAGCGATTGGCGGAAGCGAGTGCCACTTCAGCATGTTCCCTTTCGTTAATTTCATTTTGCATTTTCCTGA
>Ga0315281_10014710_pt1 | contig 10534 bp, 10 predicted proteins | sample YL17G07_0_MG_FD_204540 | JGI IMG/M metagenome (GOLD analysis project Ga0315281, IMG submission 204540) | Sediment microbial communities from Yellowstone Lake, YNP, Wyoming, USA - YL17G07_0 | ecosystem: Environmental > Aquatic > Freshwater > Lake > Sediment | place: USA: Wyoming | collected...
TGATCAACTGCCCGGAATGTCAGAGGCCGGTGAGCGACCAGGCGCACGACTGTCCTTCCTGCGGCTACCCGTTGAAAAGCGGCGCCGGCGGTCCGCTGCTGGGCCGCCATGGTTACGGCTACGAGTACAAGTCCAAGGCCACCCTGTTCGGGTTGCCGCTCATCCACATCTGTTCCGGGCCCGGCCCGGACGGCCGGCTGAGACCCGCCAAGGGTTTCATCGCCATCGGCAACGTGGCCATCGGTGTCTTTGCCCTGGGAGGAATCTCCTTCGGTCTGGTCTGCCTGGGTGCGGTCAGCCTCGGCCTGGTGTGCATAGGCGGGCTGTCCATCGGCCTGGCCGCGGCCTTCGGCGGTTTCGCCGTGGGTTACCTGGCGGTAGGAGGCGCAGCCATCGGTGTCTACGCCGTGGGCGGGCTGTGCATCGGGGTCCATACCCTCCAGAACGACCCGTCGATGGTCGATTTTATCCAAAGGATGTTCAGGCGTTCAACCAGATACTGGCCGGGTGCCTGAGACCGGGGGAGGGCTGCGAACCCATGATCAAGCCCGGTGCGCGGCGCGCCTATCTGCAAACGCCCCTCGGCCTCCTGGAGGTCATCGACGAGGACGGGGCGATCATCGAAGTCCGTTTTATCGAGCCGTCGCCGTCCGTCCGCTCCGATTCGAGTCCCTGCCTGGCTGACTGTGTCAGCCAGCTCGATGAATATTTTGGGGGGCGCCGCCGTCGTTTCAACCTGAACTTGAAACCGCGGGGGACGGCCTTTGAAAAAAGCGTGTGGGATGAGCTGCTGAAGATCCCGTTCGGGGAGACGTCGACATACGGCCGGATCGCCGAATCCATCGGCCGAAGCCGGGCCGTCCGGGCCGTTGGGGGTGCCAACGGCAAGAACCCGATCGCGGTGATCATTCCCTGCCACCGGGTCATCGGCGGAGATGGGTCCCTGACGGGGTACGGCGGGGGGTTGTGGCGGAAGGAATGGCTTCTCTCGCACGAACACGCGGCCTGTCGCGGATAGCCGCTCGGCGAGGGCGGCGACGGAGTGCGGAGCGATGCTGACCTATCATCTTCCCGAGGGTTTTCGGCCCTGGCTGCGGGTTGGGACGTGCTCCTGGAAGTACGATTCCTGGAAGGGCCTGATCTACGACCCTCACAGATCCTATCGGGCCGATGATTACCTAACCGACTATGCGCGGCGGTTGAACAGCGTCGAGGTGGACCAGTGGTTCTGGAGCCTGTTCTCCGGCAGCGCCCGCCTGCCGGACCCGCGCATGGTCAAGACCTACGGAGAGGCCGTCCCGGACGATTTTGTGTTCTCGGTCAAGGCCCCCAACGCCCTGACCCTGACCCACCATTACGGCGCCAAGTCCGGAGCGGCCGGAGAACGGACCGGACCGCCCAACCCTCAATTTCTGAGCCTCGACCTTCTGCGGAAATTCCTCGACATTCTGGCGCCGTGGGGGAAGAAGCTGGGGCCTGTCATGTTCCAGTTCGAATACCTGAACAAGCAGAAAATGCCCTCGCGCGAGGCCTTCCAGGACAAATTCGGGGCGTTCATCCGGCAGGCGCCCGGGGGGTTGGCCTATGCCCTGGAAACACGCAATCCGAACTACCTCTCTCCCGAATTTTTCTCCTTCCTGAAAGAGCTCGATGTCGGGTTCGTGGGACTCGAGGGCTACCACATGCCCTCCCTGGCCTCGGTCTTCGAGAAGTTCGACCCGCACACATCCTCTTTCCTCGTCCTGCGGCTGCACGGGACTGAACGCCAAGGGATCGAAAAGGTCACGGGTGAGCATTGGGATAAGATCGCGGTCCCCCGGCCCGAGGCGCTTCAGGCCGCCGCCCGAATCGTCCGGGTCAACAGGCGCCGAAAAATCATGACCTTCCTCAACGTGAACAACCACTTTGAAGGGAGCGCGCCGCTGACGATTGAGCGGTTCCTTAAAGAGCTCGAGGCCGCTGAGACCTGATCGCGCAGCCGGCCTTGCCGGCCGGGACCTTCATCCCACCTCTATTTTTTTGGGCGGGTTCGTCCGCGCCCAAGAGTCAGCGCCGACGGAGCCAGGGCCAGCCCGCCGCGGGCCGTGCAGCGCAGCTCGGGCGGAAGCAACCGGCCCGAGGACATGACGGCATCGATCGTTTCGTCCAGGGGGATGGGGTTCCGATAGCCGCCCAGGACCAGGTCGGCGCAGACAAAAGCCGAGGCGGCGGCTACCGCATTCCGCGTATGGCAAGGGATCTCACACAGGCCCTGGACAAGGTCGCAAACCGAGCCCATGGTGTTCTGAAAGCTGATGGCGGCCGCGTCGCAAGCCTGGGCGGCCGAGCCCCCGGCGATGTCCACGACCGCAGCCGCAGCCATGGCTCCGGCCGCGCCGATCTCCACCTGACAGCCGGCAGTCTCCGCGGCAAAGGTCGCCCGGCGGGCCACGATGACCCCCACAGCGGATGCGGCAAAGAGGGCCAGGACGACCTGCTCGCGGCTCAAGCGGTGTTCTTCGGCCAGGGAGATCACCACGGCCGGAAGCGCCCCGGCAGCCCCTCCTGTCGGTGCAGCGCAGACCGTACCGCCGCTGTTGGAAACATGCATCACGGCCATGGCCCGGGCCGCGGCCCGCGTGGGTAGTCCGCCCACCGCCACCCGGCCGGCCCGTTCCGCCCGAAGGATAAGGGCCGCACTGGGGGCGAGCAGCCGCATCCGGAGAGCACGCCCGGCCAGCCCTTGCCGGAGCGAAGACCGCATCACCTCATAGCGGCGGCCCATCTCGGCCAGGGCCTGGTGCTCGCTCCAGCCGAGAAGCCGTGCTTCGTAGGCCAGGCCCAGCCGGCCCAGAGAGCGTTTTTTCCCAGCGGCCAGCCTGACGATATCCCCAGCTGAGCTAAACAGCGCCGAGCCCTTTTGAACAAAAAAAACGGGCTCCGAGACCCTGACGGATTCCAGCCCGGGCAGGGCCCTGATCCGCGGGACGAAGGAAGAGGGGAGGGGAGTGGTCCGCCTGACCTGGAACAGACTCCGCGACCCCGATTGGATGCCGGCCCGAATCCCTTCCAGCCCGAGGTCTTTTCGCAGGAATTGGGCGGCGAGTTTTTTGACCTTCGCTTGGACCTCGATAAGGTAATCGTACGTTTTACCGTCCAGCAAAACGGGCCATTTTCCCATCCGGGTGATCTCAACCGCGCCGCCGCCGACCGATCGTCCGTCAAGACTGAGCTTGTCGCCGCCGCGGGCCACAAGGTCGATCGTCACGAAGTTCGGATGGTCGGCCCGGCGTAGGGGGGCGACCCGGAAGGTCAGCTTCAGCCCGTGCCGGGACGCTTCCCGCAAGGCCCTGGGGAAGCGCCGGTCGGTGAGGGGCCAGCTCATGAGGCCCGCCGCAAAGCCCAGGTCCACGCCCTGCTCCTTGTAAACGCGGGCGTAGGAACCGCGTTGGTCAAAGGTGAACGCCGCCGATCGCGGCTCGTCGCCAAGAAGCGACCGGGCGATGACCCCGAGGTGATAGGAGCCGGCCGTGTGCGAGCTCGACGGACCGGGCATCACCGGGCCCAGCACGTCGTTAAAGACGCTGATAAAATCCATGGGGGAGTTATACTACACCCGCCTTGCGCTCAGCAAGAACGGCCGGACGCGGCCTTGACCGCCGTCCAGGAGTGCAGTACGCTAAAATTGTGCCGGGCGACGCCGGCCGACGGGGGTTTCGCGACCGTCCGCAAGGCCTCGGCTCGCACATCCGCCAAGGAGGGAATCATGGCGCTCACCCTGACCAGCCCGGCTTTCGCCGAAGGGGAGATGATCCCCAAAAAACACACGTGCGACGGGAGCGACCTCTCGCCCGCCCTTGCCTGGGACGGCACTCCGCCCGAGGCCAAGAGCCTCGCCCTGATCTGCGATGACCCGGATGCGCCGGGAGGCACCTGGGTGCATTGGGTCCTGTTCAACCTGCCGGCCGCCGCGCGGGAGCTGCCCGAGGGCGTCCCCACCCAGCGAACGCTGACCAGCGGCGGACACCAGGGGACGAACGATTTCCAGAAGATCGGCTACGGCGGACCCTGCCCGCCGCGGGGAACGACGCACCGGTACTTTTTCAAGGTCTATGCCCTCGGTTCGGTCCTCAAGCTGGAGCCGGCCGCGACCAAGGCCCAACTCGTGGAAGCCATGAAGGGCCGCATCCTGGCCGAGGGGCGACTCGTAGGCCTTTACCACCACTGAGAGAGGAGGCCGAAAAACCATGAACAAGAGACTTTCGATCGTCGTTGTCCTGCTCTGTCTCACGGCCGCATCCTGCGCGACGTACACCGGTTTTGAATACTATCCCGGAGCGCCTCGCTTCACTCCGACCTATCCCGGCAGGGTCGAGCTCCTGCGCCATGCTCCTCGCCGTCCGCACCTCAGGCTGGGGGAAGTCTGGATCAAACCCGAACCCACCTGGAGCCCCGAGTTCGTCGAGAACATGTTGAGGGAGCAGGCGGCCAAGCTCGGCGCCCAGGCCCTGGTCATCGTCGTCGATCGCTTCACCCGGAACGCGACGGTTGTGCCGTACTACTGGCGACGGGCGCTTGTTTACCGGGAGAAGGTCATCGTCGGCGTGGCCATCCGCTATGGCGAGGGGCGGGGCGATTCCTAAGGCCCCGGCCGCGCGATCGGTCCGCCGCATATCGACGACCGTAGAGAGACGCTTCCCGCTGATCATCTTGCTCCGCGACTCAAAGGGCGAGGGCCGTAAGGCCTGATCCTCAGCATCGGATTGAAAGCTCCTCACCCCCTGCTAAGGACCGGGAGTCGGCCGGTCCGCCAGAACTCTTTGATATCAAACATCATCCGCGCTCGATGAGCCGGCCCGGCGTCGCGGGAGCGTCAAAGCCCTTCGGAATTTCCTCACCCTCGGCGGCTGGAAAAATACTCGCCAAAGGCGATATGTTTTTATTCGGCCGCGAGGGATATTAGCCTCGTGTTTTTCTTGCTTGAAGGGTCTTATCCGACTAAAGGGGTGATCGTCGTCCTAAGGAAATGTCATGCGTTCCAAGAGTGAATCATGCTAAGCAAACCGAGGCGCGGTCTGTGCCTCGTGCTGGCGGCCTCGATCGTCCTTGCATCCTCGCCCCTGTGGGCTGGGAAAACCTCGACGGGCCGGCGAGACGACGAGCAGATCCTGCTCACGGAGCCTCCGGACAACACCCTGAGCCGGGATACGCTCTCCAACGGGCTCGAAGGGCTGGGCATCGTCTCGACACCGAGCTTCAGCTCGCAGGCCGCGCCCCGAATCCCGGTTCGGGGGAGCTTCTGGACGACGGCGGAAAGTGGTCTTTTCACCGCCTCCCTGGTGAGTTTTGCCGCGATGAACGTGGCCGACTATTTCCTGACCCGGGAAGCCATGAAGTACCCCGGCATGTCGGAAACCAACCCCCTCCTCCGGCCGATCGTCAAGAACGACATCACCTTCGCCCTCTACAAGGCGGGTTATATCGTCTTGAACTCCTATTTTCTCAGCCGCCTGCACGGCAACGATAAGCCCCTGGCCTGGGCCCTCAGCCTGGCCAGCAATCTCCTGGTCTCCCTGGCCGTGTCCCATAACCTCGAACAGCTCGACAAGGTCAAGGGCCGCTGAGTGAGGGCCCGGCAGCCGGGTCCTCCTTCACCTCTCCCACCCACGTCCAGCGGTAATCCAGGTCCGTCTCCGGCTTGGCCAGGCCCGGGTCGCTCACAACCCACCGGCCGGTCCCGCCGAGCTCGCGCGCGCCCAGCTCGAAGTGGCACAAGGCGATGCCGATATCCACTTCATGCAAGTGGCGGCTCTGATAGCTCTTCTTGACCGGTTTCATATAGAAATGAAAAATCCCCTCCCGGGCGTCTCGAACGACCCGCCAGGGCTGGGTGTTCCCGGCCGAAGGAGCCAAGCGCACGAGCTCCAGGGCCTGGGCGTAGAGACCGCATGCCTCCGGGGAGAGGGGACTGCGAAAATCGGACTGGAAGAAAAGCGAGGTCCATTCCCGGCGATGGGCCGCCCTGACGACCCTTCGGACGAGCCGTCCTTTCCAGGAATCGGCCCCATGGCCGACGATGACGACCGCCGGGAAGACCTCGTCCGGCCCGGGCTGGTTTTGCGGGAAGTATTCAGGATGAAAATAGCCGAGCCAGCACGTCTGCAGGCCCAGGTCCGTGGCCTTGAGGACAAGGTGCTCAAGGAGATAAGCATAGCTCTCATAGGCCCGGGCCGAGCGCGTCACCGTCCCGGTCAGGAAGGAGCGCGGCCCGGTGATGAACCCGAAGTCCGTAACCTTGAGTTTCTGCCCCCGGGCCGCGGGCTTGTCCACGAGGCAAAAGGAGGCCCGCTCGCCAAGAAGGCCTTTGGTGGTCTGGGCGCAAGCCCGGGCCAGCTCGGCCTGGAGCTCGGGTTCGAGGGGCTGACCGTCGTAGGCCCGGGTCGAAACTCGCTGTCGCACAAGGTCTGAAACGCCGAGATGGAAGTCCATGGGCTGAGGTCCTTTCTACGGAGAGGGTGGGGGAGGGGAGGTTGATGAGACCTGAGGGGGCGATGGTTCGCGGCGGCTCTTGGCCCTCCAATAGAAATAGCAGGGAATTCCCATGACCAGGAAGGCGGCATCGAGCAGGCCTAACGACCGGAGAAGGGAAGGCGGGTTTGTCGAGAGAGACGACGGAGACTTCATACGAATGGGATCCATGATGACAAGCCTGTTCGAGCAGGGAAGGCCCCAGTTCCTGCCAAAGAATTGCTATTAAGCTTATAAGTTATTGATAATATTATATTTACAACTTGTTTTTGGTGCGTATTATAAGCGAGCCGCATCAAGTTTTCATTCAATCGCAAGCTCATCATCCGATGAGACTTTATATCATCCCCGTTTTAAAAAGCAATCAAAATATAACGAGATCGCCAACAATTGACCACGCTGCAGCCAGGAATATCCAGTCGCCTAGCTCTTGCGTGAATGTGTAACAAACAGTCGCTGAGTTGGTCGCGCCGCAAAACTAGAGCCCGATTTTAGATTCGCGGTTCAGTATGAAACCGGGGTGAGATAAAGTCGTTTTGATGAAGCCTCGAAGAAATGGCAGATACGAATTTTATGGTCAGTTGTTTTTTCCGACGCGGGACAAAAAGTATACCATCGAATTCCCGAAAAGTTTGTTACCGGGAATAGGGGTTCAATTTTTTTTGAGCGAATCCCGTTAGCCGAGAAGTGCGTTTATCGATAAAATGATACAGTTTCTATTTTTCAAATTTGTCGATGATCAAAGAAGATAGCAGCCATGTCGGCCGGCCGACATTACTCTAAAAAAAATAACTTGAATTTTTTTCGGGCTTCCTATATTTTAATTTTAATTCAGATGACGTTAGGCGAAAAGAACCGGAGGCTTCGTTGATCATCACTGTGGCCAATCAAAAAGGCGGCGTAGGGAAGACGACCACGGTCTTGAATATATCGGCCGCCCTGGCGCTCATGGGGCGGGCGACTCTGCTCATCGATACCGACCCGCAGGCCCACAGCACAATCTCCTGCGTCAAAAATCCCGAGCAGATGGACAAGTCGGTTTACGACGTTTTGATGAACCCGTCGCTCAAGCTGGAAAGCGTGATCGTGCCCTCGACGATCCCAGGCCTGGACGTGGCCATCGCCAAGATTTCCATGGCTAAGCTAGAGTCTTCATTGGCCGGCGAGATCGATGCCCATTACCGGCTCAAGGACATTATCGAGCCCGTCCGCCGCAAGTACGATTATATTTTCATCGACACGCCGCCTACGCTGGGGTTGATCACGGTCAACGCCCTGGTGGCGGCCACCCATCTTTTGATCCCGATCCAATCATCCTACCTCAGCCTGGAGGGCACGGACGACCTTTTGGAGACGATCGAGAAGGTCAAGCGCGTGGCCAACCCCAAGCTCGAAATCATCGGGGTGCTCATAACCCTCCACGACCAGCGGACCAACATCTCCAAGGACGTCGTGGAGAGAATTCACAAGGTCTTCGGGAACAGGGTCTTCAAAACGACCATTTCCAAGAGCGTTAAGCTCGAGGAAAGCCCGGCATACAAGGAATCTATCTTCACCTTTGCGGCCAGTTCGATCGGGGCCGCACAGTATAGGAAAGTCGCCGAGGAGTTGATTAAACGTGCCAAAGCCTAAAAAGTCCGGTTTACCGGAAGCGCTGGCCATGAGGCATGACCCCCATTTCGTCGAGTTGCTGACCTCGCGCTCGAAGGGGCCGCTCATCCGGATGGTTTCCCTGAGCAAGATCGACCCCAACCCGCACCAGGCCCGCAACGAGCTGGGCGACATGCAGGAGCTGATGAGCTCGATCCGGGCCAAAGGGGTGCTGGAGCCGATCCTGGTCAGGCCCAGGGACGAGCGCTACGAGATCATCGCCGGGGAGCGCCGTTTCATCGCCTCCCGGAACCTGGGGCTGAGCGAGATCCCGTGCATCGAGATGGACGTGGACGAGCGCGAGGCCATGGAACTTTCGCTGATCGAGAACTTGCAGCGCAAGGACCTGGATGTCTTCGAGGAGGCCGACGGGCTGAACGCTTTGATCGATATCTACGACTACACCCACGAACAAATCTCGGACAAGATCGGCAAGGCCCGGTCCACGATCACGGAGATCATCAATATCAGCAAGATTCCGCCGCGGATCCGGGTTCTATGCAAGCAGGCCAGGATTGCGGGCCGCAGCGTGCTTGTGGAGATCTCCAAATTCAAGGACCCGGCAGACATGGAGCGGTTGATCAATGAGATCAGAGAGCGGGGCTTGAAACGGGCCGACACCAGGGACCTGACAAAGGAATTCAAGAATAAGGAAGGCAACAAGGCCGGCAAGCCAAAAAGGTTTGTTTATAATTATGCGCCGCCGGACAGTGATCGGTTCAAGGTCAGGATCGAATTCAAAAAAACCAGCGTCAGCAAAGACGAAATCGTTAGGATCCTCGAGGAATTGCTCGAGAAACTTAGAGGAGATTAAAAAGGGCACGCACGAAGGCTGTTAAGTTCTTATTTATATTTAGTATTAGTTGACATAATATATCTTATACGACTCAATAAGGCGGTTCCTTTAATCCTTTTTTATTCAATAGGTTACGTTTATTAACAGACTGTTGATATCGTTGCTGCCCTTTTTGCGGGCATATGTGGAAATCTCGGTCCCACTCAAAAAGCCTAAAAACCTTTATTTAAAAACAATCGCTGCTAGAAGAGCTGCAAGATTTTCGGCTTCAGCCATAACCGCTATCCATTCGAATATTCCATAAATATATTTTTAAAGACCCCGCAACCCGGCCGGCAACGAGCAATCCCGCGTATCCTTGAAGCGGTCGGTTAAATTTCCGCATCTCGAGTTCCCGGCCAGCTTATTTTTGCGACCAACTTCTGTCCTGATAGCCGAGCCACGTTCATTGAGGCCGGCTTTCGAATAGGATAGTGCCGGGAGCCTGATCTGTTTGCGATCTGCACGCCCCTCCCCTGCCCGGATGCTTTTTCAAGACGAACTCCTGAGGCCTGATCCAAGCCTCACATTGGCCTGATATTGGGGTAACATAAAAACGATAGTTGAACGGGTTTTGAGGGGCGATAAATCGCTACACGATTCGGCCGCCGCAAGCCGGACACCGGAACGACTTGAGGCCCATCTCCATGCCCTTACGGAAGGCGCACTGAGGGCAGCAGAGTTTGCCGCATTCCTCGCAGCGACCCGCCTGGGTCTCGCTGATCGACATGTCGGTGATCCCGTTCAGCCTGGCGGGGATGGGTGAGGCGATGAGCTTGAGCCCGCAAAACGCGCAGCGGCGCTTGGCGTCCTTGTCATGCTTTCGGCCCGATTTCTTAAAGGCCTTGGATTGGCGATAATAATCCATGAAGACGAGGCCGAGTTTCTGATCGCGTATTCGGCCTGAGTATTTGAGAAATTCGCCGGCGACAATGAGGCCCGAGGAGGCCAGGAGCACGACGAAAACGGCGGTCATCAGCCCCGAGCCGAAATTCTTCCAAAAGGGCAAGGTGACACCGCACAGGCCGAGGAGAACGGCCCCGGCGATGAAAATAACCTTACCGAACCTGGTCATCAGTCGATACCCTCCCCCTCCACGGCATCATAGATTTTAGACATATCACTTTTAAAAAACAAAAGCAAGAGGAACGTAGGGAAAATTGTCGGGGTATTTGGGGCGCGGGTCGGGTTCAAGGAGGCCAAAAAAAACCCTGACAGGGGGCTTTGTCGGAGCCCGGGGGCTCAGTAAACGGGGCCGCCGCAGGCAGGGCAGCGGAGGGATTTGCGGCCCATTTCCATGCCTTTGAGGTAGGAACAGCGCGGGCAAACCGTTTTCCCGCAGCTGAGGCAGCGGCCAAACTGGCTCTGGGCTTGCGAGTTCTCGTTCTTCCGGACCCCTTTCCCTACCACGCCTTTCCCGCAGAATGCGCAGCGGATATCCAGGCCCTTGTTCATCCGGGGCGCGGAGGCCGCAGTGGTTTGGTGGATCTGCTGGAGGTAGTCCATGAACCGCGGCGAGAAACGCTGTTCGCGGTAGCGGGC
>Ga0315281_10014711_pt1 | contig 10533 bp, 8 predicted proteins | sample YL17G07_0_MG_FD_204540 | JGI IMG/M metagenome (GOLD analysis project Ga0315281, IMG submission 204540) | Sediment microbial communities from Yellowstone Lake, YNP, Wyoming, USA - YL17G07_0 | ecosystem: Environmental > Aquatic > Freshwater > Lake > Sediment | place: USA: Wyoming | collected...
TTTTCTTGTTGAACTCCCTCTTCCACTCGGGTGTCGGCACCCTTCCATCCATCTCGCTCACGAGGTCGATGCCCGTGCGTTTGCCGAGCTGGAAATCCCTCGAGTACTCCCAGAGGGGGCGCCCTTCTTTCTTCACCTGCCGCGTGTAGAAGTTGTAGCCTATCTCGTAGAAGACCGTATCACAGGACTGTATGATGCCGTTGAAAAGGTCGATGTGGCCGTGCTGGCTCCAGCAGTATTTCGGGTAATCCTTGAAAAGCCCCTTGTTGAATATCTTCTGGCAGAAGAAGGGCGTATTGGGGTTTACCATTCCTTCGGCTAGAGCAGACATGGCGGTAACCACCTTGAATGTCGATCCCGGAGGAAGCTGGCTCATGATGGCGCGGTTGTTCAACGGATACATGTTGTCAGGATCCATGAGCTTTTTCCAGGCCTTGTCGCTGATGCCGCCCACGAACGAGTTGAGGTCGAATGTAGGGTAACTCGCCATTGCGATGACCTCTCCGGTCTTTGGGTCGAGCACAACGGCGGACGCTCCACTTCCAGCGTAATTTTTGTCCGTTTCGGGGTCGTAGCGGCCTCTCGCGACCCCGACCTGACTCTTGAGCGCGTCCTCGACAACCGCCTGCACACCCTCGTCGATGGTGAGCCGCAGGTTCTCTCCCGAGCGCGGCTCGTGCCTCGACAGGGTCCTTATGGAGTTGCCCGCGGCGTCAACCTCGAGGCGGTATCTGCCCACCTTCCCGCGCAGCTCCTCGTCGTACGTCGCCTCAACACCCGACAGCCCGATCTCGTCTCCCGCCTGGTAGCCCTTTCCCTTCTTCTCCTTGAGTACCTCCGGCGAAATCTCACCGAGGTAACCGATGACATGAGCGGCGAGCTCCTTGTTGGGGTATTCCCTCATCGCCTTGGTGCCCGCTATCACGCCGGGGAACTCGCGCTGGTGTTCTCTCACGTAAGTCACGATATCCTCGCCCACGTCGCTCTTTATGAGCACCGCCCGCCGGTTCGGGGCCTGTGACTTCTCGATCTTGTGCTTGATCTCGCTCTGACCTACGCCGAGCAGCTTTGAGAGTCTGTCTATGACCTGTTTATCCTCTCTGAGTTCGGCGGGTACAACGGATATCGTGAGGGTGCTGCGGTTCTTAACGATCACTCTGCCGTTGCGGTCAAGGATACGGCCTCTCGGTGCGTCGAGGGATATCTCGCGGATCCGGTTGCCCTCGGCCTTCTTGCGGTAATTGTTGCCCGAGACTATCTGCATGAACCACAGGCGCGCGAAAAGCACGCAGAACGCAGCCAGGATGATAATCCCGAGGACCGCCAGCCGCCGCTGGAGATTGTCCTGGGCCGAATCGGTCTTAAAGTGTGTGGTCTCGTCTGGCCTGAACTTCAGCCTCGTCCGGTCCAGTATGCGAATCTTCAACGAAATATCACCCGCTTGGCTCACCTGCCGTGGGGCTTGGCGAGTATCAGCGATTCCTCCTTCTGCGTAAAACGGAATCTTCTCATTACAGGATACACCACGAGCACCGCCAGTACATTGTACAAAGCGGACGGGAGGATAACCCCGATCACGTTAAACGGAGGGAGGCTCTCCTGGCCGAGCATCAGAAGGGTCAACTGGTTCACGGAAAGCTCGAGTACGGTGACTATGAACACCAGCAGGACGGGAAGCAGGATGGAGTATGTCATGAAGAACTCCTTGAGCATGCCCGCCAGGAAGGCGGCGACGGTCTCGGAGAAAGCTCCCACTCCCATCACCTGAGGGCTCACTATGTCCATCAGCATCCCTCCGCAGAAACCCACAATCGCCCCTTGAAAGGGACCCTCCTGCACCGCCACGAGCACCGCCACCACCAGTATCAGGTCCGGCTGGACGCCGAACAGTTTGAACTGGGGCATGACGGCAATCTGCAGTATGAAGGCCAGCAGGACCGCACCGGCCAGGAAGAGCTTGCGGTTGCTGCTCACTGAGCCTCCTTCAGGATGACTGACTCGGGTTCCGGTGTGATGATGATCAGAACCTTGTCCAGGCGCGAGAACCTCACGAACGGTTTCACCTCGACCAGGCGGGCCAGCCCCGCAGACCGCTTCTTGACCTTCGTGACTCTTCCGATCACGATCCCGGGCGGGCTGGTACCGCCGAGTCCGCTCGTCACCATCACGTCGCCCACCTGCATCACCGCTTCCTCGTTCATGGGGACGAACCTCATGATATCCTCGTTCCGCCCCTCTACGATGCCGGTTTCACGGATGCGCATGTCCCTTGCACCTATTCCCGAGCGCGAGTCGGTGATGAGCTGGACCACCGAGGAGCGAGAGCCGACCGAGATTATCCTCCCGGCCAGTCCCTCCTCGGTCACTACCGACATATATTTCTTAATGCCGCTGGAAGAGCCCTTGTTTATTATCATGAGTCTCTGCCAGTTGCTCGGGGACTGCCCCACGATGTCCGCACCCACGGTATCGAGCTGGGCGTTCTCCTCGCTCCAGTGGAGCAGTCTCTTGAACTCCGCAACCTCCGCCTCCAGCTCCCTGGACTCACTTGCTTGGCGCCGGAGGGTCGCCACTTCTTTCTGCAGTTCTCTCTTCTCCTTTGAAAGGGAGGGCAGGTGGAAAAGGTTCACGATACCGTCCTTCACCGGTCTGAATATCTTCGAGAAGAAGTTGGACACGGGAGAAAACAGGTCGAGGAAAAAGTTCTGTATCTTATGGAGTGGACCGGTATCGCTCTCTCTTACATATAGGGTCACCAGGGAAATACAGACGATAATGATCACGATAAGGATGATTCGGTTTCTCCTGGAGGATGGCATAACTTCTCTCGACAGGCCTTACCGGCCCGCGGAGGAGATTAACACCTTCTTCATTATGTCGAACTCTTCAAGGCACTTGCCCGAGCCCATCGCGACGCACAGCAGGGGTTCCTTGGCCATATGGACCGGCATGCCGGTCTCGTGGCGGATCCTGTCCTCGAGGCCGCGCATGAGTGCGCCTCCTCCGGCCATCACTATTCCCTGTTCCATGATGTCGCTCGCCAGCTCCGGCGGGGTCTTGTCGAGCGCGTCTTTGACCGTCTGTACGACCGCCGTCACCGGCTCCTCGATCGCCTGCCTGATCTCTTCGGCCGTAACGACCACGGTCTTCGGAAGTCCCGAGGCGAGGTCCCTACCCTTGATCTCGTCCTCCTGGTCGTCGTCCCCGAGAGGGAACGCAGAACCGATGTTGACCTTCAATACCTCCGAGGTTCTCTCCCCGATCATCAACTGGTAATCTCTCTTGATGTAGTTGATTATCGCCTCGTCCATCTCGTCACCGCCCACGCGGATCGACTGGCTCGTGACGATGCCCCCCAGGGAGATGACCGCGACCTCTGTGGTCCCACCGCCCACGTCGACCACCATGTTGCCTATCGGCTCGTGTATGGGAAGGCCCGCGCCGATTGCGGCCGCCATCGGCTCCTCGATGATGAACGCCGCCCTCGCCCCAGCCTGGACGGCCGCCTCCTCGACTGCCCTCTGCTCGACGCCGGTGATGCCCGAGGGGACCGCCACTACCATGCGCGGGCGCGCCAGGGCCCTCCGCTGGTGCACCTTCTGTATGAAGTAGCGAAGCATCTTCTCCGTGACGTCGAAATCCGCGATCACGCCGTCCTTCAGGGGCCGGATGGCCACGATGTGAGCCGGGGTACGCCCCACCATCCTCTTGGCCTCCTCGCCGACCGCGATTATGGCGTTCGTTATGGTGTTAACCGCCACCACCGAGGGCTCGTTGAGGACTATTCCCTCTCCCTTCACGTAGACCAGGGTGTTGGCGGTCCCAAGGTCGACCGCCATGTCCTTGCCGAACGCGCCGGCCCCGAGCATTCTGGTCATAAGCGACATTGACTACGTTTCTCCTATCGAGATGCGCGGCCTTGAGCCGCGCTTAAGAACCCCATTATGCACAAAACCCCTGTAAAGTCACCCGCAATATTAACACAACTTTACTCATTAAACATTAACAGAATATAACAACAGGAACAGCGCATATCCGCCGCGAATAAGACCGACCGATCAGCCTGTATCGGGAAAGAAAAGAGCAATCTCGCGGGCGGCGCTCTCGGGGGAGTCGGAACCGTGGACAAGGTTGCGGGTCACACTCGTAGCGTAGGCGCCGCGGATCGAACCCGCGGTCGCCTCGAGCGGGTCCGTCGCTCCCATTATCTTCCTTACGTTCTCAATCGAGTTTTCGCCGGAGACGATCGCGACGACCAGCGGTCCCTCCGTTATGTAACCGATGAGGTTCTCGTAGAAGGGCTCGCCCCGGTGCTCCGCATAGTGCGTCTCGGCGAAGTCCTTGTCCATGGTCAGGCTCTTTATCTGCTCGATCCTGTAGCCCTTGCGCTCGATGCGTACGAGCACCTCTCCCACAAGGCCCCTGGCTACCCCGTCGGGCTTGATTATGAGAAGCGTCCTCTCGATATTCATCTTCCCTCCTACCGGTCCTGCCGCATCTCCCGTGACGCGCGCTGGTGCTTGAAGTAGATTCTGGCCTCGGAGACCGTGTAAAGCGAACCGGCCACGCAGATCAGCCCGTCCTGCTTCGCGATATTATACCCGAGCCTCATAGCCGAGGGAAAATCCGGCTCGACGCGGTGCTCGATCCCCTCCATCCCGCAGAACGCGCCGAGGCGCTTCGCCGAGATAGAGCGGGGGCTCCTGTTCTCCGTGACGATAAGGTCGGTCGCGACCGCCCCCAGTATGCGCAGTATGCCCCTCGCGTCCTTGTCCTCGAGTATGGACACCACCATCACGAGCTTCTTGTAATCGAACTCCTCCAGCAGCGTGGAGGCGAGCCTTTCAGCCCCCTGTACGTTGTGAGCGCCGTCGACGACGACGAGGGGCTTCTCGGAGAGTATCTCCAGCCTTCCCGGGATCCCGCTGGACTCGAGCGCGCGCTTGAAAGCCCCCGCATCGGTTCTCTCGAGGGGGTCGGTATAGGCCTGGGAGGCCGCCACGGCACACGCCGCGTTCACCGCCTGGTGCTTGCCTATCATCGGCAGCTTCATGTCCTTGAACTCCACCCCGTCGAGCCCCCGTACGGATATGTACTGGGATGGAGGCTCGCCGGGAACACGGTAAGGGATGACGAACCCGAGACGGAAGTCGCGCCCGAAGAGCTTCATCTCGGCTCCCACCTCTTTGCACCGTCGAGTGATGAGCCTCAAGATGTTGCTGCTGCTCTCGGCGGTTACAAGTACGGCACCCTTGTTGATTATACCCACCTTCTCGCCGGCGATCTTCGGCCTGGTCCGCCCCAGTTCTTCGACGTGGTCGATGCCGACGTTCGTTATCACCGCGACCTTCGAGACGACCACGTTCGTCGCGTCCCAGCGCCCCCCCATGCCGGCCTCGAGGACCGCCACGTCTATTCCCTCGCGCTCGAAATAACTGTAGGCGACCGCGGTCACTACCTCGAAATAGGTCAGTGGCTCACCTGCCTTTTTCTCGGCTTTCTCCACGAGAGGCATTATCTCGGCCAGCGTCCCGGCGAACTTGTTCGCCGTTATGAGCTTGCCGTTGACCGATATCCTCTCGCGGACCGTTTCGAGGTGCGGGGAGGTGAAAAGCCCGACGCGAAACCCGCAGGCCTGCAGGATGGCGGAGGCCATGTTGGATACCGAGGTCTTGCCGTTCGTGCCGGTGACCTGGATGGCGTCATAAGCTTTCTGGGGGGCGCCCATCAGTTTCGCCAGGGCGCTGATGCGGTCGAGCGACGGCTTGACCCCCAGTACGATCCTGCCGTCAAGATAGTCTACTGCCTCGGAATATTTCATGGGCGGCTATCGAGACCTGTTCTCGAGGGCTTCTATCTGGTGGTTGAGCTTGTCTCTTCTCTCGAGCAACTGCTCGTGCTTCTGCCGTTCGCGCTCGACCACATCTGGAGGAGCCTTCTTGACGAAGCCATCGCTTGCTAGCTTCGCGGTCGTGCGCTCGAGATCCTCTTCCACCTTTTTAAGGCGCCTCGCCAGGCGGTCTATCTCCTCTTTCGGGTCCACTCCGCTGTCCCACGAGAGGTACGCTTCGGCACCCTCGACAACAGCCCGCATCGGGAACTGACCTTCGGGGACCTCGCCGGAGAGCTCGACGCTTCCGAGTCCGGCCATGGTCTCCAGGTAGTGACGCCTTTCGGTTAGAAGCCCGAGGCGCTCATCATCGGTACAAACGAAAACGGCATCCACCTTTGCGGACGGCGGGATGGTGTGCTCCGAGCGCGCGGAGCGCACGGCCACCACCAGCGACTGGATGAAGCTCATCTGCTTCTCCGCCTCGGCGTCTTTCTCGAATTCCTGCGCGGAAGGCCAGCGGGCGACCATGATCGAGTCGCCCGTGCCGGGCAGCCTCTGCCACAACTCCTCTGTAACGAACGGCATGAACGGGTGAAGCAGCCGCAGGGAGCACTCCAGCACCCGGTAGGACACCGCCTGCGACATAAGTTTCTCCTCCTCGGTCCCCCTGTAGAGCCTGATCTTCGCGAGCTCGAGGTACCAGTCGCAGAAATCGCCCCAGAAGAACTGGTGGAGCGCCTTGCCGGCTATACTGAAGTTGTAAGAGTCCATCGCCCCGTCCGCGCGAGAGATCGTGTCGGCCAGCCTGCTGGTTATCCAGCGGTCTGCGAGGTCGAGGTCCGCGGTCGAAAGGTCCACCCCGCCCGGCTCGAACCCGTCCAGGTTCGAGAGCACGAGGCGCGCAGCGTTCCATAGCTTGTTAACGAAGTTGCGGTTCCCCTCTATTCGCTCCTCGCTGAGGTTGATGTCGCGCCCGGGAACCGCTATCGAAGCCAGCGTGAACCTCAGCGCGTCGGTTCCGTAGACCTCTATGATGTCGATCGGGTCTATCACGTTCCCGCTCGACTTGCTCATCTTCTTGCCCTCGTAGTCACGGACCAGCGCCGTGACGAAGACCTCGCGGAAGGGCACGTCGTCCATGAAGCGAAGCCCGAGCATTATCATGCGCGCCACCCAGAAGAAAATGATGTCGAAGGCGGTCGTTAGCACGGATGTGGGATAAAAACGCTCCAACGTCGCGGTCTTTTCCGGCCATCCCATCGTCGAGAAAGGCCACAGGCCCGAGGAGAACCAGGTATCGAGGACGTCCGGGTCCTGGCGCAGGTTATGTGAACCGCAGGGGCAAGCATCGGGCTGTTCGACCTCGACTACTATCCGGCCGCAGTCGTCGCAGTACCAGACGGGGATGCGGTGCCCCCACCAGAGCTGCCTCGAGATACACCAGTCGCGTATGTTCTCCATCCAGTCGAAATAGATCTTCTCCCAGCGCCTGGGGGTGAACGTAATCCTCTCATCCCTGACGGCGTCGATACCTTCCCTGGCGAGCGATTCCATCTTCACGAACCACTGGGTCGAGAGGTAAGGCTCCACCTCCGTGCCGCACCGGTAGCAGTGCCCGACCGCGTGCAGGTGGTCGGTGATCTTCTCAAGCAGCCCCCGGTCCTTCAGGTCTGCCACCACCGCCTCCCGAGCGGCGTACCTGTCAAGCCCCCCGTACGGCCCTCCGTTCTCGTTTATAGTGGCGTCGGGGTTCATGACGTTAACCTGCTCCAGGTCGTGGCGGAGCCCTATCTCGAAGTCGTTCGGGTCGTGCGCCGGGGTGACCTTCACCGCCCCCGTCCCGAATGCCGGGTCCACGAACTCGTCCGTGATAATGGGAATGCGCCTGTCGAGAAGAGGCAGTATGAGGGTCTTTTCTACAACTTCCGCGTAGCGCCCGTCACCAGGGTGGACGGCGACCGCGGTGTCACCGAGCATCGTCTCCGGCCGGGTGGTGGCCACGACCACGCCTCCCGCACCGTCGGCGAAAGGATACTTGATGAACCAGAGGTGCCCGTTCTTTTCCTCGTGTTCCACCTCGATGTCGGAAAGCGCCGTGTGACACCGAGGGCACCAGTTGATTATGTACTTGCCTCTGTAGATGAGGCCCTCGTCATACAGCTCCTTGAACACGGTTCGAACCGCGAGCGAGCAGCCTTCATCCATGGTGAACCGCTCGCGCTCCCAGTCACAGGAGCAGCCGAGGCGCTTCAGCTGGCTTATTATCGTCCCACCGTAGTGCTCTTTCCACTCCCACACCCTCTTTACGAACCCGTCCCGGCCGACCGCGTGCCGGTCGGTGCCCTCCTTCTCTAGCTGGCGCTCAACCACGTTCTGCGTGGCGATTCCCGCGTGGTCGGTGCCGGGCATCCAGAGCACCTCGAACCCCTGCATGCGGCGGCGGCGGGCTATCACGTCCTGTAGGGTGTTGTTGAGCGCGTGGCCCATGTGGAGCACTCCGGTAACATTGGGCGGCGGTATCACCTGCGAGAACGCAGGCTTATCCGAGTCGGTGCGCGCGTGGAAGTATCCCTGTTTTTCCCAGTAGCCGTACCAACGGCTCTCGACCGCGTGCGGTTCGTACGCGGACGGCATCTCCGTCTCCGGGAAGTCCTGGGACAATCAACCCACCGCCTCAGTTATCCGATTGTGGTTAAACCACTTCTGTTGCATTTCTATATTTTAACCTGATATCGTGCAACAAAAGTGGTTTGACCCCATCTTTGCCGGAGGTTCGTCATGGTCGTTGCATATCTGCTTATCTGCCTCATACCGCTCGCGCTGATCCTGGTTGTCTTCGGCGCCATAGCAGCTGCGGTCATGAATGTGGTGAGGAGCGGCAAGCGGATGTATGCGGATATCCGGCCGGACATAAACGACATGAAGGAAACCGCCGCGCGCGCTCAGCAGAAAGGCCTCGAGTTCAGCGAGCGGGGCAAGAAGCTCTCCGAGACTTTCGAGGAGATGGGTGGCCGCTGGGCTTTTATCTCTCAGTCGCTCGCTGAGAACACGAAATCGCCTATTGTAAAACTCGCCGGGATGGCTGGAAAGCATACCGGGCAAAAAGAGAAAGACTAGGCGGTCTCCTCTTCCTCGGTCTCGATCTTCTCAGGCCTCGACACCTCAGAGCGCGAAGTCAAAAGGGTAGGCTTGAAATCTTCCGCCACTACCTCCCTCGTGACAACGCACTTTACGATATCTGAGCGCGAGGGCAGCTCGAACATGGTTCCGAGCAGCGCATCTTCCAGGATCGCCCGCAGGCCGCGTGCGCCCGTTGACCTCGCGAGAGCCTTTTCCGATATCTCCTCGAGGGCGCCCTCGGTGAATATCAACTCCACGCCGTCGAACTCGAAGAACTTCCGGTACTGCTTGACCAGCGCGTTCTTCGGCTTTACCAGTATCTCCGTCAGGTGGTCCTTTGTAAGGCTGTGCAGGGTCGTTATCACCGGGAGCCGCCCCACGAACTCCGGGATAAGCCCGAATTTCAGGAGGTCCTCCGGCATTATGCCGGAAAGGATGGTCCCCAGGTCCTTCTCACCCTTGCTCTGGACCTCGGCCCCGAAACCGACGCCCTTCCTGCCAATGCGGTCCTCGATAATATCCTCGACACCCGAGAAAGCGCCGCCGCATATGAAGAGGATACCGGTCGTGTCTATCTGAAGGAACTCCTGGTGTGGATGCTTGCGCCCGCCCTGAGGTGGAACGCTCGCTACCGTGCCCTCCAGTATCTTCAAGAGCGCCTGCTGGACCCCCTCACCCGATACGTCACGGGTGATGCTGGGGCTCTCGCTCTTCCGCGCTATCTTGTCGACCTCGTCGATATAGATGATGCCCGTCTCCGCCTTCTTGACATCGAGGTCCGCCGCCTGGATGAGCTTGAGCAGGATGTTCTCGACATCCTCGCCTACGTAGCCCGCCTCCGTGAGGCTGGTGGCGTCGGCTATGGCGAAGGGCACGTTCAGAAACCTTGCCAGCGTCTGGGCGAGCAGCGTCTTGCCGCATCCGGTCGGGCCGATGAGCATGATGTTGCTCTTCTGCAGCTCCACCTCGTCATTCGAGTATGCTCCGACCTGTATCCGCTTGTAGTGATTGTAGACCGCTACGGAGAGGACCATCTTGGCCCGGTCCTGCCCTATCACGTACTCGTCGAGGAACTCGTTTATCTCTCTTGGCTTCGGAAGGGCGCCGACCTGGATCTCGGGCGCCTCGGTGAGTTCCTCCGCGATTATCTCGTTACAGAGCTCTATGCACTCGTCGCAGATGTATACACCGGGCCCGGCTATGAGTTTTTTGACGTGCCTCTGGGTCTTGCCGCAGAAAGAGCACTTTAGAAGGTCGCTGCCCTCAGAGAATTTCGCCAACTCCTACCTCCAGACGCACAAAGCCCTCTACGCCTCGGGCACCTTGCGCTGTGAGATGACCTCGTCGATTAAACCATACTCCATGGCCTGCTCCGGCACCATAATGAAGTCCCTGTCGGTGTCATTGTGGATCCTGTCGACCGACTGGCCGGTATGCTCCGCAAGTATCTTGTCTAGTACCTCGCGGTTGCGCAGTATCTCCTTCGCCTGTATGTCGACATCAATCGCCTGGCCCTGGGCCCCGCCGCTCGGCTGATGGAGAAGGATACGGCTGTGCGGCGTCGCGTAACGCTTTCCCTT
>Ga0315281_10014712_pt1 | contig 10533 bp, 9 predicted proteins | sample YL17G07_0_MG_FD_204540 | JGI IMG/M metagenome (GOLD analysis project Ga0315281, IMG submission 204540) | Sediment microbial communities from Yellowstone Lake, YNP, Wyoming, USA - YL17G07_0 | ecosystem: Environmental > Aquatic > Freshwater > Lake > Sediment | place: USA: Wyoming | collected...
TCAGCTCTGGAGGGTCTTGCACATCTTGTAAGCGCCCTCTCCGTTGCTGTAGAAATTGTCTATCTCCCCGGTGAGGGTGAAGCCCTGACGCTCGTAGAACCCGAGGGCTTCCTTGTTGCTCTTCCTGACCTCCAGGATCATGGTGTCATAGCCCTTCGCGATGCTGTTCGAATACAGCTCACCCATCAGTCGCTGTCCGTAACCCATCTGTCTCCTCTCGGGCAGAACCCCCAGCATGAGGATCCTGGCCACCCTCTCTCCTGATGGGACGGCCGCGACGAACGCCACGAGCACACCCTCCGCCTGCAGCACGAGGAACCCTTCCCGCCACAGGTTGTGCACGGTCAAGTAGAGTGAGGGGGCATAGGTCTCACCCAAGGACCTCCTGACAATCTCCATGACCGATGGTATGTCAGTCGGGGAGAACGGTCGAACCAGTATCATCGGGCGGAGTCAAGTGTCACGATGATGATTAATTTTCCTAGGAGGAGATTCTGTAACATTATCGGGTTGTACATGTAGTCCATCAAGACAAATACCGAGCCCGCCGTGACTAGGAAGATGTCCGTCCGATCCGCGGTCTTCTACCTCGATGGCCATCTGGCCCCAGAGGCACGGTTCATGATGGAGGACTTCAGGCTCGCCACGAACGGGGCGATCAGGGCAGGATTTCAGACTGGGGTGACCTCGAGAAATGCCTTGTGCAAGCTGGCTTACAGGGACTTTCGAGAAGATCATCCGGGCATGTATTCACAACATCTTGTGTCCGCTTTTGCGGTGGCCGCAGGCATCCTCAAGAACCATCGGAGAAGATCAAAGAAATCGAAGACGGGATGGACCGTGCGCCCGCCCTATGTGAAGCGGCTGATGATGAAAGCGGAGAACCAGGCGTACAAGCTCGACCGGAAAGAGGGCATCGTCGACCTCCCGATCAGGGCGGGCCTCCACGTCAAGATGAAACTCCTCGTCAGTCAATATCATCGGCGCTATCTGGATGATGAGGCTTGGTCACTCGGCTCACTAACACTCCTGCTCGACAGAGTGATCATAGCTTTCAGGAGAATCTCGCCGAAGCCTTATGCCCCCGAATCTGTACTGTCGCTCGACACGAACGAGAGGAGCCTTGACGGGGTGCTCATCGGGGAAGGTTCAGGCATCCCAATCAGGGCCGAGTTCCCCAATGTTGCCGTCATCCAGCAACGACATCACGACAGGCGCAAGAGGCTCCAGAAGAAGAAGGCCAACGACCGAAGGACCTCGAGTACATTGTGCAGGCGGGAAGGCAAGCGCGAGCATCGTAGGGTGGAGTACAGGCTGCACCAAGTTGCCGACATCATCCTATCGTTTGCCAAGAGCCAAGAGTCTGCAATCGTGCTCGAGGATCTGACGGGAATCAGACACAAGAAGAACAAGGACATGAATCGACGCCTCTCCATGTGGCCACGGAGAGAGCTCCACCGGATAATCGAGTACAAGGCGGAAGACAAGGGGATCCCAATCGTCAAAGTTGATCCAAGATATAGCAGCAAGAAGTGCCCGATATGTGGGAGCATAAAACATTCCCGAATGGGCACTGAGTTCGAGTGCGAGTGCGGCTGGCATACGGACAGGCACATCAACGCCAGCATCAATCTGCTGCAAACAGCCAGCTCGAAAGGGCTGGCGGGGGGTCTACGGTTCGACCCCGGCGCATTCCGGCATGACGCGATGATGATCCTCTACGAGCCAGCGATGGCCGCACGGTCTGAGCCGAACGGAATGAGTGAGGAGGGGGTTGTGGGGCCATGATGGGCCACCACCCGACTCTTTACAGAACCCTAGGACGATGCAGCCGCTTCTTTGCCAGTTTCACACCGAGGACCGCTCCCAGACCAGCGGCCACAATGCCCACGAGGTGGTGCATCGGCCATGTCGTGCTCCCGGAGCCGCCGACCGCACCCGGCCGAAGAACTTGGACAATGACGATGTCCACATCCTTGTTTCCCCAACCGTCCTCCACGGTCAATCTTACCTCGAATCTGCCAGCATGGTCTGGAACGAAACTCGTGGACGGCGTCAGGGCCTCGAACTGCCCGTCCCCATCAATGTCCCACCCATAGTGCGCGATCCCGCGGTCGTCCAGCGACCGACTGCCGTTCAACTCCACGACCTGCCCTAGATGCACGGTGAGATTCTCCCCTGCCTCTGCCCTCGGCGGAGTCACATCCGGCGTCCAATCCATGTCGAAAGCACGGGTGAAATACCCCGCTATCTCCTCTGACTCGATGATGGCTGCAAGCTCACGGTTCTTTGCGAACGAAGAGAAGCCCCAGTTGTTGCTCGAGACCAGTGTCGTCCGTCCCTCGAACACGGCCCCTTTGTTGTGAACGACCGTGATCGGGTTCTTGGGATCCATCAGTTTGAACTCTCCCTGCAGGCTGGAGTTGTCGCTTATTCCCGAGAGGAACCTCAGCGCTGGACCGTTGCCGTCGGCGTTGAACCAGGAGGAGTCGAAGATCATCCGGACCACGAAGCCGTCGCGCATGGCACCGATCATTGCGTCCAGGAGCGGGCTGACGGCTGGACTGCTGGACCATCGGCCCTGCCAGTACAGATCGACCTGGAACTGCTCGACGATCATGGACTTCGAATCCCTTAGCAGGGGGCAGAGGAAGGGTGACAGCTCCGAAGCATCTGGTGATGGGACAAACTCCACGCGGGCATCGGTTGTGGTGCGCATCGGCGCAAGTGCTCCGTAGGAGTGGTTAGACCTCGGAACGTCGGGTAGCACGGCGGAGCTCGAGCATCTCGTGTCAAACCTCCACGGTATCACGTCCGGCCTCGACGAACGAGCATCGGAATCGAAGATCGACGAGAGATATCGACCAGCCTCGGGGCTCGTGATGCACAGCCCCCAACCCCGGTTCGCGGTCAGCCTGTCCTCGGGAACACCGCTCTCGACGAAGTTCTCTGAGAGGATCAAGGATTTCGAGGAGTCGATCACTGCGTATTTCGAGTGAAGGGGGCCAAAGTGCTGCACGACTTTCTTGCTGAGATTCCCGTTCACCGTCGCGACATCTATGCTGGCCGCGGTCAAAACAGAGAGACAATCCACCTGACTGGGGGACATCCCTCCGGCCGGGGCGCCGTCGACCAGGATTCGCACGTCCACACCTCTAGCGGACGCAGCTAGGAGTTCGTGGCAAACCGCAGCTGAGGACAGTTCGTACGTGCACAGCCGGACGGTCCTCTGGGAACCCCTCAGAACGTCCAGGACCACGTCCAACGAGCAGTCAGGGCTCGTGAACGCGGTCAGATCTCCTGCGGGGACACTTACCTGGAAGGGGTCGAATTCAGTGTATCCATACCTGTACTCTCGAAACGGCGCCCAATCGCCTGCAGAATCCGAATCCTGCCAGCCCGTGTTCGAATGGACCCTCCTGGCAACCTCTCCTTGCCTAAGCGAGGGCATGGGCTCCCCGAGCCAAATGGAGGAGGGTTCCACGGAGCTGCCATATTTCACGAAATCGATCTGAGTGCCTGCGGAGGAAGCAAGCGCGAGCGAATCGCCGGCATCCGCAAGCCTGAATGTCCCCGTCCGCAACAATCGGCCTGACGGGTCTCCGACCGTGATATCAGGAGACCGTCCAAATGCCCTCAAGAAGGAAGTCGAGTTCATGGAGACGGAAAGCGAGCCGCACGGCAGCAGCCAAAAGTCACCCACGAAAGTGAGCGTCCCCTCTCCGTCGGAGATCGAGCAGTTCGCCAGGTTCACTCGATACGTGCACGCACTGGAGATGACGAAGTACTCATCGTTCGAGAGAGCGCATGGGTAGAATTCCGTTATCAGGAGCTGCGTCCCGGAGTTTGCCGCCTCGCCTTCTGTAGTGACCACGAACCCTACGTGATGCGGCGCGAGGACGATCGACAAAAAGAGCAAGGCCGATGACACCGCCGGTACACACTCGCGCCACATCGTCTCTCGATGCCGGCACCGACGACAATACGGGTACTGCTACAGTTAGACTTCGCCTATCTTCCAAGTCCCGAGATCAGGTCGAGCAAGACCGCCCTTCTATCTTTCGCCTTTACAACTCCACTGGCCAGAAGGACTCCGTCCGTCCCGAGCTCGATGGCCTTCGCGACGTCGCGTCCGTTCTTCACGCCCGCCCCGCAGAGCACACCGACACTCCCGCTGATCATCCTTATCGCTTCGACCGCGTCGGAGACGATCTTCGGGTTTGCGGTCGTCACGGAGACCTCTCCTCCGATCAACTCGGGCGGTTCTATGGCTACGAAATTGGGTTCCATGGCGGCGCATGCCTTGCTCACTGGGATGTTGTTCGTGCACGCGATCGTATCCAATCCCAGGGTCCTGCACCTGTCGATGATCTCGTGGATCTCCGCCAGCTTCAGCCGTCTCTCGGCATGGTTCACGAGCGTGCCCTTGGCGCCCGAAGCCTTGGCATTGTCGATGGTGACGTGTCCTGTCGTGCTGCCCGACGAGACAGGGTCGAGGTGTTGCGCGAAGACCGGGATCTTGACGGTCCTGGAAACGATGGCCAAGTCGAGCATCGGCGGTGCGATGACTATCGATGCCCCTGACTCCGCCGAGATGTCCTCGCATATCTTGGCGAGCTCGATGGCAGCCGATCCGCTCGCTTCCTGGTAGGTCTTGAAGTTGACGACTATGACGGGCCTTCTGATGGGCACAGCAGCGACCTCACTCTAGCGGCTTCATCCTCGGTTCGAGCTTCTTCAGTATCTCGGGACGGGTGGTGTACTCGAGTTCCTCGGGAGAGACGATTCCGGGCATGAACGGACCGTGGCCGCGCATGTAGATCGATATCTCCATCGCCTTGTTCCTCACGGTGTCCCACTCGTGGCCAGCGAAGTAGTCGATCGGTTTGTGGTCGCCTGGCTTCCCGCCCGGGGCTTCCGCTCCCTGTATCTTACCGTTGGTAATCTGCAGTCCCAGGCAAGCGACTCGGGGCGGACCGTCGTGATAGCTTGGGTCGGATTCATCGACCGCACAGGGATACCATGCGCCGTAGTGAGAACCTCTCATCCAGCCCGCGACGAGCTGCGGGAACGCGAACGGCTGGAGCGCCTCCCCGGCGGCTGGGAACCCGGACTGGCATCTCAGGAGCATCACGGGGTCGTCCTTGCCCACGTACTTCCCTGCCAGGATGTTGAGCTTCTCGGTCGAGACCACTGCCGCGAGGCCAAGGGTCTTGTGCGTCACCCTCTTCACGGCGTACCTGGTGGTGTCCCCTATCAGCGCGAGTATGTCGTAGAGTTCCGCGGGCGAGCTCATCACGACCTTCTTATGGTCCACGACATCCACGATCTCCAGGTCGTATCCGAGGTGCGCCCTCGGGTCGATCACGAGGCCGGTCGTGGTGAACGGGTCCATGAATATCTTGGATATCGGAAGTGAATACGCGGACGGGCCGCATTTGTCAGCCATGAACACCAGCATAGGCTCGGTGGGCCGCTCCTCGAACTCCATCTCCGCCGCTCCCGGGCCCTGTCCCCTGACGTTGCCAGAGAACGCGTCTGAGAGAAGATCCTGCCCAGCGGCGTAGAGATGCATCTTTTTGGCCTCGCTTGCAGCGGCCATGAATGCGTTCCAGGCGAGCTCGTGGACCTGCTTGTTGTTCTCCCCCTTCCTGTGGGTCATCAGGAGCTCCATGTCGTCGCCACATCGCGTGACGTAGTAATCGTTGAGGAGACCTTCCTTGACCGCCTTCGCTAGATGCTCACCGGCCACCTCCATCATCTTCGGGTGTGGTCTCGAGTGCCCGGCGATCGATCCAACATCTGCCTTGATCAACGAAACGGTGACTTTCTCAGGCATATCTTTTCCCCCGGTCCTGTCAAATTGGTGCGCTCACCAAGTGGCCGATAAGAAGCATAGCATATATTAACGGTTTCTGGGTCCCGCGGAAGTTCAGCAAGGGCATCGCCAGAGGTGCAGCGGGAGCCCCGACTCGACCTTCCCCTCCTATCACAGGGGACGCGCCGGCGAAGCAGGGCAGGCAAAGGCTTATGCAAGTCTATGGCTCTCTTATGCTCGCGTGTGCCGATGGGAGTCGTTGAAGAGCTCAGACCAATATTCTCACCGAAGTCCATTGCGGTCATAGGAGCGTCCCGGAGCCCGATGAAGATCGGGTACGAGATCCTGCAGAACATCCTTGTCCAAGGATACCAGGGGAAGGTGTATCCGATAAACCCCGATGTCTCCGAGATCATGGGTCTGAGGGTGCTCCCGAGCGTCCTCGCGGTGAAGGACGACATCGACCTCGCGATCATCGCCGTGCCTGCCGAGTTCGTGCCAAAAGTGATGACGGAATGCGCAAGGAAGAAGGTCAAGGGCGCGATCGTGATATCCTCTGGCTTCGGAGAGATCGGGGGACACGGCAAAGAGCTCGAGGATGAGGTGCTGCAGATCGCTCGGAAGGGAGGCATCCGTCTCATCGGACCGAACACCCTCGGTTACAAGGACCCGATCGACAGACTCGACGCTGCGTTCGTGTTCGGCATGCCGATGCCCGGTGAGATCGCACTCATAAGCCAGAGCGGCGCGTTGTGCATAGGCATGATCTATTACGCCAATGGAGAGCACATAGGGCTCTCCCGCGTCATCAGCGTTGGCAACAAGGCCGACATCGATGACGCCGACCTGATCGACTATCTGGATGCGGATCGCGAGACCAAGGTCATCGCGATGTATATCGAGGGCATCAAGGATGGAAAGAAATTCCTCGACTCTGCCCGGAGATGCACGAAGCCCATCGTCGCAATCAAGGCTGGTCGAACTCCCGCTGGTTCGGCGGCGGCGTCGACACACACGGGCTCCCTCAGCGGTTCCGACGTGGTGTACGACTCCGCGTTCAGGCAGGTGCATGTCCAGAGAGCGTACGATGTCATCGAGATGTTCGATTTCGCGCGAGCCCTCGCGTACCAGCCTCCGTCGGCTGGGAACAGGGTCGGGATCATATCCAACGGCGGAGGCGCAGGCATCATGGTCGCTGATTGGTGCGAATCGATCGGGTTGAAGGTTCCGAACCTGACCAAGAAGACATTAGACGCGCTCAGACCGCAACTGCCATCGATTACGACCGCGAGGAACCCGCTGGATGTGACGGGAGATGCGAGATTCCACAGATATCACGCCACGGGGGCAGCCATGCTCTCCGACCCCAACATCGATTCGCTCATCATGACCTGCGTACATGCTGGCATAGCTAGACCTAGAGAGTATGTAGGCGCTGTGATCAAACTGGTCGAGGAGAAACGCAATCTCAAGAAGCCGATAATCGCGTGCTGGGTCGGCGGGCCGGAGATTGACGAGGTCGTGCAGGAGCTAAGGGTGAAGAACATACCCGTATACTCGTCGGCGATGAGAGCCGCCAAGGCAGTCAGATGTCTCTATGACGAGGGCAGACGGCTCGAAGCCATCAGCAAGAAGAAGCAAGCGAGGGAAAACCCGACTAAATGAGCGGCCGGATGATCACGAAGTAGGATCGTCGCGGTGGATTGACAGCTCACGGAGCACGCTTCGATAGCGCTCCAACGGACCAAGTGCTTGATGTAGCATCCAGAGGCTCAAATCCTTGTTCGCCATCGCGAAAGGACGGATGAGATCGCCAACCAGCAGCTGGATGACCCCCGCGGCGGCGATCACCGCGGTCGCCCTGTGGGGTTTGGCCTTTCCACTCATCCAAGAGGGGCTGAAGGACTTCTCCCCGATTCTTCTGGGATTCGTGAGGTTCGCAATCGCCTCTGCACTGATGCTGGTCGTGATTGCCTTTCGCTACAAGCCGACTGATATCGTGAGCACGGTCAAGCGAGAGTGGAAGCCGCTGCTGATCCTTGGAGTGCTGTACGTCGCCATCCCGAACGTGGCCCAGAACATAGGCCTTCAGAACGGCACGTCGTCGATCGCGTCCGTCATCCAGTCATCTGGACCTGTGATGACCCTGGTCTTCGCGGTCCTCCTCCTGAAAGAGCGGATGACCCGCTTCAAGGGCCTGGGGACTGCAATCGCCATGAGCGGGACCGTCCTCCTTGTGTTCAGCGGAGATATCTCGCTGAAGAACGACAGCTTTGTGAGCAGCCTCCTGATTCTCATCTCGGCCGCATCTTATGGCATGGCATGGGTCTCAGCGAAACGCATGCTTGAGAGGAACCCGCCGATGCTGATCATCGGTCTGTCCTTGGCCCTCGGCACTCTGGTACTCGGTCTTGCACTGCCATTTGACATAGACCCGAAGTTCGTCATCACCACAACGTCCGTCCTGAACATGACGGTCCTCGGCTTGTTTTGCGCTGGCCTGTCCTCGGTATTGTACCTCACATCTCTGGAGCGCAGGGAGGTTTCGCAAATGGCCTTCTTCATCTACCTGATGCCGGTCTTTGCATCTGTATTCGCATGGGCAATACTCGGACAGGGCGTGGCCACTTGGACTGCCGTCTGCGGCATCATAATAGTGGCTGGTATCGTCGTCGCGAACAAGAACGGCAAGACCAGATAAGCTCACTTTCAGGCGTACTGTCTCGTGTCCGGGTCTCCATCCACATGCCCTTGCTCGCTCGGTTGGAGAGGGACCTCTCCTGCGACCACGGCCCTGTTGTAGTAGACCTTGAACAGGATCGGCGCAAGGATTGTGGACACAAACGCCATCAGAACGAGCACAGAGAAGAGGTACTCCTTCCCCTTGAACAAACCCGTCTCGAGGGCGAGCTGGGCGAAGACGAGCTCCATCGCACCCTTCCCCATCATCATCGAACCGATGGCCATCGACTCGTTGGGACTCAGGCCGCCCGACCTAGCCACGAAGTAGGAGCCTGCGACCTTTCCAAGGATAGCTACCGACAGGATCGCGGCGAACAGTGGAAGGTGCTTGACCACCAGGTCGAAGTCGACCGAGAAGCCTATCAGCACGAAGAATATCGGTGCTAGAAAACCAAGGGTGAGGCCCGAGAGTATGTCCTCGACCCTGGCCCACACCTTGAGACCTTTTCCGGTCTCGCGCAACAGAAGCCCCGCTATGAATGCACCTATGACTCCGGGGAGACCGACCCACTCGGCGACGATCGCAAAGGCAATGGCGATGCCCACCGCAACCGCGAATGCGGCCTCACCGGTCCGCATCCACCTCAGAAGCTTGTAGATGTACGGCACGATGAGCCGCCCGACGAGCATCGCGAAGACGAAGAAGAAGATGAAGCCAATCGCTATGTAGATCGCGGTCGCCCATGTCGCGGAGCCTTCCGCCGCCCCGATGATGACGCCGAGGACCATCAGAAGCGCGATGTCTGTGACGAGAGCGGCGCTCACTATGATTCCGCTTGTCCTCGTGCCGATGACGCCCATGTCCTTTAGGATCCTGATCGTGACGGGGAGAGCGGTGACGGCCATGGCGACCGCCATGAATGCAAGAGTCAAACCTTCCAGGCCGAAGGCAATTCCGACAATCGCCCCCAATGATGCTGGGACGGCGATCCCGACGACCGCGATGCCTGTACCAAGCCATGAGGACGCCTTGATCAGCTTCGGGGAGAACTCGAGGCCGACGTAGAGCATCAAGAACAGGATGCCCAGGTCCGCGAGCTGCCCAATGAAAGTGCTTCTCGCTCCGGGCTCCCACATATCATGCAAGCCCGAGAAAAGCCTGCCCAGGATGAACGGCCCAAGCACGATTCCCGCAAGAAGCTCGCCCACGATTGGAGGTTGATTGATCCGCGAAACGGCCTCACCGAGCGCCTTCGCGAAGGCTATGATCAGGAGCACGTAGACGAGTATCATCAGGTCCATGGGCGCACCGCCATCTGGTCGCCGGGCATTGGCCGTGCACGGAGATTAACTTTCGCAGGCACTCGCACATCGTGTTCCGGGCGCGAGAAACAGTCACACAACCACAGCAAAATGATGGCCTTCCCGATGCTGTGAAGGGGCCATTCACGCTTCTTTCTATCTCTGCGCGAATCATAACCCCGAAGCTAAGTCTAGGGGCTTGATTTCGGGAAGGGTGCGATAAACGAGAGGGAAGCTATTCTAGTTGGTGAGCTCGCCTTTCCTCCCCTTAGGTCTTTTCCGAGGCGCTAAACCCTTTCCTTCTTCTTCCGGATAAGAGCCTCCTTCTTTTTCCGGGCAAGAGCCTCCTTCCTTTTCCGGAAAAGAGTCTCCTTCCTCTCCCGGACAAGAGATTCCTTCCTTTTCCGGACAGAAGACTTCTTCTTATTCCGGACAAGAGCCTTGATTATCCAATAGACAGCGAGGCCGAATACGATCAACAAAAGGACAAGACCGGCCATAGTACGGAGCCCAATGTAAACTGCCATTCCTCTCTGCTAGGTATCGCCTTTCCTCACCTAAGGTCTTTTCCGAGGCGAGGCGCAATGCCCTTCCCTTCTTTTGTGGCAGGTAATAACGCTTCCAGTCACTGGCCCTTCGTGTATTTCTTCTCATTGGACGGCGAGAAACAGTTATTACCTCCCATCAGGTTACGCCGAACAGGTGTAGTTTCTTGCCCCAATGGCAACACA
>Ga0315281_10014713_pt1 | contig 10533 bp, 19 predicted proteins | sample YL17G07_0_MG_FD_204540 | JGI IMG/M metagenome (GOLD analysis project Ga0315281, IMG submission 204540) | Sediment microbial communities from Yellowstone Lake, YNP, Wyoming, USA - YL17G07_0 | ecosystem: Environmental > Aquatic > Freshwater > Lake > Sediment | place: USA: Wyoming | collected...
CTATGTGAGTAAATCCCAGTATGATTGTATCTACTTGGTCTAACCCTAAAGTTGACAGATTATCCCTAATCGTAAGTACTAACTTATCTTTTGTCCCTTTTTGTAACCTCAGCCCATAAGGTGGAATAAGTTTCTGAAAATCAAAAGTAGGAATGTAAGCCTCACTTAGCCCAACTACATTCGTTCCTCGAAAAGCATCCGCCCCACTTCCGAAAGGGGGGTTTCCAGAACACATCCTCACAAAGTCCCAGTTACTTTTTAAGGCTGGATGGAGTGTAATAGTGGCCGCTGCTGTAATCCACTGAAATACACATCCGTTTGTCAAAGCCGCTGCGGCTCCAAAACTTGATAAAGATGCCCCAGCATCTGCAATTATAAAAGAAGCAGCCTCTATAAAAATATCCTCCACATTAGTTGCAGTGATATAAAAGGCTTGATTCGTCACCGAACCATTTACTCTCATATCTATCGTCGTTCCATCTCCATTTAATGTGAGATAAGAACGATATGGAAATGTTTTTAACTCCCCATGCTCAGGGTGCTGATCGACATGAACCGTAAGAGAGCCATTTTCATCTACCTTTGCTAATCGAGTATTAGTCTCTCCATCTACAATAGCCCCTTTTATCACTTACTCCTCCCACGGTTCAAGACCATGTAGAATTGCTGTAAATGCAAGAGTTGCCGGCTGAGAATCAAGTGTTAAGCGAATTGCAAAAGTTGTATTAGGTTCAACTATCAAAAAACTATCCGATAATAAATTATACGGGGTGTTCGCCGCAATTCTATAGCTCATAATGGTTGCTGCTGTTCCTGCTAAAACAATGGCAGAGGCAAAGTAAGATGTTTGAGAGATTGTCTGTCCTGAGGAAGTATTTAACTGCCCTAGTGTTAAGGCTGTTCCTCCCCCCGATGAATACGTTCTTCCTGTTTCAATACTTACCAGCCCCGCAACAGACGATGAGAAAATAAGCCCGTGAAAATCTATTGCAATAGAATCGGTGTTTTGAAAGAAGAAGATAGTATTATCTGTAAGTACTGTTTGAGAGAATGTGTTTGATAGTGTCCATGCTCTTCCTACCTCAGCAAGAGCGTGCAGAAATTCTTCTGTAGCAGCCAGAACCTTTTGTCTATTATCTGCAGTTACAGAGGCTGCTCTACCACTTGGATCGTTAATAATCACGCATCCTCCTTTTTAAACAGTAACCACGCACAAAACTCTCCTGCTGCAAAGGGCTTGCAGACAAGTGCTATACTATTATTAGGTGCAAGTATTATAGCCCCATCTAAAATAAACTCACAATTATCTGCTGCACAAACCCACTGCCCTAATAGCGTTCCATCTGTAACAGTCCGTGCATCAGCCCCTTTTACTGCCGTTACACTTAACGAAACCCCTGATATAAAATTAGTATTGACAGGAGTTATAGCCGCCCCTCCAGAAATCAAAGTTCCTGTAGTTGGATTCTTATAAATCTTCCACTGAGAAAGAGTAGTACCACACGCCCGCAAAACTCCTATTTCTATATAAACTGTATCTGTATTTTTAATATAGATAATTCCACTATAACTTCCTAAAGTAGTTAATGAGATAAAATCTGTGGTTAAAGCAAATGTCTTTCCACTTTGGGCAGCGTGCCCTAAATCTGTCTTAGCAATAGAATCAGTCAGCACCCGCCCTTCATCATTAACAATAGCGACATTTCCACTATCTCCTGACTTAATTACATCTGGCATTATCTACTCCACATCTGCTTTAGTTATTTGCTCATCAGTCATTGCTTCTAATCTAAGATTTATCATCTTTAATTGCTTTATAATCTCCTGGAAAGCATTAAAAACATCCACTTCCTGGTTTACATACAGTGTATCTACTTCCGCTTGAATAGTTAAAGGTTGTGTAACTTCTATAGCCCCTATTTGGCTAACTGGAACAGGGTTTGTGCTATCAATATAAGCCCCATTCTTATCTATTAACTTTATTAACCCCCTTACTATATGTAGCATACTTCCTCAAAAGGTTGCATACCAGTAATCATAACTTAATTTTGTTCGCTTACTCCAATTATCTGAATATCTACCTAAGGCAGAAAAAGAAGCCCGCGCAATGCGAATTGTTCCATCTAAATTTTCTTTTAAGATATACCATGCTCCAACTTCATTTACAAAGCCATAATAGTGAGGATATACTGATTCATCCATATCTGAAATAAAGTAAGGGTCAGCGTGAACAATTATCTCTTTTCCATTCTTTGTGATTAACTCTTGCAAGATAACTCCTTCCGAAGAAATTTATTTCTTTCAATAACATCATCCCAGTAACATCCACAAAGTAAACATCGGAAAAGTGTAATATCACTAAATGCTATCCTCTCTCTAAATAACATCGAATGACATTTTTGGCATATCATTTTGTTTGACACCCCCTTGTTAGAGTGACTACTAAGTGTCCTATCTTCTCCTGATTCTTCCCCCGTTCATAATCTAATTGAAATGAAAACGCCCCTATCGCACTTATTAAAGCAATAATAACAGGAACTAAAGTTTTTATTAGAAAGTCGCTCATGGCCTCACTGCTAAGAATTTTTATCGTGTCAACGTTATTGTTAACTCCGCATAGTCTATATCGATCCCTTTGGATGCGTTGATGTTTGTAATGACTTGCCCGACAAAGTTCCCTAAAGTAAGGGTTGGAAGGTGCGTTGTAATCCCGCCTCCGCTTCTTTCTATTCCGTCGATATAAAACTTGACCGTTCCGACAGGTGACTGGACAACAGTAAATCTATGCCATGTTCCAGCCGTTGCTGCAATCGTGGTATCAACGCGGGTTGTCCCCCCACCACCGGCGGATAGGTTCCGGCACACAGCCCAATAGTTTGTGTCGGCGTATAGCTTTTCAAATGAACAGCCGTCCGAAAATCCAGTTGTTAATATCCTAGCACTACTTAGCGTACTTATTTCCAGCCCAGTATCCGAATCGGATGTAACAGGCCTTAGAATGACCGTCGAGTTATAGAGTGAGGCTGGATCGATGTAGGAAAAAGCTGCGCCAAAGAAATATACCCAGGCACTTTCGCCGGTCGCTGTTTCAAAACTATACACACCCGGATGACTGGCTCCTGCGATGGCAATAGTTGCCTGTTGAGTAAAATCAGACGCCTCCCATGTTAAGTTATTTTGGTCTCCTGACTGTAAGAATCCGGTTCCAGATAAAAAATCTTCACTGATAAAAGCGGTTGTAGCCGGATTTATTCCACCTGGACCGTTTGAGGCGGCGGTGATCCTTCCCTGAGCGTCCACTGTGATATTGGAGGTAGTGTATGAACCTGCAGACACGGCGGTATTCGTCAAAGATAGCGTGGCCGTGGTTCCGGCTCCTCCATCCGTCACAGTAATTTGATTCGCAGTTCCGGTTAAGGCCCGTTCGGCTGACAGTCCACTTGTATTCCCGATGGTAACAAATGGTTCCGAGGTAGCAGCTCCTCCTCCCCCACCCTGTAACGCCCACGTATTCGTTGCCGTACAGGCGAATGTATTGCTTCCTGCTGTGGCGTCTGTGTCATAGAAAAACTCGCCGACAGAACACGTCACCGGAGCCGTTATACCTGTCTTCATCGGCTTAGTCGATGTTTTCCCACTCAAGTCAGGCGTCGTTGCTATCCCGCAAGTAATGGCTGTGGTTCCACTACAAGTGATTTCATTGGTCGTGCCGGTGACGGAGGTGACGGTGCCAGAACCTCCAGCAGGTGGGCTTATATTCATCGCACTTGCATTATTAAGCAAGCAAATTAATCCTATAAGAATTATAAACTTTAAAATCTTCATCTATTTAACCCCGTCACTTTTAAAGTAAAATAATCTAAAAATAGGGATGTTCTAGTTCCATTCGCCATATTTGCTATCTGCCAAGAAACTGCTGTTCCAGATGCACTTGCTGTCGTATCACATAAGGAATCAGTTAGGGTTACAGATGTGGCCGCCCCTCCTAATTGAAGAATAGATGCTGTAACTACTGTTGAGGACGACCTACTTAATGTTAGCTTTACCCATGGAGCCGCAGCTACTGTGCTTGATACTGGTAAAGCCACTCCTGTATCAAGGCGAACCTGTGTGACTGGATCAGTAATCCCTCTACATACTAAAAAATAATTTGTATCCGCAAATAACTTCTCTAAAAAAATACCAACGTATTGATTATCGTCAGTTCTACCATTTGCTGGAACAGCCGTAGCAATAAAACTATCGGATGCTCCGAACCATCCTGCTCTAAATTGAACAGCACCTGTACTTCCTGTGGCTTCAACATGCTTTATTACTATAGTTGAATTAAATAACTCATTTGAGTCTATAATAGATCCATACTGGCTGGTATCTGTTCTCCAGCTAACAGAGCTATAACTACTTGCATTAACTCCACTAAGTATAGCCACTCCAGGATGCCCTACTAAAATTCGTGACACGGAAAATGTATTATATGCTGCATCCATTCGAGAAATACAAGATGCTGATCCCCCTGTTCCTCCCGAGACTACCTGCCAGTTCACCCAATCAGCAGAATTACCTGTTGTACACGATGTCGATGAAAAAATAAAATCATCGCTTATCTCATAGCTAGTGGCTAAATCACGAAATTTCCCTCCACCAGAACCTGTTATCTCTAGTGCAAAAACTGGGAGGCTGATTAAATCGCATCCTATCAAAAGAGATAATAGTAATCCAATAGTAAAATGCTTCACTTAGTCAACTCCTGAAAACTTATATTAGAAGCCCCCCCTGTCGCAATACAGGATAGTGGCCCAACCCACTCATACGCAAACGAATTTGAAATCGCATTCTTCCCATTTGTCGTCCCAGGATCAAGTGTCGTTCCTGTAGTAGTTGCACAGGTAGTTGAAAAGCAAACTGTAACCGGATTCGTTGTATCCTTATTCTGTATAATAAACGAAAACCTTCGCGTATCTCTTACATCAATCACAGTTGTCGAAGTTGCACAGCTTATAATACTTGTAGTTCCAATCCCTGCCCCTTGCTCAAACGCAGCAACAACTCTGCTACCATAAGCCAGGCTAAATACTATACTGATTATAATAATTAACTTTTTCATGTCGCCTTCCTCCCAAAAAACCACCATGCGCCTACTCCTGCAGCAAATAGCAATGGCAATGTCATTCCTCCAAACATCCCTGCTTCCACCGGCATAGCCATCTCACTACTTATTTCTTCAGCCCCCTCAGGTACTGGCTGACCCGCCGCTATTGCTTTCGCTGTAGCATCTTTAGCCAACTTCTGTGTAGCCGCCAGCTCCAACTTAATTTGCTGCGCCCTCGTTTCCGCTGCGATAGCCCTACCAAGAGCCTCCTGTTTAGCCCCTTCAGTTGTTGCTTTAGCCATCTCAGCTCTGGCAACTTGACCCTCCAGATCCGCTTGCTGGGCCTCTGCTTGCTTCTTCTTATAATCCGCATAAGAAAAAGCAGCCACTCCTGCCCCCACTAAAACAAGCCCAGCCACTAACTTTCTCCTTCTAGCACTAGCCCTCTTCTGTGTTGCTCCTAATCCTGCATACATAATCATCCCTCCCCTGTTAGTTAGCTCTTGATTTTATCTATCTATTCAGAAACCTTCTCATTCCCATAAATCTGCTCATCCTCATTAAGCATCACACTCCCATAAATCTGAGCACTCCCAAAAACCCACGTATCGCCAAAAACCCTCGCCCTTTCAAAAATCTGCGCCCTTCCATAAACCCTTCCATACCCATAAACCCTCGCCTCCCCATAAACCTCCGCTCTACCATGAACCTTCGCATTCTCGTCAACTCTCGCCTCCCCATAAACCTCCGCTCTTCCAAAAACCTGGGCCTTTCCATAAACTGCGGCATCCTCGTAAATCTGGGCATCCCCATAAATCCTCGCCCTTTCAAAAATCCTCGCACTCCCAAAAACCTGAGCCCTTCCATAAACCTGCGCATCCCCAGCAACCCACGCATCCCCAGCAACCCACGCATCTCCGTAAACTTGTGCATCTTCGCCAATCCACGCATCTCCCTCTTGATCCAAATTATCCTCAGATTCAATATAACCCCCTAGATCTCCTTCCTTAACTTGCTCGGCTTCTATGTCTTTCATCGCTATAATTCTGTATAGCGTTCTATTACCCGCCTTAATAGTATCTTCTTCAAGCAAGCGATATTTTTCCATTACTCCCTCTCTATTAGTGTAAGTGCGTCATCTTAAACGTAAATAAATAAAACAGTATAACTATAAAAAAAGTAAGGACTATCACTTGGCATCCTTTCCTTTTAGAAATGCTACATCTTTCGCAACTTCTCCCAAAGCATCCTTCACTTTATCTATCTGCCCATAAAGATCCTTTACTGTTTCTCTTAAATCTGTAATCCATGAACGAATCATCCACCAAACAACCACTACCAGTAGTGGAGTTACATAATTAACAAACTGACTCGCCCAGTCCATCCAGCCCCCTTAAAGTTTAACTTTCAGTACTTTCCCAATCCCTCGAATAATCTTAAATCCCTGTCTAAATCCATCTACAAACTCATCTTCAACTCCATTAGATTTCTTACTTTGAAAAGCAGCGGTCCTCCTCTTAATTCTTTTCTCTTTATTTTCTATAGGCCGATTTTGATCTTTTTGGGTTTGACCTTCCTGTGGTGCATAGGCCCCATCCACCCCTTTTTCACAAACAACTTCTTCAGAATCTACGGAGGAATCCTGCTGCTGTTCTTTTTCCATGGCGCATACCTTTCCTTCCTTTAAGCATTAAAGGTTGGTCATTAAAAGTGGGCGTTTCAGCAACTTTTCTGGCCCCTAACCCTTTCTTAACCCTTTGCTTATGAGATATGGCAAAGTTAGGCCATTTTACTGGAGCCCCTCCTCTAATTAACAGATCTTTATTATACTGGGCCTGAGTTCTAGGAATAGGTCTCCCTGATCTTCCTCTATTAACTCGCTCCTCCATTAAAGCCTTTTTCTGGCTATGTCTAATCCAGCCAAGATTACTTAAGTGCTTTTCCCTCCGCCTTTTTATCTGGTTTTTCTTTGAAGCCAGCCAGACAAGTCGCTTAACTCTATTCTCTTCTTTTCTTTTCAGAGCAAGCTGATGCTGTCTATAAATTTTCGCATTTCTGTCATCCCTTCCTTTTCCTAAATCTCCAAGAAACATAATCTATCCTCCTATAAAAGATAATCTAAAAGCCCCTATGTCTATATTTGGGCAAGTTTTTCCTTCCTTTTTACCACTCTCAGTTTCATAATGCCCTAAAATATGGCTTACTGAAAGGTTATATAATCCTATTAAATTCAAGCAAAGCCCTCTTAATACTACTTGCTGGCGATCAGTGAACTGGTTAACGCCTATTAAGCATATTCCTATGCTATCTGTATTATAACCAAGCGTATGGGCTCCAACTTCTCTATCTGAAAGAAAATCATCATCATCTAAATATCTCCCACACTCCACTGATCCATCTAACGCAGGTATATAAACATTATTCTTGCTGTGATTAAACGTCGGTCTTCCATTAAGTATTACAAAGTGATACCCTATATCACTAAACCCTCTCTTAAGGTGCCATTGACGAATCTCCCTTGTGCAACCCCAGGGGGAATCCGAACAGTGAATAATTATATTTGAGATATTCCTCATATTACTGTAAATCAAAAATGCTTAAGGTAGTTGAGGATAAACTAACCGCATACAACTTAACATTCGATCGAAAATAAAATGGTAATGACTGTCCTTCCAGTAATGGAAAGCCACTTATAGATGATACCCCTTCCGGCCCAAGATAAATCGTATTACTTAATCCTGTAGATCCTCCTGCTAACCCATCCTTTAAAACATATCCAAGAGAAAATGTCGAACTCCCTGCTGCGGAAACATCCCATGAAACAGCAAATGATCTATCAACTCCAATCTCCCCTAAATCTACGTAATAAGTTCCAACAGCCGATGGGCTTCCAAAAACATCAGTTAAACTTGGTACTGTTGCCCAGTTAAGAGAGATAGGATCCTGGCTCTGCGCATTAACTGTAACAACTCCTCCACCAGTTGCAGAGATATCAAGAAATAACCTTGCTGTTCTATAACTTGCTACTCCTACAGCAGTAGCCTGGGTATTCCCACTTGCCCCCCCTGCCCTTAAAGCCGAAGCTAATAAAGTTCCTGTAGAAGTTAATCCCGCTGTAGGTGTTGGATTTAAGAAAATATATCCCCTTGTCACCCTTCCATCTACTACCTGAATAGGAGTAGTTCCTATAGCTATCTGCCTATTAACTAATCCAGTTTCAAGGATAATTGTCGAAGACATATTTCTGACATTTTCAGCAATACTCCTTAACCACTGATCCTGAATAGAAGGAACAGGAGGAGGTGGCAGTACTTCCTGCCCAAGATATCTAAATCTTCTCTTAATCTTAGGAACAGAAATCTGCTTCCTTAATATCTTCTTGCTGTAAATAGAAACTGGCTTACTCATACAACTTCTCTCCCTCAAAGTTAATCTCAACTGTATTTGAGGCTCCTGATAAATCTGTAAACGTAAGAGCAATCGGCGACCCTCTTAAAATAAATCTAGGGCTTGCTAAGATATTTGGAAACTGGCCATTTCCTACTAAATTATCAAAATGAACTCCTGTATCCATCCACTGTCTATCCCTCGCTGCATCTTTAATAGTAACCAGGCACGCCCCAGTTCTTGCTCCAGTGATTCTCTTAACCAGAAAGTGAGAATCATTATCCGTTGCAATGCTGGCTGACGCACTACCATTAGCAGGGATAACAATTGTCCCTGTAGTAGATAGAGGATAAACATAAGGCTCAATCTTTCTCCACTTCCTCCCCTCCCAAGGAGCAGCCCCGCCCCTCAGCTTGCTACCATGAAAACTCATCCTTAAATCATAGCTTAATCCTGAGAAATCCGCAGCGGATACTGTAAAAGTAGTTGCAGGTTGAATCTTATACGGCCTCGGCCAGATAAAGGGTAGAAACCCTGGCGGAGTAGGATTTCCAGGAGCCATAGAATATAATGCCGTCCCTCCAATAGTTCTAATATCCTGGCTCCCTTTCATCAAGAATCTCCCTCCAGTATCATCCCTATATCTAACCCTGGCCCTTGCTGTTACTGGCTGATATATTGTCTTAGTAAACTCAAACTCATAATCCGTATCAATTCTAACTTCAACATCAGTAAAGGTTACTCCACTTCCTGCGGGAAGGGCTGTGAAAAGTGCTGAGTAAATATAATACTCTCTATACATCCTATCTCCTTTTTTGCCAAAGGTTAATAACTACCCTGTTAGTGCCAGGGAAGAGCACCTCTTTCGAGATGCCCAACCCTGAAACTACCTTCTTACGAAGGACGTCTCTGGAAGCCCTGAAGATACAAGCAAAGATCTGCTGTAGTCGTCAGAACCAGCGAAGCCACCGTATCAAACGCAACCGCACAGAGAAAATTCTCATACGGATTGAGTGTGATATTGATCGGGAGCTTATACATCGGAACTCCCGCACCACCACCATAAGCATTCACAAACATCGTGCTCGCATTAAGAGTAGTGGATGCCGCTGCAGTGGGATTCAGCAACGGAAAGTTGAGCAAGGGCAAGAAGAGCAGATCCTTGTCAATGATCCGAATCTGAAGGGCACCACCGTCCATAATCAGATCGCGATCCGCACCATTTGTAATAAGCTGGCGCGTAGCATGAACAATCGCCAGTGACACCCCAACGAACTTAAACATCTTCGAGGGGACGACACTGGAGCTATCCATATTAGTATCACGATATGTCTTGACCTTAGCCGCCGCAACTGTACCAGAGATCAGGGTAGCACTCTGTCCCTTAGGGGTCGAATAAAAGCTGACCGAAGAAGGGATAGTAGTAGCGATATTCACCCGATCATATAGTGGCTGCCAGAGGTCTTCTGGCAACTCAACTCGCTGCGTTTTGTACGCTTGCGCGTTTAGTGGATCACGCCGAGGCGAAGTAACAACCCGTCGTCTACGAATCTGAGGCATTTCTTTCCCCTTATTAGGGGCGCACTAAGGCGACAAAGGTAAGGCCACAAAGGGCACTGAGGATTTGTTAACTACCGAGTCGGGTAGGCATCAAGACTACTGTCCTGAAGTTCTTCCATTTCTGGAAATGCCTCTAATCCTTCCGACTCTTCATAACCTTCCAGTTCCTCATCTCCAATATCCGAGATTTCATAATCTGAAATCTCATAATCAGAGAGAAGACCCATCGGCTTAAACACAAAGTCCTTCAGAACTTCCGCGAGGATCACTGCCCCTCCCGTGATAGCCCAGATAGAACCATGCGTTTTCCCAGCAAACTGACCTACCAAGATACCGCCACCGATTGCAACAGCAGCTTGTACACCATACTTCATAGCTGGTGTAGTAGCAAGGCCAGTCATAGCAGGAACAGCAACTACAGCCGTCGCAGATAGAGCACCTGTCAGGAAATAAGGCATATTCTGCATTAGATCCATCGGGCCTCCAAGAGCAATAGC
>Ga0315281_10014714_pt1 | contig 10533 bp, 9 predicted proteins | sample YL17G07_0_MG_FD_204540 | JGI IMG/M metagenome (GOLD analysis project Ga0315281, IMG submission 204540) | Sediment microbial communities from Yellowstone Lake, YNP, Wyoming, USA - YL17G07_0 | ecosystem: Environmental > Aquatic > Freshwater > Lake > Sediment | place: USA: Wyoming | collected...
CGCAGTGGCACGCGAGCTGGGGGTGTCCTGGAACGCAATTCAGGATGGTGTCGCCACACTGCAGGCACCTCCTCATCGCCTGCAGATGATGGCCGGCTCCGGCGGCGTTCACATCATCGACGATGCCTTCAACTCGAACCCTGCCGGATTCGCCATGGCAATGGAAGTACTGGCCGCCTTTCCTTCGCGGCGGGTTCTTGTCACCCCTGGGCTGGTGTCGCTGGGCGATGCAGAAGACGTCGAAAACGTCCAGGCAGGAGGGCGAGCAGCCAAGGCGGCCGACGTGGTGATCCTTGTCGGCCCGAAGAAGACTCGGTCAGTCCGCGAGGGGCTGCTGTCGGCAGGATTCCCGGAGACGAGCATTCTCACAGCTCGTTCTCTTGAAGAAGTTACGGGGCTCATGCGAAGCCTGCTGGTGCCTGGTGACACGGTCATGTTTGAGAACGACCTACCTGATACATACAATGAGTGATATGATTGCCGCGAGAGCAGTGGACGGGAGGGTCAGTGGTCGATCGCAGCGCTTGCCGTGCCCAGGTCGGGTGTAAGATTCGGGTGCTTGGGCAGGCTCATGCGGGGCCGACCGGCCTCAAGCCTTGACCCGAGCACGCTTTTGAACACAATGATAACGTTTGCAGGCGAAAATCGGGCTTTGGAGGCAGGAGATGGGAATCAAGTCTGACATCTGGATCACGACCCATGCACTGGCTGGCATGATCGAACCGTTTGCATCAGACTCTCCCAAGGGTGTCGTCTCCTATGGAGTGTCATCGTATGGATACGACATGCGTGTGGCGGACGAGTTCAAGGTCTTCACCAATGTCTTCAATGCCATCGTCGATCCAAAGGCGTTCACGGAGCAGAGTTTCGTGGACATGAAGGGGGACTCCTGCATCATCCCGCCCAACTCCTTCGCGCTCGGGCGGAGTCTCGAGTACTTCCGGATTCCCCGGGACGTCTTGTGCCTTGTTATCGGCAAGAGCACGTATGCTCGAGCGGGCATCATTGTCAACGTGACGCCGCTTGAGCCAGAATGGGAAGGCTTCGTGACCATCGAAATCAGTAATACCACGCCCCTCCCCGTCAAAGTCTATGCCGACGAGGGGATTGCTCAGGTCCTTTTCATGGGAGCCGACGAGTTGTGTGGCACCTCCTATCAGGACAAGAAGGGCAAGTATCAGAAGCAGACGGGCATCTGGCTGCCGAGGGTGGAGTAGCCGTGAGGGAAATCGCGAGGAAACTTGGTGTTTCCACCAGCACCGTATCGCGGGCGTTCTCGAAGCCGGAAATGGTACGGCCGGAGCTGCGTGAGCGCATCCTGAAAATGGCGAGGGAGTTGGACTACAAGCCCAATCCAATAGCGCGCGCCATGGTCCGCGGCCAATCCGATCTCATTGGGCTTGTGGTTCCAGACATCACCAATCCCTTTTTTCCAGCCATTGTGCGCGGCGTAGAGGATGAAGCACGCAGGCATGGCCTGAACCTCATCGTCTGCAATAGCGACGGTCGTGTGGCCAAGGAGAAACAGTACCTGCATTCTTTGCACGACCTGACTGTGGCGGGAATCATCCTTGCCAGTGCTTCCCGCAGAGATGCATATGTGGCAGAACTGGCGACGGGTGTCCCTGTTGTCGTCATGGACCGCAGGCTGGTCGGTTCCCTGGTTTCGCAGGTGAATGCCGATAACTACGGTGGTAGCAAGGCCGTGGTCGACCACCTGGCTGGGCTGGGACACCGCAAGCTCCTGTATCTCGCAGGGCCTCCAATGATTTCGACCACCGAGGACAGGCTCAGAGGGTTCCGCGACCAGTGCCGTCTGCACCACATCGACTTTCATGTCGTGCGGGCAGGTTTTGGTATCGACGACGGCTACGGGGCTATGAAGCAGGCTGGTCCCATGATGGATGGTACCACGGGTGTCGTCTGCGCCAATGACTTGTGTGCATTCGGCGCTCTGGCAAGACTTGCAGAAGTCGGCATCCTCGTGCCGGAACAGATATCGGTCACTGGTTTTGACGACATAGCATTTGCCAGGATATTGAAGCCGTCACTGACGACTGTACGACAACCTGCTTATGAGATGGGTCGACTTGCAGTGACGGCCATTCTGAACATGAGACGCGGTCAAGCGCCATGTCAGCCGGTGGTCCTGCCAACGGAACTTGTCGTCCGGGATTCCACGGCTGTCCGGAATGCTTCTGCGGAGTCTTCCTCAGCACCGGACTGGTAGTCATGGTCATATCATTTGGCAGCATCAACATGGACCTCGTGGTCCGCTGCGAGCGTGCGCCGGCCCAGGGCGAGACCATCGTTTCGACTGGATGGCTCACGAACGCGGGGGGGAAAGGTGCGAACCAGGCGGTGCAGGCTGCCCGACTGAGAGCGGAGACCCACCTTGTCGGGCGTGTGGGATCAGACGCTTTCGGGCGGGACTTGTTGAATGGGTTATCGGCCTACGGAGTGAACGTCGGTGGCGTAACCATGGATCCGGTCTTGCCTACGGGGATTGCGTTCATCGTAGTGGAAAGAGGCGGCGAGAATCGCATTGTGGTCGTCCCGGGGGCCAACGGTGCCGTCGGCGCGCCCGAACTCAGGACTCTGGCCGGCCTGCTGCAACCCGGCGTCATTCTCCTGCTGCAGTGTGAAATTCCATTTGCAGTCGTTCTTGAGGCGGCCCGGATGGCGCACCAGAGGGGGGCTACGGTCATCCTTGACCCTTCACCCTGGGAGTCTATCAGACTGATGCCGGGGGTATTCACTGATGTGGACTACCTCATACCGAACGAGGGTGAGGCCAGTGCGCTTGCCGGGACCAGCGATCTCAAAGAGGCTGCAGCAATCCTTCTGGGTCTGGGCGCACGGAGCGTTGTCGTGAAGCGGGGAGAGAAGGGAGCATTCGCGGTCGGTGCCTTCGAGAGCCCCGACGTGCCTGCTTTTTCGGTGGTATCGGTCGATACGACGGCTGCAGGCGATTCCTTCCAGGGAGCGTTTGCGGCGTCGCTGGACCTAGGGTTTGACCTCGACACGGCGCTCTGCCGGGCGATGGCGGCGGGAGCGCTTACTGTAACGCGGCCGGGTGCTCAGCAATCGATGCCGGATGAAGTGGAAGTCACTGCGTTTCTTGAGGCAAGGCTGCACGGGGGAGACCATCTCCCAAAGCAGCACATCTGAAGGACAAAGGAGAAGAGCCAACATGAAGAGAATGGTGTGTACGCTGCTCGCGCTTATGCTCGTTAGTCTGTCATTTGCCGGCTGCAAGCCGACAGCGACTGGTCCCAAGACCGACAAGGTCGTCTACCTCATCAATGGAGCCCTTGGCGACAACGCGTTCTACGATTCCGGACAGAAAGGTATCGACAACATCAAGAGCCAGTACGGAGTCGAGACCAGAACGATCGAGTGCAACTTCGATGCGGGCAAGTACGAGCCCGGGTTGGAAGCTGCTGCAGAGTACAGTGACGTCGTATTCGTCATTTCCTATGCGTTCGAGGACAACCTGAAGGCGATGGCCGACAAGTACCCGGACAAGATCTTCGTCAACATCGATACGATTGTGCAGAACAGCAAGAACACGATAACGTCCATCAAGTACATCGAAGAAGAGAGCGCGTTCCTGGCTGGCGTCTGTGCCGGTCTTACGACCACGGACATGAGCATCAAGAATGTCAACGCTGACAAGGTGGTCGGTGTGGTCGCCGCGGCGGATGACCCGGTCGTGATGGCTTTTGTGAAGGCCTACGAGGATGGTGTCCACTACATCGACAAGACCATCAAGGTCGAGCGCGTCGTGCTCGCCGGCATCTGGGACGACCCGGCCAAGGGCAAGCAAGCAGCTCTCAGTCTCTATGACAAGAAGTGCGATGTTGTGTTCCAGGTTGCCGCCGCCACGGGTCTGGGCGTACTTCAGGCAGCCAAGGAGCGTGGTTTGTACGCAATCGGTGTCGACACGAACCAGAATGACATCGAACCCGGCTACGTCATCGCGTCGGACATCAAGGACGTCGGCAAGACCATCGAAGACGTCTACAAGACGATCAAGGATGGCACCTACAAGCCGGGTCAAGTCATAAAGTACGGTCTGAAGACCGGCACTGTCGATCTGGTTACCGAGGCGACGGTGCAGGTCCTTCCGCAGAGCATTCTCGCTCGCATCAGCGCGGTCCGTCAGCAGATCATCGACGGCACGCTCGCCGTTACCAAGTACCAGTAGGACGGGCTGTTCGTGGCACGTGACGTCCTGATCGACCTGCGGCACATTACGAAGGTGTTCCCCCCGGACACGGTTGCGCTTGCTGACGTGTCGGTATCGTTTGAATCCGGCGAGATCCACGCGCTGGTCGGCGAGAACGGAGCGGGGAAGAGCACACTTATGAAGGTGTTCTACGGCCTCGAGCGCCGAGACGCGGGGGACATCTTCTTCAGGGGCGCCAAGGTCGAATTCAGGACGCCACGTGAGGCGATTTCCGCCGGAATAGGCATGGTGCACCAGGAGATCCTGCTCATTCCGGAGTACACGGTATGGGAGAACATCGTCCTGGGCGCCGAGCCAGTCCGCGCTTTCGGGAGAATCGATGCTCATAGGGCGCGCGAGGCGGTGCGTCAGAAGATTGGCGAGTTTCAGTTCAACCTGGAACCTGACGCACTGGTGGGAGATATCTCGGTAGCTGCGCGCCAGAAGGTCGAGATCCTCAAGCTGCTCTACCGGAATGTCTCCGTGCTCATTCTGGATGAACCGACGGCGGTTCTGACACCTCAGGAGATCCCGCAGCTGTTCTCTGAATTGGAGCGTCTCAGGGACAAGGGGCACACGATTATCTTCATATCCCATCGGCTGGACGAGGTCCTGGCCTTGAGCGACCGTGTGACCGTCATGCGGCGAGGCAAGGTCGTCGGTACGTCTGCCGCGTCCAAACTCACGAAGGAGGATCTGGCCCGGCAGATGGTAGGCAGAGAAGTCTTGTTTACCTCGCGGCGCCTGCCTCAGAAACCCGGAGAGATCGTCTTCTGCGCGCGAGGGTTGAACTGCAGCGACACTGAGGATCGTGCAAGGCTGCATGACGCGACGGTCGATGTGCGTGCCGGCGAGATCGTAGGAGTGGCGGGGGTCGAGGGAAATGGTCAGTTCGAGCTCGTGAACGCAATCATGGGTTTGGCTCCAATGACATCTGGGACGCTGGAGGTAGAAGGGAAAGACATCACCTGTGCCGACATTCTGGCTAGGCGGGCCTTGATCTCCTTCGTCCCGCAGGATCGAGGTAAGATGGGTGCCAGTGTCGCGGCTTCCATCCTGGAAGACGCCATCATGACACACCATGTGCTTGATCCGAGCTTCAGCACTGGAAGGGGTCTTGGTCTCAACTACCGACGTGCGGCTGCGTTCACTGAGCAGATACGGAAGCAGTTTGACGTGAGCATGGGCAGTGTGGGAGACCGCTTCCATTCACTGTCGGGTGGCAATCAGCAGAAGGTGATTCTCGGTCGTGAACTACTGCTGGAAACACCGTTCGTTCTCATGGACCAGCCCACGAGGGGCCTGGACGTGGGTTCCATCGAGTATGTTCATCAGCTGCTCCTGGACCTGCGGGGCAGGAAACGGGCTGTCCTGCTTGTATCGGCCGACCTCGACGAACTCTTCATGGTGGCCGACCGCATCGTCGTCGTGTGCCAGGGCGAAGTGGTGGCGAACCTTGCTACGGACGCAACAAGTCGTGAGGAGATCGGGTACTACATGCTCGGGGGAAAGGAAACTGCACATGCGGAAACAGGCTCTTAGCGGTATTCTTGGCGTCTTGGCGGCGTTCGCCATTGGAGCGCTCGTGCTGCTGTTTCAAGGGTTCAATCCAGTTGCGACCTACGGTGCGCTGCTCCAGTACTCGTTGTTTGGCGGGTCGGGATTTACGGCTACGGTGACGCGGGCCGTCCCCCTGATTCTGACAGGACTCTCGGCCTCGATTGCGTTTGCCTCCGGCCCCGTGAACCTTGGACAGCCGGGTCAGCTCATCATGGGGGCTCTGGGTGCGACACTTGTCGGGTTGTTCGTCCATCTGCCCTCGGCATTCCTTATCCCGCTTTGCATCCTGGCATCTCTTGTCGGCGGGGCGCTGTGGTCCGGGCTTGCAGCACTGCTCAAACGTGCGTTCGCCATGGATGAGTTCATTGTCACGCTCATGCTCAATTTCATCGCTGACTACTTCGCGCTGTGGGTGATAACATACCCCCTGTTCGACCCCTCCGCCACGAGTCCCATGACCAGGCCCATCAGTACGGCTGCATGGTTGCCGGATTTGGGAGGGGTGAATACAAGTGTCGTGTTCATGGTGCTTGCAGCAGTCGTCTGCTGGCTGATCATGAGCAGAGGCCGCAGTGGCTATGAATGGCGCATGACCGGGCAGAACTCGCTGTTTGCCAGGATCGGCGGATGCAAGGTCGATGTCAACTATGTCCGCGTCATGCTGGTCACCGGAGCGCTTGCGGGGCTTGCCGGAGGGCTGATGATCATGGGCGGCCCCCACCGTTTTGTGAAGGGGCTGGGAGCCAACTACGCCTGGGACGGCATCATGATTGCCGTCGTGGCCAACAACGGCATCTCGGGAACCTTCCTCTACGGGTTGCTCTTCAGTGCGCTGCAGCAGGGCGCCATCGGCATGGAACTCGTCACTGCAGTACCTTCGGAATTCATCGATGTGCTGCAGGCTGTCGTTGTGCTGGTCGTGGTCGCCGGAAGGGTTTCACTGAACATAGTGTTCGATCGACTGGCGACAAGGCGAAAACTGAAGGAGAGTGCAGGGTGAACGTCCTGTTCGGACTTGTCTCGGCCATGCTCGTCGGAGCCACACCGATCCTGCTGGCTGCCATCGGTGGAACATTCACCTACTATGCCGGTATCTTCAACATTGCCATGGAAGGGATGATGCTGGTTGGCGCGTTCTGCGCAGTTCTCGGGTCGTTCTTCCTGCACAGCTGGTTCCTTGGCATTCTATGCGCCATAGCCGGGGCGCTGGTCATGGCCGGCATCTTCGTCCTGTTTGCCGTGAGACTCCATACGGATGAGTTCTTGACAGGCATAGCGCTGAACCTGTTTGCGGTGGGTCTGACGACATTCCTGCTGCGCGATATCTTTCACGTCAAGGGGGCCTTCACTGATGCAGGTATCCGCGCGATTCCTGCCGCGAGGCTGCCACTGATCGAGGGTATCCCCTTTCTGGGGAGGTTGCTCAGTGGGTACAACGCCATTGTCTACGTCGCGATCCTGATCACTGTGCTGTCCGCGTTCGTCATCTATCGGACTCGTTTCGGGCTCCGGCTCCGCGGTGCGGGCTACAACGCTGAGTGTCTGAGCTCAAGTGGTGTCTCGGCATCGACGATACGTATCTGGTCGCTCATCGTCTGCGCGGTATGCTGCGGTCTGGCGGGCGCGTATCTCTCTCTTGGATATGTGCGGCTGTTTGCGGAAAACATGTCAGCTGGGCGCGGCTGGATCTCGCTGACTGCCGTCATCCTGGTGAGCGGAAATCCCTGGGGTATCGCGATCATCTCTCTGCTGTTTGGGTTCTTTGACGGTTTGACGGTCTTTCTGCAGGGCAGCCGGATTCCTACCCAGTTCACGGCCATGATCCCCTACGTCGCGACACTCGTTTCGCTGTACCTGTATTCCGTCCGCAGGAAGAGGCAGGCATGAGAATCAAGGCATGGCAAGCGGAACGTGACATGCGGCGTTCTGCTGTTCCGTTGGACCGGCGTCTGCATCCAAGCAGCTGGTGTGAGCAAACCGCTGCCGAGAAGGGGCAGGATGAGATGATGTTCATGCTCTGGGAGAGTTCTGTGCCAGGATCGGGTGCTCCCGAGTGCCTCCATCGCGAGGCAGCCCAGTCGATGGAGAACCAGGGCTTCGACGAGAGCGTGGCAGTATCCCTTATCGCAGAAGGCTTGCACCTCGCTCGCAGTGGAGATGCTCCTGCGCTGCGCGTACTCACCGCTCATTACCTGGATGCACTGTTTGCTGCACCGCAGGATCCCTCGTGCCCCTACCTCGGGTTCGAGCACCCTGCCTCGTGGGGCGATGTCTTGTCTCGCCTGCCCGCGGCTCGCACGCCGCAGGAAGAGCAGCCGGACAGCGTCGAGGAGAAGACGTTGGCAGGATGGGTCGGCCAGCTTGCGGGCGGTGCATTTGGCACTGCCATCGAGGGATACACAGGCCAACGCATCTCAGAGGTCTATGGTGACGTCCGTTCGTATGTCACAGATCCTGAGACGATGAACGACGACGTTGTCTACGAGCTGGCACTCCTTGACGCTTTCGAGTCACGTGGACGCGGTCTGACGTCGCAGGACATTGCCGATGAATGGCTGCGGCAGATACCTTTTGGCTGGTCCGCAGAGTGGATTGCGATCCAGAACTTGCGTGCCGGTCTCATGCCTCCCGAATCGGGAAGCTACCGCAACCCCTATGTGGACTGGATCGGTGTCCAGATGCGGGGGATGGTTTGTGGCATGCTGGCTCCGGGGCGTCCCCTGGAGGCGGTAAGGCTTGCTCATCTTGACGGCGTTGTGTCCCACGTGGCAAATGGTGTGTATGGGGGCATGTATGCAGCGGCGCTCACCGCCCTTGCCTACGTGCGCGACGATCCACGTGTCGTTGCGGTCGAAGCGACGGGATATGTTCCTCAGGGGAGTGAATACGCCGCCGTTCTGCACGAGTGCCTGGACAGGGTAACCCGCGAATCAGATGCCTCTGCGGCGCTTGCATGGGCTGAGCAGCGGTTCGAACAGTACAACTGGATCCATGCCTACCCGAACGTGGCGGCGGATATCATATCACTCTGGTACGGTGGGCGGGACATGACGGAGTCATTTGCCCTGCTGGCTCGTGGTGGGCTCGACATTGACTGCAATGCCGGTCTCGTCGGAACGGTCCTGGGTGTGATGGGTGGAGTCCCGGCTGTGTGGGCGGACCCCATCGGCGATCGGCTCGACACGTATGTTCCGGGCAAAGAACGACTCTCGATCCATGCTCTCGCAGAACGAACGGCGCGGCTGGCTCGTGACATGCTGTAACATCCAAGGGAGGTCGATGCCATGGCACAATTCCATATGAAGTTCGAAGCTGAGGATCTTGCGCAGCACGTCATGCTGGTTGGCAATCCCCAGCGGGCCGAGCAGGTGTCGAAGCTGCTTCAGGGTGCTCGACTGGTCAATGAGTACCGGTATCTGCTCGTATTCACGGGGACGTACGAGGGCGAGCGGCTGTCGGTTGCCACGACGGGCATGGGGGCTCCGTCGACAGCGATCGTCGTCGAGGAGCTGTGCAACCTTGGCGCACGCGTGCTGGTCAGGGTTGGCTCGGCCGGGGGCGTTGCCTCAGATGTCGACGCCGGCGATCTTGTGGTTGCTACGGGGAGTGTGCGCGACGATGGGACGTCTCCCCAGTACCTTCCACTGTCGTTCCCGGCAGTGCCGGATGCCGATCTCCTTCGGGTCACCATGGAAGCGGCCCGGGAACTGGTTCCGACAGTGAAGCACGGCGTTGTCATCAGCAGTGACGCCTTCTACCGCAACTACGATAAGGACAAGATGAGCCTCATGATGCAGTCTGGCGTCAAAGCGATCGAAATGGAAAGTGGCTGTGTGTTCATCGTCGGTCAGTTCCGTGGCGTTCGCACATCCGCCCTGTTTGCCATCGACGGCAGCGTCACGAAAGACACGATCAAGCCCAAGGGTGCCGAGGGCTTGTTCAGGATGGCTGAGGAGCAGAGCATCCGCATCGGTCTCTCTACTCTGGTCAGGGCGTCGAAAGCAGGTCTGTAGGCGCTTGTCACCTGGTCAGAAGAAGAGTCGCCCCGGACATACAATGTCCGGGGCGTTTACTTCGGGTCTTCCTGCCCAGCCATGAACCGGCTACCAGCGAGCGTAGTGGTCCTCGGCCGCTCCCAGGAAGTCTGTGAGTGCTATTGAATCCGAGCCTTCTGGCGCAAGACTGCCGCTGTATCGACCAATGAGCTGATGTATATGACTTTGAAGCGGACCAGCATCCGTAGAGGATTGACGGTCCGCCATCGGGAGGAACGTCAGATCGACGCGTCCATCGGGACTGCTGACGTGCCAGGGTTCCATGATGTGTGCCGGATCATACGTGAAGGAGACGAGGCCCAGCTTGGTGAGATGCCCATCGACCACGATGGCGTTCTCGTTGTCACCTTTGTCATGAAAACCACTGCACAGGTTGAACCCTACCGTCTGACCCCGCCGTGTCCGGCCTGAAGCTGTCGCCCATTTCCATGGCGTCACGCCCTCGAGGAAGCCCCGACTCCAGTCCAGTTCGCCCAGCGCTTCCGAACGATTGCACTCCCACGTTCCCGGTCCTACGCGAATCATCCCTCTGGCGGGCATGCAGGTAACCTTGGTCGTACAGGCAAAACGTCCGTTCTTCAGAGGGTCGACGACATTCAGCGACTCGAGTTCCTCGGGCCAGCCGAGAAGCAGGTCGGCGTGGAGGTCGTGCGGCCCATTGAACCGGCGCCAGTCGATGGTGATGTG
>Ga0315281_10014715_pt1 | contig 10533 bp, 7 predicted proteins | sample YL17G07_0_MG_FD_204540 | JGI IMG/M metagenome (GOLD analysis project Ga0315281, IMG submission 204540) | Sediment microbial communities from Yellowstone Lake, YNP, Wyoming, USA - YL17G07_0 | ecosystem: Environmental > Aquatic > Freshwater > Lake > Sediment | place: USA: Wyoming | collected...
TTCCAAGGCCGAACAGAAAGGCGGCGAGGATCAGCGAGAAGGTATATACGGTCGCGCCAAGCAACAGCGAGAGAATTCGGGTCCATACCACTTCGGCGCCCAGCGCGCTCATCCCAGAGAGCGCGACCGCGGTGTAGATCGGCCAGTCGGTACGCCCCGCCACTGAATCGTCGTCGGACGATACCGCGATTTCTGGATCGTACACGGCGAACTTCGCGAGCGCGAACGCCGCGGCGGCGACCCCAACGTTGATCATCACAGCGACGGTCGTCGCGCGCCCGATGCCGTAGACCCGCAGCAGATAGAAACCTGCCAGCAGGCAACCGAAGACAGCGCCGCCAATGTTGCTTCCGTAAAAGAAACCGAGCCAGGACATGCCTCGCGGAGTCGCCTCAACCCAGCGGGCGACGGCAGGGAGCGTCGCACCCATCAGCAGGGTCGGTGGCAACAGCGCAAGGATGCAGAAGACCGCCCGCAGAAACAATCCGGGCATCCCGTGCACGGCGATCGCGGTATACAGCCCACCGACACGCGGAAGCAGGAGCAGCTCGAGCACGCCGAGCACGCCGATCCCCACCTCGAGCATTGCGTAGACGCGAAGTGGGTGCTGCTGTCGCGAAATGACGCGCGACAGATAGAGGCTGCCGAGGCACATCCCGCCCATAAACGTTCCGAGGATGACGCCGAGCGAGATCGCCGAAGACCCCACGATGAGCGACAGCATCTGGAACCAAACGATCTCGTATATGAGAGCGGCGCAGCCGCTGCCGACGAACAGCAGGATCAGAAATGGCAGGAAGCGATGCGACGCTTCGTCGGCAGCAGTACGATCGAGGCTGGCGCTGGTCATGCTCGACAGGTAAGGGTGGATGAACTTCGGGTCGAGATGGGGAAACCACGCTCCGACTCGACGACTAATGTACGCGGCACTGTGGGCCAGCGCTGGCAGGTTTTGACCGCGTGGCTTGACCTCGTCGGCTCTGAGGCAAATCTTTGTGGACTGCGGTTCCCCGCTGAACTTCTTCCCCTGCGATCGCCATGCCGCGTCTCCCACGCTTCCTCACCTACTCGCTGCTGCTCGCCGCCGCCCCGCTCATGAGCGCGGCCGCCCAAGCCGACCTTTCCAGCGCCCGTCCAGGGCGCGATCCGAAACAGGCGATCGACTCGGCCTACACCGCGAAGATTCGCGAGTATACGACGGAGCCGTTCTTCCTCTCGCCACTGATCGACTATCTGCCGGCGTCAAAGACAGTGCCGACGCCAAAGGCGGTACTCGGCGACATCGCCGGGGCCCCGACCAAACTGCCGTACTCGAAGGAGGTCTACGAGTACATGCGGCTGCTGGCGAAGGCCACGCCGCGCGTGAAGGTGATCTCGATCGGTACGACCGAGGAGGGGCGCGAAATGATCGCCGTCGCGGTGGCCTCTGAGCAGTTGATGGCGAAGATGGAAGCCAACAAAGCGAATCTCGCGAAGCTCGCCGATCCACGGACGATTGGGATGAACGATGCCGAGGCTGACCGAATCGCGAATGTTGCCGCCCCCGTCTACTACATCACCGGCACGATCCATTCGACCGAAGCCGGCGCGCCAACCGCGCTGATGGAGCTTGCCTATCGCCTGGCTGTCGACGAAAGCCCGTACGTGAAGCACATCCGCGACAACATCATCACTCTCATCACCCCGATCGTCGAGGTCGATGGCCGCGATCGGATGGTGGACATGTACGAGTGGCGCAAGAAGCATCCGGGCGAGGCGGCGCCAGGCGTTCTCTACTGGGGCCACTACGTGGCGCACGACAACAACCGCGACGCGATGGGCATGACACTGAAGCTGACCCAAAACGTGCTCAATACCTTCGTCGACTCGAAGGCGATAGTGCTCCACGATTTGCACGAGTCGGTCGCATACCTCTATGACAACACCATCGGCGACGGACCGTACAACTCCTGGATCGACCCGCTCGTGACGAACGAGTGGCAGATGATTGGCTGGAACAACGTCCAGGAAATGACCAGGCTCGGCATGCCGGGCGTTTTTGCCCACGGCTCGTTCGACACCTGGTCGCCGGGATACCTGATGTTCATCGCCGCGACACACAACGGAATCAGCCGTCTGTACGAGACGTTCGGGAATGGCGGCACCGCTGAAACGCAGGAGCGGACGCTCGGCGCAACCGAGACGGCACGCACGTGGTTCAAGCAGAACCCACCGCTGCCGCGGGTAAAGTGGTCGTTGCGCAACAACAACAACTACGAGCAGACCGGGCTCCTTGTCTCGCTCAACTACGTGGCGACGAACAAGCGGCAACTGCTCCGCAACTTCTACGAAAAGAGCAAACGGTCAATCGAGAAGCCGAAGACAGAAGGCCCAGCGGCATACGTCCTTCCGGCGAATGATCCGCGGCTTGGATCGCAGGCTGATCTGCTGCGGGTCCTGCAGAAGCAGGCGGTCGAGATCTCGCGTGCAACGGCGGAGTTCACGGTGACGATTCCGCGCCGTCCGGTGGCGGTCGGCGCCGGCGGACGCGGGGGTCGTGGCGGCGCGAACGCCGCGGCGGCGGACTCGGCCGCGCCGGCGGTAGCGACACCACCAGTCGGCGAAAAACGCACTTTCCCCGCCGGCTCGTACATCATCCGCATGGACCAGCCGTATGGTCGCATCGCAGACGCGTTGCTGGACTACCAGTACTGGTCGCCGAACGATCCGCAGAAGAATCCGTACGACGACACCGGCTGGACATTCCCCGAAGGCTTCGCCGTGCAGGCGATTCGCGTCGTTGACACCACGGTGCTCAGGACGCCGATGACGCCGGTTACCGGCACGATCACAGCCCCCGGTGGCGTGAGTGGATCGGGCTCGATCTACGCGATCAACGCGAACGCCGATAACGCGCTCGGCACGCTGCGCTTCAAGCTGAAGGACGCGGACTTCCAGGCGGCCGAAGAGCCTTTCGACGCGAATGGCCAGCACTTCAACCGCGGCTCGTTCATCATCCGCAATGTCGACCAGAACGTGCTCGACAACATGACGAAGACGTTGGGCCTCAAGGTGACCGCGCTCGCCGCGGCGCCGTCGGTCAAGATGCATCCGGTGCGGGCGGCGCGCGTTGCGCTGATGCACACCTGGAACTCGACGCAGGCCGAGGGTTGGTGGCGGCTCGCGCTCGACAATATGGAAATCCCGTACACCTACCTCAGCACATCTGACGTCGCGAAGACGCCCGATCTGAGCGCGAAGTACGACGTCATCATGTTCGGACCTGGCGGCGGCAACGCCCAGGCGATCATTCAGGGAATGCCCATGTGGCGGAACCCGATGCCGTGGAAGAATTCACCCGAGACACCCAACATCGGTACCTGGGCGCAAACCGATGACATTCGGCCAGGGCTTGGTTATGAGGGGGTCGAGAAGCTCCAGGCGTTTGTCGCCAAGGGCGGCGTGTTCATCGCCGTCGACAACTCGGCCGAGTTCGCGATCTCGATCGGCATGACAAACGGCGTCAGCTCGAGCACGCCAACAACCAGGAATACGGTTGTCGGAACCCTGCTGCGAACCAAACTCGCCGACGAGACGAGCCCGATTGCCTACGGAATCATTGAGAATCTTGCGGTCTACAGCTCGGACGGAATGACGTTCAGCGTCACGAACCAGCGCGGGGGGGGCCGTGGCGGCGGCGGTGGTGGTGGTGGCGGTGCCGGCGCTGGCGGCGGACGCGGGGGCGGCGGAACGCCCGCGCGCGCGACCGGTCGCGGAACGCCCGATGATCCCGATGTCATTCCAGGTCGCCCGGCGATGGAACCGCACAACCTCGAACCGCTTCCGCCGCGAGTGACGACGCTTCCGTGGCAGGTGGCGGTTCCGACCGAAGAGCAAATGCGCACGCCGCTCAACATCATTCCGCCGAATCAGCGTCCGCGCGTTCCACTGCGGTTCGCGGATCAGCGCGAACTGCTCGTTTCCGGACTCCTGGACGGCGGCGGCGATATCGCGCAGCGACCTGTTGTCGTCGACGCACCGTACGAAAGGGGCCATGTCGTTCTATTCGCGAATAACCCGTTGTATCGCGGCGAGACGATCGGCAGCTATGCGCTGGTGCTGAACACGATCCTCCACTTCGACAACCTCAACGCCGGCCGAAAGCTGGATCCGAGGTAGGCCCGAGTTGGTGCTCGACTTCAGCGGCGCTGAAGTCGAGCACAAGCTGGCGCACCGGAATAAACGAGCGGCGATGGTGCGGGGTTATACCGTGGGCGGACATCCCCTCGAGGTGAGCCGCCGTCGCATAGCCGGCATTGTTCTCCCACCGGTAGTTCGGGTGGCGGACGGCGAGCGCGCGCATCAGTCGATCGCGGGTCACCTTGGCGATGATCGACGCGCACGCGATCGTGTAGCAGCATCCATCGCCACCGACGATTGCGGTGTGCGGGGTTTCGAGCGTCCTGATCGGGTTCCCGTCGATGACGACGTGATCCGGAACCACAGACAGGCGCCGGAGCGACCGACGCATCGCGATCACCGTCGCGTGATAGATGTTCACCCTGTCGATTTCGCGGACGGACGCGGCCCCCAGCCCAACGGAAACCGCGGTCTCGAGGATCTTCGCCGCCAGTCGCTCACGCTCGGCGGGCGACAGCCGCTTGGAATCATCGACGCCGCGGATCGCGCGCTCGTCGGGCGGCATCACTATGGCACATGCGACAACGGGGCCCGCGAGGGGGCCCCGTCCAACTTCATCTATTCCAGCGATATATGGTCCAATCTGGGCCCGAAGCCCGCGTTCGATGCCATTCCAGCGGTGGCGCGTGCTCCGGGTGCGTGAGCGTACGCCGTCCGCCACGTCGATCAGGTGGCCGAAGTGGTCTCCGGAACCGCCACGCGAGCCTTCTTTTCCTTGATGCGGCTCGCCTTGCCCGTCAGCTCGCGCAAGTAGAACAACTTCGCACGACGGACGCGGCCGCGGCGGACCACGGAAACGTCGGCAAGCATCGGGCTGTGGGTCGGAAAGATGCGTTCGACGCCGACGCCGTTGGAGATCTTGCGAACAGTGAACGTTGCGCTGACACCACGACCACGGCGGGCAATGCACACGCCCTCGAAGGCCTGCACCCGCTCTTTGTCTCCTTCACGCACGCGGACGTTCACCTTGATGGTGTCGCCAGCGCGGAACTGGGGCAGATCTTTCAGCCACTCTTTCTGTGTTTCGATGAACGGATGCATATGCGCAGGCCGGATGGCCGAGTCGGGTCGGATGTTGTGGTGGGACCCGAGAATATAACCGCGGGGAGCGACTAAAGGCTACTTCCGGGCCCGCTTCTGGCTCAGCGCCCGCCCCTGTTCTTCGCGCCATGCCTCGATTTTGGCGTGATCACCGCTGAGCAGTACTTCGGGCACCGCGTGCCCACGATACTCCGGTGGACGGGTATAGCTGGGGGCGCTTAGATCGCGGTCGAAAAAGGAGTCGCCGTGGGCGCTAGCCAGATCGGACATCGCGCCCGGAAGAAGCCGGACCGATGCGTCGATGACGCTGAGAGCGGCCGCCTCACCGCCGCTGAGGACGAAGTCCCCGATCGACAGTTCCTCGGTCGCCAGGCCGTCGGCCACCCGCTGGTCGACGTCCTTGTAGTGGCCGCAGAGTAACGTCAGTTCGGTCCCTTCGGCGAACCGTCGAGCGTCGGCCTGGGTGAACGTCCGACCGCGGGGTGAGAGGAGCACGATCGGCGCCTTGGCGCCGATCGCGTCGACCGCCTCAAAAAACGGCTGCGGCTTCATCACCATCCCCGGGCCCCCGCCATATGGCGAGTCGTCCACCGTGCGGTGCCGGTCGTGGGTGTAATCGCGTAAATCGACGAGCCGGTACTCGACTACGCCAGCTGCTTTTGCCCTCGCGGGAATGCTCAACCCGAGTGGGCCTGCAAAAAAGTCCGGAAAGATCGTGACGACGTTGATCGTGAGCATCACTCGATCATCCCGTCGGGTGGATCGATGCGGATGCGCCGCGCCGCGCGGTCAACCGACGTCACGACGCGATCGTACGGGACGATGATCGACGTCTCGTTCTCCCTCGACACGTCGAGCGCGAGCCCCTGCGGAAGCGTGTAGATGTCGAGTACGGTTCCGACGAGGACCCCGCTTTCGAGTTCCACGCGCATCCCTTTGAGCTCGTGGAGATACACCTCTTCGTCACCGAGCGGCGGGAGGGCGTTCGGTTCCAGAAAGAGAAACCGGTCGCGCCACAGCTCCGCCTCGTTGCGATCATTGATACCGACGAACTTCACGATGTAGCCCGCCTTGAACGGGCGCAGCGACGAGATCTCAAGCGGTTCCGGTCGCATGACTCCGCGGACGCTGCCCACGAAAACGCGACGGCCGGACACGAAAACCGCGTCCGGCGCATCGGTGTGCGACTCGACCACCAGTTCACCACGCAGCCCATGGACTCTGCGAATCCGACCCACGATGACGAGTTCCGGCGACTGGGTCATGGGAAGAGCGACTGGTACAGACGAACCGACGAAATCAAAACTTGCCGCGAGGGACGCCGGCGGGGAACCGGCTCCTAGGCTTCCTTCGCCTCGGCCAATGGCACCGCGCTCGTCGAGAGCTTCCGACCAAGCCGCGTCTCATGGCGTGCCTTGAGCACCCCGGCACGGCGGAGCAGCGACCGAACGGTGTCCGACGGCTGGGCACCCTGGTCGAGCCAATAGTTCGCGCGGTCGACTTCGAGATTGATGGCATCGTTGCCCTGACGCGGGGCGTACTGCCCGATGATTTCGATGAAACGACCGTCGCGCGGGCTCTGCGAGTCTGCAACGACAATACGGTAGTACGGGGCCTTTTTGCGCCCGGTACGACGAAGACGGATTCGAACCATGTGTAGCTCCGATCAGGGTGATGGGTCCTCCGCCAGGTTCTTCGCGAACTGCCATTTGGCAAGCCGCACCTGGTTTTCTATATCAACTCCCTGCGATCCGGTCCGTGCAAAACGGACGGATATTGGGGAGCCGTGAATGATAAACCGTTGCAGGCCTTAACGAAACATCCCAGGCATCGGCGGACGCCCCCCGGGGTTGTTCGCCATTTTTTTCATCATTTTCTGCATGTCGCGGAACTGCTCGAGGAGCCGATTGACCTCGTTCACCGGCCGCCCAGAGCCCTTGGCCACGCGAGCCCGCCGCGGACCGTTCATCAAGCCGGGATTCTTCCGCTCGGCCCTGGTCATCGACAGCACAATCGCCTCGACGTGCTTCATGCGCCTGGGGTCGGCGTCCTTGACCTGTTTGAGCATCTTCGCGTTGACGCCCGGCAGCATCTTGATCAGCCCCTCCAGAGGGCCGAGGCGCTCCATTTGCCTCATCGCCGCCAGGAAATCCTCGAGGTCCATGCCTTCTTTGCGGACCTTCTTCTCAAGTCGCTTTGACTCGTCGGCATTGAAGCTCTGCTGCGCCTTCTCGACGAGGCTGACGATGTCGCCCTGCTGAAGAATCCGTCCGGCCATCCGGTCGGGATGGAACTCTTCGAGCGCGTCGGGCTTTTCCCCCACGCCGATGTATTTGATCGGTTTCTTCGTGACTCCATAGATCGAAAGCGCTGCGCCCCCGCGGGCGTCGCCGTCCATCTTGGTGAGGATCACGCCAGTGACACCGAGCCGCGCGTCGAAGCCCTGCGCGATTTTGACCGCTTCCTGTCCGGTCATCCCATCGGCGACGAGCAGGATCTCATCAGGGTGGATCGCCTCCTTCAGCCGCTCCAATTCTTTCATCATGTCGTCGTCAATCTGCAACCGGCCCGCGGTGTCGATGATCGTTACGCGGTCGCGCGCACGGCGCGATTGGTCGAGGCCGGCTTTGGCGATCTTGACGACATCAATGGTCGTGCGATCTGCGTAGACAGGAACGTCGATTTGCGTTCCGAGCGTCTCGAGCTGGTCGATGGCCGCGGGACGGTAGACGTCGCAGGCGACGAGGCGCACCTGCCTGCCTTCGCCCTTGAGCTTGAGCGCGAGCTTGGCCGCGGTGGTGGTCTTACCGGAGCCCTGCAGCCCGACCATCATTACGACCGTCGGTGGGACGGAGCTGAGCTTGAGCCCTTCGCGTCGCTCGCCGAGCATCGCCGCAAGCTCGTCATAGACGATCTTGACGAGTTGCTGGCCGGGTGAGACCGCCCGGAGTTGCGAGACGCCGACCGCTTTTTTCTCAACCCGCTCAAGAAACTCCCTGGTCAGCGCAAAGTTGACGTCCGCTTCGAGGAGAACGCGACGCACCTCGCGCAGCCCCTCCTTGATATCGGCTTCGGTCAGTACGCCGCGGCCGCGGAGGCGCGCGAAGGTCGCTTCGAGTTTTTCTGAGAGCTCGTCGAACATAGCCTGAAAGTATAGACAGGCGACGCAGTTACGAGCAACCGGAGCGCTGCTGCTAACACGGTCGGGTCTCACCTTCCTGATCGCGGGCGTATCATACCCCCGCGTTCGAAGCGCCCACCCTGCCCTACCGGAGATCTCGATGCGTTCCTTTTCAGTCCCCCGCCGCCTTGCCCTCTGCGCCTTTGTTGCCGCCGCGACCTTTCCGGCAATCGGCGCCAGCGCGCGAGGACAGCAAGCCTCGCGACCCGCGCCTCGCACAATTGAAGATCGGACCGCAGGCCTGAAAAAGCTCGACGGCTATTTCCCGGTCTACTGGGACTCGGGCGCCGCACAACTGCTGATGGAGATCCCGCGGTTCAACACAGAGGTCCTTTACGTCACTGGGCTCGGCGCTGGGCTCGGCTCAAACGACATCGGGCTCGACCGCGGTGGTTTGATGGGCTCGCGAATCGTCAGCTTCGAACGTGCCGGCCCACGGGTCCTGATGGTCCAGCCGAACTATGAGTTCCGCGCGTCGAGCCTCAACCCGGCCGAAGTGCGCGCGGTTCGCGACGCCTTCGCCCGCTCCGTGCTGTGGGGGTTCACCGTTGTCGCGGAAAGCGACGGGGGTCGCCGCGTCCTTGTTGACATGACGGATTTTCTCGTACGCGACGGGACGAACATCGCACCGCGACTCGGCCCGTCTTCGTACCGGCTCGACAACAGCCGCAGCTCGATCTACGTACCGATGACGATGAACTTTCCGAAGAACACCGAGATGGAGGTTGAACTGACTTTCGTCGCTCAACCTGGCGCCGGAGGCAGAGGCAATGGCGGCTTCTTCGAGGGCGTCGGACAAGTTTCGGCGAGCAGTGAGGCAGCAAGCGTCCGCGTCCACCACTCGCTCGTCCAGCTCCCGGACAACAACTTCAAGCCCCGCGAGTACGATCCGCGATCAGGCTTCTTCGCCGCCTCCTACCGCGACTACTCGACGCCACTCGGTGAATCGATGACCAAACGGTTCATCGCACGGCACCGGATCGAAAAACGCGATCCGTCGGCCGCAGTGAGCGAGCCGGTGAAGCCGATCACGTACTACCTCGATCCGGGAACACCGGAGCCAATCCGATCGGCGCTGCTCGACGGCGCTCGGTGGTGGAATCAGGCGTTCGAGTCCGCGGGCTTTCGCAATGGCTTTCGCGTCGAGCTGCTTCCCGAAGGCGTGAGCTCGATGGACATTCGATACAACGTGATCAACTGGGTGCACCGGTCGACCCGCGGGTGGAGCAGCGGTGCGACGGTCGCCGATCCGCGAACCGGGGAGATTCTCAAGGGCGTCGTCACGCTCGGCTCGCTCCGCGTCCGACAGGACTGGATGATTGCCGAGGGGTTGCTGCAGCCGTACAAGAACGGCGATGAGGCAACGCCGCAGATCCGTGCCTGGGCGCTGCAGCGCATGCGCCAACTCGCAGCCCACGAAGTCGGGCATACCCTCGGACTTGGCCACAATTACTACGATAGTGACCTGGGCCGGACGAGCGTTATGGATTACCCGCATCCGCTGATCACGCTTAAGCCTGACGGGACCCTCGACTACTCGGAGGTCTATGCCGACGGCATTGGCGAGTGGGACAAAGTCGCGATCAGCTATGGCTACACCGACTTTGCCCCGGGGACCGATGAGTCGAGGCAGATTCGGCAGATCCTCGACCGCGCTTGGGACCGTGGACTGCGCTACATGACCAACCAGGACCTCGGTGCAAATCCACGAGTGAATCAGTGGTCGAACGGGACCGACCCGGCAGTGGAGTTGACACGCGTGATGGCCGTGCGTCGTGCCGCGCTCTCGACCTTCGGCGAGAACGCGATCAAACGCGACATGCCTCTCGCGCAAATGGAAGAAGTGCTCGTCCCGCTCTACCTGCATCATCGTTATCAGATCGAGGCGACAACGAATGCTCTTGGCGGGATGCACTACATCTACTCACTTCGGGGCGACGGGCGCGAACCGGTGCGCATGGTGTCCGGCACCGAGCAGCGAGCCGCATTGCGCGCCCTTATGTCGGCGCTGGCGCCCTCCGCGTTGGTGTTGCCCGACGCCATTGTGAAACGGCTCCCTCCGCGTCCCTCCGGATACGGACGGACGCGAGAGCTTTTCCCCCGCTATACCGGGCCGATGTTCGATGCGATCA
>Ga0315281_10014717_pt1 | contig 10532 bp, 8 predicted proteins | sample YL17G07_0_MG_FD_204540 | JGI IMG/M metagenome (GOLD analysis project Ga0315281, IMG submission 204540) | Sediment microbial communities from Yellowstone Lake, YNP, Wyoming, USA - YL17G07_0 | ecosystem: Environmental > Aquatic > Freshwater > Lake > Sediment | place: USA: Wyoming | collected...
AAATTCGCCGTATTCCCATCTTTCATACCACCCGTCGAAAAGCCAGTTAGCGATGATGGCCCCGGCAAGGCTCTCAAAAAAGGACTTATCGGGCTCCAAAGTAACCGGTATCGGTTCTTCTTGAGAACGTGGCTCGCCTAACAGGTCAATAACATGGTTCTTCGTCATTCCGGTTTGGAGTTGATCCCAATTCCTCACATACTTTGGGGGTGTTCGAGTTGTTGCACACCCGGCAAGAACACTACAGCTCAGAAAGATGATTATTGCCGTTCGTATGTTGTGTCGGAATAACACACCAAGGCTGACCATTGCCTTTCGACCTCGATCTGCGGACTTCGGACAATTCGAATGTCTTATCGCTCTTCGGCTGCTGGAACGGCGTTGGGTAGGGGCGGTTCGCGAACCGCCCGTGCATCAGAAGGCATATTAACGGCCCCAGCGAGTTTATTCCATTCATTGATGTTGAAGATGCACCCCGGATCAGGACCGGCGGGATCGCTGAAATAAGCGTCGCTGCGGGCCCGGCAGCCGCCGCAGTAATATCGGAACGCACACACCCCGCAATGCCCCCAGCGCTGATCGCGGCGGTTCAGAAGATCCCACAGATCGCTCTTGTCGATGATCTCTTTCAGCGAGGCTTCGCGCAGGTTGCCCATGACCCGATCGGGCATATAGACGCACGGCGTGATATTGCCGTTCGGCTGGATCGAGACATAGGTCCGCCCGGCGCCGCACCCGCCGAGATACTTGGCGATCACGCGGGCCTTGGTGCCGCTGCCCGAGCCGGCGTGGCTGGCTGCCACCCGGCCGCTGTAGATCGGCGAGTGGGCGAGACAGACCCGTCCGAATTGCGGGCACGTGCTGATAACGCCAATCCGACCCGACTGAATATACTCGTTGAGCAGCTCCAGCAGCCGCTCACGCTGGTCGGGCGTGATGTCCTGCTCGACCATGCCCGTGCCTCGGCCGACTGGAATAAAGTTGAAATACGCAAAACATGACGCGCCGATGTCGATTGCAAATTCGATCATGTCGCGCACTTCATCGCTGTTATCGTGATGGACACACATCGCCACGCCCAGCCGAAGCCCCGGAGCGGCCACAACGGTTTTCATGCCTTCGACGGTCTTGGCCCACGCGCCGGGAATCCCTCGAAAGCGATCGTGCTTTTCCGGATTGACCGAATCGAGACTGACCTCGACGTAGCGCAGACCCGCCTCGGTGAGTTGCTCAGCCAGTTTCGGCGTGAGCAGCGCCCCGTTGGTCGCCAGCGACGTATGAATCTGGTAGTCCCGGCAGCGGGCCAGCACCGGCACGAGGTGGTCGCTGATGGTCGGTTCGCCTCCGGCAAAAGCGATCATGGGCATGTAATTTTCACCGAGCTGATCGACAATCGCCAGCTTCTCATCGAGCGACAGTTCGCCGTCAAGCCCTTTGCCCGCCGACTGATAGCAGTGTTTGCACTTGAGGTTGCATCGATTGGTGAAGTTCCAGACGGAAAAGAGTGGATAGATGAATCGCTGAGGTGTTTGCAAGCCGAATTCCACTACGCTTCGTGCCGCCAGCACCATCCCTCGAACCACCGATCCGCGGTCGGTAACGCGTTGCTTGAACTCGTCGACCGGCGTCTTGCCTCGCATGCGATCCAGCACAAGGTGGATCGGAGCATAGCGCACACGCCAGAATTTGGGCGAGCCTGGATTTCGATAGCTTGCAAAGATTTCTTCAAATCGCGTAAGGCGTTTTCCATTTCGCGGCTTGACCAGCCACTTCAGGATCAGCCGAACCCATTGCTTCCCAAGGTAATCTTCCAGCGGATGGTGATATTCGAGATGGATATCGCGACCGTCATTCACCTCGGCGCCGTCGGGATCAAGCTTCTTTCGCATCTCGGCGGCATACTGTTGCGAATTGCGGATGAAGTTGTCGGGCAGCCGGTCAGACATTGTCGGGAACTTTCGCAAAAGATTCACGGGGTTCAGTGGCGACCGCAGTCGAACAAGGCGCCTTGCCGGTCTGTCGGGCGTGCATACGTTCGACGAATTCACGATAACTCGGCCCGCAGTTGTAGGTGCAGAAAGGAAACACCCCTTCGGGCGTCGAGTAATGGATCACACAGCGACGGATCCGTTGAACGTCGAAATTGTAGCGATCCTGAAAATGCATGCCGGCAGCCAAGAGCGTGCGATAGTTCTTTTCCTGGCCTCGACCTCGGCCCGCCTTCTTGTTGACCATTCCATAAAGCGAGCGGACCATCCGATAGAACGTCAAATCTTTCGGGGCCCGATCACGACGAAAATGCCTGTAAAATAACCAGCCAATCTTAAGCTTGTCGGCCAGCCGAACCGAGCCGCGATTTTCGACCTTTTTGATCAGCCGATGCAGCCGGGCAAACAGTTTATCGATGTCGAACACCAGCGGAAACGGGTACAGTTTTCTGTCGGGGCTGACCCAGAAATAGGTACCGAAGCCGCAGTCGGTGTGGCACGGCGATTGGATCTTCGGGGCCTGGCACAAGACGCTCAGCATCTCGCTGAACGGCACGCTGAAACTCAGCGGGAAAAAGTCCCGCTGCACGTCGGCCCCGCTTGCACTGGCGATATCGTGCCCAAGGTCGCCAAGGGTATATCGCCTGCGGTGAAGTTCGTGCATGTCGATCCGACCGGTAAAAGAAACCGGCTGGTAGGAGATGCCGCTGATCACGTCGATATTGTCGGCGGCGAACTGCAGGATCTTGCCGACCTGATCGTCGTTTTCACCTTTGATGATGGTCGGCACGAGACAGACCTTCATGCCGAATTTGCGGCAGTTCTCGACGGCGGCGCGTTTGAATTTCATCAGCGGCCGGCCTCGGGTCCTGCCGTAAACAGCGTCATCGACGCCGTCAAACTGCAGATAGAGCGTGTGCAGACCCGCTTCGGCGGCTTTCCGGGCAAAGACTTCATCCGACATCTTCAGGCCGTTGGTGGCGATCTGAATGTTTGAGAAGCCCATCTCGGCGGCCTTGGCAACGATCCGAAAAAATTCCGGGTGAAGCGTCGGCTCGCCGCCGCTGAACTGAACGGCAGTGCACGGGATCGGACGGTAATCGCGCAGCCGCTGGAGCATGGCCACGATCTCGTCGAACGACGGCTCGTAAACGTAGCCCGAGACGTTGGCGTTGGCAAAACAGATCGGGCACTCGAGATTGCACCGATTCGTCAGGTCGATGTTGGCCAGGCACGCCGGCGACTGATGTGCCTCACACAGCCCGCAGTCGCTGGGGCAGCGATTCCCGCCATGCACGTGAGGCGCAAGAAGCCCCGGATGCTCATCGAAATGCCACATCGCCGCCTTGACGTACATGGCCACGTCGCGGTTGACGCAGTCGCGGAAATAACCATGCTCCGGACAGGTCTTTTCAATCCACACCGCACCGTCGCGGACGTAATATCGGCCGAGGATGACGCAGGAGCATTCCGGGCAGAGCGTCTCGACGGTTCGCGGCAGTCCTTCGATCATCGGTTGAATGCGTCGCCCACCATAGGTACACGGCGAAACGTCATCAGAATCGGCAACAAAGATGTTATCGTAGTGGGCCTGTCCGAACGCTCCATCCGTCGGACAGTCGAACCATAACGCAACCTGGTCTTGCCGGCTGTTGAGACGAAACTCCGCGGGGATAACCTCGCCGCAGCGCGGGCACTGCGACTGGGTCGACCACGGCAGCTTCTGCTTGCGGAGATCGTATTTTCTCAGCGACAGACGATACGCATCAAGCTCGGTCTCGGCGGTAGCTTCGGTGACGGCTGGACGAGCTGGATCGTTCAGCACAGGCGGATGGGACGCCATCCACTGTTTCAAGTGCCCGGGCATGTGTGCTTTCTCTGTGTTCATCGCTCAAACCCTTAAAGGAATAGCCCCCTTATCCGTTTGGCCTGATGCTCATATTCTCGCCGGAAGCGGCCCAAACAATTCGTTTATTTTCGCCGGAATGTCATCGGCCTTCATCAACGTTTCTCCGATCAACACCGCGCGGATACCGGCGGCGGCTAGCTTGTCGATATCCTCTGCTGTTCTTATTCCCGATTCACTGATCACGGCGTCCTTGGCTTCGTCGTCGATCATGTCGAGCATTCGAAGCGTGTGACTAATATCCGTGGTCTGCGTATCCAGATCCCGATTGTTGATCCCCAGCAGACTATAGCGTTCGTGAGGGAAACCTACGGTTTTGCGGACCGTAAGCAGACTTTCCGGCTTGTGGACCTCGATCAGGCACGTCATTTTCAAGGTGCTCGCCAGGATCAACATGTCGATCAACTGCCCGGGGGTCAAGATTTCCACAATGAGCAAAACTGCGTCGGCGCCGTAGGCCCGGGCCTCGTAGATCTGATATTCGTCAATAATGAAATCTTTGCGGAGCACAGGCAGCGACGTAACCCGCTTTACCTTCTGGATGTATTCCAAGCTGCCCTGGAAAAACTTTTCGTCGGTCAGCACGCTCAATGCGTCGGCCCCTGCTTCCTCATAGGTCTTGGCCAGTTGTTCAACGTCAAAATCCTCTCGGATCACACCGGCTGAAGGCGATGCCTTCTTGATTTCGGCGATCAGGTTGACCTTGCGCAACGGATCATGAGTAACCGCGGCATAGAAATTCCTTGGTCGATCAAGCCGAAATGCTTGGCGCTGGAGTTCTTCAATGGGCACCGCTCTTCTGCGGCGTTCCAGCTCGATCTTTTTCTCCTCGACGATTTTTTCAAGAATAGTTGCCACGTTTTCCATCCTCCAGATGCAATCTCTTCGGATCTGTTTCTCAACCTGCTTGATTTTGGCGGAGGTATCGCCGTTCCCCTATGAGGTGTTTTCGGTCAGTTTGCCGAGCAGGATATCCACCAGTTTCTGCCATTCCGTCGCCAGCGGAATCAGCTCATACGAAAGGAGGTCCGCCAGTTGAACATAATCTCGATTTTCCAGTGTGGTTTTCACATCGCGAAGCTGCTGGTGAAGCCTGCTCATGATCATATCGGCGGTGCCGTTGGCCAATTCGATGCCCTCGGCCTCGATCTTCAGCAATTGCATCGTGTGAAAGACGGCCCGATAGACATCGGACCAGAATCCGAACAGGCTGCCCATCACTTCCATGGCTTCTTTTATCTGCGATTGGTTCAGCCTTTCGGCTACGACTTGGCTATCCCGGTCGATTTGTCTGAGCGTGTTTCGGGCGGCTTTGAGTACCTCGGCCGCCAGGGTCGCAGGCACTACGGTCTGGAAATTGATCTGCCAATATTTGTCGGCATGTTCCGTCAACGATTGATCCACCTGGTCGGGTGGCACCTCCTGGCCGTCGCACTCGATCCCGACAATAATCTTTCCGCGTTCGGCCACCACGTCTTTAACCTCATCGAGCACTTGGCCAAGAGTTCGCCCCTCGCCCGGCAAGTTCGGATATTCCTGCCCGTCGATTGAAATCAACATTGACCTGCTCCCTGACTCGGGGTCATTCGATTATTCAATGTTATGCACGCTCTCGGTCGTCGGCGCAATCCAGCCTGGACTGGCAAACGAACCCGTCCGTCCCAACTTCCAGCGACTTGTACCTGACGTTGACATTATTATTATAATTCATGTCTGGCAAAACTGAAAGAAACTTTCGAGTTGACCCTTGCTAATCTGCTAGTGATCGGATCGGGCCAAAGGAAAGGTCAGAGTAAAGCATGTGAATTCGCTACTGTAGTCTTTGCAATGAGTTAGCGATGCACCGATTTCGCTCGCCAATCTTCGCGCCACCGACAAGCCCAACCCCAGGTTTGCACCGCTGCCCCCGCCCAAGGCGCCTCGGGTGGTAAAGAACGGCTCAAAGATTTGATCGGCAATTTCGTTATTGATACCCGGTCCGTCGTCCATGAAACGAATGCGCACTTCGTCTTCGTCGCTCTCCAGCACGATTCTGATTTGGCCGCCCCGTTCGCCGAGAGCCTGCTCGGAATTGGTCAACAACACCTCGAGGATCTGGGCTATTTTCGTCTGGTGGACCGCGATGATCGGCACCGACTGGATGTCAAATTCAATCTGCCGGCCTGCCTGCCTGACCCGCTCCTGGTTTTGCTCGACGAAGCCGATCACCACCTCGGTTAAATCCACCAAATTGTAGTCGGCCATTTCCGGCGTCGAAAACTCGAGCAGTTTTCGGGTCATTTTGACCGCGTTGGCCAATCCTCGCGATACCAATTGCAAAGCCCGCTTGGCCTTGTCGATATCGTGACTGTTCAACCCGTGGTCAACCGCGGTGACAACGCCGCCGAGTACATTATTCAGATGGTGAGCCAACCCTCCCGCCAACTGCCCCATACTGGCAAGTCTTTCGATCTCGGCCAATCGTCGCTCCAGTTCCATCCGGCGGGTCTGGTCGCGGATCCACAGACATATCCCTTCGAGGCTGCCGTCGCTTGACAGAATCGGGTCGACCAAAATCGCCAGATGCTGCTTTCGACCGTGGAGCGGGTGGACGATCCGAAGTTCCGCCGATCGGGCCAGGGCTGTGGTCCGGGAAAGCAGTTTTTGCGCCGTGACCCGGCGATAGTCCGGCATGAGCGAGGCAGCCGGTTGTCCCTTGGCCGTTTCAGGATCGACTCCGAACAACGAGCCTGCCGCTGCGTTCATCATGTTTATATTCAATTCTCGATCGGTGATGATAATCCCGATAGACGCCCCCAGACACAATCGCCGATAAAAATCTTCTGACATGGCTTTCATCTTACGGTATCAGGTTCCCGGGCCAAACGCAACGGGCTTCACGACGACAAGATAGGTGTGCTCTTGACCCTGCTCCCAACTTTCAAAAAGCTGCGATCCGACCACAAGTCGGCCTCGTTTGCCGGTACTGGGACCGATCAGAGCAAACTCATCCGGGGCTAAATCAACGACGAGGCTGAGCTGTTTGAGTTCCTGTTCGATCGTTTGCCTCTTGGGCGTGGGGATCATATCCTCAAATCGATTTACTTCACGTACGATCTTCGGAGAAAAGACCGCACGAACCCGGTCGTTGCCGATATGACCGGCAAACATCAGTGTCAATTGCAGTTGGCTGTACCCGAAGTCTTCTCCCTCAAGCTTGCCTTGACGATCATAGCAAAAAAGCGTCCGCTTGGGTTCCATCGGCGTACTCAGCAAAGCGGTAGGCGAAAAAAGGCCCACCGTCTTCTGAATCGGAACTTGGGTGTGATTGCGCGTTTGGCAACGATCCAACTGCTCCTTGACCGCCGGCCAGTCGCTCAACCGCCCTTTCGCACAGCGAAGGCCGTTCAGACTCAGCCTGCGCAACTCCTGGACATCCGTCGATGAGACTTCATTCAGCGGCTTCCAGATCTGATCGAGGATTTCCGGATCGCCCGCAGCGTCGATTATCCAGATATTAAAGGAACTCGCCGTCTGCTGCTGGCCCGGCCCAGGCGCATCTGCCCGCTGTGTCGTCAGAGTGGACTTCCACCAGTCCGGCCAGTTTAATCGCTCATCGTAGGATTGCTTTTCCTTCCGGCACCCAGCCAGTCCGATACTCATCAAGATCGTCAACACCAGTATTCGTTTACGCATGTTTGATCGCTGCACAGCCGCACAAAGAAGATTCAAGAATGCCGAGCAAATTCATGGTATCGGCCGATTTGCACAATGTCAACGAATCCGATGACCAGTTCGGATGTCGGCAATCGTCTGCAGAATTGGTGTCCGGCGTTGTGAAGAAAGCACACCTTATCGGGAGCGGTCGTTGGGACTTCCTTCGAACATCGTCAAGGCGACCTGTACAGACGGTTGCAGTGCCGTTTCCAAGACCGAGCCGGGACCTTTTCGAATAATGAATACCGCCAGATCGCCCTGTTTACCGATAGCCAAGCTGCCGATCGTTTTCTCCAGACCCAGCGCTTTGGCGGCAGCGGTCGTTCCCATCGCAAAGACCGATCGTGCCGGCAGTCCGCCGGCTTGAAAAACCGCCTGCATCTGGGCCAAGATCGATAACTGCGGATTGCACGCCAGCGAATCGTTGCCAAGAACCACGTTGACACCCGCTGCAATCATATCACGATATCGATGATCGGTGTGATTAAAATAGCAATGAGCGGCTGGACAATAGGCGACCGACGCTTTTCCTTTCGCCAGAAGCTCGATGTCGCGGTCGTCCACATAATTGACATGAGCCAGGATCGCCGGGATGTCCAGAAGTCCGACTTCCTTGGCCCATTCGACGGGACTGCCGCCGAAAGGCTTGACGCTCTGATCCCACAACCCCAACGCCTTCAGGACCTTCCGCCAGGGACCGCCGCCTGTTTTCAAAAACTCAATCTCTGCCGGATCTTCCGCCAGATGGGTGGTCAGGCGAAGTCGGCGTTCTGCTGCCAGCGAGATGGCTTCGCGATAGACTTCCAGCCCCGTCGAATAGGGTGCGTGCGGCGAGACCCCTTTGAAGAACGTGCTATCATCGTCGGGCATCGCATCGATCTTTTTCCGCAACTTTGCGAGGGCACGGCCTGTTTTTCTGCCGGTGCCCACAATCTCAGCGAAGCAGACTTTACGGATGGGCAGGTCCATTAGTGCCTGCCATGACCGTCCGTTGGCGGAGATGTCGGCAACGGTTGTCGTCCCGTTGGCTAAACTCGCCGCTGCCCCTCGTCGGACCGCCTTTTCCTGTGACGACCAGCGCTTTGGCCGCCTCGCGACCAGTTCCCCGAGCCAGCGAACCAGCGACCCGTGATAATCGAGCTTGCCGGCAAGGTTCGAAAGCTCCAGATGACAATGACAGTCGATCAGCCCCGGGACAATCACCGTCCGCTGATCCGGCCCGACCCCCTGCCGATAATCGACGATCGACGAACCGCTGCAGGAAACATCCGAACCCAATTCGACGATCCGCCCGTCTTCAACCCGAACGGCCCCCGGCGAGATCTCTTCGAAATCGTCACCCGCCAATATGCAATCGGCTCGAAAAATCATACTAACTCCGCGTTGGACAAGCCCACCGTCTTCGGGATCAATTCTCGACTACATGGTAAAGACAATCGCGACGGGCTGGAACAAAGCCCGCTTCTTCGATCAGCCGGCGCAGTTGTCGCTCGGTCAGTCGATAGGTGGTTCCCGCCGAAGCGACGACGTTTTCTTCCAGCATCAGCGAGCCGAAATCGTTCGCGCCGAAGTGCAGCGCCACCTGGCCGACCGCCGGCCCCTGAGTGACCCAGGACGCCTGCAGGTTGTCGAAATTGTCCAGGAACAAACGTGAGACCGCAAGCATCCGCAGGTAGTCCTGAACGCCCGCCAGATTCATCGTGCCGTCGCCGTCATCGCCGAATTTTTCCACCAGTTTCGTGCCCGTCGGCTGAAACGTCCAGCAGATGAACGCAGTGAATCCGTGCGTCTGATCTTGAAGCTGCCTCAGCCGACTCAAGTGCTCGATGCGATCTTCGAGCGTTTCGACGTGGCCGAACATCATCGTAGCCGTCGTGCGCATGCCCAATCGATGGGCCTCTGCCATCACTCCAAGCCACTGGTCTGAACTGCACTTGCCGGGACTGAGTTGCTTTCGAACATGATCGACCAGGATTTCCGCCCCGCCGCCGGGGATCGTGTCCAAGCCCGCCTCGCGCAAGTCTGTAAGGATCTGCGGCACCGACCTGCCGAACTGTTTCGAAAAATGAACGATCTCCGGAGGGCTGAAACCGTGAACATGCACCTGAGGATAATCACGCTTCAATCGGCGAAGCAACGTCAAATACCAGTCAAACGTCAGCTCCGGATGCATCCCCCCCTGCAGCAGGATCTGCCTGCCGCCCAGCGCGACCATCTCTGAGATCTTAGCCGAGAGTTCCTCGTAGCTGAGCACATATCCCTCCGCATGGCCTGCCGATCTGGAAAAATTGCAGAACACACAGCCGCCGCTGCAAATGTTCGTGTAGTTTATGTTTCGATCGACGATGTAGGTCCGAACAGGCCCCGGATGCCGACGTAGGGTTTCCGTATGGGCTAAACGGCCCAATTCGTGCAGGTCGGCCCGCCGACAAAGCTCCAATGCGTCTGTTTCGCTCAATCTGCTCATACGGATATTCGCTCGCGGCGTTGACGTTTCTTATGAAGCCTGCCAAAAAGCGCCAAGCCGTCCAGTTCTCGCGACCCGATACGATATTTGAGGACATTACCCAGATATTCGCGAGCGGCCGGTACGTCAAAGCCATGTTTCGGCCCGTATTGTTTCGCCAGGTCATCGATGCGGCACAAGTTTCGTTCGGCCACCTCCGTGAGCAATTCGCTCAATCCGTCAATCGCGGCAGATTGCGGCGCCACCCACAGGGCAAAGACGAAAGACAGCGACGTCCGATCGCGCCATAAGTTGCCAAGGTCGTAAACATACGGTTTCACCGGCCCTGCCATCGCCTTGTCGCCGATCAACAGCCACGCCTGGTCAGACGTGCCGATTTTGTCCTTGAATTCACCGGGAATGAACGCCACCGACCGCCGCTGCCATTCCAGAAAGATGATCTTCGCCAAGGCCACTGAACTGTGCGAGTCGGCAT
>Ga0315281_10014718_pt1 | contig 10532 bp, 11 predicted proteins | sample YL17G07_0_MG_FD_204540 | JGI IMG/M metagenome (GOLD analysis project Ga0315281, IMG submission 204540) | Sediment microbial communities from Yellowstone Lake, YNP, Wyoming, USA - YL17G07_0 | ecosystem: Environmental > Aquatic > Freshwater > Lake > Sediment | place: USA: Wyoming | collected...
CAAAAAGATAAGATCCTCAATTGCAACAGTCTTTATGGTTGAGGCAATATATTTAAACTCATCGTCAGTAAACTTCTCAAATTGAGGGTGCTCAATACTATCCCAGGTTTTATTATAAACATCTCGTATAAGGTCTATTTCTCTTTGGAAATGAACCATTTCTGCATTTCTAAAAACTATATTTTCTCTCTTAAACCTACCCTCGAGCTGGCTCCCGTCAACCTTAAAGTCATTTATTTTATCCATATACCGTTCAGTCGTATTTTTATCAATTAAAAATGAGAACCAATCATTTTCTTTTTGTCCAAACCCATCAAAAATATCCTTATAATAGGGGGGGTTATACGGTTCCATTGGCATTGGAGCAACATCAAATCCATCTATGAGCAAACCCACTTCTCCTGAAGCATTAAACCTCATAGGTCCGATTATCTTTTCCACACCGTCTTTCTTAAGATCGGCAATGGCTTCCTCTAAAAGTATCTTCCCTGAGTTAGTATTCTCTGCTTCAAATAACCCTACAGCGCCTACTTTTCCTGAAAAAACTTTCTCTTTATAATTCCGATCAATGAAACTGGCTACTCGTCCAACTATCTTACCATCCGAAAATGCAAGATAATATTGCAAATATTCAAGATGTTTAAAAAATGGGTTAAAGCCAGGGAAAAATCTTTTATAATTTCTGAAATCAGGATTAAGGTCGGCCATTTCCTGGATTAACAAGGGAAAAACCTTTTGGGATCCTTTGCTTCTATACCATGAAATGTGCCATGGTACAGATACAAATTTTTTAAGTGCTGTTATTCTTAATGTAAACATACTTACCTTCTCATCGTTCAGCTTCAAAGCTCTTCCCTTAGGGTTTTTTATTAATCTTTTAACAGTAATTTTCAAATTAGACCTCCAGTCTAAAGTTTACCAACGTTAATTCTATTTAAATAAAGAAAATATAAAAATTGGAAAATGATTAATTCAAGATAAGTCGAAAATGAATTATAATACAATGTGGAATTAGAAAAAAGAAAAGAAGAAATACTTAAAAAAATAGTAAAAGAGTACATAAGAACTGGCCAACCTGTAGGCTCTGAAAGAATAGTTGAAAAGTTTCACTTTCCTATTTCTTCTGCTACTGCAAGGAATGATATGGTTGAGCTTGAGAAATCAGGTTATATATGCCAGCCCTATACTTCTGCAGGAAGGGTGCCGACAAGCAAAGGCTACAGATTTTTTGTGGAAAGTATTCTAAAAGGAAAAAAACCAACAAAAATTAAGGATATAAAACTCCCTGATGCGGAAAAAATAAAAGACCTAAGTGAGATTTTAAATGATGTATCTGAGCTTATTTCGTCTCATACTAATGAAATCTCCCTTGTATTTTCTCCATGTATAAACGAAAACAAAATAAAATATGTGCATTTCTTTACAGTTAAATCAAACATTGTTTATGTTGTGCTTGTTACAAATACCTGCACTTCTGAAGCGGTACCAATAGGCAATTTTAATGTTGAAAAAATAGATCTTAAAAAGGCTGAAAATGTTATAAATAAGGAGCTTTCTAACATAACATCTGCAAAGGCACTGGATAAAATTTTGAAAAAAAACTTTTTCGAAGAAGAATTGAAAAATGAAGCTGAAATAGTAAAATCTCTTCATTTATACCTCGAAAATGAACATAAGAAGGGAGAAAAAAGGGAAATATATATTAAAGGCATCTCTAATTTGCTTTCAGCAAGGATTTCTATTGCAGAACAAAAGATAAAATCACTTCTCTATATGCTCGAAGAAAAAAAAGCCATAAGCGATATTGTAGAAAACATCACTTCGAAAGACAGGGTTGGTTTCTCAATAGGCAAAGAAAATATAATCCCAGAACTATGGGATTATAGCCTTATAGCGGTTAAATATACGGTGAAAGAAATGGAAGGAAGGCTTGCACTGCTTGGCCCTACAAGGATGGACTATTTAAAAGGAATCTTCGTCCTTGATACTATAGCCGAAAGGCTCGAAGATTTTTCAGATAAAATTATTGAATGAAAGTTGCAATTTCCACACTTGGTTGTAAAACAAACCAATATGAGTCAGAACTAATTAGAGAGTCATTTCTAAAAAACAAGGATTTAATTGTCGGATTTAAAGATTTTGCCGATCTCTATATTATTAATTCATGTGTTGTAACCAATAAAGCAGAAGCAGAAACTAGAAAGCTAATAAGTGAAGCATTTAATAAAAATCCTGATGCAAAAATTTTGCTCACAGGTTGTTTTGTTTCTCTACATCAGAATTCTCAAAATGAGAATATTTTGATTTACACGGGTAGAAAAAATAAAATTGCAGACTTTTATTTTAATGGGATAACTGAATCAGAAAATATAGATTCAGAAAAAATTACTACATTTGCAAACCGTACAAGGGCAATTGTTAAAATCGAAGAAGGGTGCGATAATTTCTGCGCTTATTGCATTGTACCTTTTGTTAAGGGAAAGGAAGTTAAGAGTAAAAGCAGAGAAGTTATAATTGATGAAATCAAACAACTTGTAAACAGAGGCTATAAAGAAATCGTTCTTACAGGAACTGAAATAGGAAAATATGGCGAAGGTAAAGGAACAAACATTGCAATACTTCTTAAGCAATTGAAGCAAATCGAGGGTTTGGAAAGATTAAGAATAAGTTCGATTCACCCAAACCATGTAACAGACGAATTTATTGAGGAAATTGAAACGCCAGTAGTTCCACACCTTCATATTTCACTTCAGTCAGGCGACAATAAAGTGCTAAAAAAAATGAACAGAGGATATACAAGTGAGGGTTTTCTAAAAATAGTTGGAAAATTAAGAAAAAAAGACAAAGATTTTTCAATAAGCACTGATTTAATAGTTGGATTTCCCGGCGAAACTGAAGATGCATTTTTTAATTCTATCAATATAATAAGAGAAGTTCAATTCTCTAAGGTTCATATATTCAGATTCTCAAAGAGGCCTTACACTCCTGCATTTTTTATGAAAGAAACAGTTTCAGAAAACTTAAAAAAAATAAGAGCACAAAGATTGAAAGAGGTGACAGATGCTGAAAGAATTGGATTTAAAAAAAGATTTTTAGGAAAAACTGCAAAAGTCCTCATAGAAAATTTCACCAATGATTATTATGAAGGATTTACTCCATATTATCTCAGAATAAAACTAAAAGGAGACAATATCAAAACAGGGGATATTGTAGATACATTTATAGAGAAAGTTGATGCTGAATACTTATACGGATATAAAATTTAAACTTAGGTTGTTTCTTCAACTATTTTTTTCAAATATCCTTTAAGTTCGGATCCAAGATCCTCTCTTTTCAAAGCATAAGCAATATTTGCTTTAAGAAAACCTATCTTTTCCCCTACATCGTATCTTATTCCCTTAAACTCATATGCAAAAATCTTTTCACGTCCAATTAAACTTTTAATTGCATCTGTAATCTGGATTTCTCCTCCCTTACCAGGTTTTGTTTCTTCAATTGCATTGAAAATATTTGCGTTAAGGATATATCGTCCAATAACTGCAATGTTAGATAGAGTTTCTTCAGGTTCTGGTTTTTCAATAAGGTCGGAAACTTCATAAACTCTATCAGAAATTTTCTTACCGTTAACAATACCGTAAATGTTTGTCTTATCTCTTGGAACTTCCATTACGGCAAGAATCATTCCACGATAGTTTCTAAAGACATCGATCATTTGTTTAAGGCAAGGAATTTCAGAATCTATTATGTCATCCGCAAGAAGCACGCTAAAGTACTCGTCATCAATAAAACCCCTGGCATGATATATCGCATCCCCCAATCCTCGAGCAATTTTCTGTCTCACATAAAAAAACTTCGCCATTTCACTTATATTTCTTACTTCATCAAGGAGATCAGTTTTTCCCTTATCCTCAAGTTCTTTCTCGAGCTCAACAGCATAATCAAAATAATCTTCAATGGCTCTTTTGCCTCTTCCTGTTATAAAAAGAATGTTTTCAGCACCTGATTTTATAGCTTCTTCAACTACATATTGAACCGCAGGTTTATCTACTATTGGAAGCATTTCTTTTGGCTGCGACTTGGTAGCAGGCAGCAACCTTGTTCCAAAACCTGCCACGGGAATAACTGCTTTTTTAATTATCTCTTTCACTTTTCCTCCAAATTCAGAACTTACTCCCGCTTAAACAAATAAATAAAATAACGAAGGAGAAACAACTTATACTCTTATTTTACATACTTTTTAAATATTTCTACTACTTTTGCGGGAGGATCTTTAACCTCCGAAGCTCGGGGGTGAATTCTTACAACTTCTGACACCTCTTCTTTTCTTGAAATTTCGTCATAAAAGTAAATTTTATCGCCTTTTTGTAAATACCAGATATTCCTACCCATTTTAAGCACAAAATACTTTTCTTCCATTACATTGCCTCCTTCCTCTTTAGTTTAAAGATTACTATTTTTTCAATTTTAACATAGAAAATTAAACATGTCAACACAAAATAAGAATCAAAAATATAATTTTGAATAAAAGTCCATTCCAAATATCAACTAAAACTGTAATGGTAGCATTTGCAAAAAACATTGCATCAGCTTTATTGTTAGCCTCTTTGAAAAATACGCATTTTGCAGTTATTCCTCCATTGATTAATTTTATTTCTTTCTTTCCAAAAGGAATTGCATTAAGAACTTTTTCTTTATCAATCTTCTCTGGTTCTGGATATGCTATCAATAATCGACATAAATGCTATTTAATCACTGATATGAGCAATCTCAACAAGTTCCGTTACACACACTCTGTTCATTGCATCTTTAACTGCTTTGACAGCTGTATTCTTGCTTATTGCCCATGCTGGTCTACACCCATTCCTAACTCAACAACAAATCTTTTAAGTGCCATTAAAATCACCTCTTTTAAGTATTTAAATTTATTTTTGAAAAAGTCATATTTTTGATGTTAAAAATTTTTGCTCAAGAAAAAAATCAACTTATAATACTTGGGGAGGAAAAATGAAAATATTTTTGATTTTTTTAATTTCATATCTTACAGGTGCAATACCTGCTGGGTATATTATCGGTAAACACTTTTACCATATTGATATTACAAAGTATGGGAGCGGAAATATTGGTACGGCAAACGTGCAGCGAGTGCTCGGAAATAAAGCAGCAATTATAGCGTTTATACTTGATTCCGCAGAAGGAGCTATTCCTACACTTATTGCTCTTTATGTCTTAAAATCACCGTATCTTGCAATAGTTGCAGGTATTATTTCAGTGTTTTCACACGACCACTCGATATTTTTAAAAGGATTCAAAGGAGGAAAAGGAGTTGCTACAAGTTTCGGAGTTGTGCTTGTTATCTCACCTCTTACAGCAATTATAGCAGCTACTATTTTCATATTAATCGTATCAATAACTAAATATACTTCAGCGGGTTCCATAATTTCAGGAGCTTTATATCCGATACTTTTGCATATAATAAAAAGAGATATCAAGCTAACACTTCTAAGCATAATACTTGCAATCCTTATGATAATCACTCATAGGGAAAATATTAATCGCCTCATTAAAGGAACCGAAAGAAAAATTGGGCAAAGAGTAAAAATAGATGAAAGACATTAAAGAACTCAGTTTGAAAGAATTACAGGGCTTTTTTGTTTCGATAGGAGAAAAAGAATACAGAGCAAAAGAGGTCTTACACGCTGTTTATAAAGAAAGAGAGAGAGATTTTGAAAGTATTTTTACTCTGCCAAAAAAATTAAGAACCGAGTTAAATAAAAACTTTTGTATATATGTTTTTAAGAAAGCTTCAGAAATTGTCTCGGAAGATAAAACCAAAAAATATCTATTTGAATTAAGCGATGGCATTTTAATAGAAACAGTCCTCATAAGGCAAGTTAACAAGTTTGGAAAAGAAACGAACACTTTATGCGTATCTACTCAAGTAGGGTGTCCGCTTGGATGCAAATTCTGTGCTACTGGACAGATGGGATTAATAAGAAATCTTAAAGCTTCTGAAATAATTGAGCAATTTTTAATAGTAGATAACGAGACAAAAATAAGTAATGTTGTTTTTATGGGGATGGGTGAGCCATTACTAAATTACGAAAATGTAAAAAAGGCCATAGATATTATTTCAGACGATCAAAGTATTGGATTTGGGAAAAGAAGAATAACTATTTCTACTTCGGGGATTATAGACAAAATCTATAAACTAACAAACGAAATAAAAACAGTTAATCTTGCTATTTCATTGCACTCAGCAATTCAAAGTAAAAGAAACATAATAATGCCAGGATTAGCCCATGAGACTGTTGAAAAACTCCTCAAATCACTTAAATATTACACCCAAGAAACTGGGAATACTGTTACAATTGAATATCTTTTAATTAAAGATTTCAACGATTCGACAAATGACGCAGAAAAACTAATTAAATTTGTAAAACAAATTAAATTCGTTAAAGTTAACTTGATGAATTTCAACAAAGTGCCATTTGCAGATCTTGAACCATCAAAAAAATCTTTAGAATTCGAAAAGTATTTACTCAATAGGAGAATTAGGACAACCTTAAGAAAATCGAAGGGATTCGAAATTTCTGCAGCCTGTGGACAGCTTGCGACAAAAGATCAAAACTTAGTTTAAAACAAAAATTTTTACCCACTTGACAAATTCTAAAAACTTACATAATAATAATTGTAGCTATTTTTATTTTTGAAGGAGGAAGTTAAAGTGAAGTGGGGTAGCAAAGTATTAATATTTGTCATTTTCTTTTATATTTCTATCATAAATTTTATCCAAAATACCACCAATTTAAGGTGGTATTTTTATTTTTAAGGAGGCGAAAATACCATGAAGTGGGGTAGCAAAGTATTAGCATTCATCCTTGCAGCAGGTATTTTAGTTTTAACTCTTGCCGCTGATTTTAGATGGCATGTGCTCACAGATTTTAGATGGCATTAAGAAAGGAGGTAGAAGAATATGAAATGGGGTAGCAAAGTATTAGCATTCATCCTTGCAGCAGGTATTTTAGTTTTAACTCTTGCCGCTGATTTTAGATGGCATTAAGAAAGGAGGTAGAAGAATATGAAATGGGGTAGCAAAGTATTAGCATTCATCCTTGCAGCAGGTATTTTAGTTTTAACTCTTGCCGCTGATTTTAGATGGCATTAATGATCCTTTGAAAATAAGATTTAAAAAATAAAAAGGAGTACAAGAGACAGGTATTAATTTTTTCGGCTATAGTATTTTGCTTTCTGTTCTTTTATAGTATAATTTCTTCATGAAAGATTTCGAAAAGAACGTAAAGCTTTACTTAATTTTTGTGTATTTTTTATTCGCCTTTTTATTAATTTGCCTTCTGGTAATAAAGCCGATAAACTTCCCTGCATATAAAAGTTTAAAAAATAATTTTATCTTATCCATTGTATTAATTGTTGCTATAATTCTATCGGATAAGTTTCCTATTACATATCCATCAGGATGGACAAGCAAAATAGAAGTAACAGTTTCCTTTGCATTAAACTTTGCGGTTTCTTTTACTTTTGTTCCAATTCAAGCTTTAGCAATATCCTTTTTATCAACTATAATTGGAGAAACTTTCAACAAGAAACCATGGTATAAAAAGTTTTTTAATGGCTCCATGACAGGATTTACAGTTGGAATTACGAGTCTAGCTTTCAAAAAATTATACATAAGCTCATTATCTCTTACCTCATCGTACAATATGTTAGTAATTCTGCTTGGTATGCTGATATATTTTCTTACAAATTTATCCATCTTATATGGCTTGCTATCAAAAATAAACAAAAGGAAATTTTTAGACTTTTGGATTGAAAATTTTAAGCAGAATATAGCAGATACTATTTCACTTTTTCCGTTAGGTGTTGTAGTAATTTATTTTTTGCAAAAAAATCCTATCATGAATCTATTTCTTATTCCTACAATTGTTGCCGTATATACAGCGGTAAAAAGAAGAGTCCAAATTATTGAAGAAACTGAAAACACACTATTTGCTCTCGCAGATGCAGTTGATGCCCGAATACCAGATACAATGAACCACACTCACAGAGTCGCAAAATTATCTGAAGATCTTTGCAATAAATTAAAACTACCTACTAACCTGACAAATGAAATTGCAATTGCTTCAAGTTTACACGATATCGGAAAAATCTCAATACCAGATGCAATTCTTAATAAAAATGGAAAGCTTACTGAAGAGGAGTATAAAATTATTAAGAAACACTCAGAAGAAGGAGCAAAAATAGCAAGTAGGTTATCATTGTTCAAAGAAGGTGCCAAACTTATAAAACATCATCATGAAAGATACGATGGGAAGGGCTATCCAGATGGCTTGAAAGGAGAAAAAATACCCTTCGGAGCAAGGGTAATAAATATTGCAGACTCTTTCGACACAATGACAACCCCAAGAAATTACAGACCTTACACAAAATCAATACAAGAAGCACTTGAAGAAGTAGAAAAATGCAAAGGAACACAATTTGACCCTCAAATATCAGATGCATTTATTGAAATGGTGAAAAGTGACCTTGAAAGATATTACGAACTGATTAAACTCGGAAAAGTCATCGAAAATAATTAAATGTTAATAATAGTTCTGATAGCAATTATCATTGCCGTAATAGTAAACAAAGGACTAAGAGGCATTGAACACAAGAAGGTCGAACAGTTCTATTTAATATTACTGGGCTTTACAATTCAGCTGGTTATATTTAGTCAAGAGTTTTCGTATTCTAAATTAAATTTTTTGACCCCAATCCTTTATATTTATTCTTTATTTATACTGCTTATTTTTATGGTTCTCAACTTACAATATAAAGGCATAAAAATTGCAGGAATTGGCTTCTTGTCAAATCTTGCTGTTATTGTATCAAATGGTGGATATATGCCTCAGGACCTTCTGAAAATTGAACTTGTTTGGGGACAAGAAAAGGTAGAACTTTTAAAACAGGCAGGACATTTCAATAACGCCATATCAATGTCGCCAAATACCCACCTGAATTTTCTAAGCGATATAATTGCAATTCCGAGACCAAGATTTCTAATGGGCGTTTACAGTATTGGAGATGTGGTTATTACAATTGGAATAACTATATTTATATTCGAGTTCCTCAAATTCGAAAAAAATCAGGAAAAAATTGACGAGGAAGATTTTATAGAGGGTTAAATTCGCCGGGTTGTCGAATAGAATTAAACTTCATAATCAACCACGCGGACCAAAAATAAGCGTGCCAATTCTAATTATGTTTGCACCTTCTTCGATTGCAACCTTATAAGAAGAGGACATCCCCATTGAAAGAAATTCCATTTCTGCGTTTTGAATATTTTTCTTTTTAATATCTTCAAAAAGTTTTCTTGTTTCAATAAAACATGGTCTTAATTTTTCGGCGTCTTCAAAAAAAGGTCCCATAGTCATAATCCCTTGAACTTTAATGTTCTTAAAATGAGAGATTTGTTCAATAAAAGATTCAACATTTTCTGGGATTAGGCCGGACTTTTGTGGCTCTCTGCCACTATTTACTTCTATTAAAACGGGCATAATTTTATCGATTTTAGAAGCTTCCCGGTTAATCTCTTTTGCAACTTCTATTGAGTCAAGTGTTTCTATCATATCAAATAATTCAATAATTTTCTTAGATTTTCTTTTCTGGATATGACCTATAAAATGCCATCTAACAACCTTTCCAATTAAGGGATATTTCTTTTCGGCTTCTTGGAGGTAATTTTCTCCGATATATTTTATACCACTTTCTATCGCTTCTTGTACCTCTTCAACTGCCCTTCCTTTTACGGCAGCAACAATCGTAATATCAGAGGGTGTTTCCTTTAAAAGCTTTTTCACATTATTGCTAATTTTTCCCATTAACTAAGCTCCTTAAAATATTGACATTTCTTTTGTATCCTGTAATATCCCCCGGAACTTCAAGAATTCCAGGCATATCTTTAAAGCGCTCATCGTTAACTAAAATTCTAAACCCATTTAATCCTATTTCCCCGGACCCAATTTCTTCATGTCTATCCATTTTAGACCCTGATGGAAAATTTGAATCATTAAGGTGAAATGCTTTTAAAAATTTTAATCCAACTATTTTATCAAATTTTTCAATAGTCTCATAATAACTCTTCTCGTCTCTAAAATCATATCCTGCAGCAAATATATGGCATGTATCGATGCAAACACCAATGCGAGATAAATCCTTAAGTTTATTAAAAATCTCTGCAAAATGTTCAAACTTATAGCCCATAGTCGTACCCTCACCTGCAGTTGTTTCAAGCAAAAGAAAAGTACTTTTCGAATTGCTTTTGGAAAAAATTTTATTAATATTCTTTGCAATGCTTTTTAAAGCATATTTCTCTCCAATTCCTTTATGAGCACCTGGATGGAATACAACGAAAGGAATATTTAAAACTTCTGCCCTTTCAAGCTCACATGCAAGATCATTTATCGACTTTTCTGTTACATTGTCATCTGGCCCTGCAATGTTTACAAGGTAGGAAGAATGAACAGTTACTGGAATAA
>Ga0315281_10014719_pt1 | contig 10532 bp, 9 predicted proteins | sample YL17G07_0_MG_FD_204540 | JGI IMG/M metagenome (GOLD analysis project Ga0315281, IMG submission 204540) | Sediment microbial communities from Yellowstone Lake, YNP, Wyoming, USA - YL17G07_0 | ecosystem: Environmental > Aquatic > Freshwater > Lake > Sediment | place: USA: Wyoming | collected...
TGCTGGTATTCCGGCCTCTTCGAACTTGGGCAACCATTTTTGCGGCTCCGGAGCCTCGGCGTAAATACGAATGAAATGCTTCTTTGGATAGAAGCGGAGGAAGTTACGAGACCGGGTGCCGTCGTGAAGGCCAATGTAGTAGCGGTTGTACTTGAGGCGCTGCTTCGGCTCCGCCTTGGTATTCATTATTTCCATGACCTTGTCTGCCATTTCGACGGTCAGTGGAGTTGCCCGGCTGTTCCAGTAGTTGCGGTCCGCTGGTGCCGTACTCACCTCAGCTTCGTCGTCACGGCGCAAGGATACGCGGTCCAAAACGTTGACAAAATCCAGTATGATTTGGTCACCTAGCTTTAGCGCGTTCAGTTGGATGGCCATTAGCGGTATGCTTCCAGCGAAAAGGCTCAGGACATTGAGGAAACGGCTTGTGACTTTCTCGGCCACGATGACCGCGCAATGGTCGTAACCGGGATACCTCCTCCGTTCAATGTCCCAATACTCGATGCACCTGATGATGTGGCTCTCGTCCGTCTCACCAAGCATTAGTTCGACTTCGTAGCGTGTGTTCTCCTCACTGCTAAACAGGAGGAGATCAAGGCGTCCGGCCTTTTCCTGCCGCCGCTCCCTTTCGATGACCTCGACTTCGCCCAATCCCAAGATGCTCGGTTCTTCGAAAATATGGTCCTGAAGCCATTTCTCGTCCAACCCTGCGTCACTGAGGCTCGTTGGCTCAGCTTTGACGTACTTGTACGACATTTTTCTTCCCCCTTGTCTCTGAAAATCATGCGCCAGAAGAGCACATAGGCTGCTCACTTCATCACCCAAAAGACGCACAGGAGAAGTTTACGCCGAATCGGTAACAATTGCAAGATGCCAATATCGGCTTCTGACATGACTTGCATCCGGCGCGCCATTACAATACGCTCTCGGTTCATGAAGCCGATTTCGGGAGACCGCGAGTGAAGGAACTGGCGATGCTCGCGCGGAAGAAGACGCTGCGCATTGCCGGGCTGATGTCCGGCACGTCGGCCGACGGCGTCTCCGCCGCGATCGTGGAAATCGCGCCTCGCCGTCTTCGCACGCTCGCATTCCGCACGTTTCCCTATCCGCCGGAAATCCGGAAACGCGTTTTCGCCCTGTTCCAGCCGGAGACGGCTCGGCTCGATGAGATCTGCCGGTTGAATTTCCTCCTCGGCGAACTGTTCGCCGGGGCGCTGATCGCGCTCGCGAGGTCGCGCCGGATTTCTCTGCGTTCGATTGACCTGATCGGCTCGCACGGGCAGACGATCTGTCACCTGCCGCGGGGCAAACGGTCCGCGCGACGGAACGCGGGATCGACGCTCCAGATCGGAGAACCCTCCGTGATCGCCGAGCGGACCGGGATCACGACCGTGGCGGATTTCCGGCCTCGCGACATCGCCGCCGGCGGCGAAGGCGCGCCGCTGGTCCCTTACGCCGACTTCCTGCTTTTCCGCCGCACGCGCAAGAGCCTCGCAATCCAGAACATCGGCGGCATCGCGAACGTGACCTGGATGCCGGCCCGGCCGAAGATCGCCGACCTGATCGCGTTCGACACGGGCCCGGGCAATATGATGATGGACCGCGTGGTTCAACTGATTACGAACGGCAAGCGCGACTACGACGAAGGCGGACGGATGGCGCTGCGCGGCGACTGGGATCCGCGGCTGCTCCACGCGCTGCTGGCGCATTCGTTTCTCCGTCGCCGGCCGCCGAAATCCACAGGGCGCGAGGAATTCGGCGCGGCCTATGCCGACGAAGTCTTCCGCCAGGCGACGAAGGCCGGAATCGCACCGCTCGACATCCTCGCGACGCTCAACGTGTTCACCTCGCGGAGCATCCAGAATGCCTATCGGCGCTTCCTGCCGAAGTGGCCGGACAAGGTGATCCTCTGCGGCGGCGGCGCGCGGAATTGGCTGCTGGTGCAACGGTTGAAGTTTGACCTCGCGCCCTCGAAAGTGATCGTGATGGACGAGCTCGGGCTCGGCGCGGACGCGAAGGAGGCCGTGTCGTTCGCCCTCCTCGCCCGCGAGACGATCCGCGGCGTGCCGAACAACGTTCCGTCTGCAACCGGTGCGTACAAGTCCGTCGTTCTTGGGAAAATAGTACCGGGAAACCGATGAGAATGCTCACGGATCGTTCAAGGTTGACGACCGAGAAACGGAATGCCCGCAGCCGGGAGATTGACCGGCGCTCCACACTGAAGATCGTGGAGATCATCAATCGCGAGGACATGCAGGTCGCGCCCGCAGTGGCCAAGGAGCGGGAACGGATCGCGGCCGCTGCGGACCTCATCGTGAAGAGCTTCAAGCGCGGCGGGCGGCTCCTCTACGTCGGAGCGGGAACGAGCGGACGGCTCGGCGTGCTCGACGCCTCCGAATGCCCGCCGACGTACGGCACGCGGCCGTCCCAGGTCCAGGGAATCATCGCAGGCGGCGCGCGGGCGCTCCGGCGCGCGGTCGAGGGCGCGGAAGACGACGCGGAAGCCGGCGCGCGAGCGCTCGACCGGAAAAGACTCAAACCGCGCGACGTGGTCGTGGGAATCTCCGCCTGCGGGCTCGCGCCGTTCGTGCGCGGGGCGATGGACCGCGCGAAACAAATCGGCGCCGCAACGATCTTCGTGACCTGCGCGCCCGAAGCGCGAAAACTGCTCCGCGCGGACGTCGTCATCAATCCCGTCCCCGGTCCCGAAATTCTCGCCGGCTCCACCCGGATGAAGGCCGGCACCGCGACCAAACTCGTCCTCAACACGCTGACGACGACCGCCATGATCCGCTGCGGCAAGGCCTACGGCAACCTCATGGTGGATGTGAGGTCCGGCAGCGAGAAACTGCGCGATCGCGCGGAGCGGATCGTCATGGCGGCGGCCGGCGTCGCTCGCCCGCGCGCGCGGCGGTTGCTGAACGAAGCTCGCGGCCGCGCGAAGGTCGCGATCGTGATGCAGGCTCGAAAAATCGGTTTCCATGCCGCCGTGAAGCTCCTGAAGCAAGCCGACGGTTCCCTCAGGTCCGCCTTGGAGACTTCACCACGACGGCCAACTCCATGAACGGATGAGTGATGAATACTGAGCAGTGAATGCAGAATGCACAAGCATTCATCACTCAGTATTCAGTACTCAGTATTCATCACTCATCCGTTCGTGGCAAGGCTGGCGTTGCGTTTGTTATGCGGATACTAATATGACCCTGGCGCGGCTGGATTTTATGGTGGTCGGCGGCGCGCTCGCCATCCTGGGGCTGATCGCTTACCTGGCCGGCCGGAAAGAAAAGGACACGCGGGATTTCTTCCTCGGCGGCCGAAACGTGCCGCCGTTCATCGTGACGCTGTCGTTCGTCGCCGCGGAAATCAGCGCGATAACCGTCATCGGCGTCCCCGCCATCGCGTACTCCGAGAACTGGCATTATCTCCAGTTCTTCGTCGGCTCGGCGGCCGGGCGGATATTCGTGGCGTTCCTCTTCATCCCGGTATTCTACAAGCACAATTGCACGACGGTCTTCGAATTCCTGCGGGACCGCTTCGGCCCGGAGACGGAATACGCCGGCTCGGCGTTCTTCTTCATCACGCGGCTGCTCGGCGCAGGCGTGCGGCTCTACACGGCGTGTCTCGGCATCTCGCTCATCATGGGCTGGAGTCTCACCCAGGCCATTCTGGTCTTCACCGCCGTCAGCGTCGCCCTCATCGGATTCGGCGGGATCAAGGCGGTGGTCTGGACGGGCGCGTTCGAGGCGTGCGTCTTCTTTCTCGCCGGCGCGCTCGTCGGGACCTGGCTGCTCCTGCACATTGACGGCGGGCTGGCGGAGGTGTGGCGCGTCGCGGGCGCAGCGGGCCGGCTCAGCGTGTTCGACTTCAGACTCGACCTCGGCGAGGCCACGACGTTCTGGGCCGGGACCGCGAACGCGTTCTTCGTGAGCCTGGCCGTTTTCGGGGCCGATCAGGAACTCGTCCAGCGTTTGCTCACCGTTCGGACGCGGCGCTCCTCACAGAAAGCGCTCGTCTCGACCATTCTCGCCGCCCTGCCGCTGCTGTGCTGCTATCTTTCGCTCGGCACGCTGCTCTTCGTCTTCTACCAGCAACACGGCCTGCCGACGCTCGGCAAGCCCGACGAAATCCTCGGCTATTGCGTCACGCACACGCTGCCGGCCGGGCTCAAAGGACTGGTGCTGGCGGCGATCGTCATGACCAGCATTGACTCGCCGCTGAGCTCACTCTCCACCTCCTTCGTCACCAACCTGTACCGTCCGCTGATCCACAAATCCGGCTCGGAGAACCATTACCTCTGGGTCTCGCGCGCGGGCATCGCGGGCTTCGGGCTGATCCTCATCGCCCTGGCGTTGGCGTGCCAGTCGGTCGAGAAGGCATTGTGGCTGGCGTTCAAGATCATCAGCATCACCGGCGGCAGCACGCTGGGCGTCTTCCTGCTCGGCATCCTGACGAAGCGGCGCTCGAACGCCGCAAATACCGTCGCGATGATCCTCAGCGCGTTGACCTGCGCGGAGCTGGCCGTCCTGGCGCAATACAATTACATCGCGCTCGGCTGGAGCTGGCTGATCGTCATCGGCACGCTCGAGACGTTCGTCCTGGCGTATCTGCTTGGGCCGGCGATGGAGAGCGAAGTTCCGCGCGACTGACCGCCGCAAACATCAATGCGGTCCCAGAATCGCCCTCAAGCGTTCCGCGATCGTCTCCACGCGGATCTTCTTCATCCCTTCCCTGCTGAGATTCTTGTTCCGCCGGAAGGTTTCGTAGCTCTCGCCCGGCGGCAGGATCGTGTTCGATTTCTCCTGCGCGTACGGTCCCCAGCGCATCGGGTGGCAGGCCGGGACGGTGCAATAGAAGCCGAGCAGCCGCCGGTTGAACGCCCGCGCGATGTGCAGCGGGCCGGTGCTGTTGGAGAGGAACAGGTCGCAGGCGGAAATCAGCGCGACGAGCTCGGAAAGCGAAAACAACCCCGTCGCATCCACGAGCCTGCGCCTGGCGGCGGACGCGAGGCCGCGGTACAGCGCGGACTCGTCGGAGGTCCCGGTGACGATGACCTCGCCCGGAAAATCAAACGCATCCATGAGCTTCCCGAAAGTCTCCAGCGGGAGGTCCACAGCGCTTCGTCCGCTGCCGGGATGCACGAGGGTGTAGCGGCTGATTTTCCTCTCAGCCAGGAATCGGCGGACGCGCTGAAGCGCCTTCTCGTCGGGCCGCAGGCGGAAAACAATCTCCTCGCGCGCCGGGACCGGGACGTATTCGCGGATCATGTCGAGATTGTAATCCAGCTCGTGCCGCTTCGGCTGCCGCCTGCGCTGAAAGACCGGCACGTTGTAGCGCCAGGAATGCAGGCGCAGACCGCTGCCCATCCGGAACGGAATCTTCGCGTCCCGGACGAGCCGCGCCACGTCGCCCTTGCTGTGGACGACGATGGCGAGATCGTACTTCTCCGACCGGATTTCGCGCAGGCATTGGTCGTAAGCCGCGCGGTCTTTCAGCGAGTCCGGGACGATCACGACCTTGTCCACGTCGGGATGACCTGCCGCGAGAGGCGCGGTGCAGCCCCGGAGCAGGAAGTGCACTTCGGTTTGCGGGAACCGCCGCTTGATCGCCGTGGCCATCGGCAGGGTCAGCACGACGTCGCCGATCCGGTCGTTGCGGACGATCAGGATTCTCTTCGCCCTGTCGAAGCGAAAGCCGCTGCCGAAGATTCCCATGCCGGCCTCATGAATTTTGACGGGATAACAGGATCAAAAGGATTCCGAATAATTATCCCGTTTTTCCTGTAATCCAGTCCGGTCCGTCGTCATGCTTGACTCTTGCGAGCGCAAGGATATAATAGATTCCAGCCTGCGCTGAGGATTGGTGTAATGGTAACACACCTGACTCTGGATCAGGCATTCCAGGTTCGAGTCCTGGATCCTCAGCCATTCGACTCGCTTCGCTCGCTCATGGCCTTCGGCCGGAAGTGGGCGAAGCGAGTGCATTTTACGGCAGGCATGTCAGGGAGGCAAGCGAGTCGAACGGGCGCGTGAAGCGAGAAAATTACATTAGACCAATCGCAGTTTGGGGGCCACGTGCTTTGCTATGATCTGGAAGTGCTTGTCGCAACAGTAGAGTGGAACATCATGGTGCAATGCAGCGACTGCGACGAGGATGTCGTCTCGGGGGATCGTGATGCCCTTCTGCCGCATCCCTTTTTCCAGTGATGCTCCTAGCTCCCAGGCGGCGACCGAAAACTCCAGGAACCCGCAGAACCCGAGCGCTTTCCGAATCAAATACGTCTCCGCCGGACGTGCGCCGAGCATGAGTTCGTAAAGGATGGGGCCGCAGAACCCCGCATCGCCCGTTTCCACCCACCCGGCCACGCGCGACTTGACGGCAGCATCACCGCTGCGCCGGAAGAATTCGATCCACGCCGATGTGTCAATCAGAATCATACGTCGCGAGTTTCTCCAGTTCATCGTTCGTCATGCCGAAATCCGTCTCGCCACGCAGGACTTTGCGCAAGAGTTCTCTTTTCTCCCGCTCACGCAGGTACCGCTCGAGCGCCTCGCGCACGGCCGGCGATCGCTTACGATTCCCGGTTGCCTTTTGAATGCCCCGAAGCACCTTCTTGTCAATATCAATTGTCAGCCGCATGATTCGGGCCCTCCTATTTGATGATATTATGGCGCGCAAAAGATGCTTTGTCAATCTACGTGCGCTTTATGATCGTCGTGGCCTTTAAGGCGCACGGCAGCCTCACTTGCTCTGAGCGAGCGAAGCGAGTCGAATGGGTCCACGGCGCTTGCGGATGCGAAGGCGGACCTGGCAAAAGCCGAGGCGACCGTCGAGACCCGCTCTTCGTAGCCACTTCGGCGGGCGGAGAAGAGGCCTGGTCACCACTGCGAAGAATGCGGTCTAGCGAGCCTGGAGCGGGGCGGCAGAGCATCGCCGCCCCGCTGACATTTCCAACGGCGTCTTCAGCCTGTTCTTGATCTCCCGTGGCGACCGACGTCAAGGATAAGTCGTGCGTCCCCGGAACTCCCCGCGGAACTCCCCGGAACTCCTCAAAGGCAGGGCGAAGCCAGCATGGTCGGGTTCATGAGCAAATGTGTCGCGATCTCACCGAAAGTCCCCCGCGGCGGGGTCTTTGGACCGATCGGGCAAGGCGAGGTCCGGAAGATTAATAGTCAGATCGAGTTGATTCTTGTCCTCCGGCACGACGACCTCTCTGACCAGTTTGCCTCTCTTACTATCGGCCGAGCGGACTCCGACGCAGTATTTCTTCCAGTCTGTGTTCGGACCGCCCATCGGCATTCCCTCGCCCTTCTCGCGCACGGCCAGGAACTTGAAGTGCCCGTGCTCGTCTGCGACGGCGGAATTCAGCAGTGTCGCGGATATGAAATATTCCCCCCGGCTGCCCGTGTCTCTAAACGAAGGTACGGCAGTAAGCCAGGTTGCGTCAGTTGCGTCGCCGGTGAAGAGATAGACCTTCGCGCCCGAGACGGGGCGTTGTTGACTGTCGAGGATCGTTCCGGTCAGTTCCAGCAGTTGCGCCGATTCGAGCGTCACGGCAAGGTTGACATCGTTACCGGGCTTCGGTTCGAGCTTGACGCGCTTGTATTGATAGTACTGAGGCTCGGTTTCGTCGGGCTTCTGAGCGGCCTCGGGCACGCCTCCCAACAAACCAAGGAGCCTATACGGCCGCGGAGGCATGAATGTCACAGAGGGCGGCGGTCGCGCTCCGAAATGAAGTGGGACGAGGCCGAAGTCAAACTGCCCATGTTCATCGGTCGTTTCATATATCGGGTAGCCGTAATCTACCACGCAAGCGAAGTCCTTGATCGGCCGCCCTTGCGGATCGGCGAGCGTGCCTCGAACGCGCGCCGCGCTGCCGAGTTTGACAACGACATCCTCCGCGACCTGGCCGGAAATGAGAGGTCCCACTTCCGTCATGCCGATCCCTTGCTCTGAAGAGTACGCCGCGAGCCACAATTTGCCGTCACTAAAACTCACGTGCGCGGTGTTAATCGTGAACCGCCCTCGCTCGTCCGCCGCCACGTAGCGGTATTCGCTGCGGTAGTCGCCCATGAGGACCGACTGAATGCAGACAAGCGCGCCGGGAACGAGATGGCCTTCGAGGTCAACGACTTGGCCCTTCACTGTCGCCGTGCGCTGCATCTCGATGGTGACGGATCGTGTCTCGCCGGACGCCAAGGGCCCCTCGACGAATTCCCTGCCCCAATCCCAAGACCCAGCGGGCAGAAAATGCGCCGGGGCCGCGGCTCTGTAAACGTACTTGCCCGGCGGTATGCCTTCGATGTCGAACGTTCCGTCCTTGTTGGACGTGGTCTCCATGGAAAAGCCGCTGGCAAACCACGGTTGGATTGTGATAGTCGCGCCGGGGACGGGTTTTCCGTCAACCTTGTCGCGGACGACGCCCTTCAGATGCGCCGGGGCGCACAGGCTGATCTCCAAATCGCCGTCCCTAATGATGTTGTCCATGCGCGAAACCTGTCCATGGGCCCTGACGAGCGGGACGGTCTGGCCGATGTAATCCGAAATGTTGCCCAACGAGAATTCGCCTTTCTCATTCGATTCTGTGGACGCGCGCAGACCATATTCACCGATAAGGACAACTTTTGTACTCACGGGTTCGTTCTTGACATCCAGGACCCTTCCGCGAATATTTTTCGTTTTGAAGGCGGGATTCAGCGTCACCGACACGAAATCGCCTTTTTCAGGAATCAGACCTGCGGTGGCGTCCGCGCAACCCGTTTTCGTCACCCTGATGGAATAGCGTATGTCGCGGAAAGGCGCCGGCACGCTGAAGCGGCCATCGGCATCGGTTCGCGTCTGCGGCTCAAATGCCCACCACAACGATTGCCCCATGGCCGAAGACTGGACTTGGACCAGCGCATCGTTGATCGGTTGGCCCTTCTGGTCGAGCACGCGGCCGGAGATTCGCGCGCCGTCGGCCGGCCGGTCCGCGCCGATGGCGTTATCGGCGGCGGATGAGAAGGCCTCAAGCAGAAGAAGCACAAAGATGGCGATCGTTCGCATTGACGTTCCCACATTCTCGAGGTTAACCGGAATTTCCCAGATGGCCGCCCTCTACGCGACTGGCGGGCAACCCGTCCACATGAGGGTCAGTCATCAAATGTCGCATTCTGACCATCAGAATCCCGCCTGTCAAGGCTGTCGCGCTGCGAAAGAAGGCCTCTGCTCCGGCCGCCTGGACACGGTGACAAAGGCGTGACTGGCTTCGTCGCGTTGTTCTGGAAAACGATACGCCCGTGCGCGCCCCTCGCGCGCCTGACTGGAACGAGGAGCCTGAGCGGTTCGCCGCAGGTGCGGGATGGCCAGCCATCTGCGGCGACACGCGCTTCAAATCCTCCGCGTTCAATTTGTCAGGCCTTTAGCCAACTTCCGGCGCCGACGCTCACGATCAGCAGCGACCGCCTTTGTGAGATTGCCATTGGCGCGCCCGCGATAGACCGCGATGCCTTCCTTTGCGGCCCACTCTTCCCCCGCCAGCAAGTCAAGCGCATGCTGAGGACTCACGACCGCGATGCCTTTCATCGCAGCCGCCGGAAAGTGCCTGCGGTTGCCGGTGACGATGGCGTCCGCAGCGGCGGCATGGGCCACTTCGATGAAGGGCCGATCGTCGGGATCGGGAAGGGCTGCAGAGAGCGGGTGCGCCACCGCTCTCTGCGCGCGACGACGAATCCTCTCCAGCATGAACCGGGCGTCCGCTGGATTAATGCCAAACTTCGGCCTGGCCGCGACTTCTTCATACTCCAACAGGATTCTCTCATCCACGGCGACATCCAGCGCGCCGGCGACGATCATCCGCAGCAGCACGCCCGCCGCCCCATGCGGGCGAATTATGCCGGAGACCAGCACATTCGTGTCGAGGACAATTTTCACTTTCGTCGCGCCCTGCGGACCGCCCGAATTTCCGCTTCAATCTCCGCGTCCGTCATCCGGTCTCGCCCGGACTTCACGGCGGCTCGCTGCATGCGGTCCAGCGCCATGAGCGCCTGGGTTCGTTCCAGCGCTTCAATCTCGCTTTCAAGGGTATCAGCGGTGATGCGGCTCATGAGCGCAACCGGCTTGCCTTTCGAGGTCACGACGACATTATCCTTCGATAACTTCTTCCACACAGCGCCAGGCCGAATCCGCAGGTCTCGCGCGGGAATGAATTTCATTGTTCTCTCCGTAGCTGATAAAGTTACCAATTATCCTACGATAAGACTACAAGATAGCATCCCGCCTGTCAAGGAGCGCCGAATTGCCGCGCCCGCGCCACCGCCGCCTGGCCCAGCGCGATGCAGCCGTCGTTCGGCGGGACAAGCTGGTGGGTGAGGACGCGGAAGTCCTTGCGCTCCAACTCGCGGACTGTCCGCTCGAAAAGCAACTTGTTCTGAAAGACCCCGCCGGAAAGCGCGACGCGGGAAATTTTCTCCGCTTTCCGGATTCGCTCGCACATGGCGACCACGCCGTTGCGCAGGCCGTTGTGGAACTCCGCCGAGATTGTTTCAGCCGGAGCACTC